>Ga0247762_1000022_pt1 | contig 109472 bp, 100 predicted proteins | sample UWRJL081202R4_FD_181016 | JGI IMG/M metagenome (GOLD analysis project Ga0247762, IMG submission 181016) | Plant litter microbial communities from Arlington Agricultural Research Station in Wisconsin, United States - UWRJ-L081-202R-4 | ecosystem: Environmental > Terrestrial > Plant litter >...
AGCCCTTACGCCTCAAAAAACAATCACTTCAGCTCCTTCGCGGATTTATCGGATTGCATTCAGCCCTTGCTGAAATAGCTTTCCTGACCCTGGCCCTCTTAGAAAAGTTCACTGGAGAAACTGCTTTATCTGGACGAATATGGGATGCGGCAATTTGTTCAATCCATGCCGACCGAAGCTGTCGTGGGAATCTCCGAGGTTTAAACGTCTCGCCAAGAGGACGGAGTATGGTGTCAATAGATTATGAGGGTCGTAAAGCCGATGCGAATAACTCACAATCGATTGCAGAAGATTGGACCCGCGCTGGCTGCTGCCTGGATAGCGATCGCAGTGTTCTTACCTCGACTGACAATCGCGCAATTCGGAAACAAATGCAAAGTGTTCGGTGCTCCGCAAGTCAGCCACACTCTAGTTAAATTAGAAAGTGTTGCAACCGGTTCCATTTATAAAAAGGGCACGCCAATTCATATCATCCTGACCGTTCGAGCCGGTCATGAGGGTGTCTATTTGCCAGACTTCTTTGGGGCTTTCCAACAAACGTGCAGTCACGGCTTTGCGACTCAAATACTAACCCCTCAAGGCAGAGCCGCCAATCCGAATGAGCTTGGATGCGCCTATGCGGGCGCGCCTCCAAAGATTACCTACGTCAAGCTCGAGCCTGAAGAGATTCGCACATGGAAAATCGATCTTCCAACGAAGGCGATCCCTTCTGGCCAGTACTGTCTCTATGCGGAATATCTGAGTCCTAAAGAGTTGATGGGCTGGTCCGTAAACTTGCCTGACGACAAAGCGTTGGTGGCCAAAGGTCGGATTACTGCTACGCCGATCGCAATTGAAATTCGGTGATCGGAATAACCCAACAAGCAGGCGGATCGTATCCTTGCCGTCCGAAAAGTGCTTAACTCCGATCACCCCTTCGGACGACGACAGGTCATCTTCTTAGCCCTGAATCCAGCACCTCAATCGTAACCCCGCTTTGTTACCTACTACCGCGTCTCCACTGACCAATTAGATTGGCGCGGCAATCTAATTATTGAACCGTAACCGGTCGAGATTTCCTGAGGTAGAACCTCTTCGCGGGAACAAAGTACATTGATCCCGGTGTCTTTACTTATAGCTTCGTCTCTCGCAGATTCGGGGTTGTGATGTTTGAAGATGCGTTGGTGGAGTCGGCGGGTAGAGTACGGACGTCGTCGCGTTACTGGGTGGTCGCGACGTTTTCGTTTCAGGTCATGGTCATGGCGATTGTGATTCTCATCCCTTTGTTGTACCCGGAGGCTCTGCCGCGCAGCGTTGTGTTGGCTAAGCTGACGGTTCCTCTTCCTCCGCATGCTGCTGTGCCTCGTCCGGTGCAGGTAGTCAAAGCTGTTCACACGGCGGTTGCGAGCAATCCTTACATCGTGCCTGCGACTCCGACGAAGATCACGATGGTGAAGGACGATGCGCCTCCGCAGATGCCGGATACTGTGGGGATGGGCCCCGCGTCGCCGAGCGGACCTGTGGGTCTTCCGCCTGCTTTGAGTCTTGCGGCGACTCCGCTACCGATGGTGAAGGTTGCGGTAAAACCGACGCGGCAGAGTGTTTCGAGCGGTGTGATGGTGGGCTTTCTTTTGAATAAGACAGTGCCCAGTTATCCGGCGATTGCGCGTGCGGCGCATGTCTCCGGAGCGGTGGTGTTGCATGCCAGTATCTCGAAGGCAGGAACGATTGAAGGGCTGACCGTTGTCTCCGGACCGGAGATGTTGCGTGCCGCGGCGGTGGAGGCGGTGAAGTCCTGGCGGTATCGGCCTTATCTGTTGAGCGGAGAACCGACGGAGGTGGAGACGACGGTGACGGTCAACTTCACTCTCGGTGGGTGAGGTGGAGGAATCATTGCGTTGTTCTGTGGTGATGGCTTACGGCCACACTTTATAACTCCTGTAAGTAAGCAGAAAGAGAGAGATGTTGAAGTTACAAACTGGGTATAGAATTCTGCTCACCCTTGGACCTATCTGAATCGTGTTCTCAGAGAGCACAAAGCAAGGATGCCGCGATGAAACCCAGGCTGATGCTTCTGGCAGTACCTGCCTTTTGTATGTCGACGCTCCTTTCGCAAGTGCGTCCCTCGGCGGTGATTCGCAAACCGGAAGGTCTTGTATCTTCCCCCACGTCACAGGCTGTGGCAACAACTCTTTCGGAACTCGTCAAGGTCACCGTCTATCCCTCGCGCAATGAAGTGGTTCCAACTGGATCGTATGGGGTCTATGCGGATCTGGAAAACATCTCTGCCTTCCCCATCATGATCTTTCCCAACCAGACGACGCTCGTGGTTCTGCCCGAAGCCTCTCAGCCCAGCGCCTGCGTGAACTGGGAGCCTGCTATCTTTCCTACGGAGTCTCCGGCCTCAGCCGAGAAACAGAAGGTAGTGGATCCCACGGGGAAAAATCATTGGGACAATCCGCTGCTCATTGAACGCGGGGAACACTATCTTGTTTTCTGGGATCTTGAGCCGGCCTCGAAGAAGAATCCACGATCCTATAGCAGCCGATGTGAGTTACCACCCCGCTGGTACAGTGCGCTGGGATTCGTTCCGGGAGACTATGCCTTTACCGTGGAGGGGAATGCGTACGCGCTGCAGGCACCTCCAGCCAGTACCGCAACTACTATTACCGCCACTCCTGTGGCTTCTACAGCGGTGGCAGGTACACCGCCGGTCGCGGCGGCTTCTTCCACCGCGCATGATTCTCAGGTGAGCGATCTACTCAGCCGAGCGATGGCTGGGGCAGTCCCGGCGCATCGCTTCTCCGAGACCAAGACGCTGCACGTCGGTCTCTCGCAGTTGACGACGCTCTTCGCCGCGATGATCGGAGCGTTCATCGCGTATTGGGTCGTCGCTTTGAAACCGGGTCAGGATTGGGATGCGTTCATCGTGGTTCTCGAAGATGCGGAGCCGACCACGGGCCCGACGTCTGTGCCCCCGATATCGAATTCGCGGAAGTGGCTTGCTGGACTATCGCTGGTCCGCAATGCGTTCCTGGCGGCAGTGCTGGGCGGAGTCGTCACGATTGTGGCCTCACGCCTCTCCGACACGCACTTCCCCGTCAAGGTCTCGGTCAACGACTGGTGGGGTGCTTTGACGATCGGATTTGTTGCCTATTTCGTGGGCAACAAGTTCATCAATACGCTGTCCACGCTTGGAGGGAATGACGCAGAGAGCAGACTTGGAAAGCCTCCAGCTACTCCCGTCCCTCCCACCGTGGTTCCAGATCCTCCCAAAGAGAAGTCTGGAACCAGTTGGGATCTAACCAGGGGAAGAGTGTTTAAACTCGAGGACGAATCGAGTTGAGTTACTTCGCGCCCTTTTTGAAGACTTCCTCGGCGAAGTAGTTTTCTACCTTCGACTGGTTGCGAAGCATCTCGAAGTACGCGTTCTTGAGCAACGTGGAGCGAGCGTCGTGAAGTTGCTGGCGGATGTTCTGCTGCACGGCCGGGTCGGTCAGGAGACGCTGTCCGGCGGCATCGCGCGAGATGAGCTTCAGGATGACGTAGCCAATCACCTTCTTCGCCGGGCTTCCGGGCTGATCGAAGACGGGGAGGATGTCTGTAACACCGCCAGCCTTCAACTTCGTAACCGCCGTGTAAGACAGGATGTCCGAGTGCAGCTGTGACTCGGAGATGAAGCCCATGTCGCCGCCGTTCTGCGCGGTCTGCGGGTTCTCAGAGAAGTTCATGGCAATGGCGCTGAAGTCTTCACCGCTGTCGATGCGGTTCTTGAGGGTCTGGATCTTCTTCTTGGCTTCGGCGTCGTTGGTCGCCTTGCTGCTCTGCAGGTTGACCGCCTGTTGTGAGGGGAAGCTGGTCACAAGGACCTGGCCGAGATGGTACTGCGTCTCCACCAGGTTGTACTCGCTCTTGTGCGCGGCGTAGTAGCTGCTTACGTCTGAATCGGTGATGTTGATCTTCGAGTTGATCTCCTTGTTCAGGAGCTTCTCGAAGGTGAGCGAGCGGCGGATCTCACGCTTCACATCATCAAGGGTGTGATTGGAGGCCTTCAGGCGCGCGTTGAACTGCTCCTCGGTGTAGGGCGCCTTCATCTCCGTCACCTTCGCGTCCACGTCTTCGTTGGAGGCGGTGAGGTTCATCTTGGCGGCGCGCTGCTGAATGATCTCTTCATCGATGAGCGAGCGCAGAATGGTAAGCCGTGCGCTGTCCGCCTGATCCTGGTTGACCGGCTGCTGGTTCTGGTTCTGCGCCATCTGGCCTTGGTAGGCACTGTCCAGGTCGGCACGGGGAATGGCCTTGCCGTTCACGCTGGCTACAACATCCGCCGCGTGTGTGGGATGGCAACCCGTGAGGGAAAGAGAAAGAGCTCCCGCGATGAGCAGCGAGTTTGCAGAGCGGAACATGTTCTTAAGGTGCATGGGAGTCATGAGCTTCTTCCTTAATCCTGTGTGCGAAATTGTTTACAGTCCCGAGGGCTCCTGGGGGATAGGAACGGCGGGTGGAGGGGTTTTACCCTGGGCTACGAGCGCCTCGTCGATGGCTTTCCAGACATATTCGATGGGCACTGCCCCGTTGACACGAAACCCGTTGATGAAGAGGGCAGGTGCACCGTCGACGCCGAGTGCCTCGGCTTCTTTGAGAGATGCGTTGACGGCGGTGGCATCCTGTTTCACCATGCAGGCGTTCAGGCTCTTGTCATCCACCTTGTGTGCCTTCGCGATGTCGATGCCAAGATGATCGAGGTCGGTGTTCGCGCGCGCGATCGCCTTCTCCGCAGTGTCGGGGGAGGACTTGTCCGTGTTCGCACTGGTGTCCCGACCGATGTCGGCGAGTCGGGCGTGAACGCCATCGACATAGTCCCAGTAAGCAGGCGTGTTCTGTGCGCCGAGGCAGGCTGCGTCCACTGCGGCGTGGATTGCCCAAGGGTGTTGCGAGAGCGGAAAGTCTTTATAAATGATGCGAACCTGATCCTTATAGCGCGCGAGGATCGCGGGAAACAGCTGCGCATGCATCTTCTGGCAGAACGGGCACTCAAGATCGTCGAAGACGACGATATGCACGGGCGCCGACGGCGGACCGCCGCGTGAGGGGCGACCGTCTTCCGCGACGAGCGTGCTCGGGTCTTTGGAGATGTCAAAGGTGTTGAACTGAGCGAGGGTCTTGTTGTCCTGCGAGAGAAGGAACTTCAACGGACGCGGAGGCTGCCCTTGCGTAAAGAAGTTTACCGTGACTTCGTCGTAGCCAGGGAAGGTACTGGACTTGCGATCGACGACTTGTACATCGACATTGAAGGGGACGTTGGCCTTTTGCCGGATGAGGATGATGATGCGGCGGGCTGTCTCGGGTGTGAGCGGTCTTGGGGTCTGCGCATGGCACCCGAGGGTCGCGATCGAAGAGGTTGCCGCGAAGGCCAGAACGACGACTGAGACGCGGCGAATCAGGGGTTGAAAACACTTTTGCACAACCCTGATTATCGCACCATTGCTGGATTTACTACGGATTGAGGAGGCCACGTTGTGTATCCGAATCTTGCTGCCGCTGCCGTTTTTGTTTGACTACGCTCACAGGTTGGTGGATGGGGCGGAGCAAGTACGAGCAGGATCTCTAAAAAAGCCGCTCCGCCCTGCGCAGGTTTCCGGCAGAGCCGATATTGGCGAGCGTGATGCTGAAGCGGTAGGCATTCTCGTTGCGTACGGGGCCGAGTTGGAATTTGCGATATTCGAAGGCGAAGCCGCAGCAGTCCCAGTTATATCCCGTCTGAACGGTGGCGTACTGGACTGCGGTCGCTGTGGTGCCGATGGCGGTTGTCGTGGCGGTGGTAACGAGGGGGTGCGGGAGATCCAGACCGACGTTGGCCGCGAGCGAAAGGCCCTGCTTGGTGGGTGGGCCGTAGCCGACCAGAAGACGGAGTTGGGAGAAGTTGGAATAAGGAGAGGTGCAGGCGGTCGTGGCGGTACAGTTTTCGCCGCTTCCGTTGGTATCTGTGCCTGTCGTAAAGCGCCCCGGGGCATTCAGGCGAGCATGGGAGATGCCGCCGAAGTAGCTGCCGGAGTGATAGTTGACGAAGGTATTGGACTGCGTAAATTTTCCGGCGTGGGTGTCGTAGTTTATATCCCACTCAATATCCATATGCTCCGTTGCGGAGAGCCGCATCTCCGAAAGGATCGGGGAGAGGGAGCGTGGTTCCGTGAGGAAGGCGACGCCGGAGTAATCGAGCGTGGAGTCCAGAACGTAGCGGCGAATGATGGGTTGCGGTGCCTGCCCTACCGGTGCGACGAAGGTCGGTTGGGGAACAACGCCGCCAAAGTTTTCATCGAAGAAGCGCTTTTGCGCGATTCGCCAGCGGAAGCCCTCTCGGGTGCCGCCACACGCGGCACCCGGCTCGGCGGGAGTTTCACCCACGCCGCAGGCATGACTCTTCGTCGGATGCAGAAAGAGCCGCTGGGTAATGCCGTACTCCACTTCGTTCGTATTGGCGACGACATCTTTTACATCGAAACGGAGGATAGACGAAAAATCGTTGATTCCGGTGGCGAAGCGGTACTTCAGCGTCGGTTCGATGGTGTGCTTCACGCCGCGACCAACGAAGCGCTGTAGAAAACCCGGCGTATCAAAGGTCCGTTCCAGCACGGGCGCACGCACCTCCGCTTCGGCTTCGAAGAGGGCACGGTTGGTGGGGGAAGAGATTTCCACGGGGTTTGCGCCAGGAATTGGCGCAGGTGTCCGCGAATGGGAGTAGAAGGTGTCACGCACGCCGATGGAAGGACGAAAGTTCCAACCGAAGGCGGCCAGGGGTAAAGAGAGCTTCGGGTGAACGTCAATGCGTTCGCTGATGTCCGAGGTGAAGTTGCTCTGAACGCGCTTGAGCGTGGCCACGGAGTTCTCCGCGCTGAAGATCAGCTTCGATTCGCCGATGTGGCGTTCCATCAGGTCGAGATCCACGGACGGCACATGGAAGATGCGCACCTCCTGCTGGGTCTGCGTCGTGCTTGCAATCCGTTTGAGACCCTGGTAACGATCCAGGTAAAGACCTGCGACCACGCCGTTTTTCTCATGGACAGCGTAAGCGAACGAACTGATGTCGGAGGCGACGGCCTGATTGAAGTTGTCGGTGAATGCCTCCCGATAGATATAGCTGCTGAGGTACTCCATACTGGCGGCGGCGCGGGTGTGTTCCGAAAGGTCTTTGCGTCCGTTCAGGGTAAAGTCTTCGCCACCCTGGTTGGTATAGACACCACCTTGCGGCGTGTAGCCGCGATCCAGCAGGCCGGAGTAATGCACGGTAAGAAAGTCGAGCCCCGGGCCCTTGTAACGGAAGGTCGCAGACTGCTCGAAACCGCGGAGGGAGAAGTACTGCGCGGAGGCGGTAAAATCCATCGAACGATTGAGCACGAGGAAAAACCCTTCGCCCAGTATGAAGCCTTTCGAGGACGACTCTCCGAAAAACGGGATCATGAAGCCGCTCTGGCGCTGCCCGGCTTCGACCGGATGCGTTACGTAGGGCAGGTAAACAATGGGGATGTTCAGAAGGCGGAACAAGGTATTGCGGGCGGTGGCGCGTCCGTTCTCCACGACGAACCTGGCAGAGGAGAGACGCCAGTCAGGGTTCGGAAGCTGGCAGGAGGTCACGGTGCCGTCGAAGATCTGGAAGCTCTCCGGGCCCGTCTTGACGACGAGACGTCCGGTGAAGATAAAGGGGTTACCTACTGTGTAGACCGTGGATTTTCTGCCGGTGCGGATCCCGATGGACCCGATGACATCGTAGAAGCGGCCAGTCTCCGTGTGGAGATTGAAGTTGCCGTGGCTTGCGGAGATGGTCTGCTGCGAGGGTCCGCCGGTGACGCGGAGATGTCCTTCGGCGGTAACGTCGCCCGTGTCTGAGTCGTAGGTGATCTTGTCGGCACGGATCAGGTAGGTCTCTGTCGTTATGGATACGTCACCGTCTAGGGTGAAAAGGCTCCCCGTTTTTGTCTGCGTGGTGGATTCGATGACGACCTTCTGGCCCGCGGTGTTGGGGAGCGGTGTGGCCATGGGGAAGCGCGAGGTGGACGGATCGTCGGGCAGCGGGTCGTCGGTTGAGAGGTTTACGACGGCAGGTGTCGAGGTCGTTACCTCTTGCGCGCAGATGGCAGGCGCACGCAGCGAGCCCAGCGTGATACACAAGGAAATACAGGTTGAAATGCAGGCCGCCGGAAGCGATGTGCGTATCATTTTTCTCGCGTTCGCCGGCAGGTTCGGAGACATCTTCTGAGCCACAGTTTGAGGCTACAACATTTGCGAAAGCGGGATTCATTTTGAGCAGCGTCAGCACACTTCCTCTTGAGCCATTTGAGACTGAATCGGCGCCCTTGCTGAAACAGCAGGTCGCGGAACGTCTGGCGCAGCATCGCCAGCGGCGCGGGCAGAATCTGATTCCGCAGGCTTTACCCGCTGATACGGAAAAATCGCATCCTGTTGCGGCCGCCGTGGCAGCAAGATTTTCGCAGACGGTCTCCTATCGCGACTTCCTTGCCGCAGAGGCGGAAGCAGCCACGCGCAAAGCCGAAATGGAGATCCGGCAGGCGGAAGCGGCGGCTGAGATTGCCCGCCGAAACGCGGAAGCCATCGCCACCGCACAACGCGAGTTGATGGAAGAGATTGCCAACTGGAACGCCCGCATCGCGGCTGCGAACGCGGCGAATCCGCATCTGGTAGAAGCTGCACCCGCTCCACAGCCGATGCTGGTGGAAGCATCCGTTACGATGGCGGTGACGGCTCCGGTCGAAACCACCACGGAGCTTTTGCAGGAAGTAGCGATGGATGCGACCGCGACCGAAGAGACGGTGCTACAGGCGGCTGCGATTGCGGCCGAGCCGCTGGTCTCTGAAAAGGTCGCTCTTCCCATTGCGGGCAAGGCAGCAAGCGTTTCTGAAAAGGAGACGATGTCTCCTCCTCCGGCTTTCTCTATCCGCGCAGAGCTTGCGTCTGCTCTTCCGGCGGAACCTTCCGTGGCGATCCCGGCAAATCTGATCGAGTTTCCGCGTCAGCTTGTGGCGGCGCGTAAGGCGCGTCCACGGTTGGCCGAGGGGCCGCTGCGTGAAGAAGCGAGTGCCGCGCCGGACAAATCCCAGCTTCGCATCTTTGAAGTCGAGCCGGAGATGCTTTCGCCGCAGCCTCCTGTCGCGAATATTCTTCCGGAGTGGAGTTCGATCCGGCTGGATGCCAGTACCGAACCCTATGCTCCGGCCTCGCTGGTGGCACAGCTTTCGTTTGTGCTTCCTCCGCAAACGGCCAGCCTGCAGCTACGCACAATGGCGGCTGCCGTTGATCTGTGCTGCGTCGGTGGAGCCTTTGTCGCCTTTGCGGCAGCGGTGGCATATGTTGCTCCCGAACTGCCGGGCGGAAAGCTTGCCCTGATGGGAAGTGCGGGCGTGCTTGTGGCTCTGACGCTCCTGTACCAGGGATTATTCTTCACGCTCTCAGATGCGACGCCTGGAATGCGCTATGCGCGGATTGCGCTGTGCACCTTCTCCGACGAGAACCCGTCCCGCTCGGCGATGCGCCGTCGCATACTCGCGATGCTGCTGGCAGCAATTCCTGTAGGCATCGGATTCGTCTGGGCCTGCCTGGATGATGATGGCCTGGGCTGGCACGATCGTATGTCGCGGATGTATCCGAGAGGTTATTAAGCTCGCGGATATTTCGTCATCCCGAGCGAAGCGCAGGAGTCTGCTCAGCGATAGACAATGAGAAAGGTCCACCGGATTCCGGTGGACCTTTCTCATTGCTTGTGGGTGTTTAGAAGGTGGTGCTGACGGTCAGGCGAAGCGTCTTTCGTGGCTCGCGCAACTGGTAGTTGGCGCCGTAGAACTGAAGAGCCTGATTGGCGCTGTAGAGACCCGCGCCGGTATTCGGGAAGAAGGAGCGGAAGGTCGCATTGTCCACGGCGAGCTTCTGCGGCAGATCCTCAAAGAGGCGAAGCGGGTTGTACGCGTAGTAGATACGGAACGGAGCGTTGACGATCGGGAGAATGACCTGGACTTCGCCACCGACGGACATACGCGGAACGAAGTTGGTGCCTGACGCCGTCTGCAGAAGATCCGGGAAGCTGACCTGCTTGCCGCCGAAGCAGGCTCCGTTTACGAAGACAGGGCAGCCATACAGGGGCGAGTTGATCTGAGTCTGTCCGAGGACGCTCTGTCGCAGCTGCGACTTGAGCGCGTCGAAGGTCATATTGAAATCGGAGAAGACGTCGAAGGTCACCGAGTTCCCCATGGGGATGCGGTACTCAATGTTGCTCGTAAAGCTGGTGTCACCACCGACGGAGGTGAGGCGGTAGACCGGAATCGGAATCTGCACGTTGCCCAGGTTCGGGTTCGTCGGATCGCGCGGAACCGTGCTGCCGTCGGGGTTGGTGAGATTGAACATCACCTTGGTGGGGATGAACGTGTAGGGCGAAGCGGAACGGATATCGAATCCGCGGATGTCGGTTTCGCCGCCGGCATAGACGCGATTGAAGGGAGGTGCAACCTGCCCGCCGAAGCCCTCTACGTGAGCGAGCTGCAAACGCATGCCGAGCACGTTATGGCCTTCGCGGCTGATCCGCAGACCCTTCATCGGGTAGTACTGGCGGAAAGAAGCAATGGGCGAGAAGTACTTGACGTTACCGCCCGCACCGGCGATCGCCACGGCGATGTTGAGATCGCGGCCACTATGTGGTCCTACCGCACGATCAATCGACGAATAGGTAAAGCTGGGTGTAATCGTCGAGGTAATGATGCCGTTGAGCTGATTCTGTCCGGCCAAACCGCTGCGGAACGCGAGCGTCTCGAAGATATTGCGCGTGTTGTCGTTAAAGGTGGTGACGGACGCACGTTCGAGCCTGTACGAGATACCGAGGCGCTTAAAGGTGCGGCGGATCGGATACTGCAGGGAGATGGAAAGGCCTGTTGTGGACTGGTTATAGTTCGTCAGCAGGCTCTGCTGTGCGCCGGTCAGGTTGGCGCTCTGTCCGCTGGTGGCTCCAAAACTCTTCGCCGGGTTGTAATCGTACTTGGTCGCGAAGAGCTGGAAGCCGAGCGAGATGGGCTTGTTGCGAAAGTAGGGCTCGGTGAATCCAAGGGTCAAGTTGCGCTGGAGATCGCCTACGTTTGCGGTCACCGAGAGCGTTTCACCGAGACCGAGGAAGTTATTGGTCTCGTAGTTGAGACCGATAAACGAGCCGGAGAGACCGCTGATACCGCCGTTCAGACCGATGGAGTTCTTGCCCTTCTCCTTCAATTTGAGGAGGAGATCCACAGTGCCTTCGTCGGCGTTCGTGCGTGTCTCGGAGTCCTGGTCGGCCTTGAGGTTTTCGAAGTAGTTCAACTGGTTCAGGCGCAGAATGGAAAGCTCCCACAGCTGATTGTTGTACTGCTGACCTTCTTCGAGCATCAGTTCGCGGCGGATGACGCGATCGCGCGTGACGGTGTTTCCGGAGAACTCGATACGCGAGACGAAGAACTTCTTGCCTTCGTCGAGATCGATGTCGAGATAAATGAGGTTCTTGGCTTCGTCAAAGCGCGGCTGCGGCGTACCCACAAAGTTGATATAGCCGAGCGAACCGTAGGCCTTGCGAAGATTTTCAAGACCCTTGCCGAAGACCGTGCGGTTGAAGTAGTCGCCATCCTTGAGTGCGAACTGGTTCCGCAGGATGGCCGGGTTCTTGTCCTTGGCGTTCAGGAACTTAATGCCGCCGAGGCGATAGCGCTTGCCTTCTTCCACGGGCACGAGGATATCGATGCGCTTTCCGTGCGAGGGCATGAGGAAGAAGTTAACTCCGCCAGCATCGCGGATCTTCGTCTGCGGCTCACCCGTCTGCGCCTTGAAGTATCCCTTATCGCCGTAGGCTGCGCGAACGCGCTCCGCATCTTCGTCGAGCTTGGTTGCGTCGAAGGTGCGGGCAAAGAGATTTTCCAGGATGATCGAGTGCGGTATGCCGACGGGACGCGAGTTGCGCATTGCGGCACGAAGGGTGCGGCTGCTCATCTCGTGATTGCCTTCAAAGGCGATCTTTCCGACCTTGACCGTGGGGCCTTCCTTGATGGAGAAGGTGATGGCGACGGACGCAGGAGGAATCGTCTTCACTTCCGTGCGGACGGTCGAGAACTGGTGGCCGTGTTCAGCGAGAAGTCCCTTCAGGGCGACTTCCGCGCGCTTGATCTTCGTGAAATCAAGCTGACTCTCGACGAGGGAGCCGATCTTCGCCTTTTTGAAGCGGTCCAGGACGTCGGACTGGGTCACGGCGTTGAGGCCCTTGTAGTTGATCTCGCGGATCGTCGGTTTCTCGTGAACGTAGATCACCATCTGCACGCAGGAGGGCGTTTCCACCTTCTCGATGCGGACATCTTCGAAGTACGTCGTATTCCAGAGAGAGTTGAAGTCGCGTTCGACGATGGAGGGATCGTAGGCATCGCCCTGGCGCTCAAAGAGGCGCGCAATGACGGATTCCTTCGGAATGCGGCGGTTTCCGACGACCTGGGGCTGGCAGAACGTCTGTCCGGTGGTGGCCTGAGCATAGGTCGCGGGAGCAATGGCAGCAAAAAGGAGTGCTGCCGTTGCTACGGGACGGAACCATCTGCCGAATTGGCTTCCAGGAGACCGCAGAATCATTTGCGCATGCTTCAGAGAGCTGACGCCCTCCTGTTTCACGGTAAGAATACGAACACCTTCACTGCCTGAAATCTGCCCGCGAACCAACTGTTCCGGAGAGCTTGATTATATGGGAGGGACGAGGCTTAAACGAGCGGCAGAGCCGGAGTATGCACCTTATCCGGTGCATCTGTCCGCGCTTGCTGGAAGAACGTATCTTCCGCGCTACCTGACAAAGGCAAAATCCGCGCAGGTTCCACCGCTATCGCGACTTCCACCATCGTGGAATAGAAGGTGGGGCCGCCGCCAAAATCCGTGAGCCTTTCGCTGGTGAGCAGGTTGACGCCATGGCCGTCCCCGGAGAGCTTGTTCCATCCCATACGCGTGGCGACCACGCCGGGCGGAACCGTGGGTCCAACCTCCGCAACCAGGCGCAGCGTGCCGCGATCGTTGGCGACGGTGACGATCTGGCCTGCGAGGATGCCCCGCGTCGCGGCGTCATCCGGATGGATCTCCAGCTTGCCAAGGTGCACCTCCTCCATCCTGCGGTGTGTCGGAATCTCCGCGAAGGTGGAGTTCATCCAGTTGTCAGCCTTGCGGGGGAGAAGCTCCAGGGGATAGGACGTTCCATGATCGCCGTGACGCGACTCCCGATTTGGAACCCAGCCGGGGAGCGGGTCCATGCCACGCTGAGCGAGGGTTTCGGAGTAGAACTCGCCACGTCCGCTGGGTGTGCGGAACCAGCTCGCATTGCTGAAGGGAAGGTATTCGCCGTTCGCATCACGTGGGAGGCCCAGTTCGATGGGACCTTCGGAGCGGAGACGGTCGCGCGTGATGCCCTGCATCCATGGATGGGGTGTGTCGAGGGCCTGCTCGATGAGATCGTCCGCAGTTTCGTGGAAGCAGGGTTCGGTAAAGCCCATGCGTTGAGCCAGGTCGCTGAAGACCTGCACATTGGAGCGCGCTTCTCCGAGCGGCTCCATAGCGCGTTCGGAGAGCTGCACGAAGTAGTGGCCGTAGGCTCCCTGCACGTCGCTCTGTTCGAGGAAGCTGGGCGCGGGAAGAAGGATGTCGGCGTAGTCGGCGGTGTCGGTGAAGGCCTGGTCGTGGACGACGGTGAAGAGATCGTCGCGCCGCATGCCGCGCAGGACATCGCTCTGGTTCGGTGCGATGACGGCCGGGTTGGAGTTGTAGACGAAGAGCGCATGGATCTTCGGATCGCTCAACTCTGTGAGCGCGTGGCCGAGCTGACTCATGTTCACGATGCGGGCTTCGCGATGGAGCGGGCTGGCCTGCATCAGCTCGGGCATCTCAAGCCGTGCGCCATTGAAGCCGAAGGCGCCGGAGCTGGAGAGGGCGAGGCCTCCGCCGCGATGGAGCCATGCCCCTGTAAGGAGAGGAAGCATCGCGATGGTGCGCGCCGCAGTGCCGCCGTTTTCGCTGCGCTGCACGCCGTAGTTCATGCGGATCACGGCGGGCGCAGTGGTGGCGTACTCGCGTGCAAGTTTGACGATGTCCTCGGGAAACATGCCTGTGATGCGGGCCACATTCTCCGGCGTATACGTCTCGAAGAGAGCACGTTCGCGGAGCGCTTCGAAGCCGTGGGTGCAGGCTTCGAGGTAGGCCGTGTTCTGCAGACCATCGCGCAGGATGACGTGCATCATGCCCAGCGCAAGCGCGACGTCTGTGCCGGGCCGGACGGGAATATGCCAGTCGGCGAGCTTTGCGGTGCGTGTGGCGTAGGGGTCGATCACGATGAGACGCGCGCCGTTGCGGCGGGCCTCTTCGATGAAGGGCCAGAGGTGAATGTTGTTGCCGTGAATGTTCGCGCCCCAGGCCAGGATGAGCTTCGCATGGACGAACTCCTGCGGCGGCGTAATGAGGCGCGTGCCGTAGACGAGGTTCAGAGCTTCAGAGCCAGCGGTGGAGCAGATGGTGCGGTCGAGCTGCGAGGCTCCCAGCCGATGAAAGAAGCGGCGGTCCATGGAGCCGTAGCCAAGTTTGCCAATGGTTCCGGCGTAGGAGTAGGGGAGTACCGATTCGGGACCGTACTGATCGCTGACGCGCTGGAGATTCTGCGCGATGGTGTCGAGCGCTTCGTCCCAGGAGATGCGTTCAAAGGCCTCCGCCTCGCGCCCATGCGGGAGCGAACCTTTGGCAACGCCCGCGCGGCGGCGCATGGGATAGAGCAGGCGGTCCGGAGAGTAAACGCGGTCGAGGTACTTCGCCACCTTGCCACAGAGGAAGCCGCGCGTCACCGGGTGCGACGGGTCTCCGCCGATCTTGACCACGCGTCCGCTGGACGTGTCCACCGTAGCCAGGATGCCGCAGGAGTCCGGGCAGTCGAGCGAACAGGTGGCTCGTTTCACGATTGTGGTGGATGCCGCTTCCGCTCTGGGCATATGCTCATTTTACGGCGTATCCCAGGAGCAATACCATGCAGATCTTTCGCAGGCTCGTCTTCGCTTTTGTCTTTGTATCTATGGTGGCAGCGCCGATCTTTGCGCAGGATAAGCGCCCGGAGCAGCTTCGGATGATGACACAGCCGGAGCTGGACGTTCTGAAGGTGCTGTTGCAGCAGGAGCGTGACTGGAACCGTGGCGACCTGGACGCGTTTGCGACGGGATACAAGCATGCTCCCGACATCCTGTTCATGGGCGGCAACTTCATACGCGGATACGAGGCGATGCTGGCCAACTACCATAAGACCTATCCGACACGGGAGACGATGGGGCAACTCACCTTCAGCGATCTCGACCCAAAGGTCCTGGACGGGAGCTATGCGATCCTTACGGGCACCTACCACCTGGAACGGGCGAAGAAGTTTGGCGGATCGGCGGACGGCGTGTTCTCGCTGGTGCTGGAAAAGACGGATGCGGGGTGGAAGGTCATTCTGGATCACACGACGTAGATAGGTAGTACACCGTAGGACCTACGGTTCTAATCCATTGGGTGTCACGCGAAGGGTTTCGGAGAAACGTTTAGGATCTTCGTCAGGTGAGTCGTCCGCAATGATATGTCCGGGACCCAGTTTATCTCCGTTGATCTCGGCGGTCTGCTCGTCTTCTTGTTTTAGGTAAGTGAGCACGATCCCGTCGGGGCTTACCTGAACTTCACCCCATATCAATTCGTCGCGGTCCCACACCTTGCGGTACTTTGAGGCGCTGCAGGAGATGACCTCGAGATGGAGGCGGCCTCCGGTATCACCGATTGCAGTGCCTGAAAGTAAGTACCACGACTCTGAGGGATTGGGTGATTTGAGTGGATGGATAAAGAAGGTATGTGTGTCGAACTCCTCTCCGCCCGCTCCAATGAGAGTCCATTTGCCCTTTGCCTCTGAAAAGCATTGGACGACGGGTCGTGTATTAGGGATTGCATCGCCGCCCCGCATGATCACCATGGAGCTCACTGCGATCAAAGAGCGAGGAGTCTTGGCGAGGAAGATCTGCGGCGTATTGGTGCTCCACTCAGGAGGCAGCGTTTCGTCGCGCTCCTGCATACAGGCGAGATATGCCCGGATCGCGCTTGGATCTCTCATGTCGGCTAACCGAGCGATCGTAATCCGAGCGATGAAGCTGGTTAGGTCCTTCGTTCTCTTCAGCGCAACCTGGGGAGATTCATCCGACTCATCCTGGTGGTCTAGCAGAAGATGATCGTTCATGCGTGCGTACTGATCCCTGGCTTGCGAGCAGTCCGCTGGTCCTGGGGTTTGAGCGCTCGCCTTGAAGACAAAGGCGAAGAGGAAAACGATCAGAGCTCTCTTCACAGCGCATTCGTCCTATCTAGGGTTGCGTTGAACGAAAAGAGACCCCACAAAGTGGAGTCTCTTTTTACTAGAAGACAATGCTTACAGCGAGAGGATTTCCTTTTCCTTGGCCTTGAAGAGGTCTTCGACGCGCTTGATCTCCGTATCCGTCATAGCCTGGGTCTCTTCCATCGCGCGCTTTTCGTCGTCGGCGGAGATGAGTTTGTCCTTCGTGGCCTTCTTGATGGTGTCGTTGCCGTCGCGGCGGATGTTGCGGATCGACGTCTTGTGGTCTTCCAGAACGCTGGCGAGTTGCTTTACGGCTTCCTTGCGGCGCTCTTCCGTCATGGGAGGAATGGGGATGCGGATCACTTTGCCGTCGTGCATCGGGTTGAAGCCCTGACCGGAGTTGCGGATGGCCTTTTCGATCATGGGAACGACGGTGGGATCGAAGGGGGAGACGACGATGAGCGTTGCTTCCGGCGTGCTCACGGAGGCGAGCTGGTTCACCGGCATCTCGCTACCGTAGTAGTCCACACGGATGGCGTCCAGCATATGGACGCTGGCCCGGCCGGTGCGAACGCCCACCAGGCTGGCGCGGAAGTCGTCCACCGTCTTGTTCATACGTCCCTGGATCTGGCCCTGAAGCTCTTTGAGAGCGGGAATGTTTGCCATCTGCGATGCCATAAATCAACCTCGTTCGTAAAATACGCGTGAAGGAGATTCTATCGGACGGGGAACCGTCCCGTCTTTCCGGAAGAGCTCCTAGCGGGGGTTGAGATAGATGGGATTGCCCACCAGCCAGAGTGTGCCGTCCGGACCGCGAACGTCCACGCGCACCCAGTGGGGCGCGCCATCGCTCTGCCAGGTTCCGGTGCGTTCCTCTTCTTCGCCCCCTGCGGGCTTGCTGGGCAGCCAATCGACGGCCTTGCCATCGCAGAGGACTACGGGCGACGCTCCCTTTACGTCGTGCAGCTTCAGGGTGAAGCGGACCTGATGCCCGGCGGTGGCTCCGAGGATATCGCCCATCTGCGCCGAGGTGGCGACGTGGTCTACATCGGCGGTGGCGCTCCACTCCAGGCCACGCGTCTTCGTTCCCTGCGTGTCGATGAAGACGTGGCCGCCACGGATGCCGTCGAGGATGGCGCGCTCTGAGAGATTATTCGCGTAGACGACCGTAGAGGGATAGCCGATCGAGGTAGCGCGGTCGGGCGGCGTCGAGCTGTTGTGGTTGTCGCTGCCCGCGATCCCGACGATGCGAAAGCCTGCGTTCAGCTTCGTTTGCCAGAAGGGGATGCCCGCAATCGGGCCCGAAATCTTATCGCCATTGACGGCTTCAAGGACACGGATGCGGCTCCAGTCGGTGTTGGGCGCGGTCCAGCCGCAGCCCATGCAGGATTCGCCGCTCGGCTGCGCGGGATGATTGATGGAGAGAAGGCCGTGAAGCTGCTGGACTCGATCCAAAAGCAAGTTGAAGTTTGGAACTGTGTCCGTGAGGCGGAAGTCGATGGGTGCCGTTGTGCCGAAGACGTTGGCATGACCGAGGAAGGTTGTGATCTCACGCCCAGGGATGAGAAGCAACTGGTCGAAGGCCGGTTGCAACTCGCGCATTGCGTCGAAGTGCGACGTGGTGTTGTGGTCGGTGATGGCGATGAAGTCGAGACCGCGCGCGGCGGCTGCTTCCACCGTGCGATAGAGCGGGCAGGGAATCTTCTTACCGGACTGCGAGGTGCAACTGCCGTCCGAGTGGGCATCATGCATGTGCAGATCGCCGCGATACCAAGCGGGGCCGACGCGGAGAGGCTCGCGGCTGAAGGTGGAGACGGCGGGCGCGTCCGTCGCATGCCCGAACCAGATCTTCACCTCGTAGTGACTGGTGACGCCAGCGCGGATGCTGGGGATGCCGAGGAGGATCTTCCACGTACCGGGACGGATGGGGCCGGGGAGATAGCTGGGCGTCGCGTCGGTGTCGGAGAGGGTGAAGAAGCTCTTGTTGCCGCCGCTCCAGCCGCGAAAGCGCTCGTTGTCGAGCAGCCCGAGATCGATGCTGGTGCGCTTGTCCTTGTCTGTGTAGGAGAGTTCGGCGGAGACGCGCGTAACGTTCGAAGGGACCGTGAAGGGGAGTTCGCGGTAGTGCATGAAGTCCGCGCGGGTGACGGTGCCGTGGAGGGTGAGGTCGGGTGGCGACGACTGTGCGTGGAGCGAGAAGAACGTCGTTGAGGCAAACATCACGAAACAAAGCAGCCGAGCAAGGGACATCTTCATGAGGTGGCTTTCCGAGTTTGAAGGCGATCGCGTGCGCCATGTCGAACCTGCATGATGCGAACCATTGCAGCCTTCGCCTCAATTCGATAAATAATGCGATACGTGTGAGGCTTTCTGCCGAAGAGAATCTGGCGGAACCGAGGATCTTCCGGTGTCACTGTTCCTCGCGCGGAAAGCTGGTCCAGGCCGAGAATCGCGTCTTGAAGTCCGTCGAACCATTTTTCTGCTCCGGTGGATGTCTCCGCGCCGATGTAGCTGTGAATGGCGAAGAGGTCTCGGCGCGCTCTGGCTGTGAGTTCAACTCGCACGTTTGCGTTTGGCTCGCAGTTCTTCAAAGACTTCTTTTGCGGGATAGACTCTGCCGTGACGGATGTCGTCCTCTGCCTGTCGGATTCCTTCATGGAAGTCTGCCGCAGCAGCAAGATCCATTAGCCGTTCGTACTCTTCGACCGAGTGCATGACGGCTTCTGGCTTGCCATTCACGGTAAGAACGAGCGATTGTCCAGAGCGCTTCATCTTCTGGAGCATGGCGGCGGAGTTGTTGCGGAAGGTGGTAAGGGGCTGAACGTCTTCGGAGAGTTTGATCTTCGCCATGGAGAGACCTCTGGAGGTACTTTATCGTACCTCTGATTTACGTCAAGCCGAGATTGGGTGCCCCATTCATCGCAGCTTTACCGCGATGAGTCGGTATTCGCGCGAAAGCGCGAACCGCTTCTGGATTTCTACTTTGTCTCAGATCTAAAGATGAACAAGCATCCCTCCCGCACATCGCAAAGAGCGCGATGTACGGGGCACCCAGAGTTTCGAAGAGGGGAACGTCCTACGCGAGGCCGGTGCTCTGAGCCTGCTCGTGTGCGTGGTAGCTGGAGCGCACGAGCGGTCCGCTTTCCACGTGGCGGAAGCCCATCGCCAGCGCTTCTTCCTTCAGGAAGGCGAACTCTTCCGGCGTGTAGTAGCGCTTCATGGGGATGTGGTCTTTGCTGGGGCGGAGGTACTGGCCGACGGTGAGGATGTCGACCTTGATCCCGGCGAGGTCGCGGAAGACGTCGAGCAGTTCGTGCGTCTCTTCGCCCATGCCGACGATGATGCCGGTCTTGGTGACTTGGTTCGGGTTCAGTTCCTTTGCCAGGCGCAGGTAGCCGAGCGAACGCTCGTAGCGGCCGCCGGATTTGGCGACGCGGTAGAGGCGCGGAACTGTTTCGATGTTGTGGTTCAGAATCTCGGGCTTCGCGGCGACGACCAGGTGAATGGCTTCTTCGGTTCCCTGAAAGTCGGGCGTGAGGACTTCGATCTGGCAGCCGGGAGCCTGTTTGCGGATCTCCTGGATCACTTCTACGAAGGCGCGCGCGGCGCCGGTATTGTCGTCATCGCGATTCACGCTGGTGATGACGGCGTGCTGCAGGCCGAGCTGGGCGACGGCGTAGGCGACGCGGCGGGGTTCGTCGTAGTCGATGGGGTCGGGCTTGCCGCTGGGTACGGCGCAGAAACCGCAGCGCCGCGTGCACATGTTGCCCAGCATCATGAAGGTGGCGGTCTTATGGTTCCAGCACTCGCCGATGTTGGGGCAGTGTGCGCTCTCGCAGACGGTATGCAGGCCAAGCTCGCGCGTGAGCTTCTTGAGCGAGTGATAAACCTCGCCCATGGGAGCGCGCGCCTTCAGCCACTGGGGCTTGGCGGCGGGTTTCTGCGGCGAAAGATCGATCTGGATGAGGTCGAGGACCGGGCTTGCCATGCAGCTACAAGTCTACGCCCAGGGGGAGGCGGGGGCTAGTGGACCCTCTCGCGGACCTCGTCGCGGATGAGGTAGAGGAAGAAGACGAGGGTGAACGCCGCGGGCAGGAGATACCCGGCGAGGTGTGTCTGGAAGAAGAGGACGACGTTGCCGAGGGAGTAGAAGAAGGCTCCACCGGCGAGCAGAGCCCAGCCCCAGCGGCGGAGCCTCAGAAAGCCAAAGACGCCGACGACGATCAGCGAGCAGAGTGCCAGAATGGCGTAGCGGGCGCTGGGGCGCGCCTGGGTGTTGCGCATCGCGGAGAAGGCGTTGCCGATGGAGATTACCAGCATGAAGATGGCGATCATGGCCATGCCGGGCAGCATCTGGGGTCCGCGAAGTGACTTCTTATCGCTCATAAGGTCTTAAGGTACGCCAGCAGGTCGCTGGTCTCTTCCGGGGAGATCGTATCTCCGAGCGCGGGCATGTTGTTGCGGCCGTGCTGGATGGTGTTCGTGATGCGTTCGTCGTTGGCCGGTGCGCCGCTGGGGAGGTAGGGCTTTTTGTAGAGGCCGAGGAGCGAGGGGCCGTTGAGCGGCTTGTCGACGCGGTCGTTGTGGCAGGCTCCGCAGCGCGCAGAGTAGACGGCGCGGCCGCTTCGCTCGGTCGGCGTGAGTTCGCTGAGCGGTTTGGGGGGAGGTGTGGATTTGCAGCCCGTGAGAATCAGGGCAAATGCGATCAATGGCGCGGTGAGCTTCACACCTTCGATTTTCTCATTACAAGCGAGCTTTCGCGTTGGAGGGTTCTATTCACTTCATTTCTCCGTTCGATGTGGACAAGATCTTTTCGGAGTCTGTCTCCCTCCTGAATAAGACCTTTTCGCTTGTACTCTCCGAAACTCAAATCCCAGATGGCATTAACTCGTTCATCAATGCTTCTTGATCGCCAGTAGCGATAGGTCTCCGCTCTTTGTTCTTCAAGGTTGGTAATCTGCCGGACTGTCTTATCCATGCCCATAGATCACTCCGCCGCTGCAATCGCAGCGATCACTTTATCCATCACCTGCATATCCACGCTGCTGCGCGGCGTATGCGAGTTGGAGATGATGCTGAAGACGACCGTCTGGCCGCTGGCGCATTCGAGGTAGCCGCTGAGCGCGTGGGTTTCGCCGAGCGTTCCGGTTTTCGCGAAGATGTGGTCTTTCAGAGGTGAGTTGGGAAAGCGGGAGCGCAGGCCGCCGTCTTCTCCGCCGACGGGCAGCGAGGCTTTCCAGCGTGCTCCCCAGGGCTGGGTCGTGGCGTAGCGGAGGAGCTGCGTCAGGGCGCGGGGTGTGACGAGATCGTGTCCGCTCAGGCCGCTGCCGTCGAGGAAGACGAAGTCTTCCGGGTCAATACCTGCGCGCGTCGTCAGGAACGAGCGAACGACGCGGACGCCCTGTGCGTCGGAGCCGCCCTTGCCTACCGTGAGGCCGAGCAGGCGGAGAAACATCTCCGCGTGCTGGTTCTGCGAGATCTTGTTGGTCCAGACGACGTCGTCGTAGAGCGGAGCGCCGACGTGCTTTGCCAGAACATTGGCCGGCAGTGCTGGTATCTTCGCCGTGGCGGTGTCGAGATTGAGCGGCTCCGTGGCTTCGCGTGTAAAGCCGAAGACGGGCTCGACGCGGTGCTTGGCGCGGGCGGCTCCGGTGACGGTGATGCCGCGCTGTTCGAGAGCTGCCTTCAGAGCGCGTGCGGCGTACTCGGAGGGGTCTTCGATGGCGAGGTCTTCGCTCTGTGGCTTTGCTTCGAGAGCAATCGTTCCGTAAAGGCGCAGCACGCGCGAACCGCCGGTGACCATCACGCTGCGCTGGATGTCTGTGTGCGTCTCTGCGCTTTTGGCAACGGTGACGATCTGGTTTTCGATGGAGTAGAAGGGCAGCGCGGGATTCAGGGTGATGACGGCGGGCGCGCCCTCCTTTGCTCCGGGAGCAATCTTGAGGTTGAGGGCGTTGTCCGCGATCATGAGCGCGTTGATCGGTGCGCCGTAGTACCAGAGGGCATCGTCGATGGACCAGTCCTGCGGATACGGATCCCAGGGCATGAGCGTGTCGTCGCCGACAATGTCACCGTCCACATGGGTGATGCCTGCAGCCTTGAGCTGGTCGGCAAGTTCGTTGAGGTGGCGGAGTTCGTCCACGGGAGCGGTCGGTCCAGGTGGGCGCAGGGCTGGGCTCACGTAGGGGATGGCACGGCCAGAGAGGTTTGCATCGCCTGCACCGTGGAGGGTGAGGTCGCCGTGGACGGTCCCGTTCTGGTTGACTCCGGTGACGGTGGTCGTGAGGCGCTGGTCGATGGGCAGAAGAGCCATGGCGGCGGCGGTGGTGGCGAGTTTGTTATTGGAGGCGGGCTGGAAAAACTGGCCTTCGTTGATCGTGATCAGGGGCGTTCCGTCGAGCTGGGTGACGTGGACTCCCCAGTGAACACGCGAGACGGCGGGCGCGGCGAGCATGTTCTGAATTGTGCTCTGGAGAGCGATGTCCTGGGCTGGGGAGGACAGCGCCAAGGCACAGAAGGCGGAGCCTATAAGGAAAGGAAGGGTTTGCCGGAGCATGGGCGGAGTTTAGCATTTTGTTCCCTTGGCGTTTCCCTGTTTGATCCCGTAGCGACCCAAGATCTGCTTTTGTCATCGCGCAAAGCGCGATCCGATGTGCCTTTGGCACATGACAGAAGCAGATTTCTCCGCTCCCTTCGCTTTGCTCCGGTCGGTCGAAATGACGGTGTCGGTCGAGTGAAAGAATGCTAGATTTGCGGAATGCCTGCGCGTCATTCTTTCCGCGTGGATGGGGGCGAACCTCAATCCCATTGAAGCCCTGCGCTACGAGTAGCCGCCCGGCCACGAAGTCCATCCTCTCGGCCCAGTAATATCCGTCATCTCGAGCGAAGCGGAGAGATCTACTGTTTCTCAGGTGGCCTGACCAATCTGGTTTGTGCGCTCTGCGCGACCCCACCCTTTCGCGATGAAGCCGCGAAAGAATGGGGTACAGGTCGTCAGGACTATATCCTTACCTGAGATGGATGATGAAGGGGTAGAAGCGGTTCCGGAGAAGACGGTCGGCGGTTGGAAGCAGATGCTGCTTCCTTCGCGGGTGCATACGGCGCGGTCGGCGGCGCTGCTGCTGGGTGTGGCGAACCTCCTGAGCGCGCTCGTAGGTCTGGTGCGGACGAAGTACATCGCCCATGTCTTCGGCGCGACTCCCGCGATGGAAGCGTATCAGGGCGCCTTTGAGTTTCCAGACATGCTTGGGTACCTGATCGTCGGCGGGTCGATCTCGATCACTCTGGTCGGCATGCTTTCCCGGATCCGCGCGGAAGAAAATGACGAGCGTGAAAACCTGGCGATGTCCGTCATTCTTAATGCCATGACCGTGGTGCTGGGAACAGCGATTGTGTTGGCCGAGATCTTCGCTCCGCAGTACACCCGCTGGAAGTTCCCGGGATTCGATCCGCAGAAGCTCTCGCTCTGCACCTCCTTGACAAGGATCATCCTTTTGCAGCCGTTGTTTTTCTTCGCCGGTGGAGTGCTTGGATCGCGGTTGCTGGTGCGAAAGATCTTCGTCTATCAGGCCGTTACACCGCTCATTTACGGAATCGGTGTGATCGTCGGTGGTGTTCTCTTCTCTCACGAAGTAGGCGTCTATTCGTTGGCCTATGGTGTAGTGGGCGGAGCGTTCCTGGGGCCGTTTCTCTTGACCGCCGTTGGAGCCTATCGTTCGGGCATGCGGTACAAGCCGGTGCTGAATCTCAGGCACCCGCTTTTCCTGGAATGGCTGCGGATCTCGTTTCCCCTGATGATTGGTGTCTCCCTGGTCGTAGCGGATAAGTGGATCCTGACAAGGATTGCATCGGGTGAACCGGGTGGCGTGACGCACATTAATATGGCGAAGACTGTCTTCCAGTCACCGTTGATGATCCTGGGACAGGCCGCCGGGGCGGCTTCTCTTCCCTTCTTCGCCTCGCTCTTTGCACAGAAGCGTATCGCGGACTTTTCTGCTTCCGTGGATCGTGCCGTAACCCGCGTGGCGGCGGTCTCTTTGCTGGCGATCTCCTTTATGACGGCGATGGCCCTGCCAATCGTGTCGTTGCTGGTGGGTGGTGGAAAGTACGGTCCCCAGGACACCGCAGATACGGCGCAGTACTTTACGATCTTCACGTTTTCGCTGGCATTGTGGGCGGCTCAGGCGATCTACGGACGCGCGTTTTACGCCGCAGGAAATACGCTGACTCCCGCGATTGCGGGAACGGCGATTACGGTGGGGTCGATTCCGGTTTACGCGCTCTTATTTCACTTCGGTGGCATGACGGGGTTGATGTGGGCTTCGAACTTCGGCATTACGCTGCAGGTCTCGGTTCTGGCTATCCTTCTGCATCGCAAACGGCTGGTGAGCCTGGCCGAACTGGAATGGAGCGAGCTTGGCAGGGCGCTACTGGCGTCCGTGGTGGCCTGGTTCGCGCTGGTTGGATTTTTGCGGGTCCTGCCCGCGATGCATGGCCGTTTGGGAAACCTGATCACGCTGGCCACGGCGAGTGTCGTGTGGGCGGTTGTGGTCTACGGTATGCTGCGGCTGACCGGATCGCGCCTGCCGCAGGAGGTCTTGCGCAGGCGCTCCGCGAAGACACGTCCTCTCGACCTGAGCGAAGCGTAGCGGAGAGATCTGTTTTTGTGCTCCGTGCGACCTCACCCTTTCGCGATAGAGCCGCGAGGGTGAGGTCGCACGGGGACTTGAGGTTGCATGAGAGAAGCAGATCTCTCCGCTACGCGACGATAAAGCCGTCGCTCCGGTCGAGGTGACGGAGGGTACGTTTACTTTGCGTCTTCGTACTCTTCGTGCCAGGCCATCTGGATGGCTTCCAGAATGCCCTCGTTCGACTTCGCGGGGTCGCCGATGAAGCCGGGCAGGTCAATTACGCGCTGACGCAGATCGGTGAAGCGGATGGCGAGGGGGTCTTCGCCAGGGAATTTTTCTTCCAGCTGAATACCGATCTCCTCGGAGTCGGTCCAGTCGAATTCAAGGGGCATAGGTCTGTCTCCTCCAGCAGCTCCTGAAGCTACTTCTTGATAGTGGCGGGCTTGCCTTCCTGCACGTAGTTCCGGTTCCATTCCGGGATTTCTACGAGGTAGGCGCCGGGTTTCAGGATGACGGCCTGGCAACCGAGGCGCGAATTGGTCTGCGGACCGGCGGCGAGGTCGATGCGGTCGAGTTCGTCGTCTTCCGGCTCAGAGAGGTTGGATTCGCCCTGTTTCACGTAGACGTGGCAGGTGGTGCAGGCGCAGACGCCGCCGCAGGCATGGTCCAGAAAGACGCCGTAGTTTTCCGCTACGTCCAGCAGGCTCATGGGTTTACCGTGGCCGTCGTAGGGCAGGCTGCCAAAGGGAAATTCGACCGATTTGTTCTCCGGCTGGAAGGTGACGCGAACGATGTTCTCAGCCGGTGGCTGCGAGAGGTCGATCGGAGGAAGCGGTTTGTGCTCGTGTTCAGACATGTCAGGTTGATTTTATGCCGTTTTCGGACCGGAGAGAGGACGGGCTGGACAAGAGGTCTAAACTCGGTCTATGCACGTGCATGGCAGTCCGAGCGGAAGTATGCAGCGGGTCCTGAAAATTTCTCTGGTGGTGACCACGCTGTACGTCGTTGCGACGCTGGTTTACGGCCTTCGCGCCCACTCGCTCGCGCTGGTCTCAGAAGCGGGCCATAATGCGAGCGATGTGCTCGCCCTTTTGCTGTCCTTTGTCGCAATCCGATTCGAGCAGCGTCCCGCGACGGAGAGGAAGACCTTTGGATACCGCCGAGCCGGCGTGTTGGCGGCGTTTCTGAATGCGCTTTCGCTCATGGTGGTTTCGGTGTGGATTGCCTGGCTGGCGGTGGAGCGTCTGATTTCACCGGTTTCGGTGCAGCCAAAGGTGATGATGGTGGTGGCCGTGGTGGGCGTTCTGATGAATGGGGCGATCGCTGCCCTGCTCTCCCGCTCAAGCCATGACCTGAATATCCGCGGCGCTTTTCTGCATATGCTGGGGGACACGCTTTCGACGGCTGCGGTGATTGTGGGAGGCGCGACGATTCTGTACACGGGGCGCACGTGGATCGATCCGGCCCTCTCGCTGATCATCGCGGCGCTGATCTTGTGGAGCTCGTTTGGCATCGTCCGCGAGACGATGAATATCCTTCTGGAAGGTACACCCCGTGGGATCGACGTCAGCAAGATCCGGACGGCCATGATGGAGGTGGGTGGTGTGGTGGAGGTGCATGATCTCCATGTCTGGAGCATTGGATCGAACTGGCATGCACTGGCCAGCCATGTGACTGTGGGCGAGCAGACCATGGAGCGCCTGGAAGAGATTCAGACTGCTCTGCACTGTGCGGTGCGCGACCGCTTTCACATTGCGCATACGACGATCCAGCTGGACCGCGACCGTTGCGAAACGGTGAACGACTGTTGTTCGCCGGGCGAGCTTTCCGTGGTCCATATGCATGCGCATCACGGGCACAGCCATAGCCGCTGATCGGCCGATCAGGTTTTCTGCTGAAGCTTTTCTTTCCCCGGACCCTGGGCTGATTTCTTCTTGCTGCTATAGCGCAGCAGACGCCATTCGCCGCGGTCCCTCATCATAAAGCGCGCCCTGCAAGAGAGGCATTTCCAGGGGAAGAATCCGAAGAAGGTGTAAAAGTGCTTCTCCAAAAAGCTTTTACGCTCCGACCTGGAGATGTTAAAGCTGCTGCATTTGGGGCACTCCTTTGTGCCGACTCCGTCCTTTCCATGCGACGGGCGTTTAATTTTCGACATTCCCACTCCGATGCTCAGTCCGCCCGGCGAGATGCTGGCCGGACGGACTTAATCGGATCACTTTTACAGGGCAGTTGTCTAGTGGTTCCCCTGTTCTTCTCTTCAGGTGAAGTTATTTCGGGGACCAGGGTTCTTTTGTGGTGGGTACCGGTAACGGGTTCCGTTCCTGGAACTGGTGCTGGTGCCAGTAGGGGTACACGGGCTGCGTGGCGCTGGCGGCATCGAGCGTGGCCACCTGCGCGGTAGTGAGGTTGAAGCTCGCCGCAGCAAGGTTTGCCTTGAGCTGCTCCTCGTTGCGCGCGCCGATCACAAGGGACGAGACCGTAGGCCGTTGCAGGAGCCAGTTGAGGGCGATCTGCGGAACGGATTTTCCCGTTTCGGCACTCACCTTATCAAGGGCATCGACGACGTTGTAGAGATACTCGTCCACAACGACCGGACCGCCGTCGGCGGCCTTGTGCAGGCGGCTGACCTCGGGGAGTGGATGTCCGCGACGCAGCTTTCCGGTGAGACGTCCCCATCCCAGGGGGCTCCAGACGAGCGCGCCGACACCCTGATCGAGGGCCAAAGGCATAAGTTCCCACTCGTAGTCACGGCCGATCAGGGAGTAATAAACCTGGTGTGCCACGTACTTCTGCCAGCCGTAACGCTCGGAGACCGAAAGAGACTTCATGAGGTGCCAGCCGGAGAAATTGGAGCAGGCGATGTAACGGATTTTGCCCTCGCGGACGAGCTTGTCCAGGGTGTTCAGCGTCTCTTCGACCGGTGTGAGAGCGTCGAAGCCGTGCAGGTGGTAGATGTCGATGTAGTCCGTCTTCAGGCGGCGGAGCGAACCTTCGATCTGCTTGGTGATGTGGTAGCGGGAGCTTCCGACAGAGTTGGGATCGTCCTTGATGCCATTGTCGAAACGGAAGGTGGTTTTGGTGGAGAGAAGAACGCTCTCGCGGGGAAGATGCGCGATGGCTGCGCCGAGGATCTCTTCGCTACGGCCATTCGAATAGACATCGGCGGTATCGAAGAAATTAACCCCGGCCTCCATGCAGAGGTCGATCAGGGAGCGTGCTTCGTCTACGTCTGTGTTGCCCCAGGCTTTGAAAAACTCATTGCCACCGCCGAAGGTGCCGGTGCCAAAGCAAAGAACGGGTACCTTGAGGCCAGAGCGGCCAAGCTGACGAAATTCCATGGTTCAAATCTCCTTGTTACTTCCTATGAGATTCCTCTTGCCCGGAAAAGTCACCAGGGAGGTGGGAAAATAACTCTTCCATGACCATGCAGGCAAAGACCTAAGAATCCCACACGGTGAGCGGTCTTTTAACCTCTGTGCCGCAAGGAACGACCGTCACTCAGATGGAACGGAGCCTCTGTTGCCTGGTTGATGGGGAGGATATCGTTCCCGTGGTGGAAGACTGATTTAGTAAGTCAACTATATAGCTCCGACCTAAACTTCCGCCTGATAGTTGGGTCACGGTGATACAAGTGCAGAAGACGATACAAGTACAGAAGACAAAGGATCGTCCATGCGGAGGCCCCTTGTATCAGACAACCAACTTTCCTCAGACCTCTGTCAAAGCCAGTCAAGCGCTACTTGCCATCGCTCTTCGAGTTGGATCAGGCATTTGCCTTGGCTGTGCGATGGGTGTGGCGGCGCAGCAGACCGCGGCACCTCTGTCCGTGGAAGAGACGGTAACAGTTCTCGGTGCTGCTGAACCTGTCGCGGAGGGCGAGAGCGCGCGATCCGTGGAGACGCTTCCGGTTTCCGCGCAGGGAACGCTTGTTCCCGAACTGGCTACGGCCTTACGCGCAGACGCCTCGGTGTTTGTGCAGCAGCGTGGGCCGATGGGAGTCCAGCAGGACATCTCCATCCGTGGGGGAACCTTCGAGCAGACGCTTGTGCTTCTGAATGGCCTGCGCATCAACGATGCGGAGACCTCGCACTTCAACTTCGATATCCCCGTTCCCATGGCGGCGGTGGCGTCCCTGAGTGTGTTGCATGGCACGGGATCGACGCTCTACGGTGCGGACGCCCTGGCGGGCGTGATCGACGTGAGAACGGTGAAGCCGGAGGCGAGTGAGCTGCGCCTTCGCGCGGGTGTGGGAAGCTACGGCATCAACCAGCAGGCGATTACGGCGAGCGGTGTGCATGGCCGCACGAGCGAGGTGCTGGCCGCCGGGAGGGACTTTTCTACGGGCTTCATCCCGGACCGCGACTATCGCAGCGAGACTGCTTCGAGTGAGAGCCGTGTTACGACTTCGCTGGGTGATACGGACGTTCTTCTTGCCGGGAGCGACCGCTCCTTTGGAGCGGACCAGTTTTATGGTGCCTATCCGTCCTTTGAACGGACCAAGGGATGGTTCGGCTCACTGACGCAGGGCCTTGGCGCAAAGACGCTGGCGCAGGTGGCGTACCGACGCCATTCGGATATCTACGTTCTCTTTAGGGATAATCCGGCGTACTACAAGAATCAGCACATCGACGAGAGCTGGCAGGGCGCGCTGCGGCGGCATGATGATGTCGGCAGCCATCTGCGGATCTTCTACGGCGTGGAAGAGAATACGGATGAGATCGGCAGCAACAGCCTTGGCCACCACGGTCGCAATCGCGGTGAAGGGTATGTGAGCGCGGAGTTGCGTGGAGAGCGTGGATCGTTGACGGCTGGCGTGCGCGAAGAGGTCTTCAGCGGAGGAAATACCGTGGCAGCGCCGATGTTCGCCGGTGCTCTGCGCGTGCACGAGAAGTTCAAGCTGCGGGCGTCCGCGGGCTACGGCTATCGGATCCCCACCTTCGTCGATCTGTACTATAACGATCCGACGACGATCAGCAATCCGACGCTGAAGCCGGAGAGCGCGTGGAACTACGATGGCGGCGTGGATTGGTATGCGAGCGATCGCATCGCCGTCTCCGTTACGGGCTTTGCCTCGCGGCAGCGCGATGCGATCGACTATGTGCGTGCTTCGTCCACGGCGCCGTACCAGGCGCAGAATCTGCGCAACCTCGGCTTCAATGGCGTGGAGATCTCCGCGCAGGTGGGGCTTCCGCGCGGCCAGAGTGTGAGGCTGGCGTACACGGCGACCATCGGTGCGCAGGATGCGTTGCAGGGGCTTCAGTCGCGTTTTGTCTTCAATCAGGCGGTGAACAACGCGAACGCGGAGTGGAGCGCAGGATGGAAGCAGGTCTCCACTACGGCGCGTCTGGGTGTGACGCAGAGGTATCAGCAGACGCCGTTTTCCGTCATGGATCTCACAGCAACGCGCAATCGCGGATGGTGGCGGCCGTACGTGCAGATGACCAACCTCGCCAATACGGGATACCAGGAGATCGCAGGCATACGGAACCAGGGGCGTGCGTTTGTAGGCGGAGTTGAAGTTGTACTAAAAGGAAAGTAAGGCTTTAACGGTTTACTTACACGATTCGGCCTATCCTTTCGAAGGATGTAAGAGAGCAATGGGCCAAATGTCACTTTTTAGCGCTTTGATGGGTAAACCTCTGGCGACGTCAGAGGAGCGGGCCGAGCACGTGGGTCCGGTTGCGGGTATTCCGATCTTCGGTCTGGATGCGTTGAGTTCTGCGGCTTATGGTCCAGAGGCTGCACTGACACTTCTGATTCCGCTCGGACTGATGGGCGTTCACTACATCGTCCCGATCAGCCTTGCTATTCTTGCGCTTCTGACGATTGTCTTTTTCTCTTACAGGCAGACGATCGACGCGTATCCGCACGGCGGTGGCAGCTTCACAGTTGCAAGTGAGAATCTCGGCAGCAGGGCGGGCCTCTTTGCTGCTGCGGCTCTCATGATCGACTACGTTTTGACCGCAGCGGTCGGCATCTCCGCAGGTGTTGGCGCGCTGGTCTCCGCCGTGCCGAGTTTGCATCCGCACATCCTTGCGCTCTGCCTGGGCATTCTGGCCCTGCTGACGCTGGTGAATATGCGGGGCGTGCGCGATACCGGCGCGGTGTTTATGCTTCCGACGTACCTCTTCCTGGTCTCGCTTCTGGCGGTGATCGGCGTTGGTTTGTTTCGCGCCGTGGCTTCGGGTGGGCATCCTGTTCCGGTCGTCGCTCCCCCGGTTCTGCCTGCGAGTGTTTCCATGCTGTCGTACTGGATTCTGTTGAAAGTCTTCGCCAGCGGATGTACGGCGATGACGGGTGTCGAGGCGGTCAGCAACGGCGTGAACGCCTTTCGCGAACCGACGCAGAAGAACGCGAAGCGCACACTGACGATCATCATCATTCTGCTCATGGTCTTGTTAGCTGGCATTGCGCTCCTGTGTCGGGCGTACGGGATCGGTGCGACAGATCCCTCGGTCGCTGGCTACCAGAGCGTACTTTCGCAGTTGATTGGCGCGGTGATGGGGCGCGGCTGGTTCTACTACGTCAGCATCGGTTCGATCCTCGCAGTGCTGGCTCTTTCTGCGAACACCGCGTATGCGGATTTCCCACGGCTTACGCGGGCGATCGCGCAGAGCGACTATCTGCCGCATGTCTTCAAGATTCGCGGACGCAGACTGCTGTACTCGCATGGCATCTATGCTCTAGTCGGTTTCACTGCGCTTCTGCTGATTGCGTTTCACGGAGTCACAGACAAACTGATCCCGCTGTACGCCATTGGTGCCTTTCTTGCTTTCACCCTGTCGCAGGCGGGCATGGTCATCCACTGGAAGAAGCAGGGCGGCAAAGGCACGGGTTTCAAGATGTTTGTGAACGGGATCGGTGCTGTAGCGACGGGCATCACGCTGCTTGTGGTGCTGGTGGCGAAGTTCACTGAGGGCGCATGGATGATTGCCGTGCTCATTCCCGTGCTCGTGCTTTTGATGAATGCGGTCAAGCGCCACTATACGGGCGTACAAGCGCAGATCGCTTGTGAGGTGCCGCTTAATGCCGCGAACCTCGTGCAGCCATTTGTGATCGTTCCGATGGATGGATGGACGAGGATCACTTCGAAGGCGCTGCGCTTTGGTATGAAGCTCTCCGACCGGGTGGAGGCGGTGCATGTGGGCGAAGAGGAGAACCAATCTCAGATTCGCGCCCTGTGGAAGCAGTATGTCGCCGACCCGGTGTCGCATACGGATCGCGTCGCGCCTGGGCTGGTCGTTCTGGATTCACCGTATCGCTTCGTGATCTCGCCGCTGGTGGAGTACATCCTTAAGGTAGAGCGCGAGCATCCCGGACGGCAGATCGCCGTACTTGTGCCTGAACTAGTGGTGCATCACTGGTGGCAGGCGCTGCTGCACAATCAGCGCGCGCAACTACTGAAGCTTCTGCTTCTGATGCGCGGCAACGGGCGCATTATCGTGATCAACATTCCGTGGTATCTGAAGGAGGCGGCGTAGCGGCTTATCCGTCTGAGGGTTTGTCCGGCTGCGATTGATAGATCTCTTCCACGCGCTCGAGTGTGTCGATCTCTTCCAGCGGTTTGTCTGTGCGTATGCGCAGGATGCGTGGAAAGCGCAGGGCGAAGCCGCTGGCGTGGCGGCTGGAGCGCATCACGTTATTGAAGGCCACTTCCAGGATGATGCCGGGTTCGACGGTGCGGAAGTGGCCCTGGTCCTCCAGCGTGTGATCCTTCAGCCATGCGGTGAGTTCGACGATCTCCGCATCGGTGACGCCTGAGTAGGCCTTGCCCACGTTGAGCAGATCGCCCTCCGGTCCACGGATGGCGAAGGTGTAATCGCTGAGAAACTGTGAGCGTTTACCGTGGCCGTACTCCGCTCCGGTGATGACGACGTCCAGCGTCCCCAGTTGTCGCTTCAGCTTGACCCACGAGATGCCGCGACGTCCGGGCTGGTAGATAGAGTCGGCGGCCTTGATCATCACGCCTTCGTTGCCGCGCTCGCGGGCCGCGTTGTAGGCGCGGTCGAGGTCTTCTGCGGAGTAGGCGAGCGAAACTGGCGAGAGCAGAAGGCGTTGCACGCCCCTCTGCGATGCGTCGTTGCCCTCAGCGAATAGGCCTGTGTCCGCGGTTGCGGGGAGTGCCAGGGGAGAGTGTGTGACGTCGAGTAGCTTCTCTGCAATGGCCTCTAAACGGTTTCGGCGTTCGCGCAGCGGGAGATCGAGCAGAAGCGATTCGTCGACGCACAAAACATCGAAGGCCATGAAGACCACCGGCGTGGCCGTGCGCACTTCGTTGGAGACGCGCTTGCGACCGATGCGTGGTGAGAGCACGGCGAAGGGCAGAGCGCGTTGCTGTTCGACGTCCCATGCAAGGAGTTCGCCGTCGAGAATGAGTGCGCCCAAGCCCGTGGATTCCACATACGCGAAGGCTTCGGCGATCTCCGGATAGCTCTCGGTGACATCTTCGCGATTGCGTGAGTAGAGAGCGACGCGCCCCGGTTGCGAGGGATCGCCGCAGTGCAGCTGCACACGCATGCCGTCGTACTTGTCTTCGATCTGCGCGTGGATGTGTATGGCTTCTGGTGAGACTTCTTCCTGAGCGGTGACGGTATACGCGTCTTCGGAGATGCTCTGAGGATTTGGCTCGACGTGCGTGGGCGGAGGCGTGGAGGCATCGGACTCCGTGGGAATCTTTGCGAAGCGCTCGACCGCTTCTTCGGGGGTCTCCACGGGCGAAGCGAGCATGAACCCGAGTGGATGGAAGAGCCGCATGCGTGCTTCGTGCAGCGTTTTTGCGAAGGCCATCTCCGTTGCGCAGGCGAGGTCCGCCTGCAGCATGACGGCGTTGCGGACATCTGCCACGGAGGCTTCCGCTGCGACGGCGATGGCTTCTTCGACGAGCGACTGTTTTACGCCAATGCGCATATCGCCCAGCATCAGCTTGATGAGGTACTTCGCTTCGACAGGCGTTGCGCGCGTGAGGAGGTCTGTCAGAACGATTTGCCGAATGACCGTAGTTCGAGCGACGGACGCCTGCGCGAAGGCGTCGTGCAGATCTGCGAAGGTGAGCGTCGGTGGCGGGTTATGTCCCGCGTCGACGAAGAGATCGTGCGTCGCCGCGCCCAGATCGCCGTGCCTGCGGTAGGCCTCGGTCATGGCGGCTTGTGTCGCACGCGAGATGCTGGCGATGATCCGCGAAAGCACAGCGCCGCCTGCGTTCAGCTTGCGCGGATCGGCTTCGGGAAAGGGCTGGCCCGCCAGATAAAGCGCGAAGAGGCCAGCTTCCTCGGGGCTTTGCGCGTGAACAGCAGCGATGCCTTCGGCGATGGCGGAGCGTTTCTTCAGGCGTGAGGAGGTTGCGGCGAGCACGTCCGCGAGTTCTGCGAGTTGAAGAAAGAGGGCCACCCTGCATCAGATGCCAAATCCGTCATCCCGAAGCAAAGCGAAGGGATCTGCTTTCAGGTTTCTGGGGGCACCCTTAGAGACTTAGAGAGAAGGCTCGCTATAACCCATGTCCCAAAAGCGGGAAATGGGGCACCCGTGTTTTGGGGCCTGACCAGTGGATTCGTACACCAGAGCGCCGTTTGGAACCAACCGGCTTCGATCTTCGTATTCTTTTGCGAGGGACTTATGAAGCTTCTACTCTTTTTCATTTTGCTCGTGCTCTGCTGGCCGCTTGCTGTGGCGCTGGTGATCCTATACCCGCTCATCTGGCTGATCCTGCTGCCCTTTCGCATCCTCGGGTTTGCCGTGGAAGGCGTGTTGCAGCTGATCCTGGGGATCTTTACCCTTCCGGGACGGATGTTGCGTTCCGCATAAATCCCGTGCCGCATCACCGTGCTCCGCGATATCATCCAATAGACGCGATGTTTCCGCCGATCTCCATTCCGGCCTCGATCCACAGCTTGCACTAGCTGCGCCCTTCCGTCGCCCCTTTTCCTTATCCAAAATTGAGATGTGTATCCCCGCGCACCGCATGCGGGAGGAGTCTTCGCCATGTTTGATCGTTTGCAGCAGATGGAAGTGCGTTACCAGGAGCTTGAAACCGAGCTCGCCCAGCCCGAGATCGTCCAGGACCAACCCCGTTACCAGAAGGCGATGAAGGCCCATCGCGATCTCGAGATCCTGATCGGGAAGTTCCGCGAGTTCAAGGAAGTGATGAACGGCATCGCCGATGCCCACACCATGCTCGCCGACCCGGACATGAAGGAGATGGCGGAAGAAGAGCTTTCGACCCTCATGCCGCGCAAGACGGAGATCGAGGAAGAGCTGAAGATCATGCTGCTTCCGAAGGACCCGAACGACTCCAAAAACGTCGTTCTGGAAATACGCGCAGGCACCGGCGGAGACGAGGCAGCGCTCTTTGCCGAAGAGATGTTCCGCATGTACCTGCGCTTCGCCGAACAGCATCGCTGGAAGGTCGAGGTGCTTTCCGAGCGTGAAGGCGCCGTGGGCGGCATGAAAGAGGTCACGGCCATCTTCGAAGGCGACCAGGTTTACTCGCAGCTCAAGTACGAGAGCGGTGTGCATCGCGTGCAGCGTGTTCCCGCAACGGAGACACAAGGTCGCGTGCATACCTCTGCGATTACTGTTGCCGTTCTTCCGGAAGCGGAAGAGGTGGACGTAAAGATCGAAGCGAAGGATCTTCGCATCGATACCTTCTGCTCGTCCGGCCCGGGTGGGCAGAGCGTGAATACGACCTATTCCGCGATCCGCATCACGCATCTGCCAACGAACACCGTCGTCTCCTGCCAGGATGAGAAGTCGCAGATCAAGAATCGCGAAAAGGCGATGCGCGTTCTGCGTTCGCGTCTCTATGAAGTCGAGATGGAGCGCGTGCATCAGCTGCAGGCCACGGCGCGTAAGGCGCAGGTCGGCTCAGGCGATCGTTCGGAGAAGATTCGCACCTACAACTTCCCGCAGAACCGTCTGACGGATCACCGTATAGGCCTGACGCTGCATCAGCTGGAGTACGTGATGGAAGGCAAGCTGCAGCCCGTCGTCGATGCTCTGATTGCCGAAGATATCGCACAGCGTTTGAAGGCCGACGCCAATGCCGCTGCCTGAAGCGGCACGATCGATTCGCGAGGCGTTGGGCGAGGGCGTCGCGCGGCTCCATGAGCGCTCAGACATCCGCGAATGGGCCGTGCGTGATAGCCATCTGCTCTTGCAGCATGCGCTTGGCGTCTCGCGTGAGCAGATCATGGCATGGCCGGAGCGTATGCTTACACCCCAGCAGAGTGCGGCCTTCGAACATCTTGTGAGCGAGCGTCTGCGGGCTGTGCCGATCCAATACCTGCGCGGACAGCAGGAGTTCTATGGGCGCAACTTTCTTGTGACGCCGGATGTTCTGATTCCTCGTCCCGAGACGGAGTTACTGATCGACGAGGTGAAACGCTACATCGATCCGGGCGCTCTGGTGATGATTGCGGACATCGGTTCGGGTTCCGGCGCCATTGGCGTTACGCTGGCCGCGGAGCTGGAGATGGCGCGCATCACCGCCGCCGATATCTCACCCGCCGCGCTGGCAGTCACGGAGCAGAACGCCCTTCGGCATCACGTCTCCGACCGCGTGCGCACCTTCGAGAGCGATCTGTTTTCCCGGCTCGGTGGACGCATCTTCGATTACGTCGTCTCGAACCCGCCCTACATCGCTGCATCCGAGCGCGACAGTCTGCATCCGCAGGTGCGCGATCACGAGCCGGACCTCGCTCTCTATGGCGGAGAGGACGGATTCGAGATCTACACGCGTTTGATCCCGCAGGCGTGGAAGCATCTTCGTCCTGGCGGTATGCTCTTTCTGGAGATCGGTAAGCCGGGCCAGATTTTGACTGCGAATCTAAAGGCCTGGAGCGACACCTACACGATCAACGATCTGCAGGGACTGCCGCGGCTTATCGTAGCGCGCAAGCCGTAGTACGGTCAGTTGCTCTGCGGCTGAATGTGCAACTGGCTCATGTACAGAAGAGTGTCCGGATCGTCTGGCTTCAGGCGAAGAACCTTCTTGTAGAACGGCAGGGCCAGGTCGTCTTGACCCTTGCGTTGGAATAAGACTGCCATATCGAAGTAGGGAAGGGGGTCATCCGGATTGATTTCGATGGCCTTTTGAAAGCACCGGATGGCGTCATCTTCGCGGTCTTCCTGCACATAGAGATTGCCAAGATCGATGTAGGCGGCGCTCCTCTTCGGTGCCTGTCGAATCGCGCGCTTGAACTCTTCTTCCGCGAGCTGTTTTTTGCCCACGTCTTCCAGCGCGACCGCGTAGTTGATCACAGTACTGGTGTCGTCCGGTTGCAGCTGCAGGGCGCGCTCGTACTCTTTGAGCGCGACTGCGGGCTTACCCTGCTGCACGTAGATCTCGCCCAGGCTGGCGAAGGCTCGCTGGTACGTTGGACGGAGGCGGATGGCCTCCCTGTAGTTCGCTATCGCTTTGTCCAGTTCGCCTTGTTCACGCAGCGAGAAGGCGAGGTTGTAATAGATCGCCGCGCTATGGGGCGTGGCCGCAAGCGAGCTCTGATAGAGAGAGACTGGTGTCTCCCAATCGAGCACGCGCGCTCTCACGCGCCATGCTCCCCATGTCATCCAGAGGAACAAGCCTCCCAGGACGATCCCCTTCCATTGCCGCTGATTCATCTCGGCGAGCGAGGCGATGGCCAGCGTAAATCCTATGGAAGCGAGATAGAGAAAGCGCTCCGCCATGCCCTGGTAGATGAAGACGAAGCCGCAGAACGGAAGCAGCGTGATGCAGACCCATGCCATTCCGGTCACTGCGATCGGTGCCTTGCGGCGCAGGAGAAGCGCTGCTGCGATGAGAGCGAGTGCCGCGATCCAGGCTGAAATCGAAGCGATAGAAAAAGCGTTCGGCGGAAGCGAAGTCGAGCGCTCAACGCTCATATGGACTGGCGCAGCGATCCAGCTTAGATACTTCCAGAAGACCGTGCCAACCGACCACAGGGCACGCGATCCTCCACCACCGTGAGCGCCGACCCAATACTTCACACCGGCGCAGAAGAGATCCGCCGCGAGCCCGATGCCCACCAGCTTGATCCACGTTTGCCGCTTCTCTTCTTTCGTTCCGTAGAGCAAGAGCAGTGTCAACGGAAGAAGCAGGAAGCCTTCCTCGTGGCTGAGGACAGCTCCCATGGAAAGCGCGAAGTAGCAGATAAGCGTGACACGTCTCTCTCTGCGCAGATAGAAGGTTGCGAAGAGCAGGCCCAGCAGAAGAAAAGAACTGCTCAGCAGGTAGGCCCGCGCGCTAACCCAGACTACGGCTTCCGTATTGATGGGAAGGCCCAGCCACAGGATCGCCGCGATGGACGCTGTGCTGGTGGAGACATTGACGCGCCGAAGAAGCTGGAAGAGAAGTACGCCGTTGATCCAGTGGAGGAGCAGATTAGTGAAGTGAAAGCCGCTCACACCGGCGATGCCCCAGAGCTGCCGGTCGATTCCGAAGGTGACCCAGTACAGCGGGCGATAGGTGAAGCCGCCTCCGCCAAGAAAATCGCTTGTGAATCCGACCGGAAGGAAGAAGAAGCGCGCGAAGGTATCGCGCCATGTGAGCAGCGCAGGGTTGTGCAGGATCTGTTCCAGATCGTCATAGACGAAGGGAGATTTGAACGCCTTCCAGTACAAAGCCAGAACCCAGACGGCGGCGGCGACGGCAAAGCAGAGCGAGGCATGACGCCCACACCACTGCAGGAGAGTGTCGAGACGCGTGGGGAGCATCGCCGTTCCCGAAGGCTTGGAGGCGGCAGCGCGCTGAGGTGCTTTCTTCTTCATGCGGTTTTCAGGCTAGCAGCTTCCGAAGATGGCAGTGACCTAGTACAACTGCACCTTCCAGCTGTGATGCTCCGCGTCCAGCCACTCCACCGTGCGGGAGGACATCGCAGTGTGAGCGTTGTACTGTGCCGCGGACACAGGCACAGTATCGGCGCTGGCAAGGCAGAAGCTCTTCGCCCAGCAGCGAATCTCTTTGCCGGGGTCGGCCGGCGCAGACATATTCTTCTGCAGGATCAGGCGGTCGGGAGCAAAGCCCGTGCGCTCCACGTAGATATCGTTCGAAGCGTTGATGTAGATACGCGCGGACAGGGCATCGGAGGGGCGAGGAAAGAAGCTGGAGATGCGCGTGCCGTCCACGCGGACGCGCGCGACCATGTCCCACAGATAGATGCGATTGCGGTAGTGATACAGCAACACACCCGGCAAGACCGTCGTCACAAAGAGGAAGAGCAGAAACTTTCGCATGGCTAAAGGGCCTTGCTGCGCATGGAGTCTTCTTCGGCGTCGGGAATCTCCTGTTCGCCGTGCTTCTCTTCGTGATACTCCATCTCCGTGTTGATCTTCCAGAGATTCTTCTTGCTGGTCACGCCGCCGATCACATTCTCCACAGCTTGCATCGCCGTCAGCATGGAGTGGTCCTGGTTGTTGTACTTGTGCATGCCGTTGCGGCCGATGAGGAAGAGGTTCTCAAAGCTATCGGTAAAGGCGCGCAGCTCATCGAAGCGGTCGTAGGTGCCGAAGTACGCAGGATACGTCTTGGGCACGCGCACGACGTGCGCATCCAGAACGCCGCTGGCCTTGAGGATGCCGATCTTCTCCAGCTCCATGGCACCGAACTTCTTCAGCTCGTCATCCGGCATCGTCCAGAGTGGGTCGGTCTCGTAGCAGAAGTATTCGAGGCCGATCCAGATCTTTCCCGGCTCCACGAGATACGGGCTCCAGTTATTGAAGATCTGCAGACGGCCGACGAGCACATCGGGTTCCTGGATGTAGATCCACGTGTCTTTTAGCAGACCGCCATCCGGTTCCGTGACCGAGAGCTTGTCGATAAGCAGGCCGATGGTGATGAAGTCGCGATAGATCAGGCCTTCGGAGACTTCCTTCACGTTCTGCGGAATCGCCGTTCCGCCGCGCTCCATGGCGTTGACGAGATCGCGCATGGGCATGGTGGAGAAGAAGTGGTCGGCGGCAAAGGCCTGCGTCTCACCGGCATCGTTTACCGCTTCCACGGAGAGGACTCGTTTGCCTTCCGTGACTACGCGGTTCACCTTCCAACCCATGTGGATGTCGCCGCCGCCCGCGACGATCTTGTCCGCGACGTGCTCCCAGAGCTGGCCGGGGCCGAACTTCGGGTAAAGGAAACGCTCGATCAGAGACGTGTCCGTTCCCTTCTGCGAGAGGTCTTTCGATTCCTTCTTCGTGAAGGCCTTCTTGAAGAAGTGCTTTACCGCTGTGGTCAACGAGAGGCCCTTGATGCGCTGCGCGCCCCACTCCGCGCTGATCTCTTCGCAGGGTGTCCCCCAGACTTTTTCCGTGTAGCTCTTGAAGAAGGTCAGGTAGAGCTGGCGACCGAAGCGGTTGATCAAAAAATCTTCCAGGCTCTTCTCCGGCCTGATCTGCGAAACACGCGAGGCCATATAACTCATCCCGACCTTCGCTGTGCGTGCAAGGCCGAGCTTCGCAAGGGTGTCTTTGGTGAGCGTGATGGGGTAGTCGAAGAAGCGGCGCAGAAAGTAGATGCGGCTCTTGCGCGGGCGGATGAGCATGACCAGGTCATCCTCTTCAGCAGTCTTGTCGGAGCTATCTCCCATGCCCGCAATCGAACGCGATTGATTCTGGTAGCTGATGGCGGCGGCGTTGTCCGCGCCTGCCTCGGTGGGCATCTGCTCCAGCCACCACTCCATCACGCGGTCGCTCTTGGAGAAGAAGCGGTGGCCGCCGATGTCCATGCGGTTGCCTTTGTAGCGAATGGTGCGGGAGATGCCGCCGATCTCGTGGCTCGCCTCCAGAACGATGGGTTTCACCTCCGATAACTTCTGAAACTCCAGAGCGGCAGTGAGACCAGCTGGTCCGGCGCCAATGATCAGTGCGGTTTCTGCCACGTAGAAAAATCCAATCGGTTACACCTGGGAAGGCATGACGTAAAGTCTGGTTCTATCGTACTCAGTTCTAAGAGACGCCGAAATCCTCTCTTCGTATACCTAAGGACGCAAAAAGTCCCCTAAAGTCACTCAGATACCCTCACAAGCCGCTACTTTTCGTGTGCAGAGCACACAGACGGGCAAGCCTGTGAGAGGGTAGAAAGATGGCTCATTATCTCGTTACCGGCGCGTCAGGTTTCTTTGGAGGGGTTTTAAAGCGAAGGCTCCTGCGCGAAGGACATACCTGCGTGAACGTCGATCTCGAAATCGATGAGGACGCGGGTGCAGAAAGGCTCACAAGTCTTCGGGGCGATCTGCGCGACAGGGCATTCATGGAAGGGGTTTTCCAGGAGCATCGCTTTGACGCGATCTTTCACTGCGCGGCGCAACTTGCGCACGGGATGCGGCTCGACGAACATCTGCTCTGGACCAGCAACGTCGACGCGACGCGTCTGCTGGCGGAGCTTGCGGTTGCGCATGGGATCAGGCCGTTCGTCTTCATCTCGACCAACTGCCTATGGGCCTCGAACCTGGGGCATCCAGTGAACGAAGATCTGGATATGCCGGAGCCGATCGAGATTTACGGACGCTCGAAGCTCGCGGCGGAGAAAGTTTTGGAGGAGTTCACCGACAGGCTCGATGTCGTAATGTTGCGCGTGCCAACGATTATGGATGAAGGCCGTCTCGGTCTGCTCGCCATCCTGTATGAGTTCATTGACGATCACAAGACCGTCTGGGTCGTCGGTGACGGGATGAATCAATACCAGTTCGTCTATGCGGACGATCTGGTTTCGGCGTGTCTGCTTGCGGCGAAGCATGGACGCAGCGGTCTCTTCCATCTCGGATCGGACGATGTGCAGGGCATGCGTGCGGTCTATGAGTCCGTCATCCGCGCCAGTGGCAGCAGGAGCAAAGTGCGTTCTCTGCCCAAGGGGCCGACCATCGCAGCGATGATCGCCGCGCATAAGTTGCACGTCTCGCCGCTCGGTCCGTACCACTACAAGATGATTGCGGAGAGTTTCGTCTTTGACACCACGAAGGCGAAGAACGAGCTTGGCTGGTCCCCGACGATGACAAACCAGGACATGCTTCTTCGCGCTTACAGCTTCTACAGTAAGAATCGAAAAGAAATCACTTCGCGCACGGAGGTTTCGGCACACCGAAAACCTGCGGCGATGGGAATCATCCGTCTGCTGAAGTGGATTTCCTAGTGTTCTCTTGCATCGGCGTTTCGCCGTCATCCAACATAGCGTGCTCGAAAAGACATGGAAATCTTTTCTTATTCAAGCCAGCTTTATAGAGGGGATATGGATCGCAAAACCCATTTGTAACTCTTTCTCCAAATCGCGACTCTTAGTCGTAGGGGTGAGTGCGCATTTTGACAAAACCTTTTCGCAAAGATGAAAGTTTTGTTTCGCAAACCTCTCTTATCTGGATGCAGGACAATCTTTAGACCAGGAGTTAGGGAAATGAAGAAGTGGACGCTCGTTGCCATTCCAGTTGTCGCGGTGGTGGTTTTGGCGGCTTGGTATGTCTTTCGGCCGGAGCGGCTTGTAGTTCATCGCCAGGCCGACAAAGCTTTGCGGGTCGGCCCGCCTGCGGCACCGCCCGACGACTTCGTCAATATCCCTGCGGGACATTTCCAGATGGGTTCGCCCGGCTCCGAAGACGGTCGATATGAGGACGAAGGCCCAGTGCACGATGTGGCGATCGCCGGTTTCGCGCTTTCCAAATACGATGTGACGCGGGGGGACTTCGCGGCGTTCGTCAAGGAAACAGGGTATGACGCGGGCAACAGTTGCTATACCTTTGAGACCAACGACTGGGAATCACATGACGGACGCAGTTGGCGCGATCCTGCGTTCCGCCAGACCGACCGGGAACCGGTTGTCTGCGTCAATCTAAAGGATATTCATGCCTACGCCGAGTGGCTCGGCCACAAGACTGGGCACCGATACCGGCTCCCGACCGAGGCCGAATGGGAATACGCCGCACGGGCCGGCACAACTTCAGCTCGATTCTGGGGCGAAAATCCCGATCAGGCGTGCGAGTACGCAAATGTTGCAGACCAGACGGCACGGAACCAGATCGCCGACGCCAAAACATGGGACATCCACAACTGCACCGATGGCTATGCCTACACCTCGCCGGTGGGCAGCTTCAAACCGAACGCCTTTGGTCTCTATGACATGCTCGGCAACGTATGGCAATGGACGCAGGATTGCTACCACAAAAACTACAAAGGGGCACCGAAAGACGGATCAGCTTGGACCTCAGACGCATGCGAATTGCATGCCTGCCGCGGCGGCGCATGGCTCATCGAACCGGAGAACGTCCGCTCGGCCAGTCGCGTCAGGGACTACCCGGAGAGTCGCTTCAGCAGTCTCGGCTTTCGTCTTGCCAGGATCAATTAACTCTTGCGCCTTATAACTCTTGCGCCTTCTTCTTGCCAATACGCCCGGCTGCGTTATTTCCTGTCCGCAACGCGGAAGGCGAGCTTGTCGCCCTCCGCATCCACCACCATGTGATCGCCGTGGAGCACATCGCCCGAGAGGATCCGCATCGCGAGCGGGTCCTGTACCAATCGCTGGATCGCGCGCTTCAACGGACGTGCACCGTAGGCCCGGTCGTAACCTGACTTGAAGATCAGGTGCCGTGCCGCGGGCGTCATGTCCAGCGTGATTCGACGGTCCGCCAGAAGGTTTTCCAGATCCTTCAGGCGCAGGTCGATGATGTGCGTCAGCTGCGATTCCGCCAGCGGATGGAAGACAACGATGTCGTCCACGCGGTTGAGGAACTCCGGCCGAAACTGCTTGCGCAACTCGTCCATCACGCGCACCTTCGCGTCTTCGAAACCGTCCTCGCCACTCGCCCACGCGGATGAGAGGATGCTCGCGCCCGTGTTCGACGTCATGATGAGCACGGTGTTTTTGAAGTCCACCGTACGGCCCTTGGAGTCCGTGAGGCGGCCATCGTCGAGCACTTGCAATAGCACGTTGAAGACATCGGGATGCGCCTTCTCGATCTCATCGAAGAGCACAACGGCGTACGGCCTGCGACGAATCGCTTCGGTGAGCTGTCCACCTTCGTCGTAGCCGACGTATCCCGGAGGTGCGCCGATCAACCGCGCCACGGCGTGTTTCTCCATGTACTCACTCATGTCGATGCGCACCATCGCCTGCTCGTCGTCGAAGAGAAACTCGGCGAGAGCACGCGCGGTTTCGGTCTTACCGACGCCTGTGGGGCCAAGAAAGATGAAGCTGCCGATGGGCCGCTTGGGATCGCTCAGGCCAGCGCGGCTGCGACGGATCGCATTCGCCACGGCGGAGAGAGCTTCGTCCTGCCCGATGACACGTTCGCGCAGGCGCTCTTCCATCTGCACCAGCTTCTGTACCTCGCCTTCCAGCATCTTGCTGACGGGAATTCCCGTCCAGCGCGAGACGATGGCGGCGATATCTTCCTCATCCACCTCTTCCTTCAGCATGCGCTGCGAGGTGTCGGAGCCATCCTGTGTCGCTTCGAGCTGACGCAGCTCCGCTTCGGCGCGCGGCAGATCGCTGTACTGAATCTGCGCCGCACGCTCCAGGTTGCCGCGCCGCGTCTGGTCCTCGGCTTCAAAGCGCAAGGCCTCGGTCTTCTTCTTCAGTTCAGCGATCAAGGTGATCGCGTCACGCTCCCGCTGCCAGCGCGCACGCAGACCGCTGGCCTGCTCCTGCAGCTCTGCCAGCTCTTTCTCTACGACGGCGAAGCGCTCGCGCGAGTTCACATCCTCTTCGCGCTTCAACGCTGTGCGCTCAATTTCGAGCGATGTTGCGCGACGTTCCAGTGCATCGATCTCCACGGGTACGCTGCCGATCTGGATGGCCAGCGAAGCCGCGGCTTCGTCGACGAGATCGATGGCCTTGTCGGGCAGAAAACGGTCCGAGATGTAACGGTGCGAAAGCTCTGCCGCCGCAACGATGGCCGCGTCCTTGATGCGCACATTGTGGTGCGCCTCGTAACGTTCTTTCAGACCACGCAGGATGTTGATGGTGTCTTCCACGTTGGGTTCGCCGACGTAGACCACCTGGAACCGCCGCTCGAGAGCCGCGTCTTTCTCGATGTACTTGCGATACTCGTTGAGCGTCGTAGCACCGATGGCCCGTAGACCGCCGCGCGCGAGCATCGGCTTCAGCATATTGCTGGCGTCGATGGAGCCTTCTGCTGCACCTGCACCCACGAGGGTGTGCAGCTCGTCGATAAAGAGGATGATCTCGCCGTTGGAGTCTTCAATCTCTTTCAGAACGGCTTTCAAACGCTCTTCAAACTCACCACGGAACTTCGCTCCTGCCAGCATGGAGGCGAGATCAAGCGAGATGACTCGCTTGTCCTTGAGCGAATCCGGAACGTCGCCGGAGATGATGCGGCGCGCCAGGCCTTCCACGATGGCGGTCTTGCCAACGCCGGGCTCGCCGATGAGCACTGGATTATTTTTGGTCCGGCGGCTTAGCACCTGGATCACGCGGCGAATCTCTTCATCGCGGCCGATAACGGGATCGAGCTTGCCTTCGCGTGCCTGCGCCGTGACGTCCTTCGCGTACTTCTCCAGCGCCTGGAACTTGCCTTCGGGATTCTGATCGGTCACGCGCTGGTTGCCGCGCACGGCGGTCAGCGCGCGCAGAATAGCATCGTGCGTCGCGCCAATGGCTGCGAGCGCAAGCTGCACGGGTTCATTGCGGCCCTGCGCGAGCGCCAGAAGAAGATGTTCGGTGGAGACGTACTCATCTTTGAAGTTCTGTGCTTCCTTAAAAGCCTGCTCCAAAACCTTGTTCAACGCACTCCCAAGGGAGGGCGTCTGCTGCGCCCCCTGGATCTTGGGCAGCTTCTCGATGGCGGCGTTCACATTCGAGAGAAGCTGTTGCGGGGGTACGCCGATCTTTTCGAGTACGGGCATAACAATGCCCTCGCGGTCCTCCAGCAGCGCCGCCATGAGGTGCAGCGGCAGGATTTCGGGATTACCGTTTTCCGTTGCCTGCTGCCCCGCGCCCTGGAGAGCGGCCTGCGATTTGACTGTCATCTTTTCCCAGTTGATTGCCATTGCGTTCGGTACCTCTTTCGATCAGGATCCAGGTGCTATAAAGATGCGCGGTCAGGTTCAAAGAGACCGTGACCGCGCATCTTTGTTTCTTCGTGTTCTGTTACTTTGCGGCTTCTACCTGCTTTGGGCTTGCGCCTGTGCCGATCTCTATCTTGATCTGCTTCGGCTTGGCCTCGGGCTTCTTGGGAAGCTCGATGGTCAGCACGCCGTGCTCGTAGTTGGCTTTGATCTGCTCGGTGTCCAGCGTCTGGGGAAGGGTGAAGCTGCGGACGAACGCTCCGTAGCGGCGCTCTACGCGATGGAAGTTCTCTTCCTTATCCTCTGTGGCAAATTTACGCTCGCCACGTACGGTCAGGGTGGTATTTTCCACGCGAATGTCCACATCCTCCGGCCGGATGCCGGGAACTTCAATCCTGAGCGCCAGCTTCTGGGGATCCTCGTAAATGTCCACGGGCGGTGTAAAGGAGCCGGAGTTCAGGCTCTCGGTGTCTCCCGTGGCAGGACGGGCGAAGTCGGAAAAGATGGAGTTGAGGCGGTTCTGGAGGACGGCTACGTCATGAAGGGGGCTGAATCGAGTGATGGTCATCGTCAGAATCCTTTGGATCAAGAATTTCGCGACCCCTCGGTCGCTTGGTGGGTTTGCTGCCCACACAACATCAGACGCAAGAGATGAGTTAAAGGTTGCAGAAAATATGAGTGAATTGCGCTCACTATCTTTTTTGGCGCCGCTACTCTGAAGATCTCTACAATCGAAGAGTGCCTGTTCGCGTTCGCTCCTTTTCCAAGATCAATCTCGGCCTCCGTATCGGACCCACGCGTCCGGACGGGTTTCATGGCCTCTGCACGCTTTATCAGACATTGGCCCTGCATGACATCGTCACGGTCTCGGCGACCCGCGCGGCGGAGACGAAGATCTTCCTGGAGTCGAATCACCCCGCCGTCCCGGCCAATGCGAAAAACACGGCCTGGCGCATGATTCTGTTGGCTTTAGAGCGGATGAAGATCATCGCCGAGGTCACGATCCATATCCAGAAGAACCTGCCGATCCAGGGTGGAATGGGCGGCGGCTCGGCGAACGCCGTGGCGGCTCTTTTAGGGTTGGAACGGGAGCTGGGCGAGGCGCTCCCGGGGCCGGAACGTCTCACGCTAGCTGGAGAGATCGGGTCGGATGTGCCGCTCTTCCTCCTTGGAGGCACGTCGATGGGGCTTTCGCGGGGGGAGGTCGTGGTGCCTTACCCGGATCTTCCGCCGATGCCGTGCGTCATGGCTGTGCCCTCGGTGGGGGTGTCCACGCCGACGGCTTTCCGGGAGTGGGACCGCCTTCAATCTTTGACCGAAGCCACTGGATTCGATAGACTTGAGGAGTTGAGCCGCGTCTACGCGTCTGTCTTTACACCGGCGGGCACAGGTAGTTCCGGCGCCTCCGGTGTCTTTGCTGGCGAGATCAGTGAAGACCTGGCCGGGAATCTTCTTCCTGCGCCTGTCCGCACCGGGATTGAAAACGACTTTCAAGAGGTCGTATTTCAGCAGCATCCCCCCTTGCGCGACATCCTGCACGCCCTTCAGGGCACGGAAGAAACTCCCGTCGAGAAGCGGGCCGTGATGGCCATGCTCTCAGGCTCCGGTTCTTCGCTCTTCGGTCTCTATCGGACTGAAGCGGACGCCATGGCGGCACAACAGCGCGTTCAGAACCAGGGCACGCGGGCGATCGTCACGTCGACCTTGCCGCGCAGCCAGTACTGGGGCACGATGTTTGAAGAGGTGGAAGAGAGTGCGGAAAAAGCTGTCCGCACTTGATTTACCTGGGCTATTGGGCGATCGACTAATGGTAGGTCAAGTGCCTTTGACGCACTTTGTCTAGGTTCGAATCCTAGTCGCCCAGCCAAACTCTTCCACGTTCGCGCGCGGAAGTGGAGAGCTTGAGATCTGTCATGGCAAACGTGCCGTGGCAGGAGTAAAGAAGCAACCAACGCTAACCGGCTTGGAGGTTTTTAGTGAGTGAAGAAATGCAGGATGAGATGATGCAGGCGACTTCTAACACGGCAACCATCGTAGATCCTGGCATTCTGCCAGCGATCGCCGCTGGGGGACAACCCGTAAAAGCCGCAGCCGAACGCAAGCGTGGACGGCTCTCGGACGATAAGCGCTTCAAGATCTTCAGTGGTTCTGCGAACAAGGCTCTGTCGGAAGAAGTTTGTGCCTTCGTCGGCGTGTCCATGGGACAGACGAAGATGCAGACGTTCTCAGATGGCGAGATTCACTTCCAGCTTCTGGAAAATGTGCGTGGCGCGGATGTCTTTGTGGTGCAGCCAACGTGCTTTCCCGTGGATCAGCACCTGGTGGAACTGCTCATTATGATCGACGCCCTGAAGCGCGCCTCGGCGGGCCGCATCACGGTGGTGATTCCGTACTATGGCTACGCGCGCCAGGATCGTAAGGACAGACCCCGCGTCGCCATCAGCTCCAAGCTCGTCGCCGATCTCTTGCAGACCGCAGGTGCGAACCGCGCTCTTCTGGTCGATCTGCATGCGGCGCAGATTCAGGGCTTCTTCAATATTCCTGTGGATCATCTTTTCGCGTCGCCGGTTCTTGTCTCGCACTTCCGCGATCTCAAGCTGCCGAACCTTACCGTTGTCTCGCCCGATGCGGGCGGCGTGGAGCGCGCGCGCTTCTTCGCGCAGAAGATGGAAGCTCCGCTCGCCATCGTGGACAAACGCCGCACGGATATCAATGTCACAGAAGTGATGCACGTCATTGGCGACGTCGCCGGACGAAGCTGCATCATCCTGGACGACATTGTGGACACGGCGGGAACTCTGATGAAGACGGTCGACGCCCTTCTAAAGAACGGAGCGACCGAGGTCTACGCCTGCGCTTCGCATGCCGTCCTCTCGGGCGCTGCTGCGGAGCGCATTGCGGCTTCGCCGTTGAAAGAGCTTGTGGTGACCAATACGATTCCGCTTCGCGCAGATGCCATCGCGACGGGCAAAGTTAAAGTGCTTTCCATCGCCGGTCTGCTGGGACGCGCCATCGAGAGCATTCATATGGAGACCAGCGTTTCGACGCTCTTCTCCTAAGTTCTAAGTTCTCAGTGACTGGTTGTTAGTGCACGCTGTCAGCCCTGAGGTAAACGAAACCATATAGCAGCGGCTGAAGTAAGAGCCGCAAAGGGAGTCGACAGAGTTGGAGCTGGTTCGAAGTCACTAACAACTAAGGACTGACAACTACCAACTGCTTCTTCGCCCGACAGAGGACAACATGGCAACCACAATTCCAGAAGCAATCGCAGCCGTACCCCGTACGGGCAAGTTCAATAAGAACCACGCGCGTCGCGTGCGCGTCTCCGGCCTGATCCCCGCCGTCGTTTACGGCGCAGGACAGGATTCGGTTGCCGTTACCGTCGACCCCAAGGCCATCACCCGCATTCTGCACTCGGAGTCCGGACACAACACCATCTTCGATCTGAGTGTCGAAGGCACGGGCATTGTGAAGGCCATGATCGTGGACTGGCAGTATGAGCCCATCAAGGGCAAGCTTCTGCACATCGACTTCAAGCGCATTGCGATGGACAAGGCGATGCGTGTCTCCGTTCCTGTGATGTTGACCGGCGTTCCGGTCGGCGTGAAGAACAGCGGCGGCATCCTGGACCAGATTCTGCGCGAAGTGCAGATCGAGTGCCTCCCCGGAGACATTCCTTCGCACATCGATGTAGATGTTGCAGGGCTCGAGCTCTACGGCGCGATCCACGTTGCGGACCTGCCGCACGGTGGCAAGATCAAGTTCCTCGAGGACGAAACTGCTCTCGTGGCACACGTAACCATCATCAAGGAAGAGGCAGTGGCCGATGTGACCGCACCCGTTGTCGCAGAGCCTGAAGTGACCAAGGGCAAAGGCAAGCCGGATGCCGCCGCAGCAGCTCCTGCCGCCGGTGCAGCCAAGCCTGCAGCCAAGAAGTAAAGGGCGCGCGGCGTGAAGCTTATTGTTGGTCTGGGAAATCCGGGCCCCGAATACGTCTTCACGCCGCACAACGTCGGCTTTCTGGCGATCGATCGCATTGCAGAGGATCGCAACGCGGTCGTGAGCAACCGGAGAGGAAGAGCATTGACCGGCAAGGCGATTCTGGCAGGGCACGAATGCCTGCTCGCCAAGCCGGAGACGTACATGAACAGCAGCGGAGCCTCCGTGGCCGCACTGGTTCAGGAGCTTGAGCTCGATCCGCAGAAGGACTTGATCGTTCTGTATGACGAGCTGGCGTTTCCCCTCGGAGAGCTTCGGCTCAAACAGAATGGAAGCGCGAACGGGCACAACGGCGTGAAGAGTATCTCTTCCTCCCTGGGCACGGAAGAGTGGATGCGAGTCCGGATCGGCGTGGGACGACCCAACGCACCGGATGGCAGAGAGGTTAAGGCCGGAGGAAAAGACTATCTCCTCCAGCCGATGCGCAAGGCAGATCTTGCGCAGATGGATGAGGTTCTCGACCGTGCTCTCCAGGCAGTCGAAGCGATCTTGAAAGATGGCATTGCGAAGGCAATGACACAGTACAACCGCCGCGAGGCGGAGAGCAGTGAGTAACACCGTTGAGTAGTGAGTAGGACACGTATTTCCAGGCCTCGTCATTGGGGCGCGGAGCAGAACTCCGCAGAAAGCAGAAGCATATGAATCGCACTTATGAAGTGATGTACATCGTCCGTCCGGACATCGACGAAGCATCCCTCGACGCGCTCGTTGAAGGCTTCAACGCCGTTGTCACCAATGGTGGTGGAGAAGTTACCAATGCAGAGAAGATGGGCCGCCGCCGTCTCGCCTACACCGTGCGCAAGTTCCAGGATGGCCAGTTCATCCTTCTGACGATCACGGCCGACGGCAAGGTTGTCCTCGAGCTCGAGCGTCGTCTCCGCGTTACGGAGCAGGTCATCAAGTTCATCACCGTCCGTACGGACGAGGAGAACAAGCGTCTGGCCAAAGTAAAGAAGCACCGCGATGCGCACAAGAAGGTCTCCGACCAGCGCGCAGAAGTTGCTTCCGTGCCACAGGCTTCGATCACCGAGCCTCTTCCTCCGCCTCCTGAGACCGTTGCAGCCGCAGAACCCGTACAGGCTGAGCCTGAGCAGACGGAAGCCGCAGCGACTGTAAACGCGTAAAGTTTTTCTTCAAGCTGTACCGCTATGGAATGCATTTAATTGCCGCACACCGCTTCCGTTTAGACCGTGGGACTCCATGCAGTCCCGAAGCGCGAAATCGGCCCTAACCTGTACGAAAGGATTTCAGCAATGGCTGACGAAACCAGCACCGCAGTTGCAACTCCCAGCGCTCCCAGTGAGCGTCCTGAGCGTACCCCCTCCGATCGTCCTGAGCGCACGGGTGGCCACTCCGGCCCCGGCGGACACTCCGGACCGCCGCGCCCGCGTACCGGCGCAGGTGGACCTGGCGGACGCAAGTTCTTCCGCCGCAAGAAGGTCTGCAAGTTCTGCGTCGAAAAGATTGATCAGATCAGCTACCGCGACGTCCGTCTTCTACAGGGCTTCGTTGCAGAGCGCGGCAAGATCGTTCCGCGTCGTCTGACCGGTGTCTGCACCACGCACCAGCGTCAGCTCTCGCTCGCCATCAAGCAGGCACGCAATATCGCCCTGCTGCCGTTTGCCGCAAAGTTCTAAGCGCACTCTAAAATCGCGCCCGCGCGCGCACGAAAGTTCGGAGAATCGCAATGGAAGTCATTCTGAAAGAAGATGTAAACAAGCTCGGCCACGCCGGCGACGTTGTTAAAGTCGCCGACGGCTATGGCCGTAACTACCTCCTCCCGCAGCGGCTGGCAATCGAAGCCACTGCGTCCAACAAGGCTGTCATCGAGCAGATGAAGGCCTCCGCTCTGCGCAAGTCCGCAGGCGACAAAGACGGCGCTGCCGCAGTTGGAGCAGAGCTGGAGACAGCCGAGCTCACCTTCGAGCGCAAGGTCGGCGCTGGCGATCACCTCTTCGGTTCGGTCACCTCGTCCGATATCGCCGCAGAGCTCGCAAAGCAGGGCTTCAAGGTCGACCGCCGCAAGATCGCGCTCGACGAGCCGCTCAAGCAGCTCGGCGAGTTCCACGTGCCGATTAAGCTGCATCGCGAAGTTACGGCTCACCTGAAGGTGACCGTGAAGAGCGACGACCCGAACTACATCCCCGGTTCGCAGAAGCAGGAGCTCGAAGAGGCTCCGATCAGCGGAACCTACGATATGGGACAGCATCACTACACGGAACTCGAATAAACCTTTCGCGAGATCAAAAGAAGAGGCGCTGCGGGCAATCGCAGCGCCTCTTCTTTTGGAGCTACCATGCGGATACGAAGCGGTGGAGTCTGAGGTAGCATCCAATAAACAGCATGTCCGGGCCTCTCCAACTCGATGATCGTGGCTTCCACCTCATCGCGAAGGCCCTTTCGGATCCCAATCGTATTTCCATTCTGCAAAAGATTGGCGGCGCCAAGGACACTCTGCCTTGCTCGGAGATGCGCGAGAGTATCAGCATCTCCGCACCCACGCTCTCGCACCACGTCAAAGAGCTTGAGAATGCCGGTTTGATCCGTACCGAACGCATCGGCAAGTTCGTTCACATGGAGATGCGGCGCGATGTGTGGGCAGCCTACCTGAAGCGGCTCGCAGAAATTTAGTAAGAATCCAGAATCCTCTCATGATTGGCGCGCATCAATTCGACAGTTATCGAAATGTCGAATGCCTGAGCGCTCGACCGAAAGAAGGAAAAGATCATGGCAAAGCTTGCAAATAAAGTAGCAGTGGTTACGGGCGCCTCCAAAGGTATCGGCGCAGCTATCGCGAAGAGACTGGCCGCTGACGGCGCATCCGTTGTAGTCAACTACTCCAGCAGCAAAGAGGGCGCGGACAAGATTGTTGCAGAGATTGTGAAGGCGGGCGGAAAGGCGATTGCGGTTGGCGCAAACGTCGCCAACGAAGCCGAAATCAAGACGCTCTTCGACGAAACGAAGAAGGCCTACGGCAAGATCGATATCCTCGTGAACAACGCGGGCATCTACGGCTTCTCTCCGATCGACGCCGTCACCTCCGAAGATTTCCTGAAACAGCACGGTCTGAATGTTCTCGGCCTTCTGTTGACTTCGAAGGCCGCTGCCGCGCACTTCCCGGAGACGGGCGGAAGCATCATCAACATCGGTTCTCTCGTCAGCACGGTCGCGCCAGCCGCCTCCTCGATCTACTCCAGCACCAAGGGCGCAGTGGACGTGATCACCAAGGTGCTTGCCAAGGAGCTTGGACCACGCAAGATTCGCGTGAACTCGATCAACCCCGGCTTCGTGATCACAGAAGGCTCCATCTCGGCTGGCTTTGCTGGTAGCGACTTTGAGAAGGGTGCCATCGCCAAGACTCCGCTCGGCCGCGCCGGGCTTCCTGAAGATATCGCCGGCCCGGTCGCTTTCCTCGCATCGGAAGATGCCCGCTGGATCACCGGCGAACTGATCTCGGTTGCAGGTGGAGCCACCGGCGTCTAATCACTCTGTCGCAGACAAAGAGGCATCGCAGGAGATTGCGATGCCTCTTTGTTTTTTGAGTCAGATACAGTGAGTAAATCGGACGAACCGGCGTGCGGGACAGGCGCGCTTACTCTGTGCGCGCCCGCCACTTCTTCGTTAAGACATCGTCGCTGAGTGCCTTGATATAAAGGCCCCCCACAACGGAGCGAGCCTGGAAGCCCTCCTGTTTGCCGGTCTTGGTGTCGTACCAGTCGTTGAGCGGAACGCGTGTCGGCGTCGCGTCCAGCCACTTGCCCAGCGGCGTTACCAGGGCGTCGAACTGGGCGCGGTCTGTGCTTAGAGTCGCCGTCCAAAGCTCCCAATCCAGCTTGGTGTAATCCCTGCGGCTGTCGAGCGGAAGACCGTAGACCTGCATCTTGGTGGCATAGTAGGCCAGCTCGGTCTGACGGACGCGCGGTGGAAAGAGATTGAGCGACAGCAGGCGATCCCAGACGAGGTTGTACTTCTGGCTCCATGTGTTGGCGGAGTCGAAGGCCAGTTTGTAGTGATCGCCTTCCTTCGCCAAAGTCTCCCATTTTGTGGCCATCTCCTTCGCGGCACGGCTGTAATCGCGCGCAACGTCATTGTGGCCAAGCCCGCGCGCCATCTCTGCGTACGCTCCCAGAGCGTCGATCGCCTTGATGGAGAGGTTGGCGTTGTGCGCCAGGTGTCCGGCAAAGTCATCCGTGCTGAGCTGGTTTTCCGGATCGAGACCCTTGGCGCGGAGATACTCCGCCCATTTGGTCAGGATCGGCCAGTACTCTTTAGCGAAGTGCATATCGCCCTGCGCTCGTCCCATGGCAGCGATCATGATGAGCATGTTGCCGCTCTCTTCGACGGGCATCTGGTCTTCTTCGGTGCGCTCGCCGCCGCCGTAGACCTGTCCGTTCGCCAGTGGATACTGGCCAAGGTCATGCGGTGCAAAGGGCCACTTCCAGCGCGGCAGAGAGGAGTAGGCCATCACCGGCTTCAGCTGTGCTTCGAGCAGCGTGGGGCTGAAGAAGAGGAAGAAGGGCGACGACGGATAGAGAACGTCCACCGTGGAGATGCAGCCGTTGGAGAAGTTCTCCTTCGGGAACTGCAGCGGTGTTCCGTCCACATCGGTGGCAAGACCGTTCGCTGCCAGCGTCTGCCGGAAGGCGAGTGCAGTCAGGCGAGCGTAGACGGGACCGCCCGCCTTCTCCATATCCGACATCAGGTCCGCGTCGAACTTCGCTGAACGCTCCTCGATCTTTGGGTAGCCGCGCTCAGCCGAGGTAAGCATCTGCGGTACGGTCGCTCCGTTGTGCCGCCAGTACGGACGCAGTTTGCGGTCGAGATATTCGATGGCGTAGTCCTGCGTGAAGGAGAGAAGGACGTGGCGCTCCGCTGTCTCCGGCCCTACGAGGTCGATGGGAAAAGTGACCGAAAGCAGAGGTGCGCCGGCAGCGGTATGCGGCATCTCCATATCGTCTTCCTTGGTGGAAGGGATACCATCGCCCTCCGCGCCGCGTTCCGTGCGTGCGGCGACCAGCGTGGCTTGCTCGTCATCGGGAACGGCGAGATGAAAGTAGCCCCAGTCCGCGCGGAGATTATCGCCGGAGCGGTTAAGTGTCTGCTGGTCGCGCGAGCCGACGCTCAACACGCGCAGGTCGGTGGTGTGCGCCGAACTCCATGTAACCTGCTGGTCGCTGCTGTTCACGGCGATGCGCGCATCGATGCCCAGATAGATCTCCGCCGAATGATGCTGTCCGTCGGTGGATGCGATCTTCCACGAGAGATAGGTGACCGGCTGTGCCAGCAGATCGAGGTCCGTTGGGATCGACGGTGTGAGAAATGTCGCCGTCAGGCGAACGCCACCGGCTTCAAAGGTGTAGATCGTGTGCAGCGGCGCAATGGTCAACGACTTCTGCTCCATCGCGGCAGCATCGCGCGGGTCGCGCCCCATCCAGCGATAGACCTTTCCATCCACACGCAGAAGGCCGCGCATGGGCTGGTCTGTGCCGGTCCAGTGCTTTGTAGGCTGGTCGGTCAGCTTGTCCGCCATCGACCAGACGCTGAAGTAAGGATCGAACGCAATGAGCGGCGTTGCAGGTGCGCGTTCGTTCTGGGCAACGATGGAGCAGGCAGAGAAAGAGACAGCGGCAGCAAGCAAAAGAAATTTTTTCAAAAGGAGGACTCCGTGGGCATCGAATAGAAACCCAAGGAGAAATCTAATGGTTACGCGCCATGTATGCCAACTCCATGCAGCGTGAAAGATAAACTAAGGTGCAATGATTCCGCCGCGCGCCCACCGCAAACGCCGTACTCCCAGGCCACCGCATCCCTTCGATGTGCTTCATGGCACAGACACCGGTGCTCTCATCCCCGGCGACGATCTGGCGACAGGCCATCCGCACGACCGCCACATCACGGCGTATCACGGCACCGCGCCTTCCCTCTTCCGTAAGCTGCTCAAACGCTGGCAGGACGATTACCAGTTGCATCCGCTGCAGAAGACCGCCTTCATGGACATCGGCGCAGGAAAGGGCCGCGCCATGCTGCTGGCAGCGGGGTATCCCTTTCGCAGAATCGTCGGCGTCGAGTTGCATCCCGCGCTCGCGGCAGCGACGTACGAAAACCTGGATCACTGGCAGACGCTCTATCCTGACGCGCCGAAGATGACCCTGGTGGAAGACGACGTCATGCGTCTGCGCATCCCCACGGGTCCATGCCTCTTCTTTCTCTTCAATCCCTTTGGATTTGTTCTGCTGGATCGTTTCCTGACGCATCTCGAACGCATCTTCGCCGATCGTCCCGGAGAGCTGGACCTCCTTTATGTGAACGATGAACAGCGCGCTGTGATCACAGAAGAGCATCCGAAGTTCACACAGCTCTGGCGCGGACGCGTGCATCTCTCACGCGAAGACGCCAATGCCGATAAGGCCACCATTGCGCATGATGCGGATGGCATGTACGTCACGGTGGGATACGAAGACTGCAGCATCTACCGCATGACGCGGTAATAAGAAGTGTGCCCCATTCTTTCGCAGCTTCATCGCGAAAGGTGGGTTTGCGCGGAGCGCGCAAACCGGATCTGTCAGGAAAGAAAAGCAGATCTCTCCGCTCCGCGACGATAAAAGCCGTCGCTCCGGTTGAGATGACGGAGACTTCGCACGCCACTGTCATTTCGATCGACCTCACCTGCCCCGCATCACCACCGTCATTTCGACCGACCGCGCAGCGGGAGCGGAGAAATCTGCTTTTGCCGATGCGCCAAAGGCACATCGGATCGCGCTTCGCGCGATGACAAAAGCAGATCCCTTCGCCTCGCTACGGGATGGCAAACGGGGTGTTGGATGACCAAGTTAGTGCTAGTGGATGATAAAAAGCCCACCCATGCGACGCATGGGTGGGCTCGTAAATAACAAGACTGTTTACGCCGCAGTCGTATCGACCCACGGATCGATCACGATCTTGGTGACGTTGTCTTTCTTGTCGCGCCAGACCTTATACATGTCCGGTACCTGTTCGATGCCGATGCGGTGCGAGATCAGGAAGCTCGGATCGATCTCGCCCTTCTCCACGCGCTCGAGCAGCGGTTGCAGATAGCTGTGCATGTTGGTCTGGCCCATCTTCATGATGACGCCTTTTCCAAACGCAGCGCCAAAGTTGACCTTATCCAAAGTGCCGCCATAGACGCCCGGAATGGAGATCGTTCCGCCCTTGCGTACGGACTGGATCGCCTGGCGTAGAACGGTGGGGCGGTCGGTCTCCATCATGAGAGCCTGCTTCATCTTGTCATAAGTCGCAACGACGTCTGTTCCGTGCGCCTCCATGCCTACGGCGTCGATGCAGCTATCCGGTCCGGCACCGAAGGAGAGATCGCGGAGTGCTTCCACAACGCTCTTTCCATCGGAGTAATCAATCGTCGTCGCTCCGCAGTAGTCGCGTGCCAGCGCAAGACGCTCCGGAAAGCGATCAATAGCAATCACCTTGCCCGCGCCCAGCATGTACGCGCTGGCGATGGTGAAGAGACCCACAGGCCCAGCACCCCAGACAGCCACCGTATCGCCGGGTTCGATGTTTGCGTTGACGGCAGCCTGGTAGCCGGTCGGGAAGATGTCGGAGAGAAAAAGTACCTTCTCGTCCGGCAGATCATTCTCGATCTTGATCGGGCCTACATCGGCAAAAGGAACGCGCACGTACTGCGCTTGTCCACCGGCGTAGCCACCATAGATATGCGAGTAGCCAAAGAGCGCCGAACCGGAGTAGCCATACATTGCTTCGGCGACATGCGCGTTCGGGTTGGAGTTATCGCAGCAGCTCCAAAGATCCTTCCTGCAGAAGAAGCAGTTGCCGCAGGCGATGGTGAACGGAATCACCACCCGATCTCCGCGCTTCAGCTTCTTTACCTCGCTGCCGACTTCTTCCACAATGCCCATGAACTCGTGGCCGAGGATATCGCCCGACTCCATCGACGGAATGTAGCCGTCGTAGAGATGGAGATCGCTTCCGCAGATCGCGGTGCGCGTGATCTTAATGATCGCGTCCTGTGGATTGAGGATCTTCGGATCATCGACGTTGTGCACTTCTACCTTGCCCGTTCCCATCCAGCAAACTGCCTTCACTTCGCACCTCCTACAAGATTCTTGCGGGGTAAATCTTCCGGCTGCTCCGCTTCGCTTGTGCCAGGAGGTGTGGGGTTGGTTTCGCCAAGGATGAACTCTTTCCACTTGCCGATGACACCGCGCGGTCCCGCAGGCTGCGAAGTGACGCGTGGAATCTGTCCACTTTCGACAAGTTGTTTGAGGTGGCGAACATTTTCAATGGTGATCTGCTCTGGGCTGCGCGAACCGATGGCGGCAGCGGCGTTGCCGAGGAGGCCACCGGGAACGACGAAGTCGCTCACGAGCGTCACGACCGTTCCCCGTCCAAAGAGATGCGGTTCGAAGGTGACCGTATCCGTAGTACCTTCCATTGGCCCGTTATTGACGCGCGAGGTGATCTTCTTTCCCGGAATATCTTCCATCACCTCGCCCTCGAACTCGAACTGCTTCTCCGTGCCGGGGGCCTGCATCACCCAGTGACTGGTCGTGTCTCCCGTGCGTGTCACGGAGACGACGCCTTCCATCCAGATGGGCAACGCCATCTCGTTGCGCCACAGGTTGTAGAGAGTCATTGCGTCGGCATTCACGGTCTGCACAGCATGCGCGCGGACGTGGCCGTCTTTCTTGTCATCTGGAAGCGGTGTGTAATCGGCACCGGTGAGAGGAAATCTCACGGTGGAAGAATCGATAGCAGGTGTTGTGCTCATAGGCCATCCCCTCAGAGTGAATGCAGTGAGGCTCACTCAAGGGGATAGGACGGGACGTTTCCTAAGCCGGTCGCCCCGCCATCTCATGCCAGAGGACTATGCTCTCCAGCGGCAAAACGCTAGACATAACTCTCGGCTTCGAAGGCCTGCATGGCTGCATCGCTCCATGCGTGGCTATCCTTGCGCCAGTTGCCATGACCGTCCGCGAGGAAGTTGGGAAAGTTCGAACGAGAATAGCCGCAGCGCTCGGCAAAATCGATCAGTACCTGCGGCACGCCGTCCAAACGCAGCACAGCACGCTGTCCGTCGCGGGACCATTCGATGGTGGCAAGGCGTGTGCGCTCAAAGGTCTCTTCCGCCCGCTCGTCGGCAGACCGTAGTGCCTGTACGTTATAGACCAGCATGACATCCAGAACGGTGGCATCGAAGCCCTCGCCCACTCGCTCCAGACGACCGTCACAGGCGTAGCAGTAGGCTGCTTCGCCTTCGTCTTCAAAGATCACGCGCCAGGGATGCTCGGGCAGCGGAGAGAACGACACTAACTTCGCTTTGCCAGCTTGAAACTCAATGGAATCCATCTCTTTACGATATCGCAGGAAAGATGACGGACTTTGACGCACAGCGGAGGCGGGACCGTCTAAGCTGTAAAGGGAATCTCCATGAAACTGCTCACCGCATTTTTCGCCGCCTCACTGACCGTAGTTGCCGTAGCACAGAGCAAGAGTGTCTTTGGCGATTACGCCGACGCGCATCCGGCGACGGTCAGTATTCTTGCCGTCAGTACTTCCACCCACCAGAGCTGGGCCGGAAACCAGGATGTCTATCTGGCCGACATTACCATCAAGGGCGGCAAAGAGGGCGAACACCGTTTCGCCAAAGTCGTCGACCAGTACGAGGGCTACGGTTACCCAATTCGTCCCGCCGTTCTGAAAGCGCGTGAACTTTTGAAGATCCAATTGACGCGCGTGACCGAGTGCGACACCCTGGGGTCAAAGATTTACCTGCCCCCGGATGCCCGTATCTTCGACGTCTCCACCCGGGACACGCTCCGTGCCCACGCCGACGAGATGATTCCCTGCTATCGCACACTGCACAAGACGATCAAGATCATCAAAGCAAAGAAGTAGCGAAGTACATACAATTGTTATAATTAGGCCCAGAGGTGAAAATCATGGGAATGACCCTGCGTATCGTCACGGTCGGGAACTCTGCGGGCGTTGTGCTGCCAAAAGAGTTGTTGGCAAAGTTGAATCTGGAGAAGGGCGACGAGCTGTATGTCACCGAGACGCCGGAAGGTATCAACCTCTCTCCTCATCAACCCGACTTCGCAGCAAAGATGGACGTAGCACGACGCATCATGCGGGAGAACCGCGATGTGCTTCGCAAACTAGCGGAATAACGAGTGACTAGCCCCATCTGGATCGAAAAGCAGGATGCGCTCGCGTATCACCTGGAGCAACTTGCTCAGAACGGCGGTTCCAGCGGTGTAAGGGATGTCACCCTTCTTGAATCGGCCCTGGCCAAGCCGCTTAATCTCCATGCCTATGAAGACCCCACGCCGTCGATGCAGCGTCTGGCTGCTTCGTATGCCTTTGGCATTGCGCGCAATCATCCCTTTGTTGATGGCAACAAGCGCACGGCTTTTGTTGTTTCCTTAACATTTCTTGCCTTGAATGGCTTTGAACTCACGGCATCCAAAGAGGATCGCTATCTCACCTTCCTGGAGCTGGCCGAAGGGTCTCTTTCCGAGGTCGAAATGACGGAGTGGTTCACCGCGCACACGCTCCCTGCGGACGAACGCATGCGACCATAGACCTATGCGTGAGAAGTCCAAATACCCGTCCCGGCGTGAACATACCCGACCCCTTCAGACCCGTGAGCCGCGTCTGTCTCCCCCGGACGCCGCCGGGCCTGCGGTTATCGTCTCGCGACGCGCCTCCGACCGGCTCCGCGAAGGGCATCTCTGGATCTATCGCTCCGACGCCGAAGAACTCCTCCCCGCGCTGGGAGCGCAGGGACTGGAAAACGGCTCCATCGTTACCCTTCTGGACACACGCAGAATCCCTCTGGGCTCCGCGATCTACAGCGCCGCTTCGCAGATCGCTCTGCGCAAGGTCTCCGATACGCCACGGCTCTCTCGCCAAGAGTATCTAATGGATGTGAAATCCCGCGCGCTGCAAGCCTTGGCTATTCGTAAGCCCATGCTGACGGATGGGACGGACTCCTGCCGCCTCGTCTTCTCTGAAGCCGACGACCTTCCCGGTGTCGTAGCGGATAAGTACAACGATCTCTTGATCCTGCAACTGCTTACGCAGGCCACCGCACAGGACGACGTCCGCGAACTCCTCGCCGAGACCTTCGCCCTGGCGCTGAGCCCGGCGACGATCCTCGAGCGTCCCGATGCGCGCATCCGCGAACTGGAAGAGCTGCCCGCGCCAAATCCGACGCCGCTCTTCACCACGGCCGATACACCGGACACCGCAAAGCTCGTCACGGTCTTTCATCTGAACGGCCTGCAGTTCCATTTCGACGCAAACTCCGGCCAGAAGACCGGCGCCTTCCTCGATCAGCGTCTCAACTACGCTGCCACCGCGCGCTACGCCCGCGGGCGCGCGCTCGATATCTGTACCTACCAGGGCGGTTTTGCGCTGCACATGGCCAAGGTCTGCGACTCCGTTACCGGGGTTGACCAGAGCCGTTCCGCCCTCGAAGTCGCAGAGCGGAACCTCGACCTGAACCGCTCCAAGCTCAAGGCCCAAGTCGACTGGATCGAAGCCGACGCCTTTGAACTCCTCCGCGCCTACGACAGCGATATGGAGAAGTTTGACACCATCGTTCTCGATCCCCCGGCCTTCGCAAAATCGAAGCGCGCCGCCGAAGGCGCGATGCGCGGCTACAAGGAGATGAGCCTCCGCGCGCTGCGCATGCTGCGCCCCGGCGGCATCCTGGTGACCTGCTCCTGCTCGCACCACGTCTCGCTGGCGGAGTTTACGGCGACGATCGCCTCTGCCGCTGCTGATGCAAAGCGCCACGTCCGTCTGCTGGAGACCCGCGCCGCTGCCCTCGACCATCCCGAAGTTCTCACACTGCCTGAAACCGCTTATCTGAAATGCCTGATTACGACCGTCGACTAGGCCATTAGACTAGGAAGGTCTATGAAGCCACTGATCCTAGCCTTTGCCCTCGTTGCCTCCACCGTCCCTGCCCATACTGTCCTCGCTGCCGATAAAGCCGCCGCTCCCAAAGTAAACAAGCCTGCTACAGCCGCCGACGCCAAACCGGCTGAGACGGCCAGTGCCGTCAAGCCCGCGCCGGGCGAAGTGCAGGACTCCGAGACCTCGGGTTCTGTGAACGGCATCGCTTATCGCGCCGTCGCCGGCACTCTCACGGTTGCGAGCGACGATGGACACGATGCCCAGCTCGATCTCGACGGCAAGTGGCTCCCGGAGGCGGGCGTCAAGCTGGACAAGCCCGAAGATGTTCCGGCTACGGCCCGCATCTTCTACGCCGCCTACTTCAAAAAGGACGCAGACAGGAACACGCGCCCTGTCACCTTCCTCTACAACGGTGGTCCGGGCTCGGCCAGCATGTGGCTGCACATGGGGTCGTTCGGTCCTAAGCGCGTCGTCACTACGGACACGCAGCATGATGCCGCCGCGCCGTACAAGATCGTGGACAACGTTTATTCGCTCCTCGACGTGAGCGATGTTGTCTTCATCGATGCGCCCGGCACTGGCTTCTCGCGCATCTTCGGCAAGGACAAGGAAAAGGCCTTCTGGGGAACGGATCAGGATGCGCATGCCTTCGAGCGCTTCATCCGCCGCTTTCTGACCAAGCATGATCGCTGGAACTCGCCGAAGTATCTGCTGGGCGAAAGCTATGGAACAACGCGCTCCGCCGTGCTCTCGAACGCTCTGCAGAACGTCGATCTCAATGGTGTCATTCTCCTCTCGCAGGTCCTCAGCTTCGACAACTCCGCCGATGGGCCACGCTGGAATCCCGGCGTCGACTATCCGTATGAGCTCGCCCTTCCCACCTACGCGGCAACCGCTTTCTACCATCACAAGCTTCCTACGCAGCCAGCGGCGCTCGAACCCTTTCTGAAAGAGGTAGAGCACTTCGCTCTGAATGAGTATGCGCAGGCCTTGATGCAGGGTTCGGACCTTTCCGACGCGGATCGCAACACCATTGCGGAGAAGCTGCACAACTACACCGGCGTCTCCACGGCGATGATCCTGAAGACCGACCTCCGTATGTCAGGCGGCTTCTTCTCGAAGAACGTGCAGGATGACACCGGCACCACGACCGGACGTCTGGATACGCGTTTTGCCGGACCCGACCTCAGCCGCACAAGTGAAGAGGCCGAGTACGATCCGCAGTCGAACGCCATCTCCTCCGCTTACACAACGGCCATCAATCAGTACGTCCGTGGCACGCTGAACTTCGGCAAAGACATGACCTACCTTCCCGGTGCGTACTCCGCTCCCGGCTTCAGCTGGGATCTGCGCCACGGCGCTCCTGGTGGCCCCGCCGCCAACTTCTCCACCTCCGTCAATGTCATGGCTGATCTCGCGCTTGCCATGAAAGACAATCCGAAGATGAAGGTCTTCCTCGCGGGTGGGTACTACGATCTCGCTACGCCGTACTTCGCGGCGACGTACGAGATGCACCATCTGCCCATTCCACACTCGCTCGCGGGCAATATCAGCTATCACTTTTATCCTGCGGGTCACATGGTTTACGTGAATGAAGAAGTGCTGCATCGCTTCCATGACGACGTGGCCGCCTTTATCCGTTCCACGGAAGCGGCGAAGTAAACATGAGGTTTCCCCACATCCGTATCGGTTGGCCGCAGCGCATCGCGGCCATCTTTCTGCTCATCTTCTTTGCGCAGTGTCTCTACGTGATCGGCCGCACGCCGCTCTCGGAGACGGACTATCGCTACGCCCTCTGCGGCCGCGAGATGTGGGAGAAGCCGTCCCCCGTCGCAGGATACTTCACCACCTGCGGCAACATGCAGGGAGACGGTACGCTGGCGTATCGCGTGGCCGGTCTGCCGCTCACCACGGCGATCCTTGTGCTTCGCCTGGAAGATGAGATCGCCCAGGGTCTCGACCACCTGAAGGCGCCCGACAAGCGGACTTACATTCCCAATCCCGTCGGTGGATCGACGCACGATCTTCGCCACCAGATCAAAGGCATCCCTTATCTTCTGCGCGTTCCCTTTGCGCTCTTCGGCGTCTGGATCGCCGGTGGAGTCTGGTGGGTCTCGCGCCGTCTCTTCGGCAATCTGGGGGGATTTCTCGCGCTCGGCCTCTTCTGCTTTTCGCCGGCGATCATCAGCGCCAGCACGAGGCCGAACAATGAAATCCTCGCTCTCTGGGGACTCTACGGCCTGATCTACACGGCCATCGGGATCGCGCATGCCATGTACGGTCCGCGCCGCAAGTGGAAGCCGCGCATCCTTATCTTCACGCTGGCTCTTGGACTTACGGCAGCGGCACATGTGCTGGCCGCGCTCTTCGGCTTCATTGCAGCCACGATCTTTCTCTTCTATGTTGTGGAACGCCGCCGCTCCGCCATTCCTCCTCTGCTCGCTTTCACCTCCATGGGAGCGGTGTTTATTCTCCTGGCGTCGTATGCCTTCCGCCTGCACGCCTTCCTGTACGTCTTTACCGGTGGATCTGCGCGCTTCATTTTGAGCACTACGCCGTTCCTGCTCTATGTGAAGAATCAGCAGAACCTGCCGACAATCGCCGCACTCACTGTTGCGCTGGTGCTGTATCTCTTCCTCAAGCGCTCGCGCTACTTTGGCAACACCACACCTCTCCTGGTCGCCATCTGCCTGCTTCCGCTGGCTACGACGCAGATCGCGAGCTCGCCCTGGCTCTGGGCGCTGCCGTTTCTCTTTACCTTCATATCCGGAGTCTTCGCGGATGCGCTTGAGACTCGTTCGCGCAAGCTGTACCTGGCTCTCTCCGCGGCGATTCTCCTGGCGCAGGCTACCTTTTGCTTTCTTGCGCTGCGCGGCATGACTGACCCGGTGATTACTTTGAGCATGCCTTCCTGATTTTTGTTCCAAGCGATTCGCGGTAAATCTGCATCTCACAAAATATCCCCGCATTTGAAACGGAACCTAGTGACTTCAACGCTCCGCCGTTCGCTCACCGCTCTCAGCTTTTTCGCTCTTCTGGTCTCCGTCGAAGGTTGCAAGCATCGCAAGCGCCACCAGTCCGCAGGTGAAGCCGCTCCCGACTTTGCGCCGCAGCTTCATCAGCTTGCGGACGGCAAGACGCTGCCGCAGCTGCGCTGGCCTAATTTCTCCGACTACAAAACCGCTCTCCAGACCTTTTACGGAAATGGTGACTGGGATATCGTCTGGAGCGACGACGGTAAGCCGACCAAACAGGCCTATGCTTTGGTCCGTAACTTCCAGCATGCCTCCGAGCGCGGCCTGATTCCGGATGACTACGACGCATGGCGCTGGGATGCGCGCATGGGCATGCTGAAGAAGAAAGATCCCGAGCAGACCGCACAGTTCGACGTGATGATGACGGTCGTGGCCATGCGCTTCATCTCGGATCTTCACATCGGTCGCGTCAACCCGTCGCACTTCGCCTTTGGCGTCAACGTCGATGCGAAGAAGTACGATCTCGCCCAGTTTGTACAGGAGCGCCTGATCGACTCCACCGATGTGGACGATGCGCTCAACGACGCAGAACCGCAGTCTCCGGAGTACCGCACCACCAAGGCTGCCATCGTGCGTTACGTAGGCCTGCTTCCGCAGGACCACACCTCTCCCGTTCCCGCGGTGACGGGCAAATCCGTCGAGCCCGGCAAAGCGTGGTCCGGATCGCAAGCCCTGGCGGGCCGGCTGGCGCTCTTCGGAGATCTGGATAATGTGCCTGATACGGTTAGCGCAACGACGTACGATCCGCAGCTCACCGATGCACTCAAGAAGTTCCAGCACCGCCATGGCATTGAAGAAGATGGGAAGATCGGCAAAGAGACGGCCAACGCGCTCAATACGCCTCTGGGAACGCGCATCAACCAACTGACGGACACCCTGGAACGCTGGCGCTGGCTCTCGGATGAGTATCAAAACCCGGCCATCATGGTGAACCTGCCGGAGTACACGCTGCGTGCGTTCTCCGATGGACACCATGAGGAGTTCTCCATGCGCGTCGTCGTGGGACAGAGCGTGAAAGAGCATCGCACGCCCGTCATCACGGACCACATGAAGTACCTCGTCTTCCGTCCCTTCTGGAACGTGCCGCCCTCGATTATGAAGGCCGAGATCGCGCCCCACATGCGCGCCAACAGTGGATACCTTGCCTCGCACAACTTTGAAACAGTCGACAACAAGGGCAAACCGGTCTCCGCCAATGCGGAACAGGTGGCGCACGCGAACGTGATCGTCCGCGAGAAGCCCGGCCCCAAAAACTCCCTCGGCCTGGTGAAGTTTCTCTTTCCGAACACCTTCAACGTCTACCTGCACTCCACGCCTGCGACAGAGCTCTTCTCCCGCTCCAAGCGCGACTTCTCTCACGGCTGCGTGCGTGTGCAGGAGCCGGAGAAGCTGGCGGCGTGGGTGCTTCGCGACAACTCGAAGTGGAACGACGAGAGCATTCATGAAGCGATGGAGAGCGGACAAGACAACAAGACCGTTTTGCTCTCACATCCCATCCCGATAGTGATCTTCTACGCCACGGCCTATCCCGGAGAAGACGGAGACATGCACTTCTTCTCCGACATCTACGGTTACGACAAGGAACTGGAAGACGCTTTGCGGCACGGTCCCCCGTACCCGAAGGCTCCCATCGTGGAGAAGGTCGAAGCGGATATCTAACAGATCGCTATGCGATGACGAAGATTTTGGTGCCCCATACATGCGCAGCTTCATCGCGCATGTGTGGGTATTCGCGCGAAGGCGCGAACCGCCTTTCGATCTCGATCCATCTCAAAGCCAGAGCGTGCCCAGCATCCCTCCCGCACATCGCAAAAGCGCGATGTACGAAGCACCCGAATTGTGGAGCATCAAACAAAAGCGGCGGCCCTCGGGCTGCCGCTTTTGTTGTGACCGGGAAGAGAGGAACTTACGCGTTACGAGAGTGGCCCTTGTGACGTCTGTGGCGAGCGCGTGCCAGGAGAGTGCCGCCGCCTCTGCCAAAGCTCCACTGGCGGACAGGACCGACATCTACATGGACGAACTGGCTAATTGGGTAATAACCGACGCCTCCCATGCCGAGAGAAAGAGCCGCATCGCGCAGGCGGCGTGTAGAGATGCCGGGGACGCGGATGTCGATGGCCTTGGAGAGCATATGCTGCGAGTGCTCGGCGACGCCGGTCAACGCGGCGCGCGTGCGGAGCATGTGGTTCGTCTCGGGCGTGCGATAGCCGCAAACGATGTCGATCTCGCCGTTGGGACGACCGAGGCGAACCATGAGCTTGTGCAGGAGATCGAACTCGGTGGGATCGTAGTTGGCGGTATCTGCGGTGCGATAGTCGCGGAGAAAAGTATTGAGCTTGGCAATGCCCTCGGCGGAGTACTCACTGCCTTGGCGGTAGACCACATTCAGGGCTTCGCCGGTGTGAAGATGGCGGAGGCGGAGCATGTAGCTTTCTTTGACTTCCGTGGGAGCAACACGGGCGATGCCGACGGTGGGAAGGGAATCACCCGTTTCGGCACGGACCGGGGTCTTTGCAGCAAGAGCAGTCAAGGTGAGAGCAGCGACGCCAAGTGCGGCACGTCGGAAAACTTTAGGAGCGAAGACAGAAGAACGGATCGTTGAGAGCAAAAGGGGAAATTCTCCAAATCTGAGATTTGGGGGCAAAAGCTGATTGCCTCAACATCGGTGCAATCGGTTCACGTGAATCGCATTTGGTGAACCGCATTCGCCTGCCAGGAAAAGAATACCCCAAGCCAGGCAACCTGAGGTGTCACTTTTGTGTCACAACTTGGTTCATCTGCGACGCCAGACCGCGCCAGAGGCGGCTTTTCCCTAAAAAAACTGGGTGCTTTCCTACGGCGGACGCTTTTCGTGTAAAACCAGCGCGAAATACCTTGACGGTTTCCTTAGCGACGTCCATATTTTTCTATAGATGTCTAGGGGAGCAAGAAGAAGATTATGATGGCTCGCGCGAAGAGTGAGAACAGCTTGCAGGGAGCACTTGCTCTCCTGGTGCTAAAGAGCCTGGAGCAGGGCGCAATGCACGGCTGGGGTATCACTCTCCATATTCAGAGTGTTTCGCACGATGCCCTGCGCGTCGAAGAGGGTTCTTTATACCCCGCCCTGCACCGCATGGAGCAGGAAGGCTGGATTGCTTCGGAGTGGGGGCAGAGCGAAAACAACCGGCGGGCGCGCTATTACACGTTGACCTCCACGGGCCGCAAGCAATTGCGTTTGGAGCATGAGAACTGGCGGAAGGTGACGGCCGGGGTTGCGCATGTGCTCAATTTTGGAATGGCGAAGGCCTAGGGAGCAATCATGGGATTCAGTTCGCGACTACGCGCATTGTTCAGGAAAGACAGGCTCTCGCACGATCTGGACGAAGAGTTGGCATTCCATCTCGCAATGCGGGAGGAACTGAATGTGGAGAAGGGAATGCCGCGCGTGGAGGCGAAGCGCGCGGCTCGCAGGAGCTTCGGAAATCCAGGTGTGTGGCGCGAACGCATGAGCGAGATCGACGTGATGGTCTTGCCGCAGACGATTCTGCAGGATCTGCGCTACGGCTTCCGGATGCTCTATCGCAACGCCGGATTTACGTGCGTTGCGATTATTGCCCTGGCACTTGGCATCGGCGTGAATACGGCGGCATACACCGCCTATAAAACGATTCTCTCTCGTTCCATCGATAGCCGCGATCCTGCTTCGATGGCGAACCTGAGCATGATGCACAGTGACGGTCATTTCGACGCAGTTTTCAGTTATCCAGACTACCTTGCGTATCGCTCCAGCCTTCGTTCGTTCGATGGTTTGATCGCCCAGGGTCAAAGCGTTGACATGCTGAAACTGTCGGGTGTGGGTGCGTCGCTCAGCCAAAAGCAAATCGAATCCGATTCCCTCATGGGGAAGTTGGGACTGTTTCCAAGCGGCGTCACGAACGCGGAGTATGCGGGCACCCTTTTCGTCTCCGGAAATTACTTTTCTGTCCTTGGCGTTGCGCCACTGAAGGGTCGCACCTTTGACGGTTCGACGGACTCGCAACTCGTGGCAAATCCCGTGGTAATGATCAGCGAGAACTACTGGCAGACCCGATTTGGCGGAGACGTCTCAGTGATCGGACAGACGCTTCAGTTGAATGGTGTGGCGTGCACAGTGATTGGCGTGACTCCGCACAACTTCGCGGGGACGGGATTGGCCGTGCCGGATTTCTGGGCCCCGCTGGTCTATAAACCGCTCCTGCATCCGGCTGACAAGGGCCTGCGCGATCTGAATGAAGCCTGTTGCAGGTTGTTCGGACGTCTTGCTCCAAGTGTCTCGATGGCGCAGGCGCAGGATGAGATGACGGCGGTTGCGGAGCGCCTTCGGCCACTCCATGCTTCCACCTCTTCTATGAGCAAGCCGGGAAGCGTGCTGGCGTGGCCAGCTTCTCCGTTTCCACGCAAGCTCGACGGAGGCCTGAAGTTCGCTGTCACGCTGATCATGATCGCAGTCGGCATGGTGCTCGTCATTGCGTGCGCTAATGTTGCGAGCCTGCAGCTCGCACGCGCGGCGGCAAGACAGAACGAACTGCGCATGCGGTTGAGTCTCGGTGCAAGTCGCGCGCGTTTGATTCAACAATTGCTCACGGAAAGTGTTTTATTAGGACTGATCGCCGGAGTATTGGCGTTGTTTGTGACATGGGGAGTGTTGGAGATCCTGCTGCGCGCCATGGGAAGAATTATTCCTCCGGAGTACGGCACGCTGGTTTATCGCGTTGCACCGGATATGCAGGTCTTCGCGTATGTCTTCGCTATTTCGCTGGTGGCGGGTGTGTTGTTTGGCCTGACGCCGGCGCTTGAAAGTTCGCGATCGGCGCTGGCTTCTTCGCTGAAGGCAAATGCAGAGACGTCGCCGGGTCGCAGCCGGAGGCTTCGCGGAGTTCTGATCGCAGCGCAGGTCTCTGTTTCGTTGATGCTGATGATCGCGGGCAGTATGTTGATTCGGAGTTCCGTGAAGGCGCTTTTTGCAAAAACCGGCTACGAGACGACACATATAGTGAACATCGAGTGGGACTTTCCAGAAGGAAAGAAGTACGACGCAGAACGAAAGCGCGTGTTCACCGCAGAACTCCGCGCTCGCGTGAATGCCATGCCCGGCGTGGTTGAAACGACGATCGGTCGAGCACCGGACGGTGGGGGTGTCCGTACCGCTGCGGTCACGACAAATGGAGAAGTGCCTACCAATCAAAATGCGAAGGCATTCCTGTACTACACCTATGTTCAACCGAATTATTTCCAGACGCTGGGCATAGAACGCGTCGCGGGGCGAAACTTTTCAGTTCGGGGTGGAGAGTCTGAGGCGTCGGTGATCCTGAGCGAGTCTGCCGCGAAGCGCCTGTGGCCAGGAGAAAATCCAATCGGTCGGAGCCTCCGCCTCGGTGTGGGTGACCTGTACCACGGCAAGGGAGAGCAACTGCCGGACGGACCGACGTTCCAGGTGATTGGTCTCGTCCACGATGTGCTGGGTCAGATGACCGACGGAAGCGATGTCGAACAGATTTACGTACCCATGCACGTAGGTCAGACGCAGACCGGGCCTTTGCTGGTGCGTACGCAGATGGGTAGCGCAGCGTTCAAGGAGGCTCTGCGTCCGGTGATGGCAGCCCTCGATCCGGACGTTGTGTTCATCTCCGCCTCCCTGGAGGAGATGTTGCGGCAGACTCCGCGCTTTCTGGTGTCCACCTTTTCTGCGGCAATTGCTTCTTCCATCGGTGCTGTCGGTCTGGTTCTCGCGTTAATGGGGATTTATGGAACGGTCAGCTATATCGTCGTTCTGCGCACACGCGAAGTAGGTATTCGTATGGCGCTGGGAGCGAACAGGCCGAACATTATCCGCCTGATTCTTCGTGAAAGTACACGACCTGTCATGATGGGGATTCTCGCAGGAATGGTGCTTTCTCTGGGAGCGACGTATCTGCTGCGTGGGATTCTCTATGGCCTAAGCACGGTAGATAGCGGGCTTGCATTCGTTGGGGTTTCGATGATGTTCTTTCTGATTGCCCTGGTCGCGGCGTACCTTCCCTCGCGAAAAGCAACGCGAGTCGATCCGATCGTGGCGCTGCGATATGAGTAAGGCCCCGTCAACTCGTTGACCAATTCGCTCATGCATAGAATGGTCTTCTGGGAAGCCCTGATAGTTCAGCGCTCCTGAGATTGGATCCGCCGTGCACCGTTCTCTTCGTATCGCCCTCGTCGTTGTTGCTTCCCTGCCCTTCGCTCTAATAGGAGAGGCGCAAGCCACCACGAATCTCTCGCGGCAGGGTTGGTATGCCGATCCAGAGATTCGTATCTTTGCCGGGCAGTACTGGATCTATCCGACCTCTTCCAGCCCGATGCCGGATGGCCAGGATCATCGCATCTTTAATCCTTTGCAGAAGGAGTTGCGCAGCGGACCCGTGGTGCATCCGGTCTACCTGTTACACACCTCAATGGATGCTTTTTCGTCGCCCGACCTCGTCCACTGGACGAAGCATTCTGACGTGTTGGATATCAAGAACGTCGCTTGGGCGGCCTATGCGCTGTGGGCTCCAACGGCGATCCATCTCAACGGAAGGTATTACCACTTCTTTGCGGCGAACGATATCCAGAAGAACGACAAGGGTCCCGGCGGCATTGGCGTCGCTGTCAGCAGCACACCGGGTGGACCGTTTCGCGATCTGTTGGGCAGACCACTCATTGGCGAGTTCCATAACGGCGCGCAGCCCATCGATCCCTTCGTCTATCAGGACGACGATGGAACGATCTACATCTACTACGGCGGACAGGGGCATTGCGTCGTTGCCCGGCTTGCGCCTGATCTTAAAAGCGTCATTCCGATGAAGGACGGCACGATGTACAAGGAGATCACGCCGCAGCACTACGTCGAAGGTCCCTTCGTCATCAAGCGCAAGGGCGTCTATTACTTCATGTGGTCGGAGGGCGACTGGGGCGGATCGAGCTACGGCGTCGCCTATGCGAGAAGCAGAAGCCCGACTGGCCCCTTTGAGCGTGTCGGCAAGATCCTCCAGACCGATCCTGCGATCGCGAATGGACCCGGCCATCATTCCGTCCTACAGATTCCGGGCACGGACGATTGGTACATCGTCTACCATCGTCATCCGCTGGGCACTACGGGACCGAACGAGCGAGTCATGGCCATCGACCGGATGTTCTTCGATGCGGACGGAAAGATCGAACCGGTGAAGATGACGAAGGACGGCCCCGGCCCTCGGCCTTTGCCGAAGCGATAACGCTCCCCTCTTACTGCGCCGGAGCGGCGTGCTTCGGCGAGAGATGGAACGCCTGTTCCAATAGATCCGCTGCTTTCTCCAGACCGTTGGCTCGAACGATGGCCTCCTTCATCTTCAAGGCGTTCTGCCGATACTCGGGGTTGTTTAGAACCTCGTCGATCAGGGCCGAGAGACGATGCACAGAAAGTTCCTTCAGGGGAACGAACGCGCCCGTCTTCGTGTAAGCAATTCTTGCGGCAACACCCGGCTGATCGATTGAAATCGGAATTGCCGCCATGGGGACACCCTGTGCCAGAGATTCGAGTGCGGTATTCAGACCGGCGTGGGTGATGCAGAGGGCGGAGCGCTTGAGAAGCTCCATCTGGGGCGCGTTCTTGACAACGATGGAATTAGGAGGCAGCGGTGTGATTTTTTCAGGATCCAGCGCGGGACCGATGGAGAGCACAAGCTGCATTCCGGGTCTGTCACCCACTGCCTCCGCGATGATTTGGAAGACGGATTCAAGACCGTTCTGCAATGTTCCTATTGAGGCGTAGATCAGGGGCTCGCCCGTTAGTCGGTCCCAGGGAAAATCGGATTCAATCCGGCCCAACCCATCGTGGAACGGACCTGTGTAGCGAAACTGGGCAGGCCAACCCTCATTTTCGAAGTCGAACTCCCGAGGCATCTGCGTGAGCCAGGCCAGGGGCGAGATCGTAGCGAAAGGATCGGTCCAGTCGACCTTCAGACCGACTCGTTCGGCGTACGCGTGTGCCACTGTCGTAATGGGTTCATAGACTTGCAGCAGACCGCGCAGACCCTCAAGATTCCGCGCGAGAGCTTCGGATGTTGTTTCATGCGGCCAGTCAAAGGTGTAGGCCGGAGTCGTCCCGGAAAGGTCGAAGGGAAGAGCGTTTGAGATGTGAGCGTAGGGCATGCCCAGATGCATCGGAACACAACCCAGTCCGCGCTCGGATTCATCGAGGACGAGTGCATCGGCGCTTACATCGCGCAGTGCTTGCGGCAGATTTCTGAAGGATGATTCCATACTGGTGGAGACCATGTGGATGGCGAGCGCCAAAGCTTTCTCTCCTCGCAACCTGCTTAGCTGCGAGAAGGATTCCGCGAGCGAACCCACAGGAAAATCCTTCTCGCAAAAAGGAACGAAGGGAAGCTGGGCCGCGCGAACAAAGGATTCCGTATCGGGAACGGATAAGAAAACCACATCGTGCCCACGTGCTTTGAGCTTCCGTGCAAGTGCAGTCGTGGGATTTAAATGCCCGGGTACGCGAACCCCAAGAAATGCGACTTTCATATGCCCCCTTCGAACTCGCCCTTCTCGGCGGGTGCGTCTATGAAGGAGAACAAAAATAGCGGAAAGATATTCCCGATCTAAAGCGAAATGCGCGAACTATCGCGTTGCTGTCCGACCCTTCCCAGAATTGGGCTTGGTGGACGCGAATGGATTCTGTCTCTCTGCGTTCTAGTGCAGGTGCATCTCCATGAACGTAAGGTAGGCGTCCCAATCGAATGCCGTAACGTCGTGCTTGCCGCTGCGCAGGTGGTAGCCGATGTCGTGCATGACGGGGGTGTCGAGGGGTGGTTGTTCGTCGACGCCTAATCCCTGTTTGCCAAAGAGCGCGTAGACGCGGCCGACATCTTTTGCGCTGAGGAATTCGCCGAGCGGATCGCTCCACGCGTCGCCTACGGCAGAGCCGACGTAGATGGGGCGGGGTGCGGTAAGGGAGATCAGAAGGTTGCCGTCAAAGGGTGTTTCGGCGTCGCGGCCAGACCAGTGTCCGAAGGCCGGTGTGAACCAATAAGGAAATTTGTCCCAGAGATGGGCGATAGGTTCGCCTTGCAAACGATGGAGGATGGAGTCTCCTGCCTTGCCGCCTTCATTACTCAGCAGAAGCCAGAAGCGCGTGTCCGTGGCGGAGGTCCAGTCGGCGGTCTTCGCGAGGCGCGAATGGCCGGTGATGGCGACGTGGAGCGGATCGACGTTGGGGTCGGTCTGCAGGTAGTCCAGGGCGCGCGAAGAGCCCCATGCCCAGACGCTGAAGGCTCCCCAATCGCCGACGGCGGGAGCGGTCTGGCCGGGGCGGAAGAAGAGCGGGCGCACGCCGAAGGGCCAGCCGCCTTTCCCGTCAGGTTCGAGGTCGGCGTAGTAGAAGGTGGCGAGGCCGAAGCCGTGTTGGAGAATCTTCCTTGCCTGCCACTGGCTGTGTCCCTGGATGAGCTGGTGTGTGCGATCGGCCTCGGTGGCAGGGTGGGCGTCGGTGAAGGCGAGATCGCGATCGGGCAGACCCGTCGGCCAGGCGGTACCGAGGGGAACGCCGGGGTCGTCTGCGGTGGCCCATGTTCCGGCGAAAGAGACGCCGAGGACGACGGGGACACGTTCGGACTTTTTGGCCAATGGCGTGTAGAGGAGTAGGTGCATCTCGCGTGCGGTGTGTGGAAACTGGTGCGCGATGGCGGCGGAGGGTGCGGGGAAGAAGAGCGTAATCCGTTTGCGCAGAGCGATTCCGGCGAGTGATCCGGAAGTTACGGGGGCGACCTCGTCGACGTGCCAGCGCAGCTTCTTTTCAGCCCCCTGTGGCCGCTGGCCGTACTCCTCACGCTCGAAGATCTGGAAGATCTCGGCGCGGCGTGCGGGCCACTGCTTCGCGCTGGTGACGGGGGTGCCGTCGTTGAAGCGGAGCGGGTCGAGCATCGGGCTGGAGGCTGTGGTGGCCGCCGGTGCGGGAGGCGTCTGTGCCGAGGCGGTGAGCGTCAGCACAAGAAGATTGGCGGCGAGAAATGTCGCTGACATCATAGACCACAGATTGTGGCACACTCATTCGGCAGGAGGCATTGAAGATTTATGAATCGTAGAGATTTCACACGACTCTCCGCCCTTTCGCTGGCCGCTACCCAGCTACCCGCTCAGACTCCTCCGAAGAAGATGGGCTTCGCCGTCATTGGCCTGGGCGTGATCGCCAAGGATTTCATGGAAGAGGTTGCGTCCTCACAGAGCGTGGAGGTGGTGGCGTTTGTGACCGGCCATCCTGACAAAGCGAAGGAGTGGGCGCAGCGATACAACCGTCCCGACGCGAAGATCTACACCTACGACCAGATGGATCAGATGCGCTCTAACCCTGCGATTACGGCGGTCTACGTGGCGACGCCGAATGCGATCCATCCGGCGAATACCATCGCCGCAGCCAAAGCAGGGAAGCATGTGTTGTGCGAGAAGCCCATGGCGAGCACGTCGGCCGAGGCGCGCACGATGATTGATGCCTGCCGCGCGGCGAATGTGAAGCTGATGATCGCCTATCGCATGCAGTATGAGCCGCTGCATCTGAAGGCGCGGGAGATGATCTCGTCCGGAGCGCTGGGCAAGGTGGTGGAGGCGCAGGGGTCGTTCGGTTTCAATAGCAGGCCGAATGTCTGGCGTCTGAATAAAAAGCTGGCTGGCGGCGGGCCTCTGCTGGATGTGGGTGTGTATCCGCTGAACGCGATCCGTTTCCTCCTGGGAGAAGATCCCGCGGCCTACACCGCCGTGGCGACCACGCAGGACACGACCTCCGGGCGCTTTGCGGAGGTGGAAGAGACTGTGGCGTGGACGATGAAGTTTCCCTCCGGTGCTCTGGCCGCCTGCACGACGAGCTATGGTGCAAACCTGCCGGGGACGCTGCAGATTCATGGCGAAAAGGGCATGCTCTCGTTTGAGAATCCTTATGGGAACGGCGGCATTCATCTGGTTGGGAAAGGCGACGCCAAGATCGACCTGAGCAGCCTGAAGCAGGCGACGCAGCTAAGGCTCGAAGCCGAGGCGCTGGCGGAGAATATCCGCACGAATACAGGGCCGAGGGCCAATGGCGAGGTGGGGTTGAAGGACCATCTTTCGATGGAAGCGATCTATAAGGCGGCGGGGATTTCGTAGCAATCGTCGTTTGGCCGAGGAAACCGGGAAACCGGGTGCCCCCATGTCCCGCTTTTGGGACGTGGGTAATGCGCAAAGCGCATCCCTTCCTCCCTTGTAGATCAGGTTTGTGCGCTCCGCGCGACCCCACCCTTTCGCGAAAAGCGCGAAAGAATGGGGCGCGAAGTCAATTTCTTTTCTGCGCTGCAAGAGATGAGAGACTGAAGCGCAATCTCAGGAGAATCCCTGCAAGTATGGATCGGCGCGTAATGTTGAAGTCTTTGGCGGTTGCTGTGATGGCGGGTGGGGTAATGCGTGCGGATACGACAACGGAGGTTGGATCTCCGCTGCCGCCGCGCCGCGAGGGTGAGCTCGATCTTCATCACATCGATACGGGGCGCGGCAACTGCACCTTGATCGTCGGTCCGGATGGAACGACGTTGATGATCGATGCAGGCGCTTCGGCCGTGGGATCTCCCAATGCCGGCGTGGCTACGAGCAGTGAAGCCAGGCCGGATGCTTCGCGCCGCGCGGGTGAGTGGCAGGCGCGGTATGCGTTGCGGCACTCTGCAAGTACGAAGCTGGATTACATGGTGGTAACGCACGTACACCCGGATCACGTGGGCGATGTGAGCGCGGAGACGCCAATGGCGCCGAGCGGTGAATTCCATCTCACCGGCGTGAGCGATGTGGACGCGCTGATGCCGATTACGACGTTGCTGGATCGCGGGTATCCCGACTATGCTCCCTTCGCTCCGCCGCCGGGGGCTTTCACCACGAACTACATTGCGTATCTGACGCATCGCGTGGAGACTGCGCGTGTCGTCGAAAAAGTAAAGGTGGGTTCGACCGCGCAGGTGAAGCTGCGCCGTGCAGAAAGGTATCCGGAGTTCTCGGTCCGCATGCTGGCGGCGAACGGGGTGATCTGGGACGGCAAGGATGACGGGACGCACACGGATTTTCCTCCGGCGGAGAGCCTCGCCCCGCAGGATCTCCCCAACGAAAATCTTTCGTCCGTGGCTCTCAAGCTTTCGTATGGCAGGTTCAGTTACTTTGCAGGCGGGGATCTTTCCGCGGACACGCGGGACGGCCGCGCGCCGTGGCAGGATGTCGAGTCGCCGGTGACAAAGGTCGCCGGTCGAAGCGAGGTTGCAGCGGCGGATCATCACGGCTACTTCGACGCCTGCGGGCCGGAGTTCGTGCGTAACCTGGACGCGCAGGTGTACATCGTGCAGGCTTGGGATGTTGGCCACGCGGGCACGTCGCAGCTGCAACGGATGCTGGGTGCATGGGGACGCGGCGCAACGCACGATGTCTTTGCGCTCGACGTGCTCCCGGCGAATGAGTTGATGAATCGCCGGTTTACGCCCATGCTGAAGAGCCGACGTGGACACGTTGTGGTGCGGGTCGCTCCAGGCGGAGGGAGTTATCGCATCTTTGTGGTGGACAGCGCGGTGGAGAATGGCAACGTTCGCGCCGTGTTTGGGCCTTATACCTGCAGGGGATAAGGGCGGTCGCTGCCATGCGGTGCTGAAGGTTGGTGCATGAACGCGCGATTCTGCTATGAGCCGCGAAAGAATGGGCACACAACGGGCGTCTTTCGCATAAGGTATTGCGGTGAGCGTTTACCGGGGGCGACGGCAGTGAAATCCTTCTTTGGCTTGCGGAGGCTTTTTCTTTGCACCGGGACGTTGCTGGCCGTCATCTTGCCTTGCGCATGGGCACAAACCACTCCCGATCCAACACTCGATGAAGTGCTGGCTCGGCTGGACCGGAATCGCATCGCATTTTACGACTCCGTGCCGAACTTCTTTTGCAGCGAACATGTGGTCTCCGAGATGGAAGCGGGAAGTACGTGGGGATGGAAACGGACTGTCACGGATTCGATCTTCCGGCTCCGGCGCACTGTTGTGAAGCATGTGGCGAACTTCGAGGAGTCGCGCTCAGTGAAGGCGATCAATGGCCAGACTCTCTCCAGGGAGGAACAGGGGATCAAGGGGCCCAGCATTCTGACGGGTGTCTTCGGTTCGGGGCTGGAGACGGTCTCCACACCTTCGCGGGCCTGCTTTCGCTATAAGCTGAAGGTGCACCGGTCGCATGGCGAGATGGAGCGGATCGAGGTGGACTTTGCCGATTTGCCGAAGTCTGAGCGGGGTCCGGACTGCCCAATGTATGAGAACGTGAGTGGTAAGGTGACCATCGATCCCGCCAGCATGGAGGTCGTCCGCATTGAACGGCACGTCCCCGAGTACCAGATCTTTCCTGGTGTCTTCGGACCTTGGACATGGACGGCGGAGTACGGTCAGGTGTTTTTGGGGAAGGAGCTCTTCTGGATGCCCGTAAAGATCCGCTCCAAGGCTAGGCAGGATACGAACGCGGAGATGAGTTCTAGCGGCATTGGCCGACGTGGAGGTCCGCCAGCAAGGATCGGAGATGGGCGCACGACGTGGACCTTTGTAGCCACCTATACGGACTTCCACCGCACGCAGGTGAGCGCGCACATTGTGGGATCGATGACGAAGGAAGCCGAGCCGGAGGAGAAGCAGCAGTCGTCGCCACCAAAGCCGTAACATGATTCCATGGAACTGACTCCCATCCAGGCACGTGTACTCGGCGCGTTGATCGAAAAAGAGATCACGACGCCGGAGTACTATCCGCTTTCGTTGAACGCTCTGCTGGCGGCGTGTAACCAGAAGTCCTCTCGCGATCCGGTGATGTCGCTGGTGGAGGGCGACCTTCGGTCGGCGCTGCGCGATCTCGAAGACGCCGACCTGGTTTCCACAACTCATGACACACGTGTGCCTCGATATGAGAACCGTGCGCGGACGGTCTTTAATCTCCGGCGGGATGAGACGGCGGTGTTATGTCTTCTTCTGCTGCGGGGACCGCAGACACCTGGAGAACTGCGCCAGCGGTCGGACCGCCTCTTCAGCTTTGACGATATTCCGGCGGTGCTTTCGGCACTGAATCGCCTGGCCGAGCGCGAGGAGGCGCTGGTAGCGATGCTGCCCCGGCAGGCGGGATCCAAGGAGTCGCGTTATGCACATCTGTTGAGCGGGGCTGTGGAAATTGACACTGCGCCTCCCGTTTTGAAGGATGCTGGCGAGTCCCTGGCGGTGCGCGTACAGCGTCTTGAGGAAGAGGTTTCGGAGCTTCGTTTGCTGTTGGAACGCATGCTGCCGAGCAATGCCGAAGAAACAGGGAGAAAACCCATATTGGACGTATGAGATGAAATAAGGTTTGCAACCTTTTTACACATTCGTGCTAATATTAACCGTAATCGCAGATCCGATCTTGGTCCTTTGCTCGTCCGCACTACTGCTACACCAGCAAACCCTAGTCCATGATCCAGCGGTAATTCATAGTAATACGACAAGGGAACGCAAAATGGAACAGGGAACAGTGAAGTGGTTTAACGACGCCAAGGGTTTCGGATTCCTCTCGCGCGATAACGGCGAAGATGTATTCGTTCATCACACCGCTATCCAGGCACAGGGCTTCCGCAGTCTGCAAGAGGGACAGCGTGTAGAATTTAACGTAGTGAAGGGTCCTAAGGGCTGGCAGGCAGAGAACGTCCGCGCTGTAGCCTAATCACTCACGCAATCTTCGCAGAGGGAGATGGCGCAACTGCCGTCTCCCTCTGTATTTAACCCTAACTCTGCCGAAAACTTCCCATCCGAAAGCTCTGCGCAACGAAATTAATTGCTCTTCTGTCCGCATCTACCCTTCAGTTGGCATCTCACTTATCAGCAGGTTATTAAACGCTGCACCCCGCAGCCAGTGTTAGCCTGCAGTCGCTTCTCAACCAACGCCAATCGCGATCCACGGAGCAAGTCACCCGTATGCGTACACTTCCGCAAGACAAATACACCCTGCGCGACATCCATCGCGAAATCGATCTCTTTGACCGCAAGCTGATTCACCTCGTCAAGCACGAGGTCTTCCCGACGGAGACCCTGCGTGACGCCGCTGTTCGTAAGGCGACAACCAAGCGCGAACAGCTCGCCAACCAGGCCCGCTCGCTGGCTGCGCTCGGCATCGAGTTTCATCCCTCTGAGCTTCCTCGTTCGTTCCGTACCGACGAACCCATCGATGCGGCAACCACAGTCGCCAACGCGGCAGCAGCGGCTGAAGCCGCGTCTGTCTCCGCGGAAACGGCCAGCGATGAGATCGCGTTTCATAAGACCTCTGCACCGACGACATTCGGCGAGCAGATTGCCCTTCTGCAGAAGCAGACGGACAGCGAAAGTCCTCTCTCTGCCTGGCAGAGCGATCTCGCAGCTTATAAAAAGCGCCGCCAGAAACTCCCGGTCGAAGCCTCCTAGTCCCTTTGAGGCATTCGGAAGGGTCGGTCCAAATGTACTCTATAGGCTATGGCGAACGATCTCTATTCCATTCCTCTTCAGCGCATTGACGGCGAGACGACTTCTCTTGCTCCCTACCGAGGCAAGGTGTTGCTCGTCGTCAACGTTGCTTCCAAGTGTGGCCTGACTCCTCAGTACGACGCGCTCGAAAAACTTTACACACGCTTCCGTGAGAGCGGCCTCGAAATTCTCGGCCTTCCGGCGAACGACTTTGCCGGTCAGGAGCCTGGATCGAACGAAGAGATCTCCGCCTTCTGCACGTCTACTTTCGGCATCGACTTTCCACTCTTCTCGAAGATCACCGTGACGGGGCCGCAGAAGCATCCACTCTACCGCGCTCTGATTGCGGCCAAGCCCACGTCCGTTGGTGAAGGGAAGCAGCCTTTCATTGAGGGGCTGGTGAAGTACGGCATCTCGCCGAATAAGGAACCGGAGCTTCTTTGGAACTTCGAGAAGTTCCTTGTGGCGCGCGATGGGCAGATCGTGGCACGCTTCTCTCCGGATACGCTGCCGGATGACGCTGCGATTGTGAAGGCGATCGAAGCGGAGCTGGCCAAGAAATAGTTTGTCGCTTTTGTGCCCCATTCTTCCGCGGTTTTATCGCGGAAGGGTGGGGCACAAATCAGTTTTCAGGCATTGAGCAAACGCAAAACATACCCGGCCAACGCGGCTCCTAAACACGGCCCAAGGATCGGCACCCAGGCATAGGCCCAGTCGCTGCTGCCTTTGCCCGCGATGGGCATGAGGGCATGGGCGAGGCGCGGGCCGAGATCGCGTGCCGGGTTGATTGCGTATCCCGTCGTCGATCCAAGCGAGAGACCCACTCCCCAGACGAGGCAGCTCACGAGCAGGGGACTCAGGCCTGCCGCGGCGCCGGTCGTGAGGACTAGCTTCGAACTCATACCACCGGCGACGATGACCAGGACAAACGTCGCGAGAAACTCGCAGAAGAGATTCGCCAGCGGCATACGAATTGCGGGGCCGGTAGAGAAGACCGCGAGCTTCGCGCCCTGATCCTCCGTAACCTTCCAGTGCGGAAAGTAGAAGAGCCAGACGCAGACTCCACCGAGAAATCCGCCGAGAACCTGCGCTGTGGCGTAGGGAAGAAGCTTCGCGAACTCGCCACCCTTGATCGCAAAGGCCAGGGTAAAGGCCGGGTTGAGATGTGCGTCTACGCTGCCAAAGAGCTGCGCGGTGAAGATACCGCAGAGCACGGCGAAGGCCCAGGCCGTGGTGATCACCATCCATTTGCCTGTAGCGTTGCCGTCTTCGGCCTTGGTCTTCTTGAGCAGAACGCCCGCGACGACACCGCCGCCGAGCACGATCATCACAAACGTCCCCATCAACTCGCCGAGAAACGGACTGCGCATTCTCACCTCTAAATTTCAACGCCTTACGATATCACTGCGCAATTGTTGTCTTCATTACAGAGGCAGATACTGTGCCGCCATCGCGCGGAACTCCGTGACCTGTGCGGCGATCCAGGCTTCATCGCGTCCCATCTCGCGTGCCATCAACTTGGCTACAACCTCTGCGACTTCGATCGCCGCGCGTGCATTGAGCAACAGCGCACGCGTGCGTCGTGCGAGTACATCGTCGAGCGTCCGTGCCATCTCTTCGCGCACGGCCCAGACGACCTCGGCTTTGCGGTAGGGAAGTGAGGCGTGCAGCTTCTCTGCGAGTTCCGGCGATGCCGCAGCGAGGGCTTCGATGGCCGCTGCGTCGGAGCCGTAGACGGCCATCTCGCCGAGCGTGGCTTCGGCATCGGGAAGGTATCCGTGGATGTGAAGATCGCGTGTGCCGCAGGGCACGTCGGCGAGTGTACCGAGCGTCGTCGCGTGGTTGACGCAGTCCTCCGCCATGTGGCGATAGGTCGTCCACTTGCCGCCGACGATTGTGAGCAGGCCGCTGCCGTCGATGTGAATCGTATGATCGCGCGAGAGTGCAGAGGTCTTGGTCTGTCCGCCTTTTTCGCTGGTCTCCGCAGCTTTCACAAGAGGCCGAATACCGACGTAAATGCTGAGGATGTCCGCGCGCGTGGGCTTGCGGCTGAGATAGAGGCCCGCAGTTTCGAGAACGAAGTCGATCTCCTGCTCGAAGGGTTTGGGTTCATAGCTTGGGCCATCGATGGGTGTATCTGTCGTGCCTACAACGGTGTGTCCATGCCATGGAATGGCGAACATCACTCGGCCATCGCTGGTGTGTGGGACCATGATGGCGGTTTCGCCGCGCAGAAAGTTGCGTTCAAAGACGAGATGAATGCCCTGGCTGGGCGCAACCATCGCCTTCACGTCTGGCTCGGCCATGCGACGCACTTCGTCTGTGAAGATGCCGGTGGCGTTGACGACAGACTTCGCGGCGATAGAGATATTCTCTCCACTCTCGCGATCTTCGACAATCACGCCCTGGATGAAACCATCTTCACCGAGGGTGAGCGAAGTGACCGCAGCATAGTTAAGCAGTGTCGCTCCGTGATCGGCGGCGGTCATCGCAAGATGCGTGAGGAGTCGTGTGTCGTCGAACTGGCCATCGTGATACACGACGCCACCGCGCAGGCCTTCGGTTTCGATGTTGGGCAGGCGCTCCATGGTCTCTTCGCGGCTGAGGATCTTCGATTTGCCGAAGCTGTACTTGGTAGCCAGCAGATCGTAGATCTTCATGCCGATGCCGTAGAAGGGTGCCTCCCACCAGGAGTAATTCGGCACAACGAAGGGCAGATCGTGTACGAGATGCGGAGCATTCTGGCGGAGCAGGCCGCGCTCCTTAAGTGCTTCCATCACAAGCGAGACGTTGCCCTGTTCGAGATAGCGCACGCCGCCGTGGACGAGCTTGGTGGAACGCGAAGAGGTTCCCTTGCCGAAGTCTTCCCGTTCGAGCAGAAGAACGTCGTAGCCACGCACGGCCGCGTCGACGGCAACACCCACGCCTGTAGCCCCGCCGCCTATGACGACGATGTCCCAGGGCTTCTCGCCACGGGTCTTGACTCGCTGCAACATCTCTTCGCGCTTCATGTCAGCTCCTTGAACCTAGTGTCATCCTTTTGGAAAAATCAAGACCGCGGTGCGTTCCATCCGAGGGACCTACTGACAGCCTCCTGCCATCTGGCAATCAGTAAGTCCATCTCTGCGCGGTCGGCCTTCGGCTCGAAGGCTTTTCCAATTCCCTGGTGTTTGCGAATCTCTTCCACACCGCTCCAGAAACCTGTGGCGATACCTGCAAGATAAGCCGCACCCATCGCTGTGGTCTCAACCACGGCGGGTCGCTCCACGCGTACGCCAAGGATGTCCGCTTGAAACTGCATCAGCATGTCGTTTGAAGCCGCGCCGCCGTCCACGCGCAGGGTCTTCAAAGGCACTGGCGTGTCGTCGTTCATCGCACGCTGCACATCGGCAACCTGTAGAGCGATACTCTCCAGCGCGGCGCGCGCAACGTGGCCACGCTCTGTGCCGCGTTGCAGGCCGATGATGGTTCCACTGGCGTAGGGGTCCCAGTGCGGCGCGCCCAGACCTGTAAAGGCAGGAACGAAGACGACACCGCCAGAGTTTCTTACCGTCGCAGCCATGGCTTCTACATCACTCGATTTCGCGAAGAACTTCATCTGATCGCGCAACCACTGCACCACTGCGCCGCCAATGAAGACCGAGCCCTCCAGCGCGTACTCCAGTCTGCGATCGACCGAGCAGGCGAGCGTGGTGAGCAGGCGCTGATCGCTGATCTTGAAGTCGTAGCCAATGTGCTGCAAGAGGAAGCAGCCAGTGCCGTAAGTGTTCTTCGCGCTGCCGGGTTCGACGCAGAGTTGGCCGAAGAGCGCGCTCTGTTGATCGCCTGCGATGCCTGCAATTTCAATTTCACCGAGACCGAGCGTTGTGGTGACCATGCCGAGCTTCTCGCTCGACCAAACGACCTCCGGCATCATACTGCGCGGAACGTTGAGGAGCTTCAGAAGATCGTCGTCCCACTTGTCTTCCACAATGTTGTAGAGCAGTGTGCGCGAAGCATTCGTGCGATCGGTCACATGTCGCGCGCCGCTGGTGAGGTTCCAGACAAGCCAGCTGTCCACTGTGCCGAAGGCAAGCTTGCCCGCGTCGGCCCTGGCGCGCGCGCCGTCTACGTTGTCGAGGATCCACGCGACCTTGGTGCCGGAGAAGTAGGGATCGAGACGCAGACCTGTCTTCGCGCGAATCGTCTCCTCCGCACCTTCGCTCACGAGGCGCGCGCAGATGTCGGCCGTGCGGCGATCCTGCCAGACGATGGCGTTGTAGATCGGCTTGCCCGTTTCGCGATCCCAGACGACGACGGTCTCGCGCTGATTCGTGATGCCCAGAGCGGTGACATCGCGCGGACGTGTGCCCGTCTTGCCCATCACTTCCACGGCGGCAGACATCTGCGAGGTGAGGATCTCGAAGGCGTCATGCTCCACCCAGCCGTTTTTACCCGCGGGGAAGATCTGCGTGAACTCGTGCTGCGCAGTGCCTACGATCGCGCCGTCGTGATCGAACAGGATCGCGCGTGAACTTGTGGTGCCCTGATCCAGCGCCAGAACAAACTTCGCCATAGCCTTAGCTCTTCTTCGAAACGAGATCGCACGGTGTCACATGTGCGACTTCACGGTATCAGCTTTGTGAGTGCCATCGAAACCGGCTTCGGCTGCAAAGAAAGAGCCGTCCCGCAGGACGGCCCTTTCGTACAGAAGTAGCACTTACATCTTCTTCATTGCCGTGTGCTTCACGGCGTTATCCACAACGGCGTAGAGAAGCTGGTCGGGATCTTTGCGCGCCTGCTTCTTGATCCAGTCGCCCGCCTTCGATCCGGCCGCTTCCGTCTCCGGCAAAGAGACGCCGCGCTTCTGTGCGCTCATCTCCGCAAGACGCTTCACCATGTCGAAGAAACGATCTTCGTTCCGTCCACTGGCCAGCCAGGCCTCGTGCACGGTCATAGTGACGAGGTCGCTGTTGCTGATATCCCGACCTGCGTCCTGTGTTGTCACCGGAGCGGCAGGCGTAACCTGCGCGCGTACCGGAACCGTGACCAAGGCGCCTGCTAGCGCCATCCCTGCTACTGCTCGAATCATCTTCATCGTTCTATCTCCTGTGACAAATACCACGAAAAATTTTTGGGAAGCTTCAGGCTAGTAAGGACGGCCATAGCGGTCATAGCGCTCACGATAGTCGCGACGCTGATTGTTCTGATGTGCCTTGCCCGCGATGGCGCCAACGCCGGCACCGACACCGCCACCGATTAATGCACCTTTGAGGCCGCCGCCGAAGAGTGCGCCGAGAGCCGCTCCACCCGCACCGCCAATCAGCGCGCCTTTACCTGGTCCGATGCCGCCCTGGTTCCGACGCTGATCATAGTAGCGGCGATCGTCGCGATCGTTGTAGGGATGACGATTGCGCGCTCCGTTGTAATATCCATTTTGCGCCGTGAGGGGCTGCGCCATGGGGCCCGCTATGCCGATCAACATCGCACTTCCTAAAACCCAACCTGTGAAACGTTTCGTGAGCTTCATAACGTTCTCCTGCCGGGATTTACCGGGTCTGGACTAATGTGTCCACTCCATACAAACCCCAATCAGCGGAATTGGATGCGTTCTGTCTGAGCGTGGGGTGTATCGGACAGATTGCTTACCCACGATGCGCGGCTAACTTCCATGATTTGAGTCCAGTATCAGGGTTGTTGTCGCTGGTAGCTTTCTCAAGTGATGGTCGCCGCCATCCAACGGCAACTTTCCGATACCCGTGGGGAATCCTCTCCGTCTTAGCCTTATGGCTTTCCAAAGTAATGCAAAGATCTTCGAGCGACCGGCGTGCCGCGGTTTCAGGATCTATCTTCTTCTCGGAGTTTTTCTCGGGCTGTCTTTCTGTCTCACAGCTCCCGCGCTGGCCCAGGAGACACCGTTCGCATTTCCTTCGACGATAGCTCTCAACAGTTCCGCAAATCCGTCGCCCGGCGGAGCACCCATCGTCTTCACTGCCGTTGTCGCGACAATCAAGGTTGGACCTATTCCGCCCCCTACCGGCTCTGTGATCTTCAGCGAAGGCACGACTACCCTGGCGACCGAGACGCTGATTCCCAGCGGGGCAGCGAGCTATGCCAACTACACTGCTCCCAGTCTCTCCGTAGGCAGCCACATCATTACCGCCACGTATGTACCAGACGCCGTTTTTGCCACGAGTACGGTGTCTCTCACCGAGGTGATCGGCGTGGCCGCCGTCCCCGACTTTGCGCTCACCTCGCCGCCCATCGTAACCGTCGTTGCCGAGCACCATACGTCGATCAATCTCAGCGTAACTTCAATCGGTGACTTCCGTGGAACGGTCCAGCTCGCCTGCGGCCCTTTGCCTGCGCACGCCGTCTGTTACTTCGATCAAGGCAACACGGTGAACCTGGAGGAGAACGGCACCGGTTCGGTCCTTGTCGATCTGGAGACCTCGGATGTGAAGGGCTACAAGAGCCAGACGCGAAGTCCCTCCGGAGCTCCGCTGCTTGCGCTTCTTCCCGCCGCCGCGCTCGCTTTTTTCAGAAGACGCAGGCTCCCACGCCTTCTGGCGACGATTCTCTTCGCATCTTCAGGCCTGCTTCTCTTGAGCGGTTGCAGCGGCAAACTGCCGGGCTACACGCCGCCGGGATCTTACACATTTCAGATCACTGGAATCAGCGGGAGTATCACGCATACCAATGGAGTGAAGCTCATCGTCAGTCCGGAGTAGAAGACCGTTCTGGGCGAACGGAACGGGGGTAAGAAGCCGCACGTCTGCACGTTCGGTAGCCGACAGCAGGCCTTTTGAAGGTCATGCCCTGCAAGACCTGAATCTTGTTGACAACCGATAGTCGAATGTCTACCCTCATCTGTATATCGAGGGTAGACGGTCTTCCATGGCTAAACAAGTACAGCAACGGGCAAATCTTTTACAAGGCACGCTGGACATGCTGATCCTGCGGACACTTCTGCATGGAGCTGCACATGGTCACCAGATCGGCAAGCATATTCAGCAAACCACCAGGGATTTTCTGCAGATGCAGCACGGGTCGCTGTATCCCGCTCTGCATCGCCTGGAGGAGAGGGGATGGGTGAGCGCCAGATGGGAGACCGCTCCAGATCGGAACCGCGAGTTCAAGTACTACCGATTGACGGACAAGGGCAAAAAGCAGCTCGTGATCGAAGGGTCGCAGTGGAAGCGGATGTCGGAGGCCGTGGCGCGCGTGATGTGGCCCACAGCCGAGGAGAGCTGAGATGAATTGGTGGCGGATACGGAAGCGCGACGCGGATCTCCAACGGGAGCTGCAAACTGATCTGGAACTGGAAGAAGAAGAGCAGCGCGAGAAGGGTCTTTCCGCGGAAGAAGCGCGCTTCGCGGCTCGTCGTGCCTTTGGAAACGTGACGCTCATCCGCGAGCAGACGCACGAGGCCTGGGGTTCCGCAACGTTCGAGCGCCTTCTGCAGGATGCTCGCTATGCGCTGCGGCAGCTCTGGCGGTCGAAGGCTTTCAGCCTCGTCACCATGTTGACGCTCGCGCTTGGCATCGGCGCAACCACGGCGATCTTCACGCTGGTCTACGATGTCATGCTGCGCCCGTTGCCTTTCGCGCAGGCGGACAGGATTGTCACGATCGAAGAGGAGGCTGCGGAGTGGAGTTTCCCCTACCCCACCCTACCGGTAAGCGCGAATCACTTCACCTTCTGGCAACAGCACAACAACAGTTTTGCCTCCATCGCTCTCATGAAGCAATTCACCATGCCGCTGGGGAGAGGTGGACGACCTATGCAGGCAGAAGTGCTGCAAGCGACGCCAGGAATCTTTTCGGTGCTCCAAATCCAACCGTCCCAGGGACGAGGTTTCACCGTGGAGGAGGCGCAGGTCGGGCGCGAATACGTCGCGGTGCTGACCGACGATACATGGCGTGAGCAATTCGGCCGTGATCCCGCCATCCTGGGTAAGCCCATCCTGCTAGACGGATTTTCCTACAAAGTGATTGGCGTTATGCCGCCGTCCTTCCATATGCCACAGACTGTGGAGGGTATCGGAGGAGGTCAACGGGAACTTCCCATTGGCATCTTGTTGCCTCTGGCGTTCTCCAAAGAGCGGCTGGCCGAAGCGATGGGAGACTTCAATTACTTCGGTCTGGCGCGTTTGAAAGATGGGGTATCCATCCCTGTAGCGAACGCCGAACTAAACGCACTGCAGAAAAGGATCTCCGCTAACCTTCCTCCCGGTGAGGTCGCAACGCTCTCTGCCGTGGTCACGCCCTTCCAGGAAAAGCTTGTAGGGAGCAATCAGAAACCCCTCATCCTCCTCCTTGTGGCTGTGGCAGGCCTGCTTCTGGTTGGTTGCGTGAACGTTGCCAATCTCCTGCTCTCCCGTGCCATAGGCAATAAGAAGCAGATCGCGATTGCAGCCGCGCTCGGTGCGGGCCGCGCCGAAATGGTGCGCATGGCGATGCGTGAGATCACTTTGCTGTCCGTGCTGGGAGGCGGTCTGGGAGTTTTGTTGGCGGCGGCCATCGTTCCCGGCATGCAGCGGTATCTGCCTGCAGCGCTCGATTTTCGCGGACCTCTGCATCTGGACTGGGCTGGCGTGGGATGCGCGCTGTTCCTGGTGATGCTTGCAACGCTTGCAGCAGGAGCAGCGCCTGCGTTCATGGTTTCGCGTACCTCGCCTCAGGAGGTGCTTCAAAGCGATTCGCGCTTGAGCAGTGAATCGCCGCGAAGCCGCCGGGCGCGGCTTGTTCTTGTAGGAGTTGAAGCGGCAGTGAGCGTTGCCCTGGTCTTGATGACCGGGCTGCTGACCGCGAGCCTCATCAAGCTGATGAAGGTAGACCGCGGATTCAGCGCAGAGCGGGCGTTCACCGCCACGGTGAATCTGCCGACGGAGTCTTACCGCGATGACAGCCACCGATCTGCGTTTTACAGGGAGGTTCTCGATCGCATCACGCGGTTGCCGGGTGTGGAACATGCTGCAATGACCAGCATGCTTCCGCTGACGGGAGATGGTTGGGGAGACTTCGTGCGGGTGAACGGGGACCATCGCCCTGTAACGCAGCTTCCGCTTGAGAGTTTTCGCTCAGTCAGCCCTGAATACTTTGCATCCATCCATCTGCAGGTTACAAAGGGAGAAACCTTCGGACAGAAGGACTGGGGAAGGAACCTGGCTCTCGTGTCGGAAAAAACAGCCAGGACCCTCTGGCCCGGCAAAGATCCCATTGGCCAGCAGTTCCACCGTGGGGACCCGGCAGAGAAGCCGTTTCTCGTGATCGGCGTGGTAGCGGATGCGCGGACGGTCTCCCTGGCGAAGCCAGACCCGATGATGGTCTATGTGCCCTACTGGTATCGCACCGAACCCGGCGCCGGTCTGGTGGTGAGGACGCGTCTGGAACCCTCCGCGATGGAAGAGACGATTCGGCAGACGATCTGGAGCGTTGATCCAGGTGTGCCGGTTCCCGCTGTGCGCGCTCTGGGTGGCATGGTGGAAGACTCGGTAGCGAACCAGCGCTTCGAGATGGATCTCCTGCTTCTGTTCGCGGTATGTGCGCTCTTCCTGGCCGGGCTTGGCATCTACGGCGTGCTCATGTATTCCGTCTCGCAGCGCTATCGCGAGATCGGTTTGCGTCTGGCTTTAGGGGCGAAGCGGGCGGACGTGTATCGGCTAGTGCTTCGCGATGGGCTGCTGCCGGTCGTCCTTGGTGCGGTCGCAGGTACCGCGCTGGCGTTCGGCTCGTCGCGTCTGCTCACCAGTCTGCTCTTCGAGGTAAGCCCGTACGATCCGCTGCTGACGGCAGGCGCGGTCGGTGTGCTGCTCACAGTGGGCACGGTCGGCTGTCTTCTGCCCGCCCGCCGTGCCGCTGGCGTCGAACCAATGCTGGCCCTTCGAGCGGAGTGAGGGGCTTGAGTTTTCTCACGTCGGACAAATCTTGTTACGCTGGGCGACTACTTCCCCGCCTCCACCCGCGACTTCACCACCACCCGCCGTCCCGAAGGATAGTCGTCTCGGACCGTCAGCATCAGGCCATCCTTGCCGATGGGCACATCGAACTCCGCCGTCGCCACGTTGTCCACCTGCCAGAGGACGCCCTTTTCGTTGGCTACGGAGAAGGCCACCCGCGCACCGCCGCCTCCTTGCGCCTGAAAACTGCCCTTCCAGCGGGCCTTTTTGACCAGCGTTCCAGGCAGCCGTAGCGTCTTCACGCCCTGCGCCGGAACCGTCAGAAACTGGTCCGGAACCGGGCCGACCGGCATCTGGGCAAAAGCCCCGGAAATCCCTAAAGAACCCAATAAAATCGCGGCACACGCCACCCCGCCCAACCGCATGGAACCCTCCTCTTCCGGCCCTCTTCGGCCTCGCCAACAGTTATACTTATAGATACACATGGCTGACGAAAAAGACCCACAACTCCCCCTCGGTGGAGACGGAAATAACGGCGAAAACGTTCCCACCGGCCCTGGCGCCCTCCACATGATCTCCATCAACATTGAAGACGAGATGCGGCGTTCGTATCTCGACTATTCCATGTCCGTGATCATCGGTCGCGCCCTGCCTGACGTCCGCGACGGCTTGAAGCCCGTGCATCGGCGTATCTTGTACGCAATGCAGGAGATGGGTCTGCAGGCCAACAAGAAATACACCAAGTGCGCGAAGGTGGTCGGACACGCGATGGGTAACTACCATCCCCATGGCGACTCCGCGATCTACGACGCCATGGTCCGCCTGGCGCAGCCGTTTTCCATGCGCTACCCGCTAGTCGATGGCCAAGGTAACTTCGGCTCCGTCGACGGCGATCCGCCAGCCGCCATGCGTTACACCGAAGCCCGCCTGATGAAGATCGCCGGCGAGATGCTCGCCGACATCGACATGGACACCGTCGATTTCACACCGAACTACGATGAATCCTCGCTCGAGCCGACCGTGCTCCCCGCGCGCTACCCGAACCTGATCGTCAACGGCTCTTCGGGCATCGCCGTAGGTATGGCGACGAACATCCCTCCTCATAACCTGACGGAGGTCATCAACGCCTGCATCACGCTGGTGAACAACCCTAGCGCCGGTCTGGCCGAGGTGCTCGAGCACGTCCAGGGTCCGGACTTCCCCACGGCAGGCTTCATCTACGGCAAGAGCGGCATCGCCAACGCCTACCGCACCGGTCGCGGCAAGTTCCTCATGCGCGCCAAGTGCAGCCGCGAGAACATCTCCGGCGGGCGCGAGGCCATCATCGTCTCCGAGATCCCCTACCAGGTCAACAAGAACACCCTCATCAAGCGCATCGCGGAGCTGGTCACCGAGAAGATCATCGACGACATCTCCGACGTCCGCGACGAGTCCGACCGCGACGGCATGCGCATCGTCATCGAGCTCAAGCGCACCGCGCAGCCTGAGATCGTGCTCAACCAGCTCTTCAAGCACACCTCCATGCAGGAGAGCTTCAGCATGATCTTTCTGGCCGTGCACAACGGCCGCCCGGTCGAGCTTCCTCTGCCGGACGCCATCCGCGCCTTCATCGACCACCGCGTGGACGTCGTCCGCCGCCGCACCGCCTTCCTGCTCAACAAGGCGCGTGACCGCGAACACATCCTCCTCGGCTACCAGATCGCGCTCGACCACCTCGACGCCGTCATCCGCACCATCCGCAACTCCAGCAGCCGTGCAGACGCCCGGGAGAACCTCTTCAAATACTTCTCCGGCAAAACCATCTCCCTGCGCGGAACGGAGCTCGCCGGTGTGACCCTGGATGCTTCGAAGTACGGCGTCTCGGCGGACCTTCTTCCGCTCGGCCCCGGCGGCACCGTCGGAACGCTGATCCTCAGTTACCGCCAGATCGACGCCATCCTGGAACTGCAGCTCTATCGCCTCACGCAGCTTTCCATGGACGAGCTCTTCAAGGAACTTGGCATCGTTCGCGAAAACATCAGTGAGTACGAGTCGATCCTCGCCAGCGACAAGAAGCTGAAGCGCGTCATCGTCAAGGAGCTCGAAGAGGTTCGCGAGAAGTACGGCGACGTTCGCCGCACGCAGATCATCGACGAGTCCTCCGAGCTCACCCTCGAAGACCTCATCGCCGACGAGCAGGTCGCCGTTACCGTCTCGCACTCCGGCTACCTCAAGCGGACGCCGATCTCCACCTACCGGCAGCAGCGCCGCGGCGGCACCGGGCGCATCGGCATGAAGACGCGCGAAGAGGACTTCGTCGCGCAGCTCATCGTCGACTCCACCCACGCCTACCTGCTCTGCTTCACCAACTCCGGCCGCGTCTTCTGGCTCAAGATCTACGAGATTCCGGACGTCCTGGCCGCAGGCAAGGGCAAACACATCGCTTCGCTCCTGGCGCTGCAGCCCGGCGAAAAGGTCGTCGCCTACCTGCCCGTGCGCAACCTGGAAGATGCCAGCAAGTACATCTTCTTCGCCACGCGCGAGGGCATCGTCAAGAAGACACCGCTGCCGGACTTCTCCAACGTCATGGCACGCGGCATCATCGCCATCAACATCGACAAGGATGACGAACTCATCGCCGTCCGCATCACCAGCGGCGAAGACGTCGTCTTCCTCGCCACGCGCGAAGGCATGGCGGTCCGCTTCTCCGAGAAGTACGATCCCGAAAAATCCGGTGGACTGCGTCCCATGGGCCGCAACGCCGGTGGAAACAAGGGCATCACGCTGAAGAAGGGCGACTACGTCATCGGCGCAGCCGTCACCGACTCGCGCGAAAAACGCGACGGCCAGCGCGACGAGCTTGCCGTGGCTACCAAGCTGGAAAAAGAGCTCGCCGCCGTCCGCGAACAGATCGCAGCAGCGGAGGCCGAGCTTCAGAAGGCACGCGACGACAAGAACGAAGAGGAAGCCAAGGCCGCACGCAAGTCCCTCGACGTTGCGGAAGAGAAGCTCTGCAAGCTCGACAGCAAACTCGGCCTCAGCCCCTGCCTCATCCTCTCCGTCACGGAGAACGGTTACGGCAAACGGACGGATGTGGAAGAGTACCGCCTCACCAACCGTGGCGGCTCCGGCGTCATCAACATGAAGGCCTCCGCCAAAACCGGCAAGGTCTCCAGCATCCAGCTCGTGGACGAATCCACCGAACTGATGGCCATCTCGCAGTTCGGCAAGATCATCCGCATCGACACCAACACCATCCGCGCCGCCGGCCGATCCACCCAGGGAGTGAAACTGCTCAACCTGGATACGGACGACAAGGTAGCCGCCGCCGTCACCATCCCACCGGAGGAAAACAAGCCGGAACCGGAGCAGGGGCTGTTGCAGTAGAGTATTGGTTCAATATTTTCGTCTATTGGATCTGCGCATGTGACATTATCGGTCGCATAGCTTTGTAGTTGAGCTTATCGAAGTGGGGTGGAGTGATGACAACTTCGAAGCGACCAATTGGGATTGATCTCTTTGCCGGGGCTGGTGGACTCAGCCTCGGTTTTGAGCAGGCAGGCTTCGATGTCGTCGCCTCTGTTGAGATTGACCCGGTTCACGCGGCAGTTCACGAATTTAATTTTCCAAAATGCGTTTCGATCTGCGAAAGCGTAGTTGCATTGACTGGCGATGAAATTCGCAAACGGGCGAGTATTGGACAACAAGATGTAGATGTCGTATTCGGAGGAGCGCCTTGTCAGGGCTTCTCTTTAATAGGAAAACGTGCTCTTGATGATCCGAGGAACTCACTAGTCAAACATTTTGTGCGCCTCGTCGTTGAATTACAGGCGAAGTCCTTTGTTTTTGAAAATGTTAAGGGCCTTACGTTGGGAGCCCACCGAGCATTCTTGGATGAGCTCATTGAATCATTCAAACAGAATAAATATGACGTACAAGAACCGTACAAAGTTTTGAACGCGGCAGATTACGGTGTTCCGCAGGATCGTAAGAGGCTCTTTATAGTAGGCGTACGCCGGGGTCTGCGCCTTCCTTTGTACCCTGAGACATTACCAGCAGTTACAGTACAAGACGCTCTCAGTGATCTACCAAACGTAGACTTGTATCCCGAGCTTCTTAAGGCAGATACAGCTCGAGTCAAATTCGGCAAGGCATCAGAGTATGCGCGAAAACTGCGGGGGCTGTCATTTGACTCAACAGACTATAGCTACCCCAGGCTGACTGATCCAAAACTCATGACCTCAAGTCTTCGGACGGAGCACACGGATAAGTCTCGGGAGCGCTTTCATTCGACGCCCCACGGGAAAATTGAGCCTGTTAGTCGATTCTATAAGCTTAGGCTAGATGGAGTTTGCAATACGATTAGGGCAGGAACAGACAGTGCGAGAGGCGCCTTTACTTCTCCCCGTCCTATCCATCCATTATGGCCGCGTGTCATAACTGTCCGTGAAGCCGCACGGCTTCACTCGTACCCCGACTGGTTTCGCTTTCATGTAACTAAGTGGCATGGTTTCCGTGAAATAGGAAATTCAGTACCTCCTCTACTTGCCAGAAGCGTAGCGGCAGCCATAATGAGGGCCATAAGGAAGACGCCGAATAAGCCAACGACGGTTTTGGAGCTTGGTGATGAAAAATTATTGAAATTCGACATGTCGAATGCTTCCCGGTATTTTTTCTTGAAAGCAATTCCAATCTCTACTAGAAGGCGATTTTTGTCCAAAGATCAATTGATACTTGCTCTACCAAAGGACGAATCGAAATATGCCTAAGAATGCAAAATCTAAATCCGAAGAGATTTGGGCTGCGCTCGAGTCCGTTAGATCTGGGAAAAGTCTGAAGGAAACTGCGAATGATCTTGGCCGTGCTGTAGATACGGTAAAAAAATGGCAATCTCGATACGGAAACTTGATGTCCTATCCGGAACTCAAGCTCGCAGTTGACCCAGAAGATAATCGTTATGTAACAGTTATGAAAAGGTTATTTGCCGAACGATTCAAGGAAGGAAGCGTCGGCTTCGAATGGGAGCGCTCCGATTTAGATCGGCTAGCTACTGAATGTGGAATTACAGCCGTCAAAAATCTTGGTGATAATGTTTATTCCATTCGGCATGGCAGAGAAGATCTGCCGGAAGAAATCAGAGCTTTAGCGCCTCATGGAAAATCGTGGCTTCTGCTGCCGAATGGGAAAAGTTCTTATCGGTTTGTTTTGACAGATCGGGCATTTCTAGACCCTGACGAAGCAAAACGGCCCATCAAAATTCCTGATTCGACGCCCCAAATTGTGGCACGGTACGCTAAGCAGGATGAGCAAGCTGTTCTTGCGCGAATAAGATATTGCAGGCTTGTGGACATTTTCATGGGCTTGGCGTCGTATCAACTTCAGAGCCATATGAGAACCACCATGGCTCATTTTGGAGGAGCACAAACGGAGTTAGACGAAATCTATGTCGGGGTGGATTCAAGTGGAACGCAGTTCGTTATACCAATCCAAGCTAAGAGTGAAGGCGAAAGAATTGGCGCCATCCAAATCATCACAGACCACTACACTTGTCTTGAGAAGTTTCCAAAGATGATAGCTCGCACTCTTGCCGCGAAGACGATCAGAAAACGCCACATTGAAGGTTTTGGAGAGGTGTTTACTATTGCGCTTGTGGAAGGCGCTGTCGACAAAGATTACAACGTGACAAAAGTAAAAGAAGAGCATTTCGAGCTACTGCCAGCTTCAATGATTTCCGATGAAGAGCTTGCGGAATATCGCCTCAGTTATCGTCGCTAATGAAAAGCTATTCGAGGAATTTTTTTATTTTTGCCATCAACTTATCCGAGTGTTTAAGATCGCATTCCCAGACGATAAGAGTTTGCCAACCCATTTTTCGAAGTTCACGCAGGCATCGGCGGTCACGTTTCCTATTTGCTACGATCTTTTCCTCCCAGTAGGAAACACGCGTCTTAGGCATTTTTTCTTTTTTGCAAATGTGACCATGCCAGAAGCATCCGTGAAGGAAGATGACCTTTTCCTTAGCTGGGAAGACTAGATCAGGTGTTCCGGGCAGACTCTTCCTGTGGAGTCGGAATCTGTATCCCATTCGATGAATCAACGACCGCAGACCGAGTTCAGGCACACTGTCTTTGCTTTTTATGCGAGACATAAGCCAACTCCGGCGTTCTGGCGTCAGACGGTCCATCCACAATTTGATTCTAATTATTGACAGATAGTTACTACCATCCAGGACCATAGTCATTTCGCGCTATGGATGTCTTCTTGTTTTGTAGTCACAGGCTGAAGCTGAATCTTCTTATCCGCCCTCTCCACTAACACCTTCTGCATCGCGGGCCAGCGGGAGGCGGCTTTGCCTCCTGGTCTCAGGCTCTTGGTGGTCAGGCCGGTTGGGGTGAGGTCTTCGGCGTAGACGATCGTCATCTCTTTTCGACCGAGTGCGCCGAGGGGGCGCATCAGAAGGACGTACCGCATCTCCGGGTGCAGGGTGTAGCCGTTGTCGGCGAGCAGCTTTTGCAGATGTCTTTCCGTATCGGCGTCGCCTGCGGGAGGCGCGTCGGCTGGGCCCAGGTCCGTCTGGATGTAGATGTTCTCTCCGTCGAACTTCCGAAAGTTCTTCGCGTCGTACTGATGTCGTTGCCCCTAGCCGGGGAGGAAGGTCGAGAACTGCACACGGTAGAGTTCCAGCACGTTCTTGCGCGCGTCGGCCTTCACGAAGACGTGCATCTCGCAGTCTTCGGCTGAATGGAGGATAAAGCGGTCTCCGCCGACGTAGTGGACATCCTGTGGAAAGGTGATGCGCATCGCCGGATCGCGTTCGGAGACGATGGTGTTCCCCTGCACCTTGCGCTCGGGCTGGAGTGCCTGCGCGGAGGCGAGGGTGGAGACGAAGAAGAGAGTGGTGAGAATGAGCTTGGTGATGGGCTCCTCCTTTTAGTCGTCTCTTTAGATATGGTTCGGGGTGGGTGGGATCTCACTTTTTTGTAGGAATTGGCTGGGGGTAATGGGACACCCGGTTTCGGTTTCAAGGGATCTTGCTTTTAAACGCAAGCAGATCCCTCCGCTACGCTGCGGATGACAAAGAGGGGCAGGGTTTGCTTAGGGATCTGGTTTGTGCGCTCTGTGCCACCCTACCCTTCGGGATGAAGCCGCGAAAGGGTGGGGCACAGATTCGTCAGGAGTTTTTAGCCGACCACGTGGGTGGCGTGGGTGACTGTGGCACCGGCGCGGAGGGCTGCGGCGACAAGGGAGGTCTCGGCGAGCTCCGCCTGGGTTGCGCCCGCATCCTTTGCGGCTTTCTGATGAATCTCCAGGCAATAGGGGCACTGGGTCGTAAGGGCGACGGCCACAGCGATGAGTTCCTTGTACTTCTTCGGCACGACGCCGTCGGCTAGGGCCGCTTTGTCGAAGGCCCAGAAGGCTTCCATCGCTTGCGGGGCTCCCTCTTTGAGGGCGCCGAGCTTTTTCAGATTATTCATATCGTACATGCGGTTCTCCTTTGCTACCTTGCGGTTTGGGTATGAAACCCTTGCAGGATTTTACAGAAGGACGAAGCCGACTGACTTGTTCACGATGTTGGCGACGGCGTCGAGGGCGTTGTTGATGGCGGTCTCGGCTGTGACCTTGCCAATGCCTTCGAGTGCGGCAAGCGCCGAGATCGATGCCTGCTTTTCCATGTCGAGGATCAGGAGTGCTTCGTCGCTGGTGATAGAGCCAAGGGCGACGTCCTCTCCGAGGAGCTGGATGCGTTCCGCGATCTCTGTGAACTGCTTTTCAGCAAACGGGGCGGTGGTTTGCCACGATTCGCTTAGGGGCTCTTTTGCAGCGTTGAGCATGAGGGGCAGAACGGTGTCGAGGCCGAAACTCATGGGGGTCTCCTAATTTGTCAGAGCGGGCGCTGTGGCATTCGCGGGAACGGGCTTCTTCATGCGGTTTTTGAGAGCAAGCTGTAGTTGGAAGATGGAGCCGAACTGGCTTTCGAGCGGTCCTCTTGCGGCCTGGATAACGGCGATCCTGGGGCCGACGTCACCGGAAAGCAGGTGCAGCTTTTTCAGGTCGTCGAAGGAGCGGGAGAGGGCGTCGATCTGGGTGAGGATCTCGGTACTCATCGGCTCATACTTCGCGCGGGTCCGCATGGTCTGCAGGGCTGCGCCGGATTTGATGTAGAAGTCCTTCGTGTTTTCGAAGGAGGTCCTCGGGGAGCCGGGGTCGGCTTCGAGTTGTCCGAGGAACTGTTCGGTGTCCTGCTGCAGGGTAGTGAAACCCTGGTCGAGGACGGGGTCGTAGGCCATGATGAGCTGCACGTGGCAGCCTGAGAGGAAGGCCGACAGGACGAAGAGCATCAGCGCGAGGAGCATACCAATACGGAACGCTCGCAGAGGTGCAGGAGCCGTAGGAAGCATCAGGAGTCCCCATTTGGGAATGATCTGAGACCTTACAGAAAGAAGAAGCCCCGGACAACAAAAAATTGTCGTCCGGGGCCGGAATGCCTTCTGTTGCCTACAAGTTACGGCTTCTTTGGATCGGCTGCGGGCTTGCTCGTATCTTTGGGGTCGGTTTCCTTCTTGTCCGTGATGTCCTGGCCGTTGTAGATGATGCGCGCGGACGAGCGGAACTGCTTATAGTCCGTGTACTTCACCACGTCGCGGACGCGCACGTCCTGGCTCATGGAGCCGTTGGCGGCAGCGAAGTGCAGCGTCCCCTCGGCCTTGGTATACGTCGGAAACCAGTACTTGCCATCCACCTGCTCATAGTAGGTGGTGAATGGAGGCGAGAGGCTCTCGTGCCCCTTGCGCAGGTCGTCCGGAACGTTCTTGCCGCTGATAAGGACGATCTGCAGGTCCTGCTGATCCACCCAGACACGTCCTTTGAAGTAGCGCTTGTTCTTTTCGATGACCTTTGGCCCGGCATCGAAGACGTAGGTGTCGATCTCGTCGACCTTCTGCTTGCCGACGTAGGTGACGTCGTACTGGGGCAGGTCGGCGGTGGTGAGAACGAAGGGCAGGCGGTGTTCGAGATCGTCGAAGTCCTTCCGCTCCAGGATCAGACGCTCGATGGTGTTCTGTGGAGCGAAGACCACGTTTTCGTTGCGGGAGCCGTCCTTGTTCAGGCCGACATCGGTGACCTGGAAGTATTCGCCGTCGGGCTTGTTGGTGTCGTCATTGATGGTCTGGAAGCGGACGCTCTGGCGGAAGGTGTAGTTTGCGCGTGCCTCGGCGAACTGGGCTTCCTTCGCACCGAAGGAGGCGATGATCTCCTCGGCGGTCTTGCCCGTCGGCGGCGAGGGGTCGAGTTTGCCGAATCCCTCCTGATCCTGCGCCTGCGCGCCCAGAGCCAAACCCACCAGTAACAGAGTCAACCAACGCATCGGAAATCCCTCGTACCAAGGTTAGACGCAACAAGGGCGCGTGAGTAGCAGTATCCTTTTCTCATGGCCTTTCAGCGCTCCCGTCAGGGCAAACCCCCCGCAACCGAGGCGGAGCTTTTTGAATACGCAGTGAAGACGCTGGGTTCGAAGATGCGCAGCGTCCGCGATCTCCGCCGCCTGATGAAGCTCCGCGCCGAACCGGGGCCTGAGGGCGAGGCGCAGATGGACCGCATCGTCCAGCGTCTGGAGGATCTGAAATATCTCTCCGACCCGCGGTTTGCCACTGATTTTACGCGGCTTCGCCAGGAAAACCAGAGCTTTGGCCGCCGGCGCGTACAGCAGGACCTCGCGAACAAGGGCATCGACAAGGAGTTGGTGCAGACCACGCTGGAAACGGCTTATGAAGACGTGAACGAGGTCGCCCTGGCGAAGGTGTACATCGAGCGCAAGCGCATCAAGATTCCGCAGGACCAGAAGGAGACGGCGCGGGTTTTGCGGCGGCTGATTCGGGCGGGCTTCTCCACGCCGACGATCTTCAGGGTGCTTCGCGAGCTGAAGGCGCCGATTGAAGAGCTGGACGGCGAAGGGTTCGAGGAACCGGATTCGTAGACCCCTGCATCCAACCGGCATGACCTCGGTCGCCGAAAAGTTGAAACCACTGACACCCAAGAGCTCCTTGTGGCGCAAGGTCTGTGGCTGGGTTCTGATTTTTCTCGGCCTGGCAGGGTGCGTTCTGCCAATTGCGCCGGGCCTTCCACTGCTGGTCGCTGGCCTGGCTCTCCTGGCGAAGGATTACGCCTGGGCGGGCGATCTGATGGAGAATGGGCGCAAGAAGTGGGACGAGTGGAAGGCGCGTCGATCGAAGTGAGCGAAGCGAAGACGATCGTTGGGATCGACTGGTCTGGCCGCGTGGACGTCGCGGGGCAGCGCCGTCACATCGTGGCTGCCGTCTGGAACCAAGGCAAGGTCCGTGTGGAGAGTGGCAGAACCCGCGACGAGGTCGCCGACTGGCTGATCGCGCTTGCGGAGAAGGAGCCAGCGCTGGTGGTGGGCTTCGATTTCTGTTTCAGCTTTCCAGCGTGGTTCGTGCGCGATGAGCACGGAGCGAAGTCTGCACCGGAGTTCTGGCGCATCGTCGCTGCGGAGCACGGTGAGCGTTGGCTTACGCGGGAGACGACGCCGGGAACGCACGATCGCCGCTTCTGGGGCAAGCCGCACAAGCGTCCTGCGGAGTTCAGCGGAGAAAACCTCCATCGTATGATGCGTGCAACCGACATCGACTGCAAGCTAATCGCGTATATCCCGGAGGAAGAGCGGCAGATGCGCGTGAAGGGCATCACGCCGAAGTCGGTCTTCCAGATTGGAGGCTCGGGCTCAGTCGGCACGGCGAGCCTGCGCGGTATGCCGACGTTGATCCGTCTGCAGGAGGCGGGCTTCCGCATCTGGCCCTTCGATCAACCCGATCCGAAGATGCGCGCGCCGGTCGTCGTGGAGATGTACTCGCGCCTGAACACCGGGCCCGTGCATAAGTCGAATTCGGATGCACGCAAGGAGTACCTCTCGCGGAAGAAGAAAGAAGACCCCGCCTACGCCGCCATTGAACGCACAGCGATGGCGAAGGCACTCGCCGGGGAGGATGCCTTCGATGCCCTGGTGAGCTGCATGGTGATGGCCGAGCGCCGCGGGGAGTTTGCCACGTTGCCTCGACCGCGCGATCCGCTTTATATGTTGGAAGGCTGGACCTGGGCTCCTGAGCCCTCCTGAGAGAGGCCGGAGGTCTGCCGGGTGGAAGGCTGCTTTTCGTCGTAGAGGGCAAGGTCGCTCTGGTGGAGTAGTTCCGCGAGCTGCGTGTAGGCTGCGGGGCGGGTCACGGCTCCGATACTTACGCTGATGGAAAAGGTCTCTCCGGAGGGAGTCTGCAGGGTAAGTTTGCTCATGGCAATGCGCAGTCACCTGACGATAAAGTCGACCGTCTCCTCGCCCGCGTTCGGTAGAAGGATAAAAAACTCATCGCCGCCGACACGCGTGACCAGGTCGCTTGGGCGCAGTGTGTTTTTCAAAACTTCCGCCACGGCCGCGAGCGCCCGGTCTCCGGCGGTATGTCCCAGGGTGTCGTTGATGCTCTTGAAGCGGTTAATGTCCATCATGAGAGCGGAACAGTTCCAGCCATGCCGCGCGGCCAGATCGAGTTCATGGCTGGCCAGAAGCTCCAGGCCGCGGCGGTTCAACAGGCCGGTGAGCGGATCGGTGATGGCACGGCGTTCCAGCTCTGCTCCCTGACGCAGGTTGTCGATCCAGAGAAAACAGAGGGCGCTTCCGGCGATGGCGATCAGCCCGCTCCAGGAAAATCCCGCGTCGGCCTGATGATGCCTGATGGCAACGGCGATACGAAACATCGTTGCGACGATATGCATACCCAGGAGAGCGACGATTCCTCGCGCCGCGGGGGCGATCACCTTGTCGTCGGAACGAAGTAAGAGAGCGATGGTGCAGATGCGCATCACCAGCATCACGAACGTGGCTTCGACCGTCCGCAGAAGGACGTCAGGCTGCACGAAGGTGAAATAGGCGTAGTTGGCCACGGTCGCGGCATCGAGCGCGATCAGGTAATAGAACGGACCTTTGCCCTGGCCGGTTGTCTCCGAGACGGCCCTCGTCATGAAGACGCTGAGCAGCATGAAGAGCGCGTTGCCGAGGATAACGCTGTAGAGGGGAGAGATGTTCCCACGCTCTGCCTGCAGAAGCAGTCCTACGCCACCGCAGAGATAGCCCGCCGCAAACCAGTCGGGACCGTCGTCGGACCGCTCGCGGCGCTGCGTCCGGAAGGCCAGCAGGACAACGATGCCAAGAAAGATCAGCATGCCTGCCTGCATGATGAAGAGGGTATGGCGATCCATAAGGGGCCCATCCACGAGGTATTTCAAAAAATGGTAAAACGTGCTTCGGAGAACGAAGGAAAATTATTGACGCCTGGAGTGACCGTGGTCATCAGTCATCGCAGGGCATAGAGCCGCGAAAGGTTGCTCAAAAAACCAGACGTAACTGCATCAGGATAGAGCTTGTCGGGGGTTGAGTAGGGCCATCTTATCCCATGGAGGGATGGAAGGTGGTTCCAGTGCCTGGGATGGCTCTTGAAGCAGGCCGGCCATTCGCGCCGAATTTTTCCAGGTAGAGCGCTTCATCGCTTTCGCGCAGAAGTTCTCCCAGGTTGGTTGAATTGCCGGATTTGGTGACCGCGCCGATGCTGGCCGAGACACTGAAGGCCGCTCCCGTGGGACCTTGCAGGATAAGCGAATTTAGCGCCACGCGAATGCGCGCCACCACGATGGCCGTGGTGTTTGCGTCCGCGTTGGGAAGCAGAACAAAGAACTCGTCGCCACCGACGCGCGTCGCCAGATCGCTGGTGCGCAGCGTGGATTTCAGAATGCCGGCGATGGAAGAGAGTGCAAGGTCGCCAGCGGCGTGTCCGCGCCGGTCGTTGATCTGTTTGAAGTGATTGACGTCCATCATGAGTGCTGAGCAGGGCCAGTTGTAGCGGGCGGCAAGATCCAGTTCAGGAACCGAGAGCAGATCGAGGCCATGGCGGTTGAAGAGGCCAGTGAGGGGATCGGTCATCGCACGATATTTCAGATCGGAGGTCTGCCGGAGACCTTCCATCCAAAGGAAGCAGAGCGCCAGGCCGATAATGCTCATCATCCCGGTCCAGGTGAACCAGGCATCTGCGTAATGAAGACGCCAGGCGACGGTGATGCGAAGAATATTTCCGAAGGCGTGCATCAGGAGAAAGGTGGCCATCATGCGAACGGCAGGACGCGTCACAGGGTCCTTCGACAGCAGGAGCATGATCGCCGTGACCGTGTGCATGACAAGGATGACCAGCGAAGCTTCAATGACCCGCACCATGAGGTCGGGTTTGATCCAGGTGTAGTACCAGAAGTTGGCCACGGTACCGGCAGAGAGCGCGAGCAGGTAATAGAACTGGCCTTTGCCCTGTCCTGTTGTCTCCGCCAGGCCGCGGTTCATGAAGGTGCTCAGAAGCAGGAAGAGGCCGTTGCCCACAAGAATTGTCAGGACTGGCGTGATCAGATCGCGCTGCGCCTGGAGCAGCATGCCTATGCCGCCGAGAAAGAATCCGGCTGCGAGCCAGTATGGTCCCTTGTCACCCCTTTCGCTCCGTTGCGCGCGAAAGCAGACAGCGAGAATCAGGCTGAGAAAGATCAGCATTACGCCTTGCATGGTAAAGACCGTATGGCGGTCCATGGGTACTACACTCCGCTACAGATCTAGGGCGCTCAGATGGATGCCTCTACTCTCTCACAGCAGCACCCTTATCGCATCCCACAAAAGAAGCATTACTCGCGTCACTGCTAGACTTAAAGTCCTATGACCTATCGTTCCGGAAGCCAGATTCGTGAAGACTTTTTAAGATTTTTCGAGACAAAAGAGCATCGTCGGGTACATTCCTCGTCGCTTGTCCCGCATAACGATCCCACTTTGCTCTTTACCAATGCGGGAATGAACCAATTTAAGGATGTTTTTCTCGGAGCGGAGAAGCGCAGCTACGTGCGCGCAACGACTTCGCAGAAGTGCGTTCGGGCTGGCGGCAAGCATAACGACCTGGAGAACGTAGGCTTCACGCGACGCCATCACACCTTCTTCGAGATGCTGGGCAACTTCAGCTTTGGCGACTACTTCAAGCGCGATGCGATTGCGTATGCCTGGGAGCTGCTAACCTCGCCGGAGTGGTTCGGCATCGACAGGTCGAAGCTCTACGTCACGATCTTCGAGGGCGATGCGCAGGTTCCGCGCGACGATGAGGCAGAGCAGTTCTGGATCGAGGCGGGTGTACCGAAGGAGCGCATCTTCGAGATGTCCGCGAAGGACAACTTCTGGCAGATGGGCGAGAGCGGCCCCTGCGGTCCGTGCAGCGAGATCTACTTCGATCTCGGTCTGGAGGCTGCGGACGAGCCCGGAACGGACAAGCCGTTTCCGCTCGACGAGCAGCGCTACGTCGAGATCTGGAACCTCGTCTTCATGCAGTTCGACCGGACCATCGATAAGGAGACAGGCGGCGCGCAGCTTACACCGCTGCCGAAGCCTTCCATCGATACGGGCATGGGGCTGGAGCGGATTGCGACCGTGCTGCAGGGCGTGACGAGTAACTTCGAGACGGATTTATTTACACCACTCATCGCGAAGGCTGCGGAGCTTACGGGTGCGACGGATCTCACTTCGTCCTCTCTGAAGATCATCGCGGACCATGCGCGTGCGGCTACGTTCCTTATTAGTGATGGCGTGATTCCTCTGAATGAGGGACGTGGCTACGTTCTGCGCAAGATCCTTCGACGCGGGATTCGGCATGGGCGTCTTCTCGGGCAGGAGCAGCCGTTCATGCACGAGATGGTCTATGCCGTGCGCGATGAGATGCAGGTGGCGTATCCGGAATTGGTGGAGTCCGCCGAGCGTGTGGCAAAGACAATTCGCGCGGAAGAGGTGCAATTTTCTAGAGCGATTCTTAGCGGTTCTGAAGTATGGAATGGCTTGATAGGGAACAAGAGGATGGCTTCTTGGTTGGAGAGAGAAGATTTCCTCAGAGCCATTGAGAAAGATAAGCCCGCAATTTCGCAGTTATTGATTGAAGAGCAAGTTACACCAGAGTGGACATTGATTTCTCCCCATTACGAGCGCGCTCCCCAAATAATAAGAGAGCAGTACGGGCCAATCTTATCCCCACCGCTCTTAGCCGAGTGGAAAGCTTTATCTACGAAGCGGCTCGTTGTCTCCGGGCGGGAAGCTTTCAAGATCTACGAAACATACGGACTTCCGCTCGACTTCATGATTGACGCTGCTCGCGATGCTTTAGTGGAGCTAGACCTCGCCGGGTTCGAAGCCGCCAAGCAAGAGGAGCAGCAGCGCGCACGGGCTTCGTGGAAGGGTGGATCGCAGAAGTCGGCGAGCCCCGCGTTCCGCGAGTTGGCGAAGACGGATTTCCTCGGCTACGGCGGTCTGCGTGCTGATGGTGTGACGGTTCTGGCGCTGGTGAAGGATGGTGTGGGCGTGCAAACGATGAGCCCCGGCGATGAGGGCGAGGTCGTGCTCGATGCGACCAGCTTCTATGCGGATTCCGGCGGACAGGTCGGCGATGTGGGTTGGCTCTACCCGACGGACCATACCGGAGCGCTGGCCGAGGTAAAGGGATGCACCAAGCCGGTGCAGGGCGTCTTCGCGCACAAGGTAGTGGTGAAGCGGGAGATCGCCGTGGGCGATCGTCTGGATGCAGTCGTGAATGGCGAGGTCCGCTCGGCGACGATTCGCAATCACACGGGAACGCATCTTCTGCATGCGGCCCTGCGCGAGGTTCTCGGAACGCATGTGAAGCAGGCGGGATCGCTGGTGAACTCCGCGCGTCTGCGCTTCGACTTCTCGCACTTCGCGGGCATCGCCCAGGAAGACCTGCAGGAGATCGAGGACATCGTGAACGCGCAGGTCCTCGGCAATACACGCGTGGAGACCTTCGAGGATGTGCCCATCGACGTTGCGGTGCATGAGTTCAAGGCGACGGCGCTCTTCGGCGAGAAGTACGGCGACAAGGTGCGGGTGGTGAAGATCGGCGATTTTTCGACCGAGCTTTGCGGCGGTATCCACACCAAAGCCACGGGCGAGATCGGTCTGCTGAAGCTGGTGGGAGAGTCGAGTGCCGCTTCGGGAATTCGCCGTGTCGAGGCCGTCACGGGAACGGGGTCGCTGAAGGAGTTTCGGCGCGACTTCGATGTGGCGCGCGTGGCCACGCAGGTCATCGGTGGATCGAGCCTTCCTCCTGCGGAGGCGCTGCAACAGAAACTTTCTGCGCAGGATGAAGAATTAAAGAAGCTGCGGCGGGAGCTGGACCAGGCGCGGATGAAGTCGGCTTCTTCGGCGACGGCAAACGCGGCGAAGTCGGCGGTTGAGGTAAAAGGCATCAAGGTGCTGGCGCAGCGCGTGAGCGGCCTGGACCGCAACCAGATGCGTCAGCTTGTGGATAATCTTCGGACGCAGATCGTCGAAGGTGTTGTCGTTTTGGGAACGGCGACGGAGGACGGTAAGGTGGCGCTGATCGCCGGTGTAACCAAAGACCTTACGGGCAAGGTGCAGGCGGGCAAGGTCGTTGGTGCGCTGGCGGCAAAGGTCGGCGGCAAGGGCGGCGGACGTCCCGATTTGGCCGAGGCGGGTGGAAGCGATCCGTCGCAGCTGGACGCGGCGCTCTCTGCGGCGGCGAAGGTCGTTGAAGATCTGCTCGCGTAAATAAATTCCCGATTTTGCCGGGAGGTGCCAGCATGAGCACCCCCCGGCGATTGCGGGCCGGTTGACCTTGGTGGGTCGGTAAACTGAAGCCGAACGGACCCTTTCCCCAGGGTCCGTCGAAGCCATGACAGCACGCCGCACATTCCGCCCTTACCGTATCGCCGTCGTTGTCTGCGTTGGCTCCGCATTTCTGTGGGCGCACGGTGCGACGAAGCGCAAGGCTCCGGAGCAGACGCCGTGGGAGCTCGCCGAGAGTGCGCGCGCAACGCTGCTGCAGGAACCGCCTGAAACGCGTACACGCAACGACTACACGGTGGTGATGGATGCCTATCGCGTGATCTATCACGAAAGCCCGAGCGCTCTGAAGGCGCCGGATGCGATCTTCACCGTGGCCACGTTGCTGGCCGACGAGGGCCGCGTGCTGCACGACCAGAAGGCTCTGCGCAATGCGATCGGGCAGTATGAGTTTTTGCGGACGCAGTATCCGACGTCGAGCCTGCGCATCTCCGCTCTGTTTGCCGAAGGTCAGATTGCGCAGAACGATCTTTCGGACACGAAGCTGGCGAAAGAAAAGTACTCACTCTATATAGAGAAGTATCCGCGTGCGTCCCAGGTGGCCGATGCGCAGACGGCGCTTGCGGATCTGCGCGCGGGACGGAAGTCGACGCCGGTTGTTGCGACACAAGTTCCTGCGAGCACGGATATAGCTTCCGCTCCTCTTCCTCCGCCAGGAGCGGTAGCCACGCCGGTGGTGATTCCGAGTTCGACTGCAGCGAGTGCGGCAGCAGCTTCAGCGCCCGTTCCGGGGCCGCAGCACACAGCGCCGCGCAAGCCTGGACGCCTGGCTTCCGTCACGGGCATTCGTCACTGGAGCACGCCGACATACACGCGTGTGGCGATCGACCTCGGAGACGACATTGAGTATGAGGCGGCGCGCGTTCCGCATCCTGATCGCATCTACTTCGATCTGCACGGGACGCGGTTGGCGCAGGAGCTTATGGGGAAGAGCTTCACCGTCACCGACGACGGCTTTCTGAAGAAGATCCGCATCGCGCAGTTCTCGAATGACATGACGCGCGTCGTTCTGGATGTGAACGACGTCACGGAGTACTCGGCGTTCCTTCTGCCGAATCCGTATCGGCTGATTATCGATATCCACGGCAAGCAGAAGACGACGCCGACGACGGGTGATCCAACGCCGACACCCGCGCCGACGGTGACAGTGTCAAATCCTGACCTTCCGGTCTTCCGCGCTCCAGCTTCGGCTAAGCCTTATGTTGAGAAGCCGCCTACGGATGCAACACGGCCCTCTGCTGTGGCGCGCGGTACGCAGCTTCCCAGCTTTCCCACGACCGAACGCTCCGCCGCTCCGGTCGCAAATGTGCCGAGCACGACGGTCACGCACACGCTCTCTTCGCATGATGTGGCTGCATTGAGTCAGCAGCCGGACCGGCAGAATGCGACGACGCAGCCTACGAGTCGGCCCATCTCCCAGATTGTTTCTCCGCGACCGCCGGACGCGGATGTGGCCAGTACGACGGGCGTGCCTGTGAGTCCATCTGCGGATACCGTGGCGGGTGGCTCCACTAACGGCGCTCCACGCAAAGGACGACGCAAGGCAGCCGCGAAGGACAGCGATCCGGATGTTCCAGCGGATCACACCGCCATGCCTACAGCCGATGGGCAGCGCTCGCTGGTGCGTGCGTTGGGTCTGAAGATTGGGCGGATCGTGATCGATCCAGGACATGGCGGACACGACTCTGGAACGCTTGGTGCGGGCGGCATCCAGGAGAAGGACGTTGTGCTGGACGTGGCTCTTCGGCTGGGCAGGATGCTGCACGATCACCTCGGCGCGGAGATTATCTACACCCGCTCCGACGACACGTTCATCCCCCTGGAGACGCGTACGGCGATTGCGAACAAGGCGCAGGCGGACCTGTTTATCTCCGTCCATGCGAATTCTTCGAGCGACGAGACGGCGCGGGGCGTGGAGACCTATTACCTGAACTTCACCTCTTCGCCGGATGCGCTGGATGTCGCCGCGCGCGAAAATGCCGTTTCCGACCAGAGCATCCACCAGCTCGCGGATTTGGTAAAGAAGATCACGTTGAAGGACAAGATCGACGAGTCGCGCGAGTTTGCCTCGGATGTAGAGGACGCGCTCTACAAGGGATTGCAGCAGGGCAATGCAGGTTTGAAGAATCGTGGCGTGAAGAAGGCTCCGTTTGTCGTGCTCATTGGAGCGAATATGCCTTCGATCCTGGCGGAGATCTCGTTTGTGACCAATCCTCGCGATGCGGCTCAGCTCCGGCAGCCGGAGTACCGCCAGCGTGTGGCGGAGAGTCTGTATAAGGGCGTGGCGCGTTATGCCGGGGGCTTGAGCGGGATGCGCGTGGCCGCGCGCGGCGCGGGCGGAGACACTGGCGGGCATTGACGAGAACCCGATAGGGGCTGCTCACCTTCCTGGTGCGGTGGTAGTCTGACGGCTGTATGCGTCCCCTTCGTATCGCCGCTGTGCTCCTGCCTCTTCTGTCCCT
>Ga0247762_1000023_pt1 | contig 109147 bp, 100 predicted proteins | sample UWRJL081202R4_FD_181016 | JGI IMG/M metagenome (GOLD analysis project Ga0247762, IMG submission 181016) | Plant litter microbial communities from Arlington Agricultural Research Station in Wisconsin, United States - UWRJ-L081-202R-4 | ecosystem: Environmental > Terrestrial > Plant litter >...
CCGGACCCGGTGCCGGTGCATCGCGAGCCGATCTACACGCCGCGTCCTGAACTCGTCGGCAAATTCCCGACTTACGCCAATGCACAGCGCTTCCGCGTGCCGGATATCGGCTTCGATGTGCAGAAGGCTGCGGTCGACAAGGGCGTCGCCAAGAGCTTCCCGCTGGTGCTCACCTCGGGCCGTCTCGTCGAATACGAAGGCGGCGGCGAAGAAACCCGCTCGAACAAGTGGCTCGCCGAGTTGCAGCAGGACTCCTTCATCGAGATCAATCCTGCGGACGCAACCGAACGCGGCATCAAGGACGGCCAGTGGGTTTGGGTCAGCGGCCCTGAAAACTCGAAGGCTCGCGTCAAGGCGCTCGTCACGCCGCGCGTCGGTAAGGGCGTCACCTGGATGCCGTTCCACTTCGCCGGCTGGTGGCAGGGCGAAGATCAACGCAAGAACTATCCGGCAGGTACGGACCCGATCGTGCTCGGCGAAAGCGTGAACTCGGTCACCACCTACGGCTTCGACCCGGCGACGGGCATGCAAGAACCCAAAGCAACCCTCTGCCAAGTCGCAGCGGCATAAGGAGCAACGCACATGGCACGTATGAAATTCCTCTGCGACGCCGATCGTTGCATCGAGTGCAACGCTTGCGTCACGGCTTGTAAGAACGAACACGAAGTACCGTGGGGCATCAACCGCCGCCGTGTCGTGACCATCAACGACGGTCAGCCCGGCGAGCGCTCGGTCTCCATGGCCTGCATGCACTGCACCGACGCGCCTTGCGCGGCGGTCTGCCCGGTGAACTGCTTCTTCACCACCGCCGATGGCGTCGTCTTGCACTCGAAGGACCTCTGCATCGGCTGCGGCTACTGCTTCTACGCGTGCCCGTTCGGCGCGCCGCAGTATCCGCGCGTCGGCAACTTCGGTTCGCGCGGCAAGATGGACAAGTGCACCTTCTGCGCTGGCGGCCCGGATCCGGAAAATACGCAAGCCAACTACGCGCAGTACGGCACCAACCGTCTCGGCGAAGGCAAGCTCCCGCTCTGCGCGGAAATGTGCTCCACCAAATCGCTCCTCGCGGGCGACGGCGACATCATCGCGAAGATTTACAAAGAGCGCGTTGCGAAGCGCGGTTACGGCTCCGGTGCTTGGGGCTGGAAAACTGCCTATCGCGAAACGATCGCGGGCTAACGCATTGGATGCGCGGCGGGGAAACCTGCCGCGTTTCTCTCTGGGACACGAAGAATTTTGGAGTAGAAGCATGACGCTTCACACGCACATCCGCACCGCTCTCGGCGCTTTCGCGATCCTGCTTGCAGTCGCGTTCGTATCGCCTGCTGCGGCGCAGGCGCCGACCACGGTCAATCCGACTGCGAGTTCGGTGAAGGAAGAACAGCTCCTACAGGAGCTGAACAAGATCACAGGCCGCTGCACGCTGCCGAACCAGACGGCATGCACCATCGAGCAGCCGGCAGGACGCGACTGGCGCGAATTCCATCAGGTGACATTGCGCTGGATCGCCGCGATTTCGATCATCGGTGTGCTGGCGCTGCTTGTAATCTTCTATCTGACGCGCGGCATGGTCCGCCTCGAAAGCGGCCGTTCAGGGCGCACCATCGTACGCTTCAATGCGTTGGAGCGTATGGTGCACTGGATGACGGCGACCTGCTTCATCATTCTTGCGTTCTCGGGCCTGAACATCACCTTCGGCAAAATATTGCTGCTGCCGATCATGAGTCCGGAAGCCTTCACAGCGATCTCGCAGTGGGGAAAATATTTCCATAATTATCTGAGCTTCCCGTTCACCATCGGCACCATCATGATTTTCCTGATGTGGATCGGCGGAAATATCCCGAACAAGGTCGATGTCGAGTGGGTGAAGCGCGGCGGCGGTATCGTCGGCCACGACCATCCGCCTGCGGAGCGCTTCAACGGCGGCCAGAAGATGATCTATTGGATCGTCGTCATTGGCGGTGCCGCGGTCGCGATCTCTGGCTACATCCTGATGTTCCCGTTCTATGGCACCACCGTAAGCGGCGTGCAGCTTGCACAGATCGTCCATGGCATCGTGGCAGCACTCTTTATCGCTGCCATGCTCGGCCACATCTATATCGGTACGATCGGCATGGAAGGCGCGTTCGAAGCGATGGGCTCGGGCGAAGTCGACGTGAATTGGGCCAAGGAGCATCACAAGCTTTGGCTTGAAGAGGAAATGGGCAAGGGAAATTCCCGTGCCAAGGCGCAGCCAGCCGAATAGCCAGCGCGCGCCGAAGTTATCTGGAGGGGTTGATGAGAAGTTTTGTGCTTGCTTGCGCTGCCGCTGTCGGTATCGCGCTGTTTTCTTGGGGCGTGCTGAGCGTCGTTCAGCAGCCGGCTGAGTCCTATACGGGCACCGGCGTTCGTCTCTAAGTCGACGGCTATCGAAACGAAAAACGCCCGGCAGTAATGCCGCGCGTTTTTGTTTTCTTTGCCTGTGTGCCTGGTTATGCGCCCGGCACTGTGGCGTTCGGGAAGAAAAGCTGCTCGCCGCCGACCTTATAGTCTGAAATCGCCTTCTGTCCTTCCGGCGAGATCAGCCAGTCGATGAAGCTCTGCGCGAGATCTTTCTTCACATGCGGATGCTTCTTCGGATCCACGAGGATCACGCCGTACTGATTGAAGAGGCGCTTGTCGCCCTCGACCGAGATCACAAGATCGCCGCGGTTCTTGAAGGAAAGCCAGGTGCCGCGGTCGGTGAGTACATAAGCGTTCGAGGCGGATGCCGTGTTCAGCGCGGCACCCATGCCCTGACCGATATCGCGGTACCACGGGCCTTTGTCAGCTGCGATGTCGACGCCTGCGACCTTCCAGAGATTGAGTTCGGCGGTATGCGTACCCGACTTGTCGCCGCGCGAAATGAACGGAGCGCCTGCGTTTTTGATCTTCACGAGCGCAGCGGCAATGTCCTTCGTGCCGTTGACCTTGGCCGGATCGTTCTTCGGTCCGATCAGGATGAAGTCGTTGTACATCACGGCAAAACGCTTCACGCCGAAACCGTCAGCGACAAATTTTTCTTCCTGCGATTTCGCGTGCACGAAGACGACGTCGGCGTCGCCGCGGCGGCCGGTATCGAGCGCTTGTCCGGTACCTTGGGAAATTACGCGGGCATCGATGCCGGTCTTTGCCTTGAACAACGGCAACAGATGGCCGAACAGGCCTGAATCCTGCGTCGAAGTCGTCGAGGCGACGACGATCGACTTGTCCTGGGCAACGACACCTTGCCCTACGCTCAGCGCGATAGCGGCAACGCCGATTACGAACGCATGTTTGAATTTGAACACGAGCAGTTCCTCCCTTTGTTTTTCAGATCAATAGTTCGCCCGCCTGGAACCGGCTGGCCTCTTCAGTCTTTGGCTGCTTGAAGAAAATTTCGGACGGCGAATGTTCGACGATCCTGCCGCGATGAAGCAGGATCACGTCGCCTGCAAGACGCCGCGCGGTGGCAAGGTCGTGCGTGGAGAGTACGATTTTCACGCCTCTGCCTGCGACCGCACGCAAAACATCCTCGACGGACTTGGCCGCGGCCGGGTCTAAGCTCGCGGTGGGCTCGTCGAGAAAGAGTAGTTCGGGATCCCGCGCGAGGCTGCGCGCGAGCGCGAGCCGCTGCTGTTCGCCGCCGGAGAGGCGCCGGGCTGGACGGCTTTCGAAGCCGGAGAGTCCGACGAGTGCCAGCAAATCGAAGATTTTTCTTTTACGTTCAATGCGCGGCGTTTTTATCGACGCCAGCGCATAATCGATATTGCTCGCAGCCGAGCGCATCAGCATGACAGGCCGCTGAAACAGAATTGCCCGGCGGACCGGCGCGACGTTCTCGCGCCCGCCCCATGTGACCCGGCCGCTCGAGGGCGTCAGCAGGCCCATGCCCATGCGAAGCAATGTGGTTTTACCGGCCCCGTTTGGGCCGATCACTGCTGTCGGTGCGCCATTCGAAATCGCAAGAGATTCGACGTCGAGAATGCGACGATTGCCGGCCTCATATTGAATCCGGTCGAATTGAACCGGGAGATCGCTGTCGGGCGCGCGCATCACGCTGCTCCCGCCAACCGTTCGCCGGTGCGGCGTACGCCCCAGGCGAGCGCATTGATCGTAATCACGATCAGAAGGAGTACGGCGCCAAGTCCGATCGCAAGCGGCAAATCGCCTTTGGAAGTCTCGAGCGCAATTGCCGTCGTCATCGTGCGCGTGAAACCGTCGATATTGCCGCCGACAATAATGACCGCACCTACCTCGGCAGACGCACGGCCGAAGCCCGCGAGCAGTGCAGTGAGCAGACTGAAGCGGCCGTCCCAGAGCAAAGTCGCAACGCTGCCGGCAGTTCCGATATTCATGGCCGCGAGTTCGTCGCGATACTGAACCCAAAGATCCGCGATGGTCTGGCGCGCGAGTGCGGCGATGATCGGCGTAATCAAAATCGCCTGCGCGATAATCATCGCGCGCGGCGTGAACAAAATCCCGAACGAACCGAGCGGGCCGGAACGCGACAAGAGCAGGAAAACTGCGAGCCCGACGACGACCGGCGGCATTCCCATGAGGGCGTTCAGGATGACGACAACGGCGCCGCGGCCGCAAAACTCTTTCAGCGCGAGCAGCGCGCCGATAGGCAGTCCGACAAGTGCTGCGATGAGCGTCGCGGTCAGGCTTACATAAAGAGAGAGTCCGATGATGCGGTAGAGGCTCGGATCGCCCGTGATCAGCATCTCGAAAGCGGAAGAAAACACGATCCCTACCTCTCTGAATTTGATTGCATTTATAATGGGATAGGTCAATTATCCGGAGAATATGCAGTCAAATGCAGTTGTATTCATATGAGCGAACTCCTGACGACCGAAGAAGCGGCGCTTTATCTGCGGCTTTCCGAGCGCAAGCTCTACGACCTCGTTGCAACCGGTGCCGTGCCTTGCACCAAGGCGACCGGGCGCTGGCTGTTTCCGAAATCCGATCTGGATCACTGGCTGGCGGCGGAAGCGATCACGCCTCGAGCGCTTTCGCGTGTGCCGGCGCCGCGCATCGTAGGCGGCAGTCAGGATCCGCTGCTCGACTGGGCGCTGCGCGAAAGTGGTTCGGGATTGGCAAGTCTGCCGGAAGGCAGCGAAAGCGGTTTGCGCCGTTTACGGAATAGGGAAGTCGTTGCGGCGGCGATCCATCTTCATCGGCTCGACGGCGACGACGAAAACACCAACGTCGATACGGTCGCTGCGGACTCGAGCCTGTACGACGCCGTGGTCGTTTCGTTTGTGCGAAGAGAGCAGGGCCTGCTTGTCGCGCCCGGCAATCCCAAAAACCTTACCGATATGAATTCGGTTTTGAGAAGCGAGGCGCGTCTCGCGACGCGTCCGCAGGGCGCCGGTGCGCAGCTCTTGTTGCTCGCACGATTGAAGGCAGCGAACGCTGATGTCGCGCATATCTTGAAGGGCGCGCCGGTTTGCCATACCGGTGCGGATGTCGCGCAGGCTGTGCGGGAAGGCCGCGCAGATTGCGGTATTGCGACGCGAGCGGTAGCTGTAGCCGCTGGCGTCGATTTCGTTACGTTAGTTTGGGAACGCTTCGATCTCGTACTCCGGCAGCGGGATTATTTCCTGCCGCCGCAACAGGCTCTCTTTCAATTTCTGCGCAGCACATCCTTCGAACATCGCGCGAAAGAACTGCCCGGATATGATGCCGGGGAAGCCGGAGAAGTGCGGCTTGTGAACTAGGGCCAGCGTGAAGGCGTTTGCCCTTTTAGCGGGGCGCGATCGCAACATTCGCTTCGTAATACTCTTGCAGCGGATCGCCGAGCGTCTTCCAGGTCAGGCGTTTGCGCGCATCCCAGAGCGATTTCAGTTCGAGTCCTAAAAACCGGTCGTTGACGGCGGATGGATGTTCGATCTCGCTCGTCGGCAGGATCAGGCCCCAGCCCGCTTGTCTGACACGCTCCGCCTGCGCGCCCAGATCGAAAACGACCGGCGGCACGCCGATACGGAATGCAAGCGAAACCGCGTAGCAATAAGTTTCCGGCCAGATCGAAGGAAAGAAGCAAAGGTCGGGCTGGATGCGAGACAAGAGCCGCAGTGCGTCGGCGTCGTCAGCATATTTACCGGTCGTCGAAAACTGGCGAAATTTCGCGTAGTCGCGGTCGGCGTGGCCGACGAGCACATAGTAAAGTGGCAAGTCTCTTTTATTCACATCTTCAAGAAGAGCGTGAAGCACATCCGCGCCCTTATGCGCCCCGATCGCCCCGACAACGGCGATCGTACGGGGAAGTACATGAGCTGGAGGCGGGAGCCAGTTTTCGGGCTCCGCGTTTTCGAAGTGCGATTTCAGACGCAGACGCGCTTCTGGAATGAATGAACCGACGCGATCCTGTGCGGAGCGCGACGGTACGATGTTGTACGACGCGCCTGTGAGAAACTCTTTATATGTGGCGTGCCGCTCCGCCGGATCCGGTTCGTTGGATGCCTTGGAGTCGCTATCAAGGCATAGGCGGCAGGTATTTATGTTCGAGCCCCCGCAATAGACGCGGCTTGGCGTGACAAGGTGATTGCGGTGGCAAATCGGCGCGAAGTCGTGCCACGTGTAGACGTAGGGCACCTCCGATCCTTGGATGGCCCGCATCGCGCTCGCGCTCGCATCGCGGTCAAAACCGACCAAGGAGTGGACGTGAATGAACTCCGGGTCGAAAAGCCTTAGCACCTCTTTGAATGATGTTTCGTCGTTGACGGCATCCATCTCTCCCAAATTTGGGAGATGAAGGCCCTCCGGAGAATTTTCCAGTTGCAGCCGGATTCTGCGCTTGTTGGGGCCGCCGACACGGAACGTAACGACACGCTGGCCATATTCCATCAGCCGTTCGATGAGTTCCCCAACATGACGCTCCGTGCCGCCTCCGAACTCATGCGTGACGATAACGACGCTGCGCTTCCCGATCGCCTGAACGACGCGGTAGGCGTCAAGCCGGATACGTGCAGCCCGTGAGGGATCAAGTCTTATGTAATCCTGTACCCGCCGATGGTAGTCCGGATGTTTCGCGTGCAGCTTGATTTGCGCGGCGTCGCACGCCGCCTTCGATGCTTCCGAAAACGAAAGTCCGCCGGTGTGATAAACAAAAATATCGTGAGCGAAAATGTTCCTGTATCCGGCCTTCGCCGCTCTCATGCAGAAGTCATTTTCCTCGCCGTATCCCCGTCCGAAGGTACCGGCATCGAAGCCGCCGATGCGGGCAATCGTCTCGCGCCGCATATAAAAGCAAAAGCCGACACCGGTCGGCACCGTGTTGCTGCTGCCCGCATTGCATGCGGCGGCGTACTGATCGATTTGCTCGGGCGGGACTTCCAGGAGATGCCGGTTGACCCGGTTAGTCTCGGGATAGCTGCAAACGGTGGCGTTGTTGGATAAGGGCGTGATCGTCGCGATTGTCGGATCGCGCGCGGCATGCGCGAGCATGCGGTCCAGCCAATCGCCATAAACGACGGTATCCGAATTGAGCAGCACGACATCTCGGTCCGGGTGCAGAGCCGCGCCGCGGTTGACTGTCCGGATAAAGCCGAGGTTCTCGTCATTGATCAGATAGGTGAACAGCCCGCGCCGCGACAAGTCCAGCAGCGCAGCAGAGAGCGCCGCATCAGGACTGCAATCGTTGATGATCACAAGTTCGTAAGGCGTGCGTTGCGGGTTCTTGAGTACGCTGTAAATGCAGGCCAGCGTATCTTCGTAGCCCGCATAGACCGGTATGATGATATCGACTTTAGCGCCTACGACATTCGCGCGTGCTGGAACAACTTCAAATGCCGCAGAAGTCGGCGCTTCGGGGCGGGGGAGCAGCTTGCGCAGGAACAGATTGTGCTGCCCGCCTGCCAGGTTCTGCGATTGCAGAAAATGGACAAGCGGGTTGATCCCGCTTTCGCGAATCTCTGGGTGGGATTGGGCATAGCGTAGCAAATCGAAGTCGGGGTGAGGGCTGCGGTTCTCCTTCGCTCCATACAGGACGAAGTGAACCAGCGGATTGTAGCGCGCCGCCGCGACGTCCGGATTTTGCTCCAGATACCATTGCGAATGAAACTTTGAGTTGGGATTAAATGCGGCGGATCGGTCGTTCAGATAGTGAACGAGGGGATTGACGTTCTGCCGGTCCAGTTCGTTCTTTTGCTGGAGGTAGTACTCGCTATGAAAGAGCGGATGCGGATCGCGTCCTTCACGAAATCCGTGTGTCACGTAGTGCCGTAGCGGATTGTCGCCGCTGCCCGAGATATCGGGATTTTCCGCGAGATACCAATCGGAATCGAACAGCGGATGCGGATCGCGGCCTTCGCGAAATCCATGTGTCAGATAGTGCCGGAGCGGGTTGTCGCCGCTACGCGCGACATCCGGGTTTTCTGCGAGATACCAATCGGAATCGAACAGCGGATGCGGATCCCGGCCTTCCTGAAATCCATGCGTCAGGTAGTGTTGCAGCGGATTGTGGCCCGCGTTTGCAACATCGGCATTCTTCGCAAGATACCAGTCGGAATCGAACAGCGGATGCGGATCTCGCCCTTCCGCTGCACCGCAAACCATAAAGTGATGGAGCGGATCGGCGTGGGTTGTTGCAACGTCAGGGTTGGTCGAGAGGTAGTAATCGCGATCAAACAAAATTCCGGGATCGAAAGGCGCGGAGCTATCGCGCTCTCGATACTTGCGCACCCTAAACAGGCGCGGAAGGATAGCTCGATCGTCCGGCACTGATGCCCCCCAACGGGCGCAGTAAAAATTCAAAAAGTAATTGCCGCTGCTGATAGGCGCAGACTTGATTTAAGTTCCGCTGATCACGCGCTTCAAAACATTAAATCTTACGGAGGTAATGGAGTGTAGCGAATCTAGAAGTGCATTTCGCTGCCGAAAGCAGATTGCTTCGGATTTTCTGCATCGATTCGAGTTCGCAAGCGAGAGTATGTTTACGGAATGACGTTGACGTAAATCGACATCCATAGAAATTGGGATACGCTCTCACGAGTGGCGTGCGGCTAACATTCGCTTCTGAAAAGAATGTAATGGGATGAAACTAAAAATCCGGATGAGAAAATGCTGCTGACGGAAAAACTTAAAACTGCACTTCATCAGTTTGGAATCGAAACGCTGCACCATCCCGGTATGATGGACATCCCGGAGGACATAGTCCTTGAGCCGCCATGCAGCCTGAAGTTCATGTCGATCATGTATTCACTGAAAATGGGCGCATTCAGTTACGCGGTGTCAGGATATTTTTACGGCTGCGATATCGGCCGTTATTGTTCGTTTGGCGAAGACGTGCAGATCGGGCGGCAGGATCATCCCGTCACCTGGGTGAGTACGAGCCCCTTCGCTTACTTGCAGAGCAAAATGTTCGATGTCGGAAATGATTTCGATGGGGCCGCGGCGTATCATGCTTTCAACGCTGCGCTTGGTCTGCACGAGCCGAAAGAAACCTATATCGGCCACGACGTCTGGATCGGTCACGGTGCTTACGTCCGCCCGGGTGTGCGGATTGGAAACGGCGCTGTTGTGGCGGCCCACGCTGTCGTGACGAAAGATGTGCCGCCCTACGCTGTCGTTGCGGGCAATCCTGCAGTCGTCAAGAAATTCAGATTCGAACAGAATATTATCGCCCGGCTCGAAAGCCTGCAGTGGTGGCGATTTGCCATCTGGGATTTAAATGGATTGGCGCTCGATCAGCCGGAGCGCTTCATTGACGAACTGGAGCTGCGCATCTCCAAGCTCGAGCCCTTTCAGCCGCGGCGAATTACGATCGATGCGGGGACAGGTGGCGTTTCATTTACGGACAGAAAGATAGGTTGATTCAATGCCGCGTAATGCAGATCGCATTCTTCATGTGCCGCCAACATCTTCCTATCAGGCTGCGATCTACGATGTTTTTACCGGCATGGATCCGAAAGACCACCAGAACCGCTTCGCGAAGTGGTGGTTCTACAACGACAAGAATGGTCAAAACGTCCCTGAATATTTAATGCCGCAACTTCAGGTCGATACTGACATCGAACCTTTCACGTTTGAAAGGCGCTTCATCGCAGAAGGCATGAAGCCGCCGTCAAAACAGGAAATCGAAGCGCTCGCGCCATGGGCCTATCAAGTTGAGTTTGATGGCGTGTCCACGCTGAACGAGCGCAAGGCAGAAGATTGGATCTATCACCGTTACCGGCGATCGCTGCTGGTCGAGACGGCGGCTCGCATTGCCGGCAATCACAAGAGTAAGCTCTCCGTACTCGACGTCGCCTGTCACTGCGGGGTGTTTTCGCTGGAGTTTGCAGAACAAGGTTTCGGTTCGATCCGCGCAACCGACCTGCGGCCGGAAAATATCCGGCAGGCGCGCTTCCTGTCCAAAACATTCAACATCAACAACGTGTCATTTGCCGAAGGCAACGCGCGTGACATCGGCAAGGCAGAGCCCGCAGATGTTGTCTTCTGTGGCGGGCTGCTCTACCACGTTACATTCCCGATGGAATTGCTGAAAAGCCTTTTTGCTGTAACACGCGAGTTTCTGGTGTTCGATACGCTCACGCATAAGCAGCCGTTCTCGGGATTTTATCTCGTCTGTAATAAGGACGTTGGCTATTCCGCCGAGGGTGAGTTTCACTACGAGTTTCATCCGACCTATCGCGCGGTTTGCGATGGGCTTTATGCCGTCGGTTTCAAAACGATATACGAGATTGTGGGATCGAGCGCCGCCGAAGTGGAGCATTACGCATCAGGCAATGTGCGCTCGTTCGTAGCGGTGCGTAACGAAGGCGGTCTTTTCGCTGACTATGTTTCGCGGTGCAAAGCCGTTACGGCTTGACGCCGGCCCAGGCGCCGACGCAAACCCGATTCAAGAGCGGCGCGTGATCGAGCGTCTGCAAGTAATCATCCGTCGCTTTTCGGGCACCCTGGAAGACTCCATAATCGTCCACGATGAGAACGCCCCCGGACACGAGCTTGGGATAGAGCGTCTCGAATTCCACTTTCGTCGACGAATAGAAATCCGTATCCAGACGGAGAAGGCTTAGCGCGGGCAGTTTCAGGCCCGGCAAGGTGTTTTCCACCTTACCTTGCACGAGAACGAAGTCGTCCGTACTCGCTCCCGCATCACTCAGGTTCGAGAGCACCTGCAGCCGGAAATCCGGAAGTACCATTCCCTTGACGGTCGTGCCGATATCTTCTTCGCCGTCGTCAAAGCCGGTGAACGTATCGAAAAGGCGGATTGTTCTGCGCGCTTTGTTCAGGGCAAGTGTGTGCCACATCATGATGGCGGCCCCGCCAAGAAAGCAGCCGCATTCCACCAGATCGCCTTCGATCTTGTTCCGGCAGATATAATTTACGGACTGAAAGAGATTATAGAGACCGGGTATGTGTAAGAGCGTGTAGGGAGCCGCGATAGTATAGATGCGCCAGAATTCCTCGGAATGGATTTCAGGAAAAGTCTCGCGCTTCCGGTTCGGATGCTTGTCCATGTCCGGGATAATGTCTGCGACGACTTTCATGAGACGTCCGTCTGCAAGGCGGTTCAGGTAAAATCAAAAGCCTTTTATGGAGCGAGGAAACCACACACATATATAATGGGCTAGTTAGCCGCCATTGTGCCGCTATCACCAAGGATTCGTTTGGCATTTTGGTATGTCGGCAGGGATCAAAAGCATCTGCGGACATAAAAACTGTTGCAGGCGGAGTAAGGCGCGCGTCCAGCCGCTGATCAAAGTGCCGCCTTTGAACGGAAGGTACTGCGACGCCTTGTCAGCCGGGGTGGCCTGCGGATTGCATAAATATACGCCAGTTTGACGAATTCGTTGGCGTAACCGGTGCTTAGCGACAGCAATCTCAAGATCGTCATCGTTGACGACAGTCCCGTGCGCGCGGCCATTCTCGAAGAAGGCTTGCGCGAGGCGGGGCATCGTCACGTCATTCGCATCGAAGGTACCGATAACCTGCTTGAGCGGATCTACGCGATCGACCCGGACGTCATTCTGATCGATCTCGAAAACCCGAGCCGCGACGTGCTCGAACAGATGTTCCGCGTGAGCCGCGCGGTGAAGCGGCCGATCGCGATGTTCGTAGACCAAAGCGACAGCGCGTCCATCGCCGCAGCGGTCGATGCCGGCGTGTCGAGCTACATCGTCGACGGGCTCAAGAAGGACCGCATCAAGCATATCCTCGATATTTCGATCTCGCGCTTCAATGCGTTTTCGCGCGTCAGCACCGAGCTGGAGCAGACGAAATCGGCACTCGCCGAACGCAAGGTCATCGACCGCGCCAAGGGCATTCTCATGACGCGCAAGGGCCTGTCGGAAGAGCAGGCCTATGCGCTGCTGCGCACGAGTGCGCAGAACGAAAAGAAAAAAATCGCCGAAATCGCGCAATACATCATTACTGCCGCGGAGTTGTTGAAATGAGCACGGACAGAAAACTCCGCATCGGCTTTATCCCGCTCGCGGATGCCGCCGCGCTGATCGTGGCCGTGGACCGGGGCTTTGCAAAGGAAGAAGGACTCGACGTCGAGCTTGTGCGCGAAGTGTCGTGGTCCAATGTCCGCGACAAGCTCAACATCGGCATGTTCGACGCAGCGCATTTGCTGGCGCCGGTTGCGATCGCCTCTAGCCTCGGCATCGGCCACGTCCGCGTTCCGATCATCGCGCCGTTCAATCTCGGCCTGAACGGAAACGCGATCACAGTGACGAACGCCTTGCAGAAAGCCCTGCAGGATAAGGCTGAAGGCGACCTTTCGGACCCGAAGGTTTCGGCCAAGGCGCTCGCGGCGATCGTGGCCGAGCGAAAGAGCAAAGGTCAGCCGCTCCTGAAATTCGGCATGACCTTTCCGTTCTCGACGCATAATTACCAACTCCGCTTCTGGATGGCCTCCGGCGGCGTCGATCCCGACGAAGACGTGCAGATGGTGGTGCTGCCGCCGCCCTTCATGGTCGAGAGCATCAAGAACGGCCATGTCGATGCCTTCTGTGTCGGCGCGCCCTGGAATTCGGTCGCTGTGGATTTGGGCATTGCGCACATTCTGCACTTCGTATCCGAGATTCTGCAGCGCGCGGCGGAGAAGGTGCTTGCGACGCGCGTAAGCTGGGCGGCCGAAAACCGCGATGCGCTTCACGCGCTGGTGCGGGCTCACAAGAAGGCGGCGGACTTCATCGAAAACGAGACGAACCGGGACGAGGTCTGCAAAATTCTCTCCGCGACCGACCGTCTGAATGTGCCGCCTGAAATCACGCGCCGCACGCTGGACGGGCGGCTGAAGGTCTCTCCCGAGGGCATATATAGAGAGAGCGACCGCTACCTGATGATCGGAAGGCGTGGGGCCGCACGACCAGATCGTACGCAGGCATCGTGGCTCTATGCGCAGATGGTACGTTGGGGACAGGCGCCGCTGTCGAAGGACTTGCTCCTTGCAGCGCGCGAGACGTTCCGGCCGGATATTTATGATGAAGTATTGGGATCCGGCGATCTGCCGCCGGAAGGCGAGCCGAAAGACGGGGTCGGCGCCTTCGATGGCCCGTCGTTCGATCCGCTGGATTTCGAAAAACATCTCACGCTCTGGAAAACGCGCAGACGATAGCTCGTCTGTGCACTGCACAATAATCGCGCAACTGACTCTGTGACAGGCAGAAAAGCGCGTAACGGCGCCATTTCAGACGGCGCGAAGTTCAGCACTAAACCACTGATTTTGCCGCACATATCGCCTTGCTGGAGATGCTGGCACAGCGCTTGAATTAGAGAAATTCGAATCGTGCCGCCGATGATGTCGGCACGGGTCCATCAAGGGCCGAAGACAGCGACGCCGCTGAACTCTCCGCGCAAAACGCGCGGAAAAGTTCGCGGCGTTTTTCGTTTCCGGCACGGCGTAACAAAAACAGAGGGGATTGAGATGAAGAAGACAGGGAAGACCATCGCGGGGCTCGGCGTAGACCGGCGTGAATTTCTGAAGAAGAGCGCAAGCTCCGCGGCGCTGTTTGCCGCCGCGAAACTGGCGCTGCCGGCGGGTGCTGCTTTCGCGCAATCGGGTCCGGAAGTGAAGGGCACCAAGCTCGGCTACATCGCGCTCACCGACGCGTCACCGCTCATCATCGCGCAGGAGAAGGGCTTCTACGCAAAACACGGCCTGCCCGAGATGGAAATTCTCAAGCAGGCTTCCTGGGGTGCGACGCGTGACAACATGGCGCTCGGCACCAAGGCGAACGGCATCGATGGCGGCCACATCCTGCGCCCGAAAGTGCATCTCTATTCCACCGGCACGGTGATGCAGAACAAGCAGCCGCTGCCGATGTACACGCTGCTTAACTTGAACGAAGACGGACAGGCGATCTCGGTCGCCGCCGAATACAAAGACACCAACGTCAAGCTCGACTCGAGCGCGCTGAAAGCGGCGTTTGCGAAGAAGAAAGCCGAAGGCAAGGAAGTGAAGGTCGCGATGACCTTCCCCGGTGGCACGCACGATCTCTGGATTCGCTATTGGTTGGCCGCTGGCGGCATCGACCCGGACAAGGATGTCTCGACCATCGTCGTTCCGCCGCCGCAGATGGTCGCGAATATGAAGGTCGGCAACATGGACGCCTTCTGCGTCGGTGAGCCGTGGAACGAACAGCTCGTCAACCAGGACATCGGCTTCTCTGCGCTGACCACTGGCGAACTCTGGTTCAAGCACCCCGAAAAAATTCTCGGCATGCGCGCCGACTTCGTAGACGCCAATCCGAAAGCCACGCAGGCGATCCTCATGGCGGTGATGGAAGCGCAGCAGTGGTGCGAGAAGATGGAAAACAAGCAGGAGATGGCGGAGATCGTCGGCAAACGGCAGTGGTTCAACGTGCCGGTGCCCGACATCATCGGTCGCATCAAAGGCGACATCAACTACGGCAACGGACGCAAGGTCACCGGCAGCAATCTCAGAATGAAATTCTGGGGCGAGGGCGGCGCGGTTTCCTATCCGTGGAAGAGCTTGGACACTTGGTTCGTCACGGAAAACGTGCGCTGGGGCAAGTTCGAAGCCGGCTTCGACATCAAGGGTTTGGTCAACAAGACCAATCGCTCCGATCTCTGGCTCGCAGCGGCAAAGGCGCTCGGCGTTGCCGGTGCTCCGACCGGGGATTCGCGTGGCGTCGAGAAGTTCTTCGACGGTAAGACCTTCGATCCCGCAAATCCGCAGGCCTATCTCAAGAGCCTGTCCATCAAGCGCGTGGAAGTCTGAAAACAACAAGCGAACGGGCTGCGGGACGCCGCAGCCCCAACTCTTTGGGAGATTTCTCGATGAACATGCCAGTCCGCAATACTGACAATGTGGTGGCGTTACCGCAGGCTAGCGCCGAGGTGTTGCCGATGCCGGCAGCGCCGGCGAAGCCGTTGCTCGCGCGCGCCTTACCGATGCTTGGCGAAATCGCAGTGCGCGTAGTTCCGCCGCTGATCGTACTCGCGCTAATTCTCGTCGTCTGGCAGTTCATGACGAACAGCCCGAAAGCGTCGCTGCCTTCTCCCTTGAAAATCTGGCAGGACTCGAAGGATCTCATCGTCGATCCGTTCTTTGTCGCGGGCCCGCAGGATATCGGGCTCGGACTGCGCGTGCTGACCTCGCTCACGCGTGTCGCTTACGGCTTCGGTTTGGCAGCGATAGTCGGCGTTCTGCTCGGCGCCATCGTGGGTCAATCGACCTGGGCGATGCGCGGACTCGATCCGATCTTTCAGGTACTGCGTACAGTGCCGCCGCTCGCCTGGCTGCCGCTCTCGCTTGCTGCGTTTAGAGACGCGCAACCTTCCGCGATTTTCGTGATTTTCATTACCGCGATCTGGCCGGTGATCATCAACACGGCCGTCGGTATCCGGAATATTCCGCAGGACTACCGCAACGTCGCGCTCGTCCTGAAACTCAATCCGGTCGAATATTTCTACAAGATCATGGTGCCGTCGGCGGCACCCTATATTTTCACCGGACTTCGCATCGGCATCGGCTTGTCTTGGCTTGCGATCGTCGCAGCCGAAATGCTGACCGGCGGCGTCGGCATCGGCTTCTTCATCTGGGACGCGTGGAATTCGTCGCGGCTCTCCGACATCGTGGTCGCGCTCATCTATATCGGCGTCGTTGGTTTCGTCCTCGACCGTCTTGTCGCTGGTCTGTCCTCCATCGTCACCCGCGGCACCGCAAAATCATAAGGAGCGAACGATGTATCTCAAGATCGATCACGTCGACAAAACCTTTCAGCGCGGTTCGCAAAGCACGGAAGTTCTTCGCGGCATTACGCTCGATGTCGCCAAAGGCGAATATGTCTCGATCATCGGCCATTCCGGCTGCGGCAAGTCCACGCTGCTGAACATTGTCGCCGGCCTCACACAGGCAACGAATGGCGGCGTCATTCTCGAAGGCCGTCAGGTCGACGAACCGGGCCCGGATCGCGCGGTCGTATTCCAGAACCACTCGCTGCTGCCGTGGCTTACGGTCTACGACAATGTGCGGCTCGCGGTAGACAAAGTGTTCGGGAAAACTAAGTCTCGTGCCGAGCGCGATGCATGGACGCTGCACAATCTCGATCTCGTGCAGATGGTGCATGCCAAAGACAAGCGGCCTTCGGAAATTTCCGGCGGTATGAAGCAGCGCGTCGGCATCGCACGCGCGCTTGCGATGGAGCCCAAAGTTCTTCTGCTCGACGAGCCGTTCGGCGCACTCGATGCGCTGACGCGCGCCAATCTGCAGGAAACCGTAATGGGACTGCACCAGAAGCTCGGAAATACCGTCATGATGATCACGCACGACGTGGATGAAGCCGTGCTGCTTTCGGACCGCATCGTGATGATGACCAACGGGCCTGCGGCGAAAATCGGCGAAGTGCTCGAGGTACCGCTCGCGCATCCGCGCAAGCGTCTCGAACTCGTATCCGACCCGGCCTACATCAAGTGCCGCACTGCCGTGCTGAAATTCCTTTACGAACGGCATCGCTACGTCGAGGCCGCTTAAGCCTTTCCGTGTTTCAAACAGGAGGCAAGCATGAAGCCAGCACAAGTCGAACTCGTTCAGAAGACCTTTGCCGATGTTGCGCCGATCTCGGAGCAGGCGGCAGGTTTATTTTACGGCCGGTTGTTCGAAATCGCTCCTGAAGTGAAGCCCATGTTCAAGAGCGACATGGTCGATCAAGGCAGAAAATTGATGAGTACCCTCAGCGTAGTCGTGCGGGGCTTGAGCGATCTGCCGAGCATTCTTCCTGCGGCGAGCGCGCTTGCGAAGAAACACGTTACCTACGGCGTGAAGGCTTCGCACTACGAGCCGGTGGGCGCAGCACTGCTCTGGACGCTCGAAAAAGGTCTTGGCGACAAGTGGACTCCGGAAGTGGCGAGCGCCTGGACGGAAGCCTACGTCACGCTTTCCGGTTTCATGGTCGGCGAAGCCTACGGCAAAGCGGAAGCCGCAGAATAAGGAATTGCAGCGGTGCGCGAACGGCTTGTCATTGTCGGCAGCGGAATGGCGTCGGGCCGGATGCTTGAGCATCTGTGCGCGGCTGCGCCTGATGCTTTCGACGTGACGCTGTTCGGCGCCGAGCCGCACGGCAATTACAACCGCATCATGCTTTCGCCGGTGCTCGCAGGCGAGGAAAAGTTCGGTGACATCGTCACGCACGACGCCGATTGGTATACGAAGCGAAAGATCGCGTGTCGCTTCGGCGAAACGGTTACCAAGATTGACCGCGAGCGCAAGGTTGTGCTCTCGCGAAACAGCGAGACGCCTTACGACAAACTAGTGATCGCAACGGGCTCCGTGCCTTTTGTCCTTCCCATCGCCGGTAAGGATTTGCCCGGCGTCGTCGCCTTCCGCGATCACAACGATGTGCAGGCGATGCTTGCGGCAGCGGAAAAGCCGGACGCAAATGCAGTGGTGATCGGCGGCGGGCTGCTCGGCCTTGAAGCCGCGGCCGCGCTGAAAAAGCGCGGCATGAACGTCGTCGTGCTGCACCTGATGGGCCACCTGATGGAGTTGCAGCTCGATCCGATGGCCGGCGGTTATCTGCAGCAGGAACTCGAGCAGCGCGGCATCAAGGTACACTTTCGCGCACAGACCAAAGCGATCCTCGGAAACGAACGCGCGGAGGCCGTGCTGCTCGATGACGGCACGCTATATCCCGCCGATCTTGTCGTGATGGCGGCAGGCATCCGGCCGGAAGTGCGGATTGCGAGAGACGCCGCCCTTTATGTCGAGCGCGGCATCGTCGTCGATGATGGCATGCGGACTTCGGATTCCGATATTCTCGCACTCGGTGAGTGTGCCGAGCATCGTGATCGTTGCTATGGTTTCGTCGAGCCGCTGTATGAAATGGCGTCGGTCGCATCGCAAACGCTTCTTGGAAAGGAGGCTCGCTTTCAACCGGCAAAGACCGCGACCAATCTCAAGGTCACCGGCGTGCATGTGTTCTCCGCCGGAGATTTCACCGGTGCCGAAAATTGCGAGCCCATTCTGCTCAGCGATCCGTCCGGCGGCGTCTATAAGAAATTCATTCTGCGGGACGACAAGCTCGTCGGAACTGTGTTGTTCGGCGATACCGCCGATGGCGCTTGGTATCTCGATCTCATCCGTTCCGGCGCATCGGTCGCGGCCATTCGCGACGATCTTGCATTCGGGCGCGCGCTTGCGATGCGCGAAGCGGCCTGACCATGTCAGCCGATTTCAATCCCGAACAGAAGCGCTATCTCGAAGGTTTTGCTTCAGGACTGCAGACCGCGCGCGCCGCGCGCGGTGTAAGTGCGCCCGGTACGGCTGCACCCTCAGGGCCGGACGCCCCGCACTTTGCCGCGCAGGCGCGTTTCGAAGCAGAAGGCAAAAAACTTGCCGCAGAAGAAAAAGGAAAGCGCGAAGAGCATGCGTTCGATGCTTATGCGCGGCTCAAGGATCAAGCCGAAGGCGGCGCTTATCCGAAGGGCCAGGATATTTTCCGCTGGAAGTATCACGGGCTTTTCTACGTCGCCCCGGCACAGGATTTTTTCATGTGCCGGTTGCGTATCGCGAACGGCATTCTGAAGGCGTGGCAGTTTGCAGCGCTTGCCGACATCGCGGAGCGTCGGGGAGGCCTCTATTCGCATGTCACGACCCGCGCGAATTTGCAGATCCGTGAAATTCCGGCTGCCGATGGTCCGGCGCTGATCGAGGAAATCGTCGATATCGGCCTCGCGACGAAGGGATCCGGCGCCGACAACATCCGCAACGTGACCGGTACGCCGACTGCCGGCATCGATCCGCAGGAATTGCTCGACACGCGGCCTTACGCGCGCGAATGGCACCACCGCATCCTGAACGATCGCGGGCTTTATGGTCTGCCGCGCAAGTTCAATGTTGCGTTCGATGGCGCGGGTATCATTCCGGTCCTCGAAGATACGAATGATATCGGCTTTCAGGCCGTCGAAGTGCTGGACGGATTTGGCGTTGAGCCGGGCGTCTGGTTTCGCCTCGCGCTCGGCGGCATCACCGGCCACAGGGATTTCGCCCGTGATACCGGCGTGATCGTAAAGCCTTCCGATGCTGGAAAGATCGCCGACGCCATCGTCCGCGTCTTCATCGATCACGGCGACCGCACGAACAGGCTAAAAGCGCGTTTGAAATATGTACTCGATGCCTGGGGCTTCGAAAAATATCTCGCGGCGGTCGAAGAAAAGCTCGGCACGAAACTGACACGCGCGCCTGCGGAAGCGATCAAGCCACGCATTCCGTTCGATCGGCTCGCGCATATTGGCGTGCGCGAACAGAAGCAGAAGGGACTGCACTGGATCGGCGTGGTGCTGCCGGTCGGTAAAGTCACCGCCGAACAGATGCGGGGGTTGGCTAAAATTTCGACGGATCTTGGCGACGGCGATATTCGTCTGACGGTCTGGCAGAATTTGCTGATCTCGGGCGTTCCTTCGGAAAAGATCGCGCTTGCCGAAGCCGCAATTGAAAAACTGGGGCTGACGACAAAAGCGGCGTCGGTTCGTGCCGGGCTCGTCGCCTGCACCGGCAACAAAGGCTGTCGCTTCTCGGCGTCCGATACCAAAGGCGCCGCCGCTGCAATCGCCGATCACTGCGAAGCGCGCGTGCAGCTCGACGGGCCCGTGAACATTCATCTCACCGGCTGTCATCATTCCTGTGCGCAGCATTATATAGGCGACATCGGCTTGCTCGGCGCGCGCGTTGAAACTGGCGCCGAGGGCGAAACGGTCGAGGGCTATCACGTCTATGTCGGCGGCGGCTTCGGCGAAGAAGCTGCGATCGGCCGCGAAATTTATCGCGACGTAAAAGCTGAGAATGCACCGCGCACCGTCGAGAAGATGCTGAAAGGCTATCTCGCGAAGCGCGAGGGGAGCGAAACGTTTCTTGCGTTCTCCAATCGGCATGAAGTCGATGCGCTGCGCACGATCTTCGACGCGGAGGCCGCCGAATGACGGTCAATGCGCAACCGGTGCTGCCGACCATCGTTCCGGAGAGCGCACCGTTCTCGGAAGAGCAGCGCGCGTGGCTGAACGGCTTTTTCGCGGGGCTTGTTTCGCTCGATCAGGTGACGGCGCTCTCGCCGGATCAGGCAAAAGGCCTGATGCCGGATGCGCCGAAAGGTCCACTCGACGACGGCGATAACGGTGAAGCGCCCTGGCACGATCAGACGATGCCGCTCGGCGAACGCATGCAACTCGCAGAGGCACGGCCGTTCCGACGCAAGCTGATGGCGGCAATGGCGCAGCAGGATTGCGGCCAGTGCGGCTACAACTGCGAGGACTATTCGAATGCGCTGTTTCTGAAGAGCGAGGAGCGGCTAAATCTTTGCGTTCCGGGCGGTAAAGAAACCAACCGGATGTTGAAAAAACTGTTTGAGGAATTTGGCGGTGAAGCGCCGGCTGCCGCACCGAACACGGAGGCAAAACCGAAGAGTGCACCGCTCGCAGAGCCGGGCCGCTCGCGCGATAATCCCGTGATTGCGAAGCTGTCCGCGCGCTATCTCCTGAACGGCGAGAAGTCGGAGAAGCGCACGCATCACGTCGAATTCGATCTTTCCGGCACCGGCCTCGACTACATCGTCGGCGATTCCTTCGGCATTTTTCCGGAAAATCACCACGGCCTCGTGGACGCAGTCATCGCGATGATCGGCGCGCGGCCGGACGCGAAGATCGGCGGAAAATCGCTGCGTGAGGTCTTGCGCAAGGACGTTTCGCTTTCGCCTGCGCCGGATTCACTTTTTCAGTTGATCTCGCTTCTGGTCGGCGGCGAGCGCCGGAAAAAAGCAAAAGCGCTGGCGGCGGGCGAAGACCCCGATGGTGACGCTGCGACGCTCGACGTGCTTGCGGCGCTGAAGAAATTCGAAATCATCCGGCCCGATCCGGAAGTATTCGTCGAGGCGCTCGAGCCGCTGCAGCCGCGCCTTTATTCGATTTCTTCGAGCCCCAAGGCAGATCCGGGCAAGATTTCGCTTACCGTCGATCTCGTGCGCTACGTGATCGGCGAACGCGAGCGGCGCGGTGTGGCTTCAGATTTTCTCGCGCATGAAATCGAAAGCGGCACAGACGTGAAAGTCTACGTGCAGCGCGCACACAATTTCGGTCTGCCCGAAAATCCGGAAACGCCGATCATCATGGTCGGACCCGGCACCGGGGTCGCGCCGTTCCGCGCTTTTTTACAGGAGCGGATGGCGGCGAAAGCCAAGGGCAGGAATTGGCTCTTCTTCGGTCATCAACGCAGCGACTGCGATTTTTTTTATAAGGACGAATTTTCCGGAATGCAGGCGACAGGTCTGCTCACGCGGCTGACGCTCGCGTGGTCCCGCGATGGCAACGAAAAAATCTATGTTCAGGACCGTATGCGCGAGGAAGGTGCCGAACTCTTCGCGTGGCTGGAAAGCGGCGCACACTTTTATATCTGCGGTGATGCAAAGCGCATGGCGAAAGATGTCGAGCGTGCGCTTGTCGAAGTGGTCGCACAGCACGGAAAGCGCTCGACCGAGGACGCCGTCGCCTACGTAAACACGCTGAAGAAGTCGAACCGTTATCAGGCGGACGTGTACTGATGAACATGCAGGCACCGATAACACCCGCGGTGCGAACGGCTTGCCCATATTGCGGTGTCGGTTGCGGCGTTCTGGCAAGGCCCGATGGTCGCGGCGGTGCGGATATTTCCGGCGATCCGACGCATCCCGCGAATTTCGGAAAGCTCTGCTCGAAAGGTTCCGCGCTCGGCGAAACGCTTGGGCTCGGTACGCGGCTTCTCAATCCTATGATCCGCGACGATCGTGGAAAGTTGCAGCACGCGAATTGGGATGCGGCGCTCGACAAAGTCGCGAAAGGTTTCAAAACCGTGATCGAGAAGTACGGCCCTGATGCGGTCGCCTTCTATCTGTCCGGACAGTTGCTCACGGAAGATTATTACGTCGCGAACAAGCTGATGAAGGGATTCATCGGCTCTGCGAACGTGGATACCAATTCGCGCTTGTGCATGGCGTCTTCGGTCGCAGCACACCGCCGTGCGTTCGGATCTGACACGGTTCCGGGAAGCTATGAGGATTTCGATGAGGCCGATCTGATCGTGCTTGTCGGCTCCAACGCTGCCTGGTGCCATCCCGTACTCTTTCGCCGGATGGTCGAAAGCCGCGAGCGCCGTGGAGCGAAAATTGTCGTGATCGACCCGCGGCGCACGGCCACGGCTGAAGAGGCCGATCTCTTTCTCTCCATTGCGCCGGGAATGGACACCGTTCTCTTCTCGGGTCTGCTTGCGGAACTTGCCGACAAGCACACGCTCGACTTTGCGTACATTGCGCAACACACCGATGGTTTTGAAGCGTCGCTCGCACGCGCGCGTGAAATTGCGCCATCTCCGGAAAGCGTTGCCGCACAAACCGGGTTGGCGCGAAAAGACGTGCTTGCTTTCTTCGAGCTCTTCCGCACCACGAAACGCGTCGTCACCGCTTTTTCGCAAGGCGTAAATCAGTCGGCGCAGGGCACTGACAAGGCGAACGCGATCATCAATTGCCATCTCGCGACCGGACGCATCGGGCGCCCCGGAATGGGACCGTTCTCGCTGACCGGCCAGCCGAATGCGATGGGCGGGCGCGAAGTCGGCGGGCTCGCGAACCAGCTCGCGGCGCATATGAATTTCACGGCGGATGACATCGACCGCGTCAGCCGCTTCTGGGGCGCGAAAGCAATCGCAAAACGCGAAGGCCTCAAAGCCGTGCAGATGTTCGAGGCGATCGAGCGCGGCGAGATCAAGGCGCTTTGGGTGATGGCGACAAATCCCGCGGTGTCGCTGCCGCGCGCAGGCGCGGTCGCGGACGCGCTGAAGAAGCTCGATCTCTTCGTCGTTTCCGAGAATGTCGTTTCGAACGACACGATCGAGAGCGGTGCGCATGTGCTCTTGCCTGCTGCTGCGTGGGGCGAGAAGGACGGCACGGTCACGAATTCCGAGCGGCGTATTTCACGTCAGCGCGCATTTCTTGCGCTGCCGGGTGAAGCGAAGCCGGATTGGAAGATCGTAAGCGAAGTGGCCGCGCGCATGGGCTTCACAGATGCCTTCGCCTATTCGTCTGCTGCGGATGTTTTCCGCGAACATGCCGCGCTTTCAGCGTTTGAAAACAAAGGCGCACGGGATTTCGATATCGGCGCATTCAAGAATATTGCGGACGAAGCGTATGATGCACTCGACCCCGTGCTTTGGCCGAAAGCGACAAAAAGCGAAACACCGACAGCACGTTTTTTCGAGAACGGCGGCTTCTTCACCGCCAACGGCCGTGCGAAATTCGTCGCGCCCGATCTTCCTGAATTGAAGGACAAAGCCTCGGTAGAATTTCCGCTGCGCCTGAATACGGGCCGTATTCGCGATCAGTGGCACACGATGACACGCAGCGGACTGAGCCCGCGCCTTGCGCGGCATCTTCCCGAGCCGTTTGTCGAAGTAAATCCGCTGGATGCGGAAAGCCATGGCTTGACCGATGGCGGCTTCGCTCGTGTGCGTTCCGCGCATGGTGCTGCGATCTACCGGCTGAAGATAGAAACCGGCCAGCGCCGGGGATCGCTCTTCGTGCCGATTCACTGGAGCCGAATGAACGCGGCGAATGCCAGGGCAGGAGATCTCGTCGCGCGCGCGACCGATCCTTTTTCAGGCCAACCCGAAGCAAAAGCGACCGCGGTCTCGATCGAACTCGTTTCGTTTCCCTATTCAGGCTTCGTGCTTTCGTCGGCGCCGCTTGCGTTGCCGAAGGACATGTTCTGGACGCGTGTCGCGGTCGAACGCGCGGAAGCGGCGATGTTTGCGTGCGATGAGCGCATGGAATTCTGGCGCAACTTCGCGGCATCGAACCTCGTGCCCGGCGCAGAGGTCGTCGAATATATCGACGAGAAGCGGCATACGTATCGAGTTGCACACATTCTTGATGGACGACTGTCGTTCTCGCTCTTCGTCGGTCCAACGGAGAGTGCCAGTGCGTGGGAAGCAGCAAAGCGGGTTTTTGCCGAACAGAAATTCGATGCCAAGAGCCGCGCGCTTCTTCTATCGGGAAAAAGCGCGGACGGCACTGCGGATACTGGACCTACGATTTGCGCATGTTTCGGCGTTGGGCTTGCCACGATCCGAAACGCGATTGAATCGAAGAATGTTTGCAGCGTCGATGAAATCGGCGTGCTGCTGCGTGCCGGTACGAATTGCGGCTCCTGCAAGCCGGAACTGAAAAGGATTTTGCAAGATGTCCGAGTCCCGCAAACCGTCTGAAACAAAACCCGCGCGCATGGGAAAACTCGCGCGGCTTCCGGTCTTCTTCGCGCTGGAAGGCAAGCGCGCGCTGGTCGCCGCGAACGGCATGGGCGCGGCGTGGAAAATTGAACTGCTTGCTGCTGCCGGGGCTCGGGTCGATGTTTATGCGCCGAAGTCGAGCGCCGATATTGTCGAGCTCGCCGCGGATGAGACCTTTTCCGGTCGCATCACTATTCATGCACGGAACTGGGCCGACGAAGATTTCACCGGTGCCGTCATCGCCGTCGGCACGTTCAAAACCGACGAAGAATCGGAAAACTTCGCGGGTGCTGCGCGGGCCGCAGGAGTGCCCGTGAACGTAATCGATAAGCCGGCATTCTGCGACTTCGCCTTCGGCTCGATCGTAAACCGCTCGCCGCTTGTGATCGGAATTTCGACCGATGGTGCAGCACCGGTTTTCGGTCAGGCGATCCGCGCGAAACTCGAAGCGATGCTGCCGATGGGTTTCGCACGCTGGGCGGAGGCCGCGCGGCAGTGGCGAGGCATATTGCAGTCAGCAGGGGATTTAAGCTTCGCCGCGCGCCGCCGCTTCTGGCAATTATTTACCTCGCGCGCGCTCGCCGAACCCGATCACAGCCCGGGGGATACGGATTACAACTTGCTGCTTGCCGAACTCCGCAGCGAAGGCGCAAGCGTCGACCAAGGATCGGTAACGCTTGTCGGTGCAGGTCCTGGCGATCCGGAATTGCTCACGCTTCGCGCGGTCCGCGCATTGCAATCCGCCGACGTCATCCTGATCGACGATCTCGTTTCCGCGGGTGTGCTCGATTTTGCGCGGCGCGAGGCGAAGAAAATGCTAGTCGGAAAAACCGGCGGCGGTCCCGCTTGCAAGCAAAACGAAATCAACGAATTGATGGTTTCGCTGGCGAAGAAGGGCAAGCGTGTCGTGCGCCTGAAAGGCGGCGACCCGATGATCTTCGGCCGCGCAGGCGAAGAGTTGGAAGCATGCCGCACAGCCGGCATCCGCACCGAAGTCGTTCCGGGCGTGACCGCGGCGCAGGGAGCGGCGAGCCGCTTGCAGATTTCGCTGACGCACCGCGCGCATGCGCGCCGGCTGCAATATGTCACCGGTCACGCGGCGAACGGAAAGCTGCCCGCTGACATCGACTGGAAGAGCATCGCGGACCCTGCCGCCGTGACCGCGATTTATATGCCTACGCGGACTTTCGCGGAATTCTCGGAGCAGGCGCAGGCGGCGGGATTGGACGCGGAAACGCCTGCGATCGCGATCTGGAACGCGACCCGGCCCGAACAAACCGTGCTCCGGTTGCCGCTGCGCGAACTCGAGCAGGAATTGCCGCGAAGAGGCGGGAGCGGCCCGCTTCTTGTGCTGATCGGCGAAGCACTCCGCGAAACGATACAGCCGCTGCCCATGCCGCTTCCAGCCGATCAGGCCACACGCTCCGCTTAATCCCCGCGGCATCGGCTACGACCGCACGTTGCCCGTAACTACCGGCATCCCGGTTCGAATTCTCGGCGATTTCGTGCCAAGTTCGCGAACCGTTGATTCAGGGTTCGCGAAATGCAGCGTGATCTGGAAGGAATTCTTGTCGTCTCGGTCGAGCAGGCGGTGGCGGCGCCTTATGCGTCCTCGCGCCTTGCCGATGCCGGCGCCCGTGTAATCAAGGTCGAGCGGCCGGAAGGCGACTTTGCGCGCGGCTACGACGATCTCGTGCACGGCGAGAGCGCTTATTTCGTCTGGTTGAATCGCGGGAAAGAATCGATCTGTCTAGACCTCAAGAATCCCGCTGACACGAATCTGCTCGCGCAAATGATCGCGCAGGCTGATGTGTTCATCCAGAATCTTGCGCCGGGCGTGATCGATCGTATGGGCTTTGCGCCCGATAAATTGCGCGCCGGAAATGAGCGGCTGATCACATGCTCGATCTCTGGTTATGGCGATGAAGGTTCGTATCGTGACCTGAAGGCCTACGATCTGCTCGTGCAGGCCGAGAGCGGGCTTTCTTCGATTACCGGAAACGAACACGGCGCTGCGCGGGTCGGCGTTTCGGTGTGCGATATTGCGGCAGGCATGACTGCGTATCAGGCGATCCTGCAGGCGCTGTTCGCGCGCGAACGGACGGGCAATGGCCGGCATATTGCCGTTTCGCTCTATCACGCGCTGTCGGATTGGATGAACGTACCTTATCTCCAATTCGCCTATGGCGGAAAAATTCCGGAGCGCGCCGGTCTCAATCATCCGACCATCGCGCCTTACGGCGCTTACGCGTGCGGTGACGGCAAAGCGGTTCTGATTTCGATTCAGAACGAACGCGAGTGGGCGATGCTGTGCAGCGAAGTGCTGGGCGATGCTGCGATTGCGACCGATCCGCGCTTTACGAACAATACGAACCGCGTTGCGAACCGCCCGGCGCTGGATGCTATTATTCAGAAGGTATTCTCTGAGTCCTCGCGTGAAGCGATCGTCGCGAAGCTCGAGCGCGCGCGCGTTGCTTATGGTCGTGTCAGCGCGCTGGAAGACGTGGCGAAGCACCCGCAGAACCGCTACGTGGAAGTCGATACGCCGACAGGTCCGGTGCGCTGCCTTGCACCCGGCGCGATGTTCGACGGTGCGCTTCCAGCGTTCGGGCCCGTGCCCGCGCTCGGTCAGCACTCCGATTCCCTGCGCGCTGAATTTCTGACAAAGCAAAAGGCACCGGCGTCGAATGCCCGCTGAATTCGACGTGATTATCGTCGGTCTCGGTGCGATGGGGTCGGCTGCGAGCTATCAGTTCGCAAAGCGCGGCGCGAAGGTGCTTGGACTGGATCGCTATTCGCCCCCGCACCGCTTCGGTTCGACGCATGGCGAGACTCGCATCACGCGCATCGCCTGCGGCGAGGGACTCGAATACACGCCGCTTGCCGTTCGTTCGAATGAAATCTGGCAGGAAATTGAGCGAGAGTCGGGCACGGATCTTTTGACGCAAAACGGCTTTGCTTCCATCGCTGGCAAGAAACGCGCGGCAAAGGCGGGAAACGTCGAATTTCTCGAAGTGACCATCGCAGCCGCAAAAGCTGCCGGCATTGAATACGAAATTCTGGATGGAAAAGATTTCCGCCGAAGATTTCCGGCGTTCAATGTCAATGACGACGACACGGTCTATTTCGACCGCGTCGGCGGCTTTCTTCGCCCCGAAGCTTGCGTTGAAATGCAACTTCGTCTGGCAAAAAATAAAGGTGCAGAAATTCATCTGAACGAACGCGCGTTATCGTTTGAGGAAACCGGTAGCGGTGTCCGCGTGAAAACGGCTTCAGGCGAATACGAAGCAAAGACGCTGATCGTGAGCGCGGGGCCCTGGCTCTCGGATTTCCTCGGCACCACGCCGATGCCGGGACTGAAAGTCACCCGGCAGATCGTCTGCTGGTATCGGGTAAAAGACAGCGCGCGCTTCGAAGATTTTCAGCCCGCGCGTTTTCCTGTCTTCGTATGGCAGGTTCCTGCGCAGCAGATTTCCTATGGCTTTCCCGCGCTGGGCGGACCGAAAGACGGCGTAAAAATTTCGACGGAGCAATATGATGTTGCCGTCGATCCGGACGATATGGATCGGACGGTGTCGGCAGCCGAGCAGGCCGCACTCTATGAAGAATATGTCGGGCCTTACTTTCCGGCTCTGGACCGCGAGTGCGTCCGTTCGGATGCTTGCCTTTATACGAGCGTGCCCGACAGCCGCTTCGTGATCGACCGGCATCCCGCGCATTTCCACGTGATCGTTGCCTCACCTTGTTCCGGGCATGGCTTCAAGCATTCGGCGGCAATCGGCGAGGCGCTCGCACAGATGGCGCTTGGCGAGCCGCATATCGATCTCTCGGAGTTCCGTTTCCGGATGTGAGCGGCGACTCAGAAGTCTGGGCATAGAACGGCCACAGGCATCGTTCGTTGTCACAATCCAGTAAAATGCGACCACCGATTCTCTAATTCCGGTGGAAAACGATGCTCGGCTGGTTTCAGTCCCTGATGCCGAAAGAAGAGCGCTTTTTCGAGCTCTTTTCGCGCCATGCCGACGTCGTTCTGGCCGGTGCCGAAGCGCTGGAAGGCCTGCTGCGCGGCGACAAGGTCGAGCACTATTGCAGAATCATCTTCGAGCGCGAGGCCGAGGCTGACGAGATCACGCGTCAGGTTCTGACCGCCGTGCGCCGGACCTTCATTACGCCTTTCGACCGCACTGATATTCAGGATCTCGTGAGTTCGATGGACGATTCCATCGACCAGATGAATAAGACTGCGAAGATCATCACCTTATATGAAGTGAAGAGTTTCGAGCCGCAGATGCAGCAGATGGCGGCGATGGCGCCGGTCGCCGCGCGGCTCGTGCAGAGTGCCATGCCGCTGCTCTCGTCGATCGGGAAAAACAGTTCGCAGCTTCATCGCATCACGGAACAAGTGATCGCGATCGAAGAGAAATCCGACCAGCTCCACGACGAAGGCCGCAAGGCGATGTTTCTCGCGAACCGCAACGGCAATGCGATGAATTTCATCATCGGCGGCGAGATTTACGATCATCTGGAAAAGGTGGTCGATCGTTTCGAAGACGTGGCGAACGAAATCAGCGCACTCGTCACCGATCATCTCTAGGAACGGCGGGCCACCATGGACGCCACTATCAGCCTCCAGATCCTGATCGGCCTGATCGCGATTGCGCTGTTGTTCGATTTTCTGAATGGGCTGCATGACGCGGCAAATTCGATCGCAACGATTGTCTCGACGCGCGTGCTGCGGCCGAAATATGCAGTGATGTGGGCCGCGTTCTTCAATTTCATTGCGTTTCTGTTTTTTGGTCTGCATGTGGCGAACACCGTCGGAACCGGAATCGTCTCCGCAGGTGTCGTGGACGCGCGGGTGATTTTTGGCGCGCTGATGGGCGCGATAACCTGGAACGTCGTGACCTGGTGGGCCGGGATTCCATCGAGCAGTTCGCATGCGCTGATCGGCGGGCTCGTCGGCGCAGCCGTCACCAAGGCGGGCAGCGTTGCGATTGTCTGGACCGGCCTGATCAAGACCGCCGCCGCAATCGTGCTTTCGCCGATGACCGGCTTCTTCCTAGCGTTGATGCTGGTGCTTCTTGTGTCGTGGCTCTTCGTGCGCGCGAGCCCGCGCTCGGTCGACAGCACATTCCGCACCCTGCAATTCGTGTCGGCATCGCTTTATTCGCTCGGACACGGCGGCAACGATGCCCAGAAAACCATGGGCATTATCGCGGTGCTACTGTTTTCGACCGGCCATCTCGGCAGCGAATTTTATGTGCCGTTCTGGGTGGTGCTCAGCTGCCAGTTCTTCATGGGGCTCGGCACATTGATGGGCGGCTGGCGCATCGTGCACACGATGGGCTCGAAGATTACGCGGCTCACGCCGATGCAGGGTTGCTGCGCGGAAACCGGCGGGGCGATTACGCTGTTCGCGGCGACCTATCTCGGCATTCCGGTTTCGACCACGCACACGATCACCGGCGCGATCGTCGGCGTCGGCGCCGCGCGGAAGGTTTCGGCGGTGCGCTGGAACGTAGCGAGCAATATCGTCGTTGCGTGGATCGTGACATTGCCGGCGTCAGCGATCATCGCCTCGATTTTCTATCTACTGAGCGGTTTGTTCTCTTGAGCCCGAAGACGACAACGGCCCGGCAATACGCCGCCTTACCCTACAGGCGGAATAAGAAAGGCGTTGTCGAAATCATGCTCGTCACGTCGCGCGAGTCGCGGCGCTGGATCATTCCCAAGGGCTGGCCGATTTCAGGTGTCGAGCCGCATAATCTCGCGGCACTCGAAGCGATGGAGGAGGCGGGCCTGCTCGGCAAGGTCGGCGACAAGCCCATCGGCGTCTACCACTACGACAAGAAGCGCGGCGACGGGTCGGTGGTGAATTGCGCCGTCGATACCTATGTGCTGGAAGTCGAGCAGCAGATGCCGACTTGGCCCGAGCAGGACGAGCGCAAGACAAAATGGTTCGCGCCGGAAGAAGCCGCGTCGCAGGTTCAGGAGCCGGAACTGCGCGACATGATCAAGAAATTCGCCAAGCAGTTCCGTTGAAGAAGGCTCGGCCGCTTTCGTTTGTTTATGTACTCGGCTGCTCGGATCGCGATGGCGTCCGGACCTATGTCGGCTGGACCAACGATATTCGCAGACGGCTCGCCCGCCACAATGCAGGCAGTGGCGCCCGTTCGACCCGTGGCCGCGCGTGGCAGCTTCTGTATGTCGAATATTTCGATAGCCGGGTGGAAGCCATGCGCCGCGAATATTTCCTGAAACGCGCGCGCAAGCTGCGCAAGAAATTGAGCGCGGGTATTTCGCTTCTTAGCCCGGTGCCCTAAAGCCAAGGGATGAATACGAAACAGGAAGCGCGCGAGGCCGCCGTGATCGGCGCTGGCCCGGCAGGACTGATCGCCGCCGAGGAAATCGCGAAGGCCGGATTTCGCGTGACGGTCTATGAACGAATGCCTTCTGCGGGCCGCAAGTTTTTGCTCGCGGGTAGGGGCGGTCTCAATCTCACCCATGGCGAAGCGCTGGAAAGTTTCCTGCAGCGCTATGGGGAGCGCGCGGAAGCGCTGCGTCCTTCAATTGAGAGTTTTCCTCCTGCCAGATTGCGCGAGTGGAGCGAAACGCTGGGTCAGAAAACTTTCGAGGGTTCGAGCGGGAGAATTTTCCCGGAAGCATTCAAGGCGTCGCCTCTGCTGCGCGCTTGGCTGCGGCGGCTCGACGAAATGGGTGTCGCCTTCGCGTTTCGTCATCGCTGGCTCGGCTGGGATCGCGAAGGCGCGCTTCTGTTCGATACGCCGAAAGGCACTGCGAGCGTAAAGGCAGACGCTGCGATGCTCGCGCTCGGCGGCGCAAGCTGGCCGCGCCTCGGCTCCGATGGGTCGTGGACCGAAATCGTCTCGACTGCAGGCGTGATGCTCGCTCCATTGCTGCCGGCAAATTGCGGTTTTGAGATTGCGTGGTCCGAGAGTTTTCGCGAGCGCTTTGCAGGAACGCCGTTGAAAAGAATTGCGCTGACTTGCAATGAGGTAAGCGTGCGCGGCGAAGCTGTAGTTGCGGCCTATGGATTGGAAGGCGGCGCGGTTTACGCGCTCTCGGCTAAACTTCGCAAAGAGGTTCTCGAAAATGGAAAAGCGATCCTGAATGTCGCGCTTCGTCCCGACCTTTCGGAGACGCAGATGGCGACAAAGCTTGCGGCACCGCGCGGAAAGCAATCCTTCTCGAATTTTCTGCGCAAGGCACTGAACTTGCCGCCGGTCGCAATAGCGCTGTTGCAGGAGTGGGCTGCGCAGAATGCCGCGAAGCTTTCAGAAATGAATCCCGAAGCGCTCGCTGGCCTCGTCAATCGTCTGCCGGTAACGGTTACGGGCACTGCACCTATCGCAAACGCAATCTCCAGCGCAGGCGGTATTCCGTTTGCCGAGCTCGACCAAAACTTGATGTTGCAAAAAATACCCGGCGTTTTTGCAGCAGGCGAGATGCTCGACTGGGAAGCGCCGACCGGCGGCTATCTGCTGCAGGCGTGTTTTGCGACCGGCGTGGCTGCGGGGCGTGGCGCGGTGAGCTGGCTCTCGCGACTCTGATTACTCGGCCGGCACCGCGCGAATGGTAGCGGAAGCCGCCGGCGTTTCGGCAGGTGCAACGGCGATCTCGCCCGCGGCGCTGACACCCGGCAACAGATGCGCGATCGCATTCGCATAGTAGCGCAGGATGTGCAGATCGGCGGGATTGGCGGAAAAAATGCCATCGCTGTTTTCCTGCACGATGTGCCGAAGCTTCAGCATCCGCAAACCGACTTCGATCGCGTAGTCGCGGTCGGAGCGCGGGATATGCACATAGGCTTTCGACGCCTCAAGCGTTTCGATGATCTTTGAGACGCGGCTCTTGACCTCGAACAGCGAAAGCGGCGTCGGGTGTGCCTCCAGCAGCGCGGTCGCGACCAGCGAAACGGGTAGCGCAGGCACCACTTTCCCGACCGCGTCCATCAGCTTGGAGCCCAGCCGCTCGACTTCCGTAAAGCGCTCCGCGTCCGGTAAATCGCGGAAATCGATCTTGCGCTCCGCGACATACTGTTTGAGCGAAAACGGTTCGCCGAAGCTTACGCAGGTGTAGCCGTAACGGTACCAGTTGCCGCGCATCGCAAGCCAGATGTGATGAAAGAAGTGGCTCAGGAAAACGAATAGATTGAATCCGAACACGGGCTTCTTGCCCGCTTCGGTGTTGGCGGCACTCGTCAGCATGCGGTCTTCGAGCACGCGGTCGTAATTCACGCCGACCGGAACGAAGACGACATCCTTCGGTCCTTTCGGATCGAAAGCCGCAACCATGTAGCTGAGCAGTCCGAATTTCGGAGGACGCAACTTACCGTCGCGGGAGAGACCGCCCTCGGGGAAGATCGCCTGCACGACGCCGGATGCGGTCGCCATGTGGACGTAGCGCGAAAGTACTTTGCGATAGAGCGCGTCGCGCGAGTCGCGCCGGATGAAATAGGCGCCCATCGAGCGAATGAGATTGCGCAAGCCCCAGATCTGCGCCCATTCGCCGACTGCATATGAGAGTGCGGAAGACTGTGCCGCGACGTAGGTCACGAGCACGTAATCCATGTTGGAGCGATGATTGATCACAAAGACTACGGAAGAGTCCGGATCGACTTTCGAGAACGCCTCTTCGTTCCGGAAGCCGATGCGCACGCGATAAAGCGTCTCCGAAATCCGCTTCGCGATGCGGGTACCGATCCGGAAATAGGCGTAGGCAGAGAACGAGGGCACGATCTCGCCCGCGTAGCGCTTCACTTTATCCATCAGCACTTCGCGCGGAATTTTCTCCGTGCGCGCATACTCATCGACCGCGTGCAGCACCTCCGGGTCATAGACCAGCCGGTCCATAAGCACCTGCCGCTTGGTGAGCTTGAAGGGTTTGATCTGCAGCCGGAGCCGGGTGTTCAGCTCGCTGATCGCCTTGTTGGCGCGGCGCCGGAACGCCCAGCGCACGCTAGGGATCAGGAGCCGGTCGAGGAACGCGAGCGCCGCCAGCAGGCCCGCAATTATGACAAGCCAGAGCGGCAGCGTGACTTCGGACCACATATTTCTGCCCCCAATGGCTGCGAGACGGCGGACCGTTCATCCGCTATTGAAGCGTTTCCTTGAGACCCCGGCTCTTATGCTCGTGACCGATCAGCCCCACGCTATGCAATACAAAGCCAGGCCCCGGCGCAACTGGGGCCGGAAACTGAAGGGTTATGCCTTCGGCTGGGCGTGGTTCGACCCGATCAGTTCATGGGCGCTGCGGCGGCTGTTCGTACCTTCCTCGCTGTTGTGGGCGGCAGCGGAACAAGCCGGCACATCGGTTGAGCACTTCTTCGATGCAGCCCAGCTTCCGCGCAAAAGCGCGAACGAAAAGAAGCTCGCCGAGGCGCTTGTGCAGACAGCCGCAACGCGCGCGATTGCCGAGCGTAAGGAAGCCGAATGGCAACAGGTGTTTTTCGGTAACGCCCCCGCCGGGCCGGATGCGCGGCGCGAGCTTGAAGCCGCGCGTTATGCTGCGAGCCACGCTTATAATCTCTCGCGTCGTCATTTCGGCTTCATGCTCAGAAACGATCCGCCGCGGATCAAGTCGCAAACGCAGAGTCCGGAAGAGATCGCCGCGATTTATGGCACGCAGTTCGAACGGCTGTCGCTCGATGGCATCGCGAACGGCAATACGCAGATCGAAGTCTCGAAGCAGATCGAGCGCGCAGCAGGCGTCGATTATTGGCTGCGCTTTCAAAGTCCGTCGGCGCTGCTCGGCGACACGGTCTATGCGCGGGTACTCGAACCGCAAGGCGTGAAAAATCCGCCGACGATCATTTTCGGTCACGGCATCTGCATCGAATTCGATCACTGGCGCGGCTTGATCGACGAAGCGCGCACACTGCGCGCGGAAGGCTTCCGCGTAATCCGCCCGGTTGCGCCGTGGCATGGCCGCCGCCGTCCGCTCGGCAGCTTCGGCGGACAGCCGATGATGGCGCGCATCCCCGGCGGCTTGTTCGATGCTTTCACAGGCGCGGCCCAGGAATGGGCGGTGCTCGCGAACTGGGCGCGGCAAACTTCAAACGGTCCGCTCGCTTACGGCGGCACGAGTTTGGGCGCCCTGATCGCGCAATTCGCGGCAGAGAAAATCGGCGAGCGCGACCAGCGGCTGCGCGCGGACGGGCTATTCCTGATCACGCATTCCGGCCGCATGACCGATGCGACCTTTCATGGCGACATGGCGAATTTGCTCGGCGTCGATCTGAATGCCGAACAGCACGGCTGGAGCCGCGAGCGGATCGAAGCGGGCCTCGGGCTGCTCGATCCCGCATTGCTTCCCGCCGTCGATCCAAAGCGCATCGTCACCGTGCTCGGAAAGCGCGACCGCATTACGCCTTATGCGAGCGGCCTGAGCCTGATCGATTCCTGGGGCGTGCCTGACGCAAACCGTTTCGTCTGGGATCGCGGACATTTTTCGATGCCGCTCACCATGATCCGCAATCCTGCGCCGGTCGCGCGCTTCCGCGAAGTGATGACGCGGCTTTAAGCGACGCGCGCGTTGCTTTTGCCTTCATAAAGATCGCGGCCTTCGACCAGCGCACGGATTTTCCCGTCGGCGATCGAGCGCTTCAGCATCCAGAAGCCGCAGTCCGGGTGAATATATTTCACCCGGCCAGCGCCGATCATGGTCTCTGCGCGTTCGATCTGACGCGCAATCGAATCCGCGCTTTCGATCACCGTCGATTTGATATCGACGACGCCGAGGCCGAAGCCGATTTCGGGTTTTAGTTCGCGGAACGCCGCGAGTTCTTCCGCCGGGCGATGCGCGTTCTCCATCACGATGTGATCGCAGTGAAGCGCGTTGAGATATTTCATCAACTGATTCCACGTGCCCTTCTGGATCGACTGGCCGCCGTAATTGCCGAAGCACAGATGAACGGCCGGCTTCGTCTTCACGGCTTTCAGCACACGATTGATCGCGTCCGCCGCCCACTGCCATTCGTCCGGGCTGCCCGGCAAATTCGCTTCGTCGATCTGCACGACATCGGCATCGATATGTTTGACTTGCTCAGCGAGTGCATCGGCAATCGCGAAAGCGAGATCCGGCAGCTTCTTGTAGTGTTTGTCGAGCAGCGTCTTCGCCAGCATATGCGGGCCAGTCACGGTAAACTTGAACGGCTTCTTCGTGAGCGCGCGTGCGCGCTGATACGCCTGCGGCAGATCGAGCGTGCCGGAATTGACGGGACCATCGACAATTCCGGGCGGCCGCGTGCGGAAGCGCATCGTGCTCTTCGCGCGATATTCGACGAGTTCGTCGAAAGTGATCGCGGTGCGGATGCCCGCCATCGGCTTCACGAAATATTCGATCATGCCGTTCGTCTCGGGATGGTTCACGTCGAAGCGCGAAAGCTCGCCATCGCAGACGACGTCGATCCCGGCCTGCTCCTGCGTATGCAGCACGACGCGCGTCGCATCGATCACTGCCTGTTCGGAGGGAAGGGCGGTGAGCCACTCGGGCACCGGATAAGAGCCGACGACGGTAGTCAGAATTCGCGCTGCGTTTGCCATGTACTCGCTCCCACGCCTTTTCTCGGCGGTTGCCGGGCGTCTTTCCGCGCCCTAAGATCGTAAGTATCTAACTGGTTACTTATAGCGCGGCCACCGTGCAAGCGCCAACAAGAACGTAAGAAGGGAACACGCCATGAATGCCGCAGCGCCGATGCTGCCCGATGCCTTTCGCGACGAGGCGCATGTCGAAGATTTTATGACGCAGCCTTCGGATTTGCTGCGTGTTGATCTCGATAAGGCTCCGGGAGACATTCTGGTGCTTGGCGTGGGCGGAAAGATGGGCCCGACGCTCGCCCGGCTCGCCAAACGCGCCATGCCCAATCGCCGCGTCATCGGAGTCGCGCGCTTTTCAGAAGAAGGCCTGCGCGAGAAGCTGCAATCCTGGGACATCGAATGCATCGCGGCCGATCTGCTCGACCGCGAGAGCCTTGAGAAACTTCCGAGATCGCCGAACGTCGTCTTCATGGCCGGCCGCAAATTCGGTTCGACCGGTGCCGAGCATCTGACCTGGGCGATGAACGCGCATGTTCCGGCGATGGTGGCGGAAGTTTTCGCGAAGTCCCGCATCGTGTCGTTTTCGACCGGCTGCGTTTATCCCTACGTCGATGTCGAGAAGGGAGGCGCGACCGAAGAGGTTGCGGCCGTGCCTCCGGCGGGTGCCTATGCAAATTCCTGTGCCGCACGCGAGGCGATGTTCGAGCATTTCTCGCGCAAGCACGAAACGCCGGGACGGATCATCCGCCTGAACTACGCAATCGATATGCGCTACGGCGTGCTTCACGACGTTGCGTCGAAAGTGTTCTTTGAAAAAGCGATCGATCTCACTGCGGGCCACGTCAACGTAATCTGGCAGGGCGATGCGAACACGATGATCCTGCGCATGTTCGCGCATTGCACGACACCGACGAGCCCTATCAACATCAGCGGCCCGGAAACCATCTCGATCCGCTGGCTGGCGTCCGAATTCGGCAAGGCGTTCGGCAAGCAGCCGAAGTTCACCGGCAAGGAAGCAGGCGACGGCTGGCTGGTGAACACTTCGAAAGCGAGAAAACTTCTCGGCGAGCCGCCGGTTTCGCTCGAGCGCATGATCCGCTGGACCGCGGACTGGATCGCGCGAAACCAGAAGAGCCTCGGCAAGGAAACGCATTACGATACGCGCGATGGCAGTTTCTGATTTGGAAATCGGCCTGCTCACGCCGGATGATCTCGGCGACGCCGATGCGCTGGTAAAAGAAGCCGGCTGGAATCAGGTCGAAGCCGATTGGCGGATTTTTCTCGACCTCGGCAAGGTCTATGCGATCCGCGACGGCGGCAAAGTGATCGCCACGGCTGCAGCGCTTCCCTATGGCGGCCGGTTCGGCTGGATCAGCATGGTGCTGATCGCGGGCGCATATCGCCGCCGAGGATTGGCGACACGGCTCATGAACCGCTGCATCGAAAGCCTGACTGGAGCAGGGCTTGTCCCCATTCTCGACGCGACGCCTGCAGGGCGCGCGGTTTACGTCGGGCTCGGCTTTGAGGATTCCTGGCCGTTTCAACGCATGTTGCTGAAAGAACCCGCGCGGGCTTCCAAAACCGCGAACGCACTACGTGTCGAGGCGGTTTCGGATGAAAACTGGACAGCGCTCTGCGCCTATGACGCGAAGCTTTTCGGCGCGGATCGTAGTGCGGTGCTGTTGCGCCTGCGGGGGAGGTTGCCGAAAGCGGAAGCGCTGGTCCGTAGCGGCGATAAAATCGCGGGCTTCCTGCTCGGGCGAGCGGGAAGAAGGGCCGCACAGATCGGCCCGCTCGTCGCGGACAATGACGAGATCGCATCCGCACTGCTTGATCACGCAATCAAGTCCATCGCTGCGCCGGTCTATGTCGATGTGATGGATGATAAGCACGGGCTCCTGAAGCAGCTTGCTGACGCGGGCTTTGTTCACGAGCGTCCATACACCCGTATGATGCTTCGCCGCAGCGAAAGCTTTCAGGACTTGCCGCGCACGTTCGCAGTGGCCGGGCCTGAACTCGGATAAATAAAAAAGGGCCGGCGAAGTGCCGGCCCTTTTCAATTTCAGTTCTTCTCGATCAGTAAAGCTTCGGCGGATTAATCGCCGGCATCTTGATGTTCTTGTCGAGGAACTCGTTGGTATAGGCCGTCTTGATGTCGTAGGCCTTTTCCATCTTCAGGTATTCATCGACGAGTTTGTAGTCGGCGGCCATGCGCTTGTCGTCATGCCAGCCGAGCGCGACGTTCTTCGAAGTTTCGTCGCTCATCAGGATTGAGACGAGGTGCCAGTTGGTCAACTCGTTGTCGAACTTGAGTGCGCCGTTCATGTCGACCATCGCCTGTACGCAGGGTTCCGGCTTCTTCGCGCATTCGGCGAAAGCCTTCTGCGTGACCTTCACGAAAGCGGCGACCTTGTCTTTGTTCGCCTTCAACCAGTCGGCATTCACGACGAGCGAGTTGCCGTAAGGATTGAGACCGCCGTCGCGCCAGGCGAGGAAGCCCATGTCGTCGCCGAGTTCGCGGGCGAAAACGTGATGCAGGTTGAAGAACGACGTCGTTGCGTCGATCGCGCCGGACTTCAGCGCGGCGAGCTTCGAGTTGGCGTCGATGTTCACCCAGATCACCGAGTTCGGATCGATACCGTGTGCTTTGGCGAGTGCGGGCCACATCGTGCGGGCGCCGTCGCCTGCCGGATTGCCGATACGCTTGCCGACGAGATCCTTGATGCCCTTGATGCCCGAACTCTTCTTCCAATACATGCCTTGCGGCGAGTTGGCGTAGATGTTCATGACACCGACAAGGTTCGCGCCCTTGCCGTTGAACAGAAGCACGCCCGCCATGTCGGTAAGACCGATCTGCGAGGAGCCAGCAGCAACTTTCTGCGCCGATGCGGCGGAGCCGCGGCCCGCTTCGATGTCGAGATCGACGCCGGCTTCTTTGTACCAGCCGTTCTTCAGCGCGTAGAAATACGGCGCGTGGTCGCCACCGACGACCCAGTTCAGGGTCAAGGTAACTTTCTGCGCGGAAGCGCTCGCCGGTGCCAACAGAGCAGCGGCGAAAATCGCGGACGCAAATTTCAATGCAGTTTTCATCTGACTTCCTCCCGTAGCCTTTCGCCGCATGTGCCGGTTATCCGGTTCTCGACAGGCGGCGAAGTTTCGATGTAACTATCTGGTTACAAGACGATATGAGCGGCCAAAGCGCCTGTCAAATGGCGCAAAAATGAGCGCGAGCGGCTGAACTTCTGCATCGCGACGGCAAGGCCGAGGGAGACGTGCGTGGCGTTACGCTGGAACGATTTACCGGCAGAAGTGCTGTCCGTGTTGCGGAAAGGCGCGGTGATTCCGGCGCATCCGCTCGCGCTCGATGCTTCGCGCAAGTTCGACGAACGCCGCCAGCGTGCGCTCACACGATATTATATTGACGCGGGTTCCGGCGGACTTGCCGTCGGCGTGCACACCACGCAATTCGCAATCCGCGAAGTTGGGCTTTACGAGCCGGTGCTTTCGCTTGCGATGAAGACCGCGCAGGAAGCGGCGAAGAAACCACTCGTCATGGTCGCCGGTCTTGCCGGAAAAACCGCGCAGGCGGTGAAGGAAGCGCAGACTGCGCGCGGCATCGGCTATCACGCGGGATTGCTCTCGCTAGCCGCGATGAAAGGTTCGAACGAAGACGAATTGATCGAGCATGCGAGGAAGGTTGCAGCCGAGATTCCGCTGGTCGGGTTTTATCTGCAGCCCGCAGTCGGCGGCATCGTGCTTCCGGCGTCGTTCTGGAAACGCTTTGCCGAAATCGAAAATGTCGTTGCGATCAAGATGGCGCCGTTCAATCGTTATCGTACGCTCGACGTGATCCGTGGCGTTGTTGAAGCGAAGGCCGAAGAACGGATCACGCTTTACACAGGCAACGACGATCACATCGTGCTCGATCTCGTGACGCCTTTCGTCGTCATGCGCGACGGCAAACCTGTGACGGTGCGGATCAAAGGCGGCTTGCTCGGGCATTGGAGTTGCTGGGTGAAGCGCGCGGTCGAACTTCTGGAGCGTGCGCAGAAAGAAGCGGCACAGCCGTCAGTGTCAGCCGAAATGCTTGCGCTGGATTCCCAGGTTACGGACTGCAACGCCGCGATCTTCGATGTCGCAAATGACTTTCATGGCGTGATCTGCGGGTGCCACGAAATTCTCCGCCGTCAGGGATTGCTCGAAGGCACGTGGTGTCTCGATCCGAAAGAGACGCTTGGGTCGGGGCAGAAGGAAGAAATCGACCGCGTTTATGCCGCTTATCCGCATTTGAACGACGACGGTTTCGTCCGTGAAAATCTTTCGCGGTGGCTGGCATGAAGTATTTTTGCGGGTTGCGAGCGTCGATGGCTTCCCGGATAGTCGAGCAGGGAAGGGGAGAACATCCATGAGTGGCAATAACGAACAGGTGCAGCGCTACGCGCTCGCCGTGCTCAGCCATTTGATCCTCGTCGCGGTCTGGCACTTCTTCGTGGTCTACGGAAAAGTTCCGAAGATCGTGATGCCGTCGCCCTACGACACGCTTCACGCGCTCGTTGTGCCGAACTATCGCTGGCTGGAAAACATCGCGGCGACCAGCATCGAAATCTTCGGCGGCTTTCTGCTCGCGGCGGTATTCGGAATTCTCACGGCACTCATGTTCTCGTGGTTTCGCTACCTTGAGATGTTCGCGATGCCGCTCCTCGTCAGCCTCAACATGATTCCGAAAGTGGCGCTCGGACCGCTGATGATCGTCTGGTTTCGGTACGGCATCTGGCCGAACACGCTGATGGCTTTCGCGATCTGCTTTTTTCCCATCGTGCTTACGACCGCGCGCGGTCTTCGCGAAGTCGAGCCCGATCTTCTCGATCTTGTGCGCACCTTGCGCGGCTCGCGCTGGCAGTTGTTTGTAAAGATTCAGCTTCCGGGCGCACTGCCTTACATCTTCTCAGGCATGAAGGTCGCGGCGATCCTTGCTGTTGCAGGCGCGATCGTCGGCGAGTTTCTCGGCTCCGAACGCGGCCTCGGCTATCTGATGCTGCAGGTGCAGGTGACGCTCGATACCGCCGCGATGTTCATGGCGGTTATTCTCATTACGCTGATCGGCGGCGTGCTCTACGGCATCGTGCTCGGGCTCGAGCGCTACTTCGTCGTCAAAGACGCGCGGATTCAATAGGCGCGCCATGGCAGAACCCTTTATCCAGCTTTCCGGCGTCAAGAAGGTCTATCGGACCCGCGGCAAGGAATTTCTCGCGGTGTCCGAAGCGACCTTCGATGTGGAGCAGGGCGAACTCGTTTCGCTCGTCGGTCCGTCCGGTTGCGGCAAGACTACGCTTCTGAAAATTCTCGCCGGGCTGCACGGCCACGATGCCGGCATCGTCCGCATCGGCTCGCCTCGCCAGCCGTTCAATCCCGCGCGGGACATCGGCATGGTGTTTCAGCAGCCGTTGCTCCTGAAATGGCGCCGCATTATCGACAACGTGATGCTGCCGACCGAAATTCTGGGTCTGCCGCAGGACGCCGCGCGCAAGCGCGCCTATGAACTGCTCGATCTCGTCGGCCTCAAAGGCCACGAGGATAAATATCCGTATGAGCTTTCCGGCGGCATGCAGCAACGCGCGTCGATCGCGCGCGCGCTCGTGCACGACCCGAAACTCATTCTCATGGACGAGCCTTTCGGCGCACTCGACGCGCTGACGCGCGAGAAGATGAATCTCGAACTTCTGCAAATCTGGGCGAAGGCGAAGAAGACGATCATCTTTGTGACCCACGGCATTACTGAGGCGGTTTTCCTCGGTACGCGCGTCGTCGTGCTGACCGCGGGTCCGGCGAAAATGGCCGACAACTTTCAGGTCGATATTCCGATGCCGCGCACGCTCGACGTGCGCAACACCGAGAAGTTCGGCGAATACACGCGCCGTATCTATCGCCTTCTGGGAATGGAATGACGTCTGGATAAAGTATGAGTTGGGACGGCATCATTATCGGCGCGGGTCACAACGCGCTCGTGCTGCAGGCCTACCTCGGCAAGGCCGGTCTGAAAGTGCTTTCGATCGACCGGCGTCACATCGCGGGCGGCGGGTTGTCGACGATGGAAGACCCGCGCCGTCCGGGCTTCTTGCACAACACGCATGCTTTCTTTCAGCGCGCGATCACGCAGATGCCGTGGTACGGCGATCTCGAACTTGAACGGCACGGCGCGAAATATATCGAGCCGGAACTGAACGTCGCGATGATCACGAGCGACGACCGCTCGCTCGAATGGTGGACCGATATCGACCGCACCGTCGCTTCCTTCGAGAATTTCTCGAAGAAGGACGCCGAGACGCTGAAGCGCTGGCAGAGCGATTTCGTGCCGATCGTGCGCGACATTCTCTCCTGGGAAGCGAAGTCGCCGCCCCTGCCGGCGAAAGAGCGCCGGGCGCTGCTGGAAAAAAGTGCGGCCGGCCGGCGGCTTCTTGAAGTCAGCGCGCTTTCTCCGCTCGAATTTGTTCATCAGGAATTCGAGAATCCGGCCGTGAAAGCGGGGCTTCTTTTCTTCAACGGGCTTCGCGAGGTCGATCTGCGTGTGAAAGGTTTCGGCCATCACATTGCGGCACTTCTTGCATCGCCCGCGAAAGCGCAGATGTCGCGCGGAGGAACGGCGGCCCTCGCGCATGCGCTGGAAAACGCCGTGCGCGAAAGCGGCGGCGAAATTCGTCTGCTCACCGAGCCTGCTCGGGTTATTGTCGAGAACGGCAAGGCGGTCGGCGTTGAGACGCAAGAAGGCGAGGTGCTGCGCGCGAAGACCTTCGTCGCATCTGCGCTAAATCCGCAGCAGACGTTCCTCGATCTCTTGGACGAGAAGCTGGTGCCCCGCGAAATCCGCGACCTCGCGTCGAAGTTTCAATACAATCTGCTCGCGCCACTTTTTGCGCTTCATCTCAATCTGAACGAAGCGCCGCAATACACTGCTGCGAAGAACAATCCCGCGCTCGCCAAAGCCTTCATGGTGATCATGGGTCTCGATCACGTCGATCAGTTCAACGACATCGTGCGTCACCACGAGGCGGGCACGGTGCCCGATACCGTGATGTGGGGCGCCTCACCTTCGCTCTTTGATTCCACGCAGGCGCCGGCCGGCAAGCACACGGCCTTTATGTGGGAAAAGTTGCCCTACTATTTGAACGGCGATCCGACGAGCTGGGACGATTACAAAGACGAGCACTGCGAGAAGATGCTGAAGCTCTGGCGCAAACACGCGCCGAACCTCGACGCTGCGCTGCTGGACGCTTTCACGCGCTCTCCGCTCGATGTCGAACGCGAGTTGCCGAACATGCGCGAAGCCGATCTTCTGATCGGTGCGTTCACGAACGGGCAGGTTGGGCACGATCGCCCGTTCCCCGGCGCGGGCAGCTATCGCGCGCACATTCCGAATTTGTATCTGTGCGGATCGTCGAGCCATCCGGGCGGCAACGTCACCGGCCTTCCGGGCTACAATGCAGCACAAGTGATTCTTGCCGACCTCGGCATCAAGGCGGATTGGGCGCCGCCGCCGATTTCCGAACGATTGAAAGCATTGCACTGATGGCAACCGCGCTTGCGAAAAAATCGTCGCTGAAACGCGCGAACGGAAATGCCCGCGATCCCGAGCGCACGCGCGCGGTAATTCTCGCCGCGGCGACCGCCGAAATTACTGCGAAAGGTCTGGGTGGCGCGCGTGTCGACGAAATCGCGGATCGTGCGGGCGTCAACAAGCGGATGATCTATCACTATTTCGGCGACAAGGACGGCGTCTATCTCGCCGTACTCGAAGCCGCCTATGAAGAAATCCGCTCGGAAGAAATCAAGCTCGATCTGAAAAAGCGCGACCCGGTCGAAGGCATGCGCGAGCTTGTCGCCTTCACCTGGAATTACTATCGCGACCACCCGGAATTTCTGAGCCTGCTTGCGACGGAGAATCTCCATCGCGCAGCCTATCTGAAGCGCTCGAAGAAAATCCGCGAACTGCATTCCCCGCTCGTCGGTATGATCACCGATCTTTTGCAGCGCGGCGCGAAAGCGAAAGTTTTCCGCAGCGATGTCGATCCGGTCGAGCTTTATATTTCGATCGCCGCGCTCGGGTTCTTTTACATGTCGAACCGGCACACGCTTTCCACGATCTTCGGCCGCGATCTCGCAACGCCGAAGAGCCTCGAGGTGCGTGGCAAGCATCTCGTCGATGTCGTCATGGGGTACCTCAGACCTTGAGCCTTGACGGCAAAACCCCGCTATCGTACTTGTAACTAATTGGTTACTTAAGGCCGCGCACGAACGGTCCTTCAAACAAAACATTCCCGGGAGAGCGAAAATGGCGACGCAGCGCCTTGGCATCATCATGAACGGCGTCACGGGACGCATGGGTTTGAACCAGCATCTGGTTCGCTCGATCGTCGCCATTCGCAAGCAGGGCGGTGTCGCGCTCTCGAATGGCGACCGCGTCATGCCCGATCCGATCCTTGTCGGCCGCAACGCAGAGAAAGTCGCGGCACTTGCCAAGCAATACGGCATCGAGCGCTCGACCTCCGATCTCGACGCGGCACTAAAAAATCCAGACGACACCGTTTTCTTCGACGCAGCGACCACGCAGATGCGCTGCGATCTGCTCACCAAAGCGATCAACGCCGGCAAGCACGTCTATTGCGAGAAGCCGATTTCGGATTCGCTCGATAAGGCGCTCGCCGTCGCGAAGCTCGCAAAACAAAAAGGCATCAAGCACGGGGTCGTGCAGGACAAGCTGTTTCTGCCGGGCCTGCGCAAGATTCAGCTTCTCAAAGAGTCCGGCTTCTTCGGAAAAATTCTCTCGGTACGCGGCGAGTTCGGTTACTGGGTGTTCGAAGGCGACTGGGGTCAGCCCGCGCAGCGGCCAAGCTGGAATTACCGCAAAGCCGACGGCGGCGGCATCATCCTCGATATGCTCTGCCACTGGCGCTATGTGCTCGACAATCTGTTCGGCAAAGTGAAAGCCGTGAGTTGCCTTGGCGCGACACACATTCCATCGCGCGTTGATGAGGCAGGCAAAACCTACAAAGCCGATGTCGATGACGCGGCTTACGCCACCTTCGAACTGGAAGGCGGCGTGATTGCGCAGATCAACTCTTCCTGGGTGACACGCGTGAAGCGCGACGATCTCGTGACTTTCCATGTCGATGGCACGCACGGTTCGGCAGTCGCCGGTCTCACGCGCTGCTATACGCAGCATCGCGTGAACACGCCGCGCCCGGTCTGGAATCCGGACGAGCCGCAGACCATGAAGTTTCAGGAACAGTGGGACGAGATGCCGGACAACACGGTCTACGACAACGGCTTCAAGGTGCAGTGGGAAGGTTTCATCCGCCACCTGATCGAAGGCACGCCGTGGAAATTCGATTTGCTCGAAGGCGCGAAGGGCGTTCAACTCGCCGAGCTTGGCCTGAAGAGCTGGGCGGAACGCCGCTGGCTGGACGTTCCTGAACTGAAGGTGTGACGATGGCGACACTCTCGCTGCCCGATATCGATCGCAAGCTTTCGCCTTACACGACGGGCGAGCCGATCCAGTTTCCGTCGAAGGAAGAAATTGCGTCGTTCAATCGCGTCGCGTTCGCGGCCGCGCATGTCGTCGCCGATCCGCTTGCCAATAACGATCCGTGGGTTGATCCCGCAATCGATTGGGACCGCACCATCGCGTTCCGTCATTATCTCTGGGATCTTGGTCTCGGTGTTGCCGAAGCGATGGACACCGCGCAGCGCGGCATGGGCCTCGACTGGAACGGCGCACAGGAACTGATCAAGCGCGCACTGGAAGCCGCGAAGTCGCGCCCGGGTGTGAAGATCGCCTGCGGCTGCGGCACCGATCACATCACGCCGGGACCGGACGTTTCGGTCGATGACGTGATCCGCGCTTACGAGCAGCAGATCGAAGTGATCGAAAAGCTGGGCGGCCGCCTGATCGTGATGGCGAGCCGTGCGCTCGCTTACGCTGCGAAAAGTCCCGAGGACTACAAGCGCGTTTACGACCGCATTTTAGGTCAGGTGAAAGAGCCGGTGATTCTGCACTGGCTCGGCGAAATGTTCGACCCCGCGCTCAAAGGTTATTGGGGCTCGGACGATCACATGGCCGCGATGGATGTCTGCCTCGATATCATTGCGCGCAACGCTTCTAAAGTGGACGGCGTGAAGATTTCGCTGCTCTCCAAGGAAAAAGAAATCGAGATGCGTCGCCGGCTGCCGAAAGGCGTGCGCATGTATACGGGCGACGATTTCAATTACGCCGAACTGATTGCCGGCGACGAAGAAGGTTATTCCGAAGCGCTGCTCGGTATCTTCGACGGCATCGCGCCTGCGGCGTCCGCGGGTCTTGCGCGGCTTGCGAAAAACGATCTGCAAGGCTTCCACGGCATTCTCGAGCCGACCGTTCCGCTTTCGCGCCATATCTTTAAAGCGCCGACGCGCTTTTATAAAACCGGCATCGTGTTTCTCGCCTGGCTGAACGGTCAGCAGGATCACTTCCTGATGATCGGCGGGCAGGAGAGCGCGCGCTCGATGCAGCATCTTTCCGAACTGTTCCGTCTCGCCGACAAGGCGCGCGTGTTGCACGATCCGGAGTTGGCAGCATCCCGCATGAAGAAGTTGCTCGCGGTTCACGGTATCGGCTGAGTGCCATGAACGCCGAAGGCCTTTCGATCAACCTCGCGACCGTCCGTGAGCAATGGAATCTCGGGCAGGCCGTCGAGGCCTGCGCAAAGCTCGGCATTAAAGCCGTGGATCCGTGGCGCGATCAGGTCGCGAAATTCGGATTGAACGATTCCGCGAAGGTCATCAAAGACAACGGCATGCGGGTCACCGGCTATTGCCGTGGCGGCATGTTCACGCACGCCGACGCTAAGGGGCGCGCGGCGGCTATCGACGACAACAAGCTCGCCATCGACGAAGCGGCGGCGCTGGGCGCGGATTGTCTGGTTCTCGTCGTCGGCGGTCTTCCGGCAGGTTCGACGGACATCGAAGGCGCCCGCACACAGGTTGCCGAAGGCATCAGCGCGGTACTGGATCATGCGCGCGCGTCGAAAGTGCCGCTTGCCATCGAGCCGCTGCATCCGATGTATGCCGGCGACCGCGCCTGCGTGAACACGCTCAAACAAGCGCTCGATATGGCAAACCAGATTGCGCCCGACGTTGGCGTGGCGATTGACGTGTATCACATCTGGTGGGAGCCGGGACTTGCCGAGCAGATCGCGCGCGCCGGTCGCGAGAAACGCATCTTCGCGCATCACATCTGCGACTGGCTGGTGCCGACCAAGGATTTGCTTCTCGATCGCGGCATGATGGGCGACGGCGTGATCGATCTTAAAAACTTCCGCAAGATGATCGAGGGCGCCGGTTTCTTCGGTCCGCAGGAAGTGGAAATTTTCTCGGCGGGAGACTGGTGGAAGCGTCCCGGCGAAGAAGTCCTGAAGACCTGCATCGAGCGCTATAACCGCTGCTGCAAGTAACTAGCCGCGCAGCGCACCGCGCAGCAGCAGGCGATAAATCCTGTCTTTCAAGCGCGCGACCTTCGTAAGGCCCATGCGCTCGATTGCGGCTTCCATGTCCGCGGTCTTCGCCGCAAACAAGCCTTTGAACAGGAGCGGGACAAGCTGCAGCGGTGCCGCCGATTTCTGCTTCAGGAGTTGTAGCGCCGGAATAATCCGTAATTCGACATCGGTAAAATCCGTGCCGAACGGAAAGTCCGGCAGCAATCCGCGCTCTTTCGCAGCGAGCAACGCTTTCGCAATCCGCTCCGGCGTGTTGTTCCGGCACTGCGGCGGGATTTCATAGTCCTTCGAAATTTTATTGTTGGCTTTCGCTTCGCGCAGAAGTTCGTTCTGAAAGCGCGAGTCGGCGATCGACAGCATGGCTGCAATCACATCTTCATCGGACTTCCCGCGCAGGTCGGCGACGCCGTATTCGGTGACGACGATATCGCGCAGATGGCGCGGGATCGTGGTGTGCCCGTAGGACCAGCGGATATTGGAAAGGGTCTTTGTACCGAAGCCGCGCGTCGCATTCACGCAGATGATCGAACGCGCATCTTCCAGCGCGAAGGCCTGCGCTACGAAATTATACTGTCCGCCGACGCCGCTCACAACGAGCCCGCTTTCCAGCCCGTCGGAAACGATTGCGCCCAACAGCGTCGCCATCATGCCGTTATTGATGAAACGCGCCTTCACGCGCGCGGCGCGCTTCTTCTCCTCGTCGCCGTATAGCTGGTTGACGTAGGAGATCGCCTTCATCTGGAGCTTCGCGCGTTTGGTGTCGTCCATTTCGCGCAGGCGGCGGTAGAAATTTCTCGGGCCGAGAAAGAATCCGCCGTGCAGCAGCGCGCCATCGGCTTCGCGCTTCACGACACCGGCGTCGATCAGATCGAGAAAGGAATCGACGAACATTTCCGAAGCGCCATAGAGCCCGCTTTGAAACGTCCCGAAATTACCGCGCGTGCCCGGCGAAAGCGCCGCGATTGTCTGGTTAAACGCGGCATTCTCTTTGTGCCGCAGAATGAGCGCATGCGCGGCGGCGTCGCCCTCGGCGCCGATTCCGATCTGGAGCGTGCCGCCGTCTTCGATCAGCGTCGCGGTATGCAGGCCGATTGCGTAAGCTGTGAACGGCACCGGCTGCTTCGGTGGCGCGAACAGCGGAAAATCCGTCTTCGGATTTTCGTAGACGAAATCGAATGCGCTTTCCGGCAAATCGCCGTCGCCCGGCATGAAGGGAAGTTCGGAATTGACCTCACCCACAAGCGCAAAATTCGCGCGCCCTTCCTTGCGGGCGGTCAGCAGATCGAGCGTCAGATCGGTATTGCAGGAAAGGCTGTAGCGCGTCTCGCCGTTCACCACGCGCTTGGCGACGAGCTGAGCGATCACGTTCACCTTGCGGTCGAGCACATAGCGAAATGCGTGTGTGTAGTTTGCGGAAATGTAATTGCGCTGTGCGAGCGCGCTGCCGAGCCAGCGTCCGGCAAGAAAGAAAAATTCGCTGACCTTGACGTTATCGGGAAGGTTTCCGCTCCTGAGCGCGCGGGCATAGGCAAGTTCCGGGTAGCCGCCGAACAGCCTATCGAGCACCGGATTGATGAACCGCGCCTCGAGCCCGGAAACGCTCGGCCGCTGCAAGGTCAGCGCCGTGAAGATATTCAGCTTGAACGACGTATTCTTCGCGGCATGTGCATAGATTGCGTTCGCGATAGTATTCGCTTTGCCGAGACCCAGCGGCAATGCGAGCGTGATGGTCTCGCCGAATTTCCCGGTGATTGCGCTCGCAAGTTTCTCTGCGTCGTCGAAATGCTGCGTCGGGCTCATGAACCGGAGCCTAGCGCAGCTTTTCCTGAAAGCGAATGACGGCGGCTGCTACTTCTTGGACAGGTCGATGCCGGCGGCCTTCGCGGCCATTGCGACATACTTCTGCGTCTGCTGGAACGCGCCTTCCAGAGCCTGCGCGGTCTTCATGTCGGAGATTTCCGCGAACTTCGCGGCAATCGCGTCCGGCGTGCGCTCTTCCGGCGGGAAATAGACGCCCTGCGTCTCGACGATCCGGATTACCGAATAGACACCAGCGCCCGCGCCCATGATGGTGCGGGACGGGGCGTTCTCGCTCACCATGAAAAGCACGGCAGGCGTGATCGCTTCGGGCTGCATCAGCTGCAGCACGTTGGGCGGCAACAGTTCTTCGGTCATACGGGTCGCGGCGGTCGGCGAGAGCGTGTTCACGCGGATGTTGAACTTCTGCCCTTCGTGATGAAGCACGTTCATCAATCCGGCCATCGCCGCTTTCGCAGCGCCATAGTTCGACTGGCCGAAGTTTCCGAACAGGCCCGACGATGAAGAAGTGAGCACGATGCGCCCGTAATTCTGCTCGCGCATGGTTTCCCATGCCGCCTTGCAGCAGTTAACCGAGCCCATGAGATGGACTTCAAGGACGAGGCGGAAGTCGTCGAGATCCATCTTCGCGAAGCTCTTGTCGCGCAGGATGCCCGCGTTGTTCACGACGATATCGACGCGGCCCCATTTCTTCTTGGCGTCTTCGATCATCGCCTCGACTTCATTATATTTGGCGACGTTCGCGCCATTCGCCATGGCTTCGCCGCCCTTCGCCTTGATTTCCTGCACGACCGTTTCGGCCGCGGAGAGCGAACCGCCCGAGCCGTCGCGCGCACCGCCGAGATCGTTCACCACCACTTTCGCGCCGAGTGCGGCGAGCGAAAGCGCATGGGATTTGCCGATGCCGTTACCGGCGCCGGTGACGATGGCAACGCGATTGTCGAAGCGAATGGTCATTGCATTCCTCTGGAATTTTCTTGTCGTTGAAGATCAGAATTTCTGGCTCTGCGCGTAGCGGTCGGCATGGAAATAGGCGTCGCCCAGCAGTTCCTGCGTGACGCGCGCGCGTTTCATGAAGAGGCCGATATCGACTTCGTCGGTCATGCCCATGCCGCCGAACATCTGGACCGCTTCGGAAACGGCAAGCTTGCCGACCTCGCAGGCTTTATATTTGGCGGCACTCACGGCCGAGCCCGCAGCGTCCGGCGATTTGTCGAGCGTGACGCAAGCCGAAAGCACCAACGAACGCAAAAGCTCGATCTCGCCGAAGAGATGCGCCGCGCGGTGCTGCAATGCCTGAAACGCGCCGATCGGCTTACCGAACTGCTTGCGCTCCTTCAGAAACGCAACTGTGCGGTCGAAGCTTTCGCCCGCAACACCCAGCAGTTCCGCCGAGACGCCCGCGCGTCCCGCATTCAGTGCGTTCTCCAGAAGGCCGAAGCCTTTGCCGGTTTCGCCGAGCGCATCGACGGCATTTACGTTTTCGAACTTGATCCGCGCATTGTTGCGGCTGTCGACGCTGATGATGCGCTCGATGGAAATGCCGGGCGCCTTGGCATCGACGAGAAAAAGCGAGATGCCGTTCTTGTCGCCGGGCTCGCCTTCGGTGCGTGCGGCGACGATAATCGCGTCCGCGACATGGCCATCGATGACGAAAGATTTCTCGCCGTTCAGCTTGAAGGCGTTGCCGGACATTTCGGCCTTCAGCGCGGTCTTCTCCGGCGAATGCTTGCGGCCTTCATCGACCGCGAGCGCGATGATCGCCTTGGCGTCCGAGATCGCGGGCAGCCATTTTTTCTTCTGCTCTTCCGAGCCGCCACGGCGAATTGCGGTCGCGGCCATGACTGCGGTCGAAAGGAAAGGCGAGGCGGAAAGCGTGCGGCCCATTTCCTCGCAGACGAGCGCCATGCCGACGTGACCGAAATCCGAGCCGCCATTGGCTTCGTCGATCAGGATGCCGGTCCAGCCCATGTCCTTCATGCCGCGCCAAAGATCGCGGCTGAAGCCGTCTTTGTCTTTGGTGTCGCGCAGGCGGCGCAGTTCGGAAACGGGGGATTTGTCGGCGAGAAATTCGCGCGCGGAGTCGCGCAGCATGATCCGGTCTTCGTCGAGCGCGATCATGTTAGGTCTCCGGCAAATTCAGAATGCGCTTGGCGACGATGCCGAGCATGATTTCGGAGGTGCCGCCTTCGATGGAATTCGCCTTGGTGCGAAGCCATTCGCGCGCGAGCGTGCCTTCATCGGAACGCGCGCTTTCCCACTCCAGTGCATCGGAACCGCCGATGGTCATGAAGGCTTCGTAACGGCGCTTATTCAGTTCGGTGCCGGCATATTTCAGGATCGCCGACTTCGCGCCGACGCCTTGGCCCGCTTTCGCTTCGGCTTTGTAGCGCTCTATTGTTGCGAGCAGCGCACGCCCGTCGATTTCCGCGCGGATCACTTCCTCGCGCACGAACGGATTGTCGAGGCGTCCATTCGTATCGCGTCCGAAAGCCTTGATCGCTTCCGCAGGCAGCGAGCGCATGCCTGCGAGCGAAAGACCGGAGCCGATCGACGCGCGCTCATGCGTGAGCAGATATTTCGCGATCGTCCAGCCGTCGTTGAGCGTGCCGACGAGGTTTTCTTTCGGCACTTTCACGTTGTCGAAAAATGTTTCGCAGAACGGCGATTTGCCGGAGATCAGGAGGATCGGCTTCGTCGAGACGCCCGGCGTCGTCATGTCGAACAGGACGAAAGAAATTCCCTTGTGCTTCGGCGCGGAGGGATCGGTGCGCACCAGGCAGAAAATCCAGTCGGCCTTGTCGGCGTAAGAGGTCCAGATTTTCTGTCCGTTGACGTTGAAGTGGTCGCCTTTGTCTTCAGCTTTGGTCTGCAGCGAGGCGAGATCGGAGCCTGCGCCGGGTTCGGAATAGCCCTGACACCAGCGGATTTCACCGCGCGCAATTTTCGGGAGATGTTCTTTTTTCTGCGCTTCACTGCCGAATTGCAGGAGCGCGGGTCCGAGCATCCAGATACCGAAGCTCTCGAGCGGCGAGCGTGCGCCGATTGCACGCATTTCCTCGCGGAGAATTTTTTCTTCCTCGCGCGAAAGTCCGCCGCCGCCATATTCCTTCGGCCACATCGGCACGGTCCAGCCGCGCGCAGCCATGCGCTCGAGCCAGATTTTCTGGTCTTCGGAGTGAAACTGCCAGTTGCGTCCGCCCCAGCAGATGTCCGGTTCGCCGCGCGAGGGCTTGCGCATGCCCGGCGGACAGTTCTGCGCGAGCCATTCGCGCGTTTCGCGGCGGAAGGTGTCTAGCGACATCGGGCAACTCCGGCTGGAAGTCGCCGTTCTTAGCGCGGGCACTTCGGGGCGGGAAGCCCGGACAGAAGATCGACAGGGCAAAGCTGCGTTGACGCAGCGTCCGCAGGCTCTGTTCCGCCGCGCGAAATGAAAAGCCGGCCCGTCTTCACGGGCCGGCCGGTAATTTGTGGCGTCGCGTTTAGTAGCGGCAGCCGGTGATGTAGCAGGTGTAGCCGCGCGGCGTGCGGACTGCGCACTCGTTCAGCGCGCGTTGGCGGGCGTAGCTGATGTGGCCCGAGCCCCAGCCGGTCGCATAGGCGCTGCGGGCTTCGCAGTAAGCGGCATGCGCCGTGGACGGCGAGACGAACGAAGTGGCGGAGAAGGCGGCGGCGGTGATCGCCGCGATGGCGAGATACTTTTTCATGACAGGCTCCCCAGGATTGGTCCCGGCTACTTAACGCAGGATCGGCGCATTGTGGAATCACGAAATTCTGCGTCGCAATAACGAAAAATTGTCTTTGTTCGCCGCGCCGCGCCACGAAGCGGTCGCGATTGAGGACGTAGCATGCACAACTTACGGTCAACGCCGTTCGCGCTGGCATGGTGTCCGGCTTGGATTTTCCTGGGGAGTTATCGATGCGCAATTCGTTCCTTGGCTTTGCGGCCTTGGTGTTCTTGCTTGTCCCGTTCTCTGCTTCGTCGCAGGAAAAGCCCTATTCGCGCTCCGATCTGAACGCGGGTGCCGCGCGGCTGGAATCGCAGCTCCAGAAAGAACTCACGAGCCGCCCGCGCTCTCCGGCCGAGCTTCGCAAGGAAGCCGATGCGGCAAGTGCCGCGAACGACCAGCGCACGCACGCGCAGCGTATCGGCGAGATCGCGATCCACACGGAAAAGGATGCGAGCCTCTGGTTGCGCTATGCGCGCGCGCTTTCCGAAATCAAGCCGCAGAACACGGCCGAGCGGAACATCATCCGCGATCGTACCGCCGCTGCAGCCTACATCGCCTATCGCCGGACTGCGAACCGCGCGCAGGAAGCCGAAGCGCTTGAGATCGTCGGCCGCATCTATGCGGATCGCGAGTTGTGGCGTCCCGCGCTTGAGACGCTGAAACTTGCGCTCGAGCGCCGCGATACCGCCGAACTGAAATCCTTCTACGAAAATCTCCGCGACACGCACGGCTTCCGCGTACTCGATTATTCGGTCGATGCCGATGTCGCGTCACCGCGCGCCTGCATCCAGTTCTCGGAGCCACTCGCATCGAAAGTCGATTTCGCGCCGTTCATTTCGGTGCAGGGCGTCGACAAACCGTCCGTCACCGCGAACGAGCAGCAGATTTGCATCGAAGGCCTGAAGCACGGCGAAACCTATGCGGTTACCGCGCGCCGTGGCGTGCCGTCGAAGAATGGCGAAATTCTCAACAACGCTGCCGAGCTGCAAATCTATGTGCGCGACCGCAAGGCTGACGCGCGCTTCACGGGCCGCGCTTACGTGCTGCCGCGCACCGGTCAGCGCGGCATTCCTGTTATTTCCGTCAACACCAAGAAGCTGAACATCCAGATCGTTCGGATCGGCGAGCGTTCGCTCATTCCGTCGGCTCTCGATGCCACCTTCCGTCAGGCTTTGTCGCGCGGCGAAATCAATGCGCTCGCGGAAAATCAGGGTGCGCTTGCCTTCAAGGGCGAACTCGACGTCACGTCGGAATTGAATAAAGAAGTGACGACTGCGTTCCCGGTCGATGAAGCCATCAAGGATTTGCGCGCGGGCGTTTATGTCATGACCGCGGCTCCCGCGGACACGACCGGCCGCGAGCAATATTCCAATCTTGCGACGCAGTGGTTCGTCGTCTCCGATCTCGGCCTCACCGCGATCACCGCGAATGACGGCCTGCATGTCTTCGTGCGAGATCTCGGCGACGCGAAGCCGGTTGCCGACGCGGAATTGAAGTTGCTCGCAAAGAACAACGAAGTCCTCGGCGTCATCAAGACGAATGCGCAGGGCTTTGCGAAGTTCGACGCAGGTCTCGTGCGCGGCACAGGCGGTCTCGCGCCCGCAGTTCTGATCGCGGAGCGTAAGGGCGCCGACTACGCATTTCTCTCGTTGAGCGAAAGCCCATTCGATCTCGCAGATCGCGGCGTTGCGGGTCGCGTGACTCCGGGACCGCTCGACGCCTTCATCGTCACCGAGCGGGGCGTTTATCGCTCCGGCGAAGTCGTGCATGTCACCGCACTTCTGCGCGACGCCAAGGCGAAAGCGATCAGCGTTCCGCTGACCTTCGTGCTTTCGCGGCCCGATGGCGCGGAAGACCGCCGCATCGTCGTCAACGCCGACGAACTCGGCGGACGCAGTTTCGACATGCCGCTTTTGTCAGGAGCAACCACCGGCACATGGCGCTTGCGCGCTTACTCCGATCTGAAGGCAGCGCCTGTCGGTGAAATCGCATTTCTGGTCGAAGATTATGTGCCGGATCGCATCGAATTCGATCTGAAGGCGAAGACGCCGGAGATCGGCGTAAACCAGCCGGCGCAGGCGACCATCGAAGGCCGCTACTTGTTCGGCCCGCCCGCAGCCTCGCTCGATCTCGAAGGCGAGATCGAAATCCGTGCGTCGCAGACGCGCCGTGGCTTTGACGGTTACACGTTCGGCCTGACCGATGAGCCCTTTACGCCGATCCGCCGTCCGCTTTCGGATCTGCCGAAAACGGACGCCAAAGGGCAGGCCGACCTTTCGATTGCGTTGCCTGAGCTGCCGCGCACCTCGCGTGCACTCGAAGCGCAGATCACGATCCGCATGAACGAACCCGGCGGCCGCGCGGTCGAGCGCCGTATCGTGGTTCCGATTGCCGCCGCTTCGCCGTCGATCGGCGTGCGTCCGCAATTCAAGGGCCGTGTCGGTGAAGGCGAGAAGGCGATTTTCGACGTCGTCGTCGTCAATCCGGACGGCAAGCTCGCCGCGAAGAAAAATCTGAAATGGGCGATCTACAAAGTCGAAACCCGCTACCAGTGGTATCGCGTTTCCGGCTCGTGGGACTACGAGCCCGTGCGGCAGACGCGGAAGATCGCGGAAGGCACGCTGAATACGCTCGCCGAAAAGGCCGTGCAGTTCTCGGCTGAAGCGCCTTATGGCCGCTATCGTCTCGAAATCACGTCGCCGGAAGCGAACGGTCCGGCGGCGAGCTACGCTTTCGACGCCGGTTTCTATGGCGAAACTTCCGCCGATACGCCGGATCGTCTCGAAGTTTCGCTCGACAAGACCGAATACGCCGAAGGCGACACCATGACCGTGTCGATCAATCCGCGTATCGACGGCCCTGCCACCGTGATGGTCGTCGGCGACAAGGTGCATGCGACACAGCAGGTGCAGATTCCCGCAGCCGGTGGCCGTGTCACCTTCCGCGTCGGCGCGGATTGGGGACCGGGCGCGTATGTCGTGGCGTTCCATCATCGTCCGCTCGACGTGCAGAAAAGCCGCATGCCGAGCCGTGCGATCGGCGTTTACTGGTTCGGCGTCGGGCGTACCGCACGGACGCTCAATGTGAAAATGGAATTGCCGCAGCAGCTTCGCCCGAACACGAGCTGGAATATTCCTGTGACAGTGAGCGGCTTGTCCGGCGCGAATGCGCGTATCGTGATCGCGGCCGTGGACGTCGGCATTCTGAATTTGACGAACTACAAAACGCCCGCGCCGGATAATTATTATCTCGGCCAGCGGCGATTGGCATCTGACATCCGCGATATTTACGGCGCACTCATCGACGGCATGCAAGGCACCCGCGGAAGAATCCGCACGGGCGGTGACGCGAACGCGATGGACATGGCGGGTAACCCGCCGTCACAGGCGCCGCTCGTGCTCTATTCCGGTATCGTCGCGCTGGATAAGGACGGCAAGGCGAATGTGAAATTTGACGTGCCGTCCTTCGACGGCAGCGTACGCGTGATGGCAATCGCCTGGGCCGAAGAAAAGCTCGGTCATGCCGCAGCGGAAGTCATCATCCGCGATGCGGTCGTCGTGCAGGCGACCTTACCGCGCTTTCTTGCAGCCAACGATAAATCGACGCTGCGTCTCGACGTCACGAACGTCGAAGCACCCGCAGGCGACTATCAGATCAATCTCGTCACCGAAGGTGCGGTCGAGGTTTCGGCGCCGAGCCACAAGATCAATCTTGCGAATGCCACGCGCCGTGGACTGACACTCGATCTGATCGGGAAGGGTGTCGGACCCGCTTCGCTCGCGGTTCGCATCAGTGGCCCCAACGGCTTTGCGATAGAGCGGAAATACGCGCTGCTGACGCGGCCGGCATTCCCCTCGATCGAACGCCGCACCGTGCGCGAGCTTGCCCGCGGCGAAAGTATTGTCATCGACAGCAGTCTGCTCGCAGACGTGATCCCCGGCACCGGCGCGGTATCGCTTACCGTGTCGCCGCAGAACGGCATCGACGTTCCGTCGCTGCTTCTCGCGCTCGATCGTTATCCCTACGGTTGTTCCGAGCAGATCACGAGCCGTGCGCTGCCGCTGCTCTATGTCAACGAACTGGCGCGCGAGAACCAGCTCTCGCTCGACAAAGGTATCGACGAGCGCATCAAGGAATCGATCAGCCGTGTGCTTGCGCGGCAGAATTCCGAAGGCGCCTTCGGCCTTTGGAGTTCGTCGAGTGCAGCCGATACCTGGCTGCATGCTTACGTGACCGACTTCCTCACGCGCGCGCGCGAGAAGAACTTCACGGTGCCGGAGGCGCAGTTCAAGCTCGCGCTGAACAAGCTTCGCAATGCCGTACAGCTCGGCAACAATCGCGGCGGCGACCAGAACGCCGAAGCGATTGCCTATGCGCTCTATGTGCTAGCGCGCAACGGCGTCGCACCGGTCGGCGATCTTCGCTACCTCGCGGATGCGAAGCTCGAAAGCCTGACCACGCCGCTGTCGCGTGGCCAGCTTGCGGCGGCGTTGTCGCTGCAAGGCGACAAGGTGCGCGCGGAGAAGGTCTTCAACGCCGCGCTGGAGTCGCTGCCGAGAAACGAACTTGCTCCGGTTGCGGGACGTGACGACTACGGCTCGCCGCTGCGCGATGCCGCTGCCATCGTTGCGCTCGCCACCGAAGCGGGCGTTGAAAACACAGTCCGCATCGCGCTGAACAGGGTGCAACTTGCCCGCGCGGTGACGCCGAGCACGAGCACGCAGGAAAATGCGTGGCTGGTACTGGCGGCGCGCGCTTTCGCGAAGGAGGCAGAACGCGTCTCGCTCTCCATCGACGGCGTCGAGCACAAGGGTAATTACTTCCGCTCGATCCGTGCGGCCGATCTCGCCGGCAAGACGATCCGCATCGCGAATAACGGCGATCGTCCCGTGCAGGTCGTGATCGGTATTCGTGGCGCGCCGGCGGAAGCCGAGCCCGCGACCGAAAGAGGCTTCAAGATCACGCGGACCTATCGCGCGCTCGACGGATCGCCGATCGCCGACATCTCGAAAGTCACGCAGAACGAACGCATGGTAGTCGTCCTGCGTGCGTTGCCGACCGAGGCCGTCGCCGGCCGCTTGCTGCTCGTCGATTTCCTGCCTGCGGGTTTCGAGATCGACAATCCTCGTCTCGTCGCGGGCGGCGAAACCGGAAACCTGAAATGGCTCGGCGAGATGTCCGAGACGGCGCATTCCGAATTCCGTGACGACCGCTTCGTCGCGGCATTCGACCGCCGCGACGGCGACCGCAATACGATCACGGTAGCCTACATCGTCCGCGCAGTATCGCCCGGCAGATACGCGCATCCGCCGGCGATAATCGAGGACATGTACCGCCCGGACCGCTTCGCACGCACCGAAGCGGGAATCGTGGAAGTAGTACCCTCGTCACGATGAGGAAGCCGATCAAACTCTTCGGCGTCAGCGCGCTTGCGATTTTCGCAGGCGCGCTCGCCGCTGTCGGTTTGATCCGCGTAACAGCGCCGATGCCGTCGCCGCTTGCGCGTTCGGTGGAAGTCGTCGATCGCAATGGAGCGCTGTTGCGCCCCTTCGCGCTCGCCGACGGGCGCTGGCGTCTCGCGGCGAAGCCGGAGCAAGTCGACAAGCGTTATCTCGAAATGCTCGTCTCCTATGAAGACCGGCGCTTTCGTGATCACCTTGGCGTCGATCCACTCGCGCTTATCCGCGCAACCTACCAGTTGGTGACGAACGGCGAGATCGTTTCGGGCGGCTCGACATTGTCGATGCAGGTCGCGCGGCTGATCGAGCCGCGCAAGAGCCGGACGCTGTTTGCGAAAGTCGCCGAGATCGTGCGCGCGATGCAGATCGAAGCGCGGCTTTCGAAGCAGGAAATTCTCGAACTTTATCTGACGCTCGCGCCCTTCGGCGGCAATCTCGAGGGGGTGCGCGCGGCGTCACATGCGTATTTCGGCAAGGAGCCGGTGCGTCTCACGATCGGCGAAGCGGCATTGCTCGTGGCACTTCCGCAATCGCCGGAAGTACGCCGCCCGGATCGCGCTGCCGATGTAGCAATCCGTGCGCGCAACCGCGTGATCGATCGCATGCTGGCCTCCGGCGTCATCACCGTCGCGGAAGCGACGCGCGCGCGCGAAGAACCCGTGCCGCGCATGCGCCGGGAATTGCCGCAACTCGCGCCGCATGCGGCTGAAGCGGCGATTGCCGCTTTCCCGAAGCAGCAGCGCCATCATCTTGCGATTGACGCGACGATCCAGCGCCGTCTCGAGGAACTGGTGCGGGAGAAAACTCCGGCGCTCGGTGCGCGCGTCTCGGTCGCCATTCTGGTTGCGGACAACGAAACCGGCGAAATTCTCGCGCGTATCGGCTCGACCGACTTCAACGATATGGAACGTGCGGGCCGCATCGACATGACGCGCGGCATACGCTCGCCTGGCTCGGCGCTGAAACCGTTTATCTACGGACTCGCCTTCGAAGACGGTATCGCCCATCCCGAAACGCTGATCGAGGACCGCCCGACGCGCTTCGGTGCGTGGCGGCCGGAGAACTTCGACCTTACGTTCCAGGGCACGGTCACGACGCGCCGCGCACTGCAACTCTCTTTGAATGTGCCTGCAGTCGCGTTGCTCGAATCCGTCGGCGCGCAACGCTTGTTTGCGCGCCTCGAAACGAGCGGTGCCACGCTGCAACTGCCGCAGGGAGAAATTCCCGGTCTTGCGATTGGCCTCGGCGGTCTCGGCCTGCGCCTCGAAGATTTGACCACGCTTTACACGGCACTCGCGCGCGGCGGCGAGGCGTTCTCGCTTGTGCATCGCCTCGACGTGAAGAACGAAAATCCGCGCCGCGTCCGTCTGCTCGATCCCGTTGCTGCCTGGTATGTCGGCAACATTCTGATCGGCGCGCCGCCGCCGGAGAATGCGATCTTCGGCAAGATCGCCTTCAAGACCGGTACGTCCTACGGCTATCGCGATGCCTGGGCGATCGGTTTCGACGGCAAGCGCACGATCGCGGTCTGGGTAGGCCGTCCCGACGGACAGCCGGTGCCGGGTATGATCGGACGCGCGGTCGCGGCACCCATCCTGTTCGACGCATTTGCGCGTGCCGTACCGAAGATCGAACCGTTGCGCGCCGCACCCGCGGGTGCGGTCGTCGTTTCGACCGCGCGGCTCCCGTTGCCGCTGCGCCGCTTTATGCCGCAAGGCGAGATGCGCAATGTCGCGAGCGTTGAACAGCCGCTCAAAATCGTTTTTCCGCTGAACGGCGCACAGCTCGCACTGGAGCGGAGCGACCCGGCCTCGGCACCGCAGCCGATAGCGATCAAGACCAATGGCGGGAACGCGCCTTATCGTTTTCTTGTGGATGGCCTGCCGGTCGGCGACGACGATTTCCGCAACGCAACCTTCTGGCAGCCGGAAGGGCCAGGCTTTGTCCGCCTGACGGTGATCGACGCGCTGGGGGCGACCGACAGCGTGGTCGTGCGCCTGCAACAATAAATTCCTATAGCCTTCGCGTAGTTTGGAACCGTGCTAAGCTGCATCCGGTTATCGGCCTGCCGTTTTGAATCGATGCATTAGGAGAACGAGAGATGTCCGCAGCACCGGAAAGCTATCAGCAGGGATATTCGGGATTTGCGAAATCGCTGCACTGGATCGTAGCCCTTCTCGTGCTGACGATTATCCCGGTCGGTCTTGCGATGGGGCAGATCGAAAACGCGCCGTTCAATCTCTACAACTTTCACAAGTCGCTCGGCGTATTGATCCTCATTCTGATGACGGTTCGCCTGATCTATCGTCTCGCACATGGTGCGCCGAAGGAAGCGAACATTCCCGCGTTCTACCGCTTCGCGGGTGCGGCGACGCACTGGGCGCTTTATGTGCTCCTGTTCCTGACGCCGATCTCCGGGGCGATTGCGAACATGTATTACGGCGCGCCGACGCCGTTCTTCGGTCTGTTTGAAATTCAGCCCTTCTTCCCGAAGAACGAAGAAATCTCGAACTTCATTTTCGCGCGCCACAAGCTGATGGGTTTTGCAATCGGCGCGCTGGTCTGCGCGCATATCGGTGCTGCGCTGTTTCACTACGTCATCCGCAAGGACGGCGTATTGCAGCGGATGTTGCCGGGCAGCTGAGCTAGGCCGGCAGCGCCAGCAAATCTTTGTGACCGACGACGCACATGGTACCGCGCGCTTTGCGCGCGACAAGCCATTTCTGGATGACGTCTTCCGAAACGGCGTTGGTTTCGCGAACCGCATTCGCCCAGCCGTCGGCAAGCTGCGCGATCAGATCGTGGTCTTCCGCTCCAAGCCGCCACGGACTGTCGTTGAGAGCAGTTTCGTATCCGAGCGATTTCAGTTTCTTTGTCATGTAGCCGATCGCTTGGTTTCCGGCAGAAGGGCCGAAGCCTTTTTCTTTGCCGAAGTCGCGCTCGAACGCCTCTGACATTTGCGCGTCTGCCTCGTGCGGAGGCGACCACTTTGCCGTCTCGTCATGCACGAGCGTCGTGTAAAGCGCGAGCTTGTCTTTCGCGAGCGCTGCGCAGAAACGATCGATCCATTGTTCGGAGACGAGATCGAAGAGCGCCGCGGACGTGACGAGATCAGGTTTCTGCTCGTCCCATGGTGCGGGGTTCGCATTGAGATCCGCGCGCTTTACTTCGACGCGGATAAGCTTGCCGCTTTTCTCAAGCTCAAGGCCTGCCGCAGTCGGGCGCGATTTATCCGCCCACGCTGCGAGAAATTCGAGCGAAGCGGAAAGTAATGCCGGATCGTAGTCGACCAGCACCCAGCGTTGACGGGGTCCAAGCGAGAGTGCGGTGCCGCGCAGGTTCGAGCCCGCGCCCGCGCCAAGATCGTAAATCACAGGCTCGTCTTTGTTCGCGAGATAAGAAGCTGCTTTAGAAAGCAGCGCCGTGTCACGCGAGCGATGATCGACCGGTTCGCGCAAACGCAGCCATTCTGAAGAAAAGCTCATGCGGCCGCCTTTGCGCTCGCGCGTTCCAGCGCATCGGCAATGAGACGCGCGGTATCGCTCCAGCGCGGAAGTTTTTTTGCATACTCCCAAGCCGCGTCCGAGCGCTTTGAAATCTCGGCGGGCGATGTGAGAAGTCTGCGAAGCGTGAGCGCCAGCTCACCGAAATTTCCGGGGGTTACGAATACGCCCGCGTCTCTCGGCACGGTTTCGACAAGCGCGCCGCCCGAGCCCGCGACGACAGGAAGCCCGCGCGCGAGTGCTTCGGTGAATGCCATGCCATAACCTTCGAAGTGCGAAGGCAGCACGAAGAGAGCGGCGCTCGAATATTCCTTCTCGAGTCCGGCGTCGTCGAGCGGCCCGAGGAGTACGGTACGCTCCTTGATCTTGCCGTCGGCAGTCTCGCGCTCGAGCGCCTGCATCGCGATTTGATCGCGATCGGTGCTGCCTGCGATCCGCCATTCCCATTCGAGATCGCGGATTTTGGAAAGCGCTTTGGCGAGCGTGTCATGTCCTTTGCGGCGCGTGATTGCGCCAACCGAAAGAAGACGCGGTGGCTTGACGTCGCCTTTTGCGCGCGGTGCCGCTTCGGTGCCGGGTTCGGCAACCGTGAGATCCTCGGGCGCGACATTGAATTCGCGCGCAAGCAGTCCCGCTGTCGAACGGCTGGTTGCAATCGTCGCAATCGAGCGCGACAGCGCTTCGCGCTCAGTGCGGTGCAGATGATCGATGCGGTCCGAAGTTAAGCCGGTTTCGAAGGCAAGCGGGTGATGACAGAGCGCAACCAACTGCGCTTTGAGCGAGCGCAGGGTCGAAAGCGGAATTGCGCCGAGCGCCAACCCATCCACCATCACCAACGCATCTGGCGCAATGCCGGAAAAGATTTTCGCGGTATCCGCGAGCGCCTGATCCGAAGGCGAGGGGAATTCAGAAGACAACTGTAAATGCTTCACACGCCAGCCGAGCGAAGGCAGTTCTTCGATCACTCGTTTGTCGTAGCGATAGCCCCCGGTCGGCGTATTCAGGTCTCCCGGAATGGCGAAGATGACTTCGCGCATAAAGTCAGACCGCCGCCTCGTACCAGCCGCGGGCGATATGCGACTCGTGCATGGTCACACGAATTTTCGATACGCCTTCGGAGTCCGAGCCTAACTTGCCGGCTTTGAGTGCCGCTTTCATCTGTTCGAAAACGTAGCGCGCGAGAAATTCGGTCGTGGTCTGCTTGCCTTTGAACTCAGGGACTTCATCGAGATTGCGGTAGTTGATCACAGCGAGTGTCGCTTTGAGCGCGTCGGTTGCGGCACCAATATCGACCACGACTTCATTCGGCCCGAGCTTCTCGCGAAAGAACGCAACATCACAAACGAAGGTTGCGCCATGCACGCGCTGTGCGGGGCCGAAGAACTCGCCCTTGAAAGAGTGGGCGATCATGATGTGGTCGCGGACTTCTAGGCCGTACATAGCGAGAGCGTTCCTTGTATGAAGATCAGTAACGGACGAGCGCGCCTAAACCGGGCGCTTTCGGCGACAACAGGCGTGACAATTGCTGCGGAAGTTCGGCAAAGGGCACTTCCTCGCCGACCAATGCGTCGAGTGTGTCATCGGTGAGCATGCCGATGGCCGCCGCCAGCCGGCGGCGGGTTGTCCAGCGCTTGGCTCGGCTCGCGCAGATGTTTCCGACCTGGCTTGAAATCAACCGCAGGCGGCGGGAGTGGAAAGCGTCTCCGAGCGGCACGTTCACCATACCGGTGCCGAACCAGCTTGCCTCAACGATGGTGCCTTCGACGCCGGCAAGTTTCATCGCGAGCGTCAGCCCGGCGGCAGAAGCCGTCGTATGGACAACCACATCGGCCTCTCCGGGCGCGTCGTCCGGCAGCGCAAAGCCGATCCCGAGCTTCTTCGCGATGGCTTCGCGAGACGGTTCGATATCGACCAGCGTCACGGCCGCGCCGGGAAGGCGGCGGGCAAGGGACGCCACCAGCATGCCGACGATGCCGCCGCCAACGATCACGATCCGGTCGGCCGGCTGCACGCCACCGTCCCAGAGAATATTGAGGGCCGTCTCCATATTGGCGGCGAGCGTGGCGCGGCTGGGCGGCACGTTCTCGGGAATGATGAATGCCCGTTCAGCTTGAACGACGAACCGGTCCTGGTGCGGGTAGAGCACAAAGACGTTCTTGCCTTTGAGATCGGCCGGCCCCTCTTCAACCACGCCGACAGCCGAGTAGCCGTACTTAACGGGAAAAGGGAATTCGCCTTCCTGCGCCGGAGCCTTCATCCGGCTCCACTCCATTTCGGGCACCTTACCTTCGAAGATCAGCCGTTCGGTGCCGCGGCTAAGGCCGGAATAAAGCGTGCGGACGAGCACGCCGTTGGCTCCCAGATCACCGATTGTTGCAGGACGTAACTCCGCCTTGCCCGGCGCGACGTACCAAAGCGCTTGGGCGCTATCGTTCTTAGGTTTAACGGTCGAGTTCACGGCAAGGGCCTTAGCAAATATTCCGGAACGCGCTAGGAATTAGCGAGTTTTCGCCACGGATTTGTACCGGTTGTCGGCGAGAAGGCGCTAACGCGCAAGCAGGGGACGGCTTTACCGAACATGTCAATCGAAACCACTTCCGCCGAGGCCAAGACGGCCATCGGTGTCGCTACAAATGTGACTTCCACCCTCACCGATGAAACCACACCTACCGGCACGCAGTCGGTCAAGGCGATCTGGCGCCGCCGGATCATCTTCGGCGTACTTGCCACCGCAACCATGCTCGGCATGGCAGCCTGGCTCATTCATATCCTTGCCCATGACGGCTTCGGTATTTTGGATGCGCTGCTGGTCGCCTGCTTCCTGACCTACGTTCCCTGGATCGCAATCGGCTTCTGGAATTCTTTCATCGGGTTCTTCTTCATGAACCTCGTGAAGAATCCCGTGCCGAAGATCACGCCGGTGGTGCTCAAGGCGCACGACAACGACCCGATCAATGTTCGCTCCGCGATCACGATGACGGTTCGTAACGAAGACCCGGCCCGCGCTTACGCGCGCCTGCGCGTCATCAAGAAGAGTCTCGATAAGACCGGTCAGACCGATCATTTCGATTTCTTCGTGCTCTCCGACACCAATCGCGACGACGTCGCTGCTCTCGAGGCGGCCGCGGCCGAAGCGTGGAACAAAGAATTTCCCGGTGTCTCGGAACTCTACTATCGCCGCCGCGAAAGTAACGTCGGCTACAAGGCCGGCAATATCCGCGACTTCTGCGAACGCTGGGGCAAGAACTACGAACTCATGATTCCTCTCGATGCGGACTCGATCATGACCGGCGAAACTATCGTGCGGATGGTTCGCATTCATCAGGCCAATCCGCGTCTCGGTATTCTGCAGAGCCTTATCGTCGGCATGCCGAGCTCGAGCTTCTTCGCGCGCGTTTATCAGTTCGGTATGCGCCACGGTCTGCGCGCATATATCTCGGGCTATGCCTGGTGGCATGCGGACTGCGGCCTGTTCTGGGGCCACAACACCACGATCCGCATTCAGCCGTTCTACGATTACTGCAAGCTGCCGCTGCTTCCCGGCAAGCCGCCGTTCGGCGGACATATCCTCTCGCACGACCATATCGAAGCCATGATGATGCGCCGCGCCGGATTCGAAGTGCGCGTCATTCCGGAAGAGGTGGGTTCGTTTGAAGAAACGCCGCCGACGCTTCTCGATTTCGAAGCGCGCGACGTACGCTGGGCGAACGGCAATCTTCAGTACACGAAGTTGCTCGACATGCCGGGACTTCAGCCCGTCAGCTGGGTTCAGCTTCTGATGGCGATTCAGATGTTCATTGGCCAGGGCGCCGTTGTGCTCTTCGCAATCCTTGCGGCACTCGCACTCGCACTTGCGCCCGCATCGTCCGGCGCGACGTTCCCGGTGTGGTCGGCATTCGGCTTCTATGCGCTCTTTATCTTCCTCTTCATTGCCCCGCGCATCTTCGGCATCCTCGACGCCTTGTGGCGCTCGGCGGCCCGCTATGGCGGCGTCGCACGTCTGTTCTTGGGCGGCGCAATGGATATGGCCTTCACCTTCGTCCATGCGCCGTTGCAGATGTTTGCCGCTTCCTACTTCATGGTTGCCGCACTCTTCGGCCGCAAAACGAAATGGGACGGTCAGCAGCGCGACGGCTATCGCGTGCCGTGGAAGGCTGCCGCAAAGACTTTCCTGCCGCACACTTTGCTCGGCGCCGGATTGCTTCTCTTCGTGCTGATCGTTTCGCCGGCATCCGCGATCTGGTTCGTGCCCTTCGTGTTCGGTCTGATCGTGGTGATTCCGTTCGCGGTCTATACGTCGGACACACGGCTGGGTGCATGGGCCGAGCGCAACAAGTTCTGCGCGATGCCCGAAGAGTTCGATATGCCCGAGGAAATCCGCGCAGTGCAGGCAACGGCTTCCTGAATATGATGGCTTGGCTGACTACGGGGCGGGCGATTCTTCGCTCGCTCCGTATTTATTACGGCGACCGCGGCCACGGTAAAAAAATGGACGCGATGTATTCGCGCTTCCTCAAGGCCGGGGATCTCGCATTCGATGTCGGCTCGCATGTCGGCGACCGCTCGGGATCGTTTCTTCGTCTTGGTGCGAAGGTGATCGCGCTCGAACCGCAACCTGCGCTCGGTTCGGTCTTGAAGCTTCTTTACGGACGCAATTCGAAGTTCGAACTGGTGCGGAGCGCGGTCGGCTCCCGCGAAGGCGAGATCGAACTCAAGCTCAACACGCGAAATCCCACCGTCGCGACGGCTTCAGAAGATTTTATCAAATCCGCCGACGCCGCTCCCGGTTGGGAAGGACAGCGGTGGGACGACAAGATCAAAGTCCCGATGACGACGCTTGACGCGCTGATCAAATGCTATGGCAAGCCGGCATTCGTGAAGATCGATGTCGAAGGTTTCGAAGACGAGGTTCTTGCCGGCCTATCGCAGCCGCTTGCAGCGCTTTCGATCGAATTTACCACGATCCAGCGGAGCATCGCGTTGACCGCGATCAAACGTCTGGCAGCCATGGCGCCGTATCGTTTCAATGCGGCACTTGGCGAAAGTCAGACCTTTGCCCACCCTTCGGCGCTTTCGGCAGACGAAATCTCGCGCTGGATTTCGAGTCTGCCCATGGAAGCGAATTCAGGCGACGTCTACGCGAGCCTGAATGACGCAGCTTTGAAGGCCAATCCTTCAAGCTGATCCCGCAAAAGGGCATGGGTCGCTTCCGGCCCGGGGCCTATTCTGGAATAAAGATATAAAGCTGCGCCGCTATCGCGGCCGGAGGGAACATGGCCGACGTCATTCCTTATAATCGCGAAGAAAAGAGCGCCCAGCCGCCTTCGCTTTATCCGCCGTACAATTCGACCGTGCTGCGCGCGCCGAAACAGCCGCTCGTGATCCTTCCGCACACGCTTTCCGAAGTGACCGGGCCGGTCTATGGGCATGGCCGCATTCTTCCGGTGGATGCCGATCTCACGAAGCAACATCCCGGCGAGCCGCTCGGCGAGCGCATCATCGTGAGCGGCAGAGTGCTCGACGAGAACGGCCGCCCTGTTCCGAATACGCTTGTGGAAGTGTGGCAATGCAATGCCGCGGGCCGCTACATCCACGCGCGTGACCAGCATCCCGCGCCGCTGGATCCGAATTTCTCCGGAGCCGGCCGCGTCGTTACCGACGCGGAAGGCAACTACAAGTTCACGACGATCAAGCCCGGCGCCTATCCGTGGCGCAATCATCCCAACGCATGGCGCCCGGCGCATATTCACTTCTCGATGTTCGGCCCGAGCTTCATCAATCGTCTGGTCACGCAGATGTATTTCCCGGGTGATCCGCTGTTTGCGTTCGACCCGATCTATCAGGGCATTCCGGATGTGAAGGCGCGCGAGCGCATGGTAAGCCGCTTCGACATGGACACGACGATTCCGGAGTGGGCGCTCGGCTATAAATTCGACATCGTGCTGCGCGGCCGCAACGCGACTCCGATGGAGCATTGATCAGTGAGTAAGACGCGTCTCGGCCAGACCCCGTCGCAAACGGTCGGCCCCTTCTTTCATTTCGGTCTGCCGTATGAAGGCGACAGCAATCTTCTCGTCGGTGATGCGCAAGGACAGCACATCGTCGTCGAAGGAAAAGTGACTGACGGCGCCGGCGAAGCCGTGCCTGACGTTATGATTGAAATCTGGCAGGCAAATGCCGCTGGCAAATACGATCATCCGGAAGACACGCAGGACAAGCCGGTAGACGAGGGCTTCCATGGCTTCGGCCGTTGCGCGACGGACAAGGAAGGCATCTTCCGCTTTCAAACAGTAAAGCCCGGCGCGGTACCCGGACCGGGCAATTCGCTGCAAGCGCCGCATCTTGTGACGTTCGTTTTCGGCCGTGGCATGCTGAAGCAATTGCTCACGCGAATCTATTTCGAGGACGAAGCGCATAACGCGAACGATGTGGTCCTCGGTCTGGTGCCGGATGAGCGGCGTGGGACATTGATTGCGCGTAAAACCAATTCCTCGACCTATCGCATGGACATTGTTCTGCAGGGCGAGGGCGAAACGGTTTTTTTCGACTACTAAGTTCCGTTTCTCCTGAATTCGAATTTCCGCGAGTTCGCGCGGCAAATCTGCAAAGTGCACTGCACATTGCGTGCTTCGCGCTGCCCACCTTCGACTTTTGGCCGATTGGGCGAACATTTATGTCCGTGTGACGCTTCAGTTACGCGGTATATGTTGCGCCGCAAGATAATTATACGCTTGCGCAACAGGCCGACACTTTTGCAAAATCGTTTGGGCGCCAATCGTGCGCTTTGTACGGAACGCGGCGAAGACCGCGCCTCGGCTTTTCCGCAACGGATTGCCGATCTCAGGGAGGACTAACTCTATGCCGACCAAAAAAGGTTCGGGCGCGCCTGTAGCTGGCCGCCGGAAGTTCTTAAAGACTGCCGGTCTCACCGGTGCTGCTGCTGTTGCCACGATCGCAATGCCGCAGATTTCGCGCGCGCAGACCCAGACCTGGAAGTATCAGTCGACCTGGCCTTCGAAGGACATCTTCCACGAATTCGCCGTCGACTACGCGAACGTAATCAACAGCCTTTCGGGCGGACGCCTGAAGCTGGACGTGCTCGCAGCCGGCGCTGTCGTTCCGGCGTTCCAGATGGCCGACGCGGTTCACTCCGGCGTTCTCGATGCCGGTCACGGCGTTTCGGGTTACTGGTACGGCAAGCACAAGGCTTACTCGCTGTTCGGCACGCCGCCGTCCTTCGGTTGGGACGCTGCGAGCTTCCTTGGCTGGTTCTACAACGGTGGCGGCGAAGCGCTCTACAAAGAGCTCGTCAACGGCATCCTGAAATTGAATCTCACCGGTTATCTTTACTTCCCGATGCCGACCCAGCCGCTCGGCTGGTTCAAGAAGGAAGTGAAGACCGGCGACGACTTCAAGGGTCTGAAGTACCGCACGATCGGTCTTTCGGCTGAAATGTTCCGCGAAATGGGTGCAGCGGTCACGATCATGGCCGGTGGCGACATCGTTCCGGGTCTGGATCGAGGTCTGCTCGACGCAGCCGAGTTCAACAACCCGTCGTCGGATCTCGTGCTTGGCTTCCCGGACGTGTCGAAGTTCTACATGCTCGGCAGCCATCACCAGCAGATGGAAGCCTTCGAAGTGATCTTCAACAAGGCGAAGGTCGACGCGTTGCCGAAGGAACTGCAGGACATGCTCCGTTACGCTTCGCATGCTTCGTCTTCGGAGCAGATCTGCAAGGCCTATGACCGCTATTCGAAGGATCTTGAAGAGATAAAGAAGCGCGGCGTGAACGTCATCAAGACGCCGCCGGCGGTTCTCGATGCACAGGTCGATGCTTGGCAGCGCGTTATGACTGAGCAGACCAAAGAGCCGTTCTTCGCGAAGGTCATCGAGTCGCAGAAGGCCTGGAACAAGCGTGTCTACGCTTACACCAGCGTCAACAATCTCGACTCGCAGGCTCTTGCTTCGAGCCACAAGAAGCTCGTCGGCTAATCGGTCGAATGAAAAAGGAACCCGCGCGGATCGTCTCCGCGCGGGTTCTTCTATGAGCGCATGTGACGTAAACGCTGCATAACAAATTTGCTCACGCATCGTTCGCACAAACTGGTAATACGTTCGCATCCGTATTCATACGGATGGGTTGAGGGAGGGCTGCAATGAAAAACTTGCCAATGATCCTTGGCATCATCGGAGGCGCGTTCGGCCTATGGGCCGGATTCACTTTTTATGGCGCCGACTACACCGCGGCCTTTTCGTCTTTTAAAGCGTTCTTTCACGTCACCGGAACGCTCGTTCCGGTGCTCGCAATTATCGGCGGCTTGGTTTCCCCGCGGCGGCCTTCCATCGGCGCGGTGCTGATGATCGGCGCGGCGCTCGCGATGCTGCCGATCTTTGGGTTGAAGTGGCATGCAGTGCTTGCCTCGACGTTTTGTCTGGCCGGCGGCATCGCCGCGACGCTGCAAACCGATGAATCGCATCAACTCGGCCTGCGCATCGTCGACCAGATCAGCACCTTCGTCGGGAAATTGGCCGGCTGGTGCATTCTGATTCTCACCATCGTCACGTGCTACGAAGTCTTCATGCGCTATGTGTTCAGCGCGCCGACTACGTGGGCGTTCGACGCGAGCTACATGCTCTATGGCGCGCTTTTTATGCTGGCAGGCGCTTATGCGCTGTCGCGCAACAGCCACGTGCGCGGCGACTTCATTTATCGCGCCTGGCCGGTTCGCCGGCAGGCCGGTATGGATCTCACCCTTTATGTTCTGTTCTTCTTCCCCGGCATTCTGGCGCTGATCTATTCGGGCTTCGGCTTTGCCGAACTCTCCTGGCTCATGAGCGAACGCTCATCCGCGAGCCCGAGCGGTCCGCCGGTCTATCATTTCAAAACGCTGATCCCGGTCACGGGCGCGTTGATGCTTCTGCAAGGCATCGTCGAATTCATGCGCTGCATTATTGCGGTACGTGACGGCGTGTGGCCGCAGCGTCTGCACGACGTGCAGGAACTCGATCAGCAGATGCTCCAGAAAGCGGAGCAGGGCGAATACCAGACGATCAAAGATCTCGAAGAACTCGGCGCGCGTAAGGGAGCAGTCTGATGTCCGCGTATTTGGCTTCAATGGGCATCGGCAACGCCGAACTCGGCGTGATCATGCTTTTCATGTTCGTCGTCTTCATCATGCTCGGCTTCCCGATCGCCTTCACGTTGATGGCGCTGGGTGTGTTCTTCGGCTACTACGCGATGGGCGATCTTGTGTTCTCGCTCGTCGTGCAACGCACCTATTCGGTGATGACGAACGACGTGCTGATCTCGATTCCGCTTTTCGTTTTCATGGGCTACGTCATCGAGCGCGCGAACGTTCTCGACCGTCTGTTCCGCTCGCTGCAGCTTGCCGCGGGTCCGATTCCGGCTTCGCTGGCGCTTGCGACGCTCGCGACTTGCGCGATCTTCGCGACGGCGACCGGCATCGTCGGCGCGGTTGTGACGCTGATGGGCCTGCTCGCATTCCCGGCAATGCTCCGCGCAGGTTATGACGTGAAGATTTCCGCGGCGGTGGTGTGTGCCGGCGGCTGTCTCGGCATTCTGATTCCGCCCAGCGTCATGCTCATTCTTTATGGCGCGACCGCAGGCGTTTCGGTCGTGAAGCTTTATGCCGGCGCTTTCTTCCCCGGCATCATGCTGGCCGGTCTTTATATGCTGCTCACGATCGTGCTTGCGTTGCTCAATCCGAAGCTGGCGCCGAAGCTGACGGACAACCCGTCGGATATCGATAAAGAGCTTTCGCCGGGCGCCTTGAAATTCTTCCGCTCGCCGATGCCTTCGGTACTCTACGCCGCATTCATTGGCGCGGTGATCTGGTTCCACGATCTCGGCGCGACTTGGGTCGCGGTCTTTATCGTCTTTGGCATCGGCAACGCTTACTACGCGTGGCGTCTCCCGGGCGTATATTTCACGCTGCTGAGCTCGTTCCTGCCGCTTGGCGCGCTGATCGCGTCTGCGCTTGGTACGATCGTATTCGGCATTGCGACGCCGTCCGAAGCGGCGGCTATGGGCTCGCTGGGCGCGCTTATTCTCGCGCTGCTCTATGGTGCGAACTATGACGTCGCTTGGAAGCGCTGGATGGTTTCGATCTATGGCGTGGCCGCTGGCGCGCTGTTGGTAGGGCTATTCCTGTTTGTACCCTTCCGCACGTTTGCGATCAGCTTCCTGCTGATGACGGTAGTCGTTGCGCTGCCGTTGATCCCCTACAACCGCTTCGGTTTCACGGCGCTCAGCGAGTCGATCTACCTGACTGCCCGTACCACCGCGATGGTGTGCTGGCTCTTCATCGGTTCGTTCATCTTCTCGGCGGTGTTCGCCTATCTCGGCGGTCATGGTCCGATCGAAAAGTTCGTACTCTGGATGAACCTGAACTCGACCGGCTTCATGGTTTTGGCACAAGTCATAATTTTCGTACTTGGCTGGCCGCTAGAGTGGACGGAAATCATCGTCATCTTCATGCCGATCTTCCTGCCGCTCCTGAAGACGTTCGACATCGACCCGCTGTTCTTCGGACTTCTGGTCGCGTTGAACATCCAGACTTCGTTCCTGTCGCCGCCGGTTGCGATGGCGCCCTTCTATCTGAAGGGCGTGGCGCCAAGCTGGGTCAACATCAACGACATCTTCCGCGGCGTGCTGCCTTACATGCTCGTCGTCATCGTCTCGATGGTGATGCTCTACGCGTTCCCGCAGATCGGTCTGGCGATGCCGAACTATCTCTACCCGGGCAGCAAAACCACCGTGGCCGGTTTCGCGGAAACGATAAACGCGACCTACCTTTTCGGAGGCGGCGTTGTTGCCATGGTCATCACCGGTGCACTGTTCTGGCGGGCGTTGCCCGCAGGCGGCAAGATGCATCGCTGGGTCGGCACCGAGTTTGAACCCTATGCAGCGTTGTTCTTCACGACCGGCGTTGCGCTCTCCTTCACGCTCCTTTTATCGGGCGCGATCAAACTCTGGCTCTGAATATGATAGGGTGTCCGGGTCAATAACCCGGACACCAATGCCGTGAGCGAAGAATTCGTCGAACTGACTGCCACCGAAGTTGCGGGCAAGATTTCCCGCGGCGATATTTCGTCCGAACAGTATACCCGCGCGCTGATCGCGCAGGTCGACAAGATCGAGGACAAGGTCCAGGCGTTCCAGCACTTCGATCCGGAGCACGCACTCGCGCAGGCGAAGGAACGCGACGCCTATCGCGCGAACGGCAATGCGGTCGGCCCGCTCCACGGCATTCCGGTCGGCATCAAGGATTGCATCGATACTTCGGATTATCCGACCGAAAACGGCTCGAAGCTGTTCGAGGGCAGGCGACCCTATCGGGACGCCACGGTAGTTTCGAAATTGCGCCAAGCGGGCGCGGTGATCTTCGGTAAAACCGTCACCACGGAGTTCGCCTTCTATCATCCGGGCAAGACCAAGAACCCGCACGATCTCGAGCGCACCCCGGGCGGTTCTTCGTCCGGCTCCGCCGCTTCGGTCGCAGCCGGAATGCTGCCGCTTGCGATCGGCACCCAGACCAACGGTTCGATCATTAGGCCTGCTGCCTATTGCGGCGTGTTCGGCATGAAGCCGAGCCACGGCCTCGTCTCCCGGAGCGGAGCGCTTTCCCATTCGCGCGTGCTCGATCACATCGGACCGTTTGCGCGTTCGCTCGACGATATCGCGCTGATCCTCGATGCGATGGCCGGTTACGACGAGAACGACCTGGATACGAAAGCGTATGCGGTCCCGAATTTTCTTGCCGGTGTGAAAGAAAAGCCGCCGCTCACGCCGCGTCTTGCGTATGTGCGCACGCCTGTCTGGAACAAAGTGGACAAAACGACCGCGGAAGCATTCGAAGAATTGGCGGATTCGCTCGGCGAAGTCGTGCAGCGCGTCGAACTCCACGAGCCGATCTATGGCCACGCCTGGGACGATCTTCGCGCGATCATGACCGCCGATATGGCGCATCACCACGGCAAGATTGTCGGCCGCGGCGGCGATATTGCGAGCCAGACCTTGAAAGATTTTCTGGCAGAGGGACGCAAGGTCACGGCAACGCGCTATCTCGAAGCGATCTCGCAGGCCAAACAATATACGAGCGCGCTTGGCGACTTCTTCGATCACTACGATGCGATTTTGACGCCTGCCTCGACGGGCGTCGCGCCGAAAGGTTTGAGTGCCACCGGCGATCCCGCGTTCTGCTCGCTATGGACGCTGACCGGATTGCCTGCGATTTCGCTGCCGCTGCTGCAGGGCGAGAACGGCTTGCCGCTCGGCGTGCAACTCGTCGGACCCATGAATCGCGACGCGCGTCTTCTGCGCACGGCGAAGTGGTTGCTCAACCACCTCTCGCACGATCAGGAAGCGGAGGTCGCGTAGTTACTGGACGCGGTTGCCCGAAATCGTGAGCTGCGCATATTGCTCGGGCTTGTCGCGGCTCATGTCGTTGGTGACCTGCTTCAAGCCGTCCATGCCGAGAATCGCGCCCATCGTCGTGCCGGAAATCAGGTTGTCGGCGACGAGCGCTACCCCTGCGCCCTTGGAGACTTGCACCGCGATCCCGATCCGCGACTGGCGAACGATATTTCCGGTGACGGAGACGTCGCGCAGATATTCTTTCCAGCCGAGCCAGATGCCCGCAACCGGCGCCTTCTCGATGACGTTTCCGGACACGATAGTGTCAGCTTCGACGCCGATGCCGATGCCGCGCGCTTCCTGATCGACGAAGGGTTTTCCGCGCGTCACGAGGTTGCGAATCAGGTTACCCTGCACGATAGCGAGACGGCCGCCATGATTGAAATTCGTGACCGAAACGCCGAGCGCAGCGCCGTCGATCGTATTGTTTGTGATGAGAGCACCCTCGAAATCAAATTCGGAATAGATGGCGACTTCGCCGAGCGACGAAGCCGAGTTGCCGCGCACTTGTAAATTCGACGCAGCGTTGCCGCGCACTGCGCTGAAGGCGCAATTCTTGATGCGGTTGTCGGACACGATCACGTTCGCGGCGCGGAAGATGTTCACGCCATTGCCATTCTGCCCCGAACCGCCGTCGCGTGCGGCGATGTCCTCGATGCGATTGCCCGAGACAATGGTGCCGTCATCGCCCTTTTCCGAGCGCCAGACGAGAATGCCGTTGTTGCCGGCATTGCGGATCGTGTTGTTGCGGATTGCAAGGCCGGTGGCATCGAGCGAGAAGATCGCGGCTTTCGTGGTGCTTACGAAAAGGTTGTTCGCGATTTCGCCGTCGGTGCCTTCCAGGAGCAGGGCAACGCCTCCTGCGCCGGTGAGCACGCAATCGCGCATCGTGAAGTCGCGGGTACTGCGGATCGTAATCAGGCCGCGCCGTTCGGGAAGCGGCCGCGAGCCGCCATCGAAGGTCAGCCCGGAAAGCATGACCTGCTCGGCGCGCGAGGTCGCAGCGAGCGAGGCACCAAAGCCGAGGGCGATGCGCGAAGCGCCCGGAATACCGACCAGATGCGTGCCGGATGGCAGCATCAGGTCGCCCGCGCGGTAGATACCCGGCGGAAAGAACAGCGGTACGCGAGACCCTGCCGCTGCGTTGATGGCTTCCTGGAGCGCGCGGCTCTGATCGTCGATGCTGTTCGGGCGGACGCCGAATTTGGTCACGTCCATGCCGAAGCCGCCGCCCGGCGCGGTCGCCGCATAGGCGGCGCTTAGTGGGGCGCTGGCTCCGGCTGCAGTGAGGGCCGTGAGTAGCGTGCGGCGGTCGAGAGTCATGCGGGCGTCTCCACGTGGGAATTCGTGGACGCACGCTTCAAAAAGCGGGCCGGGTTAACCGTCCCGGCGCGGCACAAAACGGGCTTTGAGGGCTTCGTGCGCAGCGGTCCAGACCGCCACTTCGCCAGCCTGGATCAGCATTTTGATGGAGAATGCCGCGCCGGTGGGCGGAACGTGAATGAAGAAGGTTAATGGCGGCGGCTTCAGTGCCGCCGTTGCCGCAAGCGCACGGTAAAAGACGGCGTTGCAGAGATAGCGTCCGGCGTTGATCGAAAGCTCGGCTTTTACGCCGGCCGCCCGGATGGCCGCGCGCATGCGCATCGCCGGGCCGCGAACGCTCATCCGCTCCGCGCCGTCGCCAATAAGTTTTCGGGTCGCGGGGGTAAAGCGTGCATGATCGGGATGAAGAATTGACGCGCGATTGCGCGCGATTGTTTCCACGCGGATATGCCGGGCACCTCCGGCGACACCGAAAAGCACGATCGCGTCCGACTTTTTTGCGATCAGTTTTTCGAGTTCCGCTTCCGCTGCGCCGTAAGCGGTTGGGAAGATCGCGGTGTCGAGCGCGATATTTGCCGCGCGAAAGCGCTGCATCTTCGTGAGTGCTTGCACGATTTCAGCAGAAGGATTTTTCGGTACACCCGGAAACGGTCCGAAGCCGGCGACGGCAAGGCGAACGCGCGCAGGGTTCATTCGCCCGAAAGGCCGATCAGTTTCGCAAGCTCGTCCGCGGCGAGCGCAGGCGGGAGCTTGCCGTCGGCCACCGCCTTTTCAAGCGTGGGAATGCGCGCGCGTATTTTTGGGTCCGAACGGATCCGCTCCTGGAAATGCTCCTCCACGAGTGTCCACATCCATTTGACTTCCTGCGCGCGCCGTTTTTCGGTGAGGCGGCCGGACTTTTGCTGCCGGTCGCGGTGCGCGATCACGCTTTCCCAGAGGCCGCCGATGCCGTCGTCTGTGAGGGCGGAATAAGTGAGAACCGGTGCCGCTTCGTTGGCGTCGGGCGAAAATATATGAATTGCAGCTTTCAGCGCGCTCGCTGCGGCACGCGCACGCGGCAGGTTATCTCCGTCGGCCTTGTTCACCGCGATAATATCCGCGACTTCGAGAATGCCCTTTTTGATGCCCTGCAACTCGTCGCCCGCACCGGGAAGCATCAGCACAAGAAACACGTCCGTCATTCCCGCGACCGCGACTTCCGATTGCCCGATGCCGACGGTTTCGACGAGGATCACGTCGTATCCCGCGGCCTCGCAAAGCAACATCGACTCGCGCGTGCGCGCGGCGACACCGCCGAGCGTGCCGGCCGAAGGCGAGGGGCGAATGAACGCGCTGTCATCCGCGGATAACCGCTGCATGCGTGTCTTGTCGCCGAGAATGGAGCCGCCGGTTTTGGTCGAGGAAGGATCGACGGCGAGCACCGCAACCCGATGACCAGTTGCCGTCAGATAAGAACCGAGCGCGTCGATTGAAGTCGATTTACCGACACCAGGCACACCGGAAATGCCGACACGGACGGCTTTGCCTGTTTCCGGCAGCAGCTCTTGCAACAGTTCCTGCGCCTGCGCGCGGTGTTCGGACTTTTTCGATTCCACGAGCGTGATGGCGCGCGCCAGTGCCGCGCGGTCGCGCGCCAGCACTTTGCGGGCGAGTTCGGCGATGTCCGGGGATACGCGGGGCGCCTTGGCCATAGCTGCCGCTTATAGCAGATCGTCGAAACTAGGGAGTTTCGGATCTGGCGAAAGTACCAGCGCCTTTTTCTCGTAGCGGAAATCCGCGCCCATCGGCCAGACGTTATGCGGGAAGGCGGCGATCAATTGCTCGATATAGAAGTCGAACATGGCCTCGCGGCAGATCATATATTTCGTCTGCGCCGAGATGTCCTCGCGGTCGACGATACAGAATACGCGAAGCGAGGGCTCGCTCTTCAGGAACTCATGCACGATGATCGGAAGCGTCGGATAGCCGGCGTGCAGCATGTCGTCGAGACAGATCACGCCGCGTGTATCCAAAGATTTCGTTGCAAGCGCCAGATCGTTTGTAAGATGCTCGGGCGTATGCTCGCCGTCGACATGAAAGAAGCGAACTTTCTTCCCCGGTGCGAGCGCCAGAATATCTTCTGCGCTCAGCTTCAGGCTGTCCGCGGCCATGATGGTCGAGCGGTTCGCGACACCGTATTTGGCTATGTTCTCGTCGAGCTTTGTTCGTACCTGCGGCCCCGGCCACAAAAAAGTATCGAAGCCGATCGCGCGCTCGTCGCCCGTCAGCGCATGAGAGAGCGCGATGAAATAGCGGCCCGCAAAAGTGCCAATCTCGGCAAAATGGCCGGTGATGCCGTGCTTCGATTGAATGCGCATCGTCGCAGCGCCGACCGTAGCCGCGAAGCTCGACGACATGCCGTGCACCGAGAAGTAGTGCTGCTCGATATAGGCGTCGGCTGCCGCTACGCCGGATTTCCACGGTGCTTGCAAAGAATTATTCCGCCGCTGCGCGGTCGTGACCGAGCTTCTTGGAGAGTGAGCGCAGGAGATCTTCTGCGGCTTCCGCGATTACGGTGCCGGGCGGGAAAATCGCTTCCGCGCCTGCGGCCTTCACTTCCGCATAGTCCTGCGGAGGAATGACGCCACCAACCACGATCATGATGTCGTCGCGGCCTTCCTTTTTCAGAGCGGCTTTCAGTTCCGGCACTAGCGTCAGGTGTCCAGCCGCAAGCGAAGAAATGCCGACGATGTGCACGTCGTTCTCGACCGCCTGCCGTGCCGCTTCCGCAGGCGTCGCGAATAGCGGGCCGATATCGACGTCGAAACCGAGATCGGCAAACGCCGAGGCGATCACCTTCTGCCCCCGGTCGTGGCCATCCTGGCCGACCTTGGCGACAAGAATGCGCGGGCGGCGGCCTTCGTCGGCTTCGAATTTCTCGACCAGTTTCTGCACGCGGTCCACCGCGTCGGACATATTCCCGACCTCCCGCTTGTAAACGCCGGTGATCGCGCGGATTTCCGCGCGATGACGGCCATAGACTTTTTCGAGCGCATTTGAGATTTCGCCGACCGTCGCTTTCGCGCGCGCGGCATCGACGCCGAGCGCAAGCAGATTGCCTTCACCGGTCTCGGCGGCCTTGGTGAGCGCTTCCAGCTTTTGCGCGAGCGCCTTCTCGTCGCGCTCGCCGCGAAGCTGGTTGAGCTTCTCGATCTGGCGCTTGCGTACTGCCGAGTTATCGACTTTGAGCACTTCGATCTCGGCTTCGCTCTCAGGTTTGTACTTGTTGACCCCGATGACGGCCTGCATCCCGGCATCGATACGCGCCTGCGTCTTCGCGGCGGCCTCTTCGATGCGCAGTTTCGGAATGCCGGCTTCGATGGCCTTCGCCATGCCGCCAAGTGCTTCGACTTCCTGGATATGATCCCAGGCTTTCTTTGCGAGATCGTAGGTGAGCTTCTCGACGTAATAGGAGCCGCCCCAGGGATCGGCAATGCGCGTCGTGCCGCTTTCCTGTTGCAGGAAAAGTTGCGTGTTACGCGCGATCCGCGCGGAGAAATCGGTAGGCAACGCGAGCGCTTCGTCGAGCGCATTCGTGTGCAGCGATTGCGTGTGACCTTGCGTTGCTGCCATTGCCTCGATCGCGGTGCGCGTCACGTTGTTGTAGACGTCCTGCGCGGTAAGCGACCAGCCGGAGGTCTGGCAATGGGTGCGCAGCGACAGTGAGCGCAAATCTTTCGGGTTGAACTCTTTCATGAGCTTCGCCCAGAGCAGGCGAGCCGCGCGCATCTTCGCGATTTCCATGAAGAAGTTCATGCCGATCGCCCAGAAGAAGGAGAGGCGCGGCGCGAACTTGTCGATATCGAGTCCGGCGGCGACACCCGCGCGCGCGTATTCGACGCCGTCCGCGAGCGTGTAAGCAAGCTCCAAATCCTGCGTCGCACCGGCTTCCTGCATGTGATAGCCGGAAATCGAAATCGAATTGAACTTCGGCATGTTCTGCGAGGTGTAGCCGAAGATGTCCGAGATGATCCGCATCGAGGGCCGCGGCGGATAGATATACGTGTTGCGGACCATGAATTCTTTCAGAATGTCGTTCTGAATAGTCCCGGAAAGTTTCGCGGCCGACACGCCCTGTTCTTCGCCCGCAACTATGAAGAGCGAAAGCACGGGCAGCACCGCGCCGTTCATCGTCATCGATACGCTCATCTGATCGAGCGGGATGCCCGAGAACAGCGTGCGCATATCGAGGATCGAGTCGATCGCGACACCAGCCATGCCGACGTCACCCGACACACGCGGATGATCGGAATCGTAGCCGCGATGGGTCGCAAGATCGAATGCGATGGAAAGGCCCTTCTGGCCGGCCGCAAGATTGCGGCGATAGAAGGCGTTGGAATCTTCCGCTGTCGAGAAGCCGGCATATTGCCGGATTGTCCACGGCTGCGTGACATACATGGTCGGGTAGGGACCGCGCAGGTAGGGCGCGATACCGGGCCATGTATTCAGAAAATCGATACCGGCGAGATCGTGCTCGTCATAAGCCGGCTTGACCGGAATGCCTTCGGGCGTGAGCCACGGTTCAACGCTCCCGGCCCGCGCCTCGACCGCGCTCTCGCGAAATTGAACTTTTGAGAAGTCCGGCAGCCTGCTCATCGTCATATTTATACCCCGGCGCGCAGGATAATCACGCACCGCAATATCCCTTTATATTTCAGTTGGTTGCGTGGACAAGTCCGGACCCGACACACCGAAAAGAAGTGCCGCAGCCGCTTGGGCGCCGCTCGCGCGATTCATAGAAACGGAAGCCGAGATCGGCCGCTGGGCCGAAAACGGCGGGCGGCCACGCGCCTGGACCTATGAGTTCGTGCGCTTCGGCATCAAGCAGGCATGGGCCTGTTTATTCGGCGGTTTGATGGTCGCGCTCATTATTGCGACCACGCTTTGGTATCCGCGCAACGCGCCGATTGCTCGCTACGACTTTCTGTTCCTCGCCGCACTCGCAATCCAGATCGGTATGCTCGCCTTCAAGCTCGAGACCTGGAAGGAAGCCAAGGTCATCTTCATCTTTCATGTCGTCGGCACGATCATGGAAGTATTCAAGACCGGAGTCGGCTCGTGGATTTATCCGGAAGCGAGTTTCTTCCGGATCGGCGGCGTGCCACTCTTCTCAGGCTTCATGTATGCGAGCATCGGCAGTTATATCGCGCGCGTCTGGCATCTGTTCGATTTCAAGTTCACGCGGCATCCACCGTTATGGGCAGTGTATCTGTTCGCAGCGGCGATCTATCTGAATTTCTATGCGCATAATTATATTTATGACTTCCGCTATTTTCTGTTCGCGCTCGCGATCCTGCTTTTTGGCCGGACGATGATTTATTACAAGGTCTGGCATCATCATCGTCCGATGCCGCTGCTGCTCGCGGCGTTTCTTACGGCGCTCTTTGTCTGGATCGCTGAGAATGTCGGGACGATCACCAAGACCTGGCTCTATCCGCATCAGTTGACGGGATGGCAGGCGGTGTCGTTCGCGAAATTCGGTTCGTGGTTTTTGTTGCTGTTCTTGAGCTACGCGCTCGTCGCGTTCGTAAACCAGCCGCGAAACGAAAGGCGTTAAAGCGCTTTATGCGCTTCCTTCAGCGCGGCAATCACGTCGCAGCCGGCGTAAACAAAGCCGCCGACGCCTGCGTTTTTATAAGCCGCTTCTTTTTCGCCGGCTCGGCCCGCGAGCCAAACGAAAGCGCCGGAATCTTTGAGCGCTTTTGCGACGGCTTCCGCTTGCGCCGAATAGATTTCGTCTGACGAACAGATGCATGCGAGTTTCGCACCCGACGCCTTGAAGGCTTTCGTGGCGTCTTCTGGCGAGGCAAGGCCGTCGCTCGGAACGGCGGAAATGCCACCCGCCTCGAAAAAGTTGCGAGCAAAAGTCGCGCGCGCTGTGAAATCCGCAGGGTTGCCGAGATTGGTGAGAAAAACCTTCGGCCGTTCTTTCATAGCGTCGGCAGCGTCACGCAGCGCTTCGAACGGCTCGCTCAGGCGAATTCGGGGGAGCGGCTCGCTTACGTCGGAAAACGGGAGCGCCGCGTTTGCCGGCTTGTCGTCGAGCACTGCTTCCTTAGTCTCGTTGATGTTGGGAAACTCGCTCGTGCCGGTAAGGGCGTCTTTCCGGGTTGCAATGTTGCGCTGGCGTGCTGCGCGCGTTTCCGCGACCTTCTTTTGCAACAGGCCCGACGCCAATGCCTTGGCGAGACCGCCCGCGCTTTCGATTTCCTGAAAGAGCTTCCATGCCGCTTCGCATAGTTCGGTGGTCAATGCCTCGATGCCGCCGGCACCCGCCGCCGGATCTCCAGTGCGGAAGAGATTGGACTCTTCGAGCAGGATCGTCTGCGTATTGCGCGCAACCCGGCGCGCGAAGCCATCTGGAAATCCGAGCGCTGCTGTATGCGGCAACACGGAAATTGCATCTGCTCCGCCGAACCCGGCTGCTGCAACCGCCGTCGTCATGCGAAGCATATTCACGTTGGGATCGCGCTTGGTCATCATCCGCCAAGCGGTTTCCGCGGAAATGAAGACCGGCTTCGGTAGCAAAGAGGAAGCTTCTTCGACGCGCGCCCAGAGCTTTCTGAGCGCACGAAATTTCGCGATCGTCAGAAACTGATCGGCGTCGGCCGCAAGCCGGAAGAAAAGCGCCTGACGCGTCGCGTCCAGTGACGAGCCATTGGCTTCCAACGCGCGCATATATTCGACGCCGCATGCAAGCACGAAGGCCAGCTCCTGCGCTTCCGAACCGCCGCTCGCATGAACGACGCGGCCATCGGCAGCCGCGAGGCGGATCTTGAAGCCGTGCTTCGCGAGGTCGCTGATGAGAGACGCGAAAAGCGGAGCAATCTCACGCCATTCCGCCGGGCTCTTGCCGTGATAGGCGATGGCCCCGAGCGGGTCGAAACCGAAACGGAAATTTGTCTTGGCGGGATCGGCGCCGCGTTCCTTCGCAATTTCCGCGAGCCACAGCGGCACATCTTTGGAAAGCGGGCCGATATCGAGTTCGATGTCGGCGGCGTCCAGCCACACCTGATCGAGCGCTTGCGCAAGCGCTTCCCTGGAAGGGGGAAGGGCAAAGCCATAGTCGCCGACTGCGCCCAGGAAAACGAGTTTCAGTCCCGTTGCACCGTTTTCCAGATCGCGGAGCGCTTGTTTGTTTGCTTCTTTCGGATCGCGAAAGTCGATCCGCTGCAGCACCGCCCACGGCTCGCCGTCGGCCCGTCCTGCAACACGCTTCGCATCCTTGGCGCGCTCGTAAAGCGGCTGGATCGCAATGCCGTCATACGTCTTCGAGACGAGTTTCTTCTCGAACTGCGCACCTTTGAGCGCGGCGTCGACGAGCTTGCGCCAGTCGTCGCGCGTGGCGGCCGGAAATTCTGAGGCAAGGGGAAGTTCGGACATTCGAAAACTCTACTCTACTCGACCGACCATGCCACGGCCCGAGAGACCGCGCCAAGCGGCATATTATTTCGGGCTGTAACGCCGCACGCCTGACGTATCGACGCCGCCGAGCAGTGTCCGCACCGGACTTCCTGCGATAACCAGATCGGGTGCCATCTCCGCGAGCGGCACCAGCACGAAAGCGCGCTTGGCCATCTCAGGGTGCGGAATCGTCAACCCGTCCTCCCGCACGGTGTGGTCTCCAAATAAAAGAATGTCGAGGTCGAGGGTACGCGGGCCGTAGCGGACTTCGTTTTCCCGGTCGCGCCCAGCGGCGCGCTCTATGTCTTGAAGAACGTCGAGCAATTCGCGCGGCGATAGCCGCGTCGAAATACGGACCACCTGGTTTAGGTAGTTGCCCTGCGGCACCGGTCCCCACGGCACCGTGTCGTATAGCGACGATGAAGACTGGATAAATCCCGCCCTTTGATTTACGGCCCTGCGCGCCGTTTCTATCGTCGCTTCGCGGTCGCCGAGGTTCGAGCCGATGCCGATATAAGCTTCAGGCATCGCGTTTGCGTTCTACCGTGGTCGCCACGTAATCGAAAATGGCCGAGATCGGCGCCGCCGGCTTCTTGACCGTGACGCGTGCGCTTTTGACCGCCGGAAAATGCGCGAGTATGCCGGATGCGACATGCGCCGCTGCCGCTTCGATCAAGTAGAAGCGCTTGCCGCGGAAGATCGACTCCGTCACCGCAACGACTTCGCCGTAATCTACCGTGTCTACGAGCCGGTCGTGCTTCACCGCTTCCGTGACGTCCGCTTCCAGCCGGATGTCGAGGATAAAGCGCTGGCCGAGCCGCGCTTCTTCGTCGAGTACGCCGTGCTTTGCGAACAGCACCAGTCCGACGATGTCGATCACGCCTTTCAACTTGCCGCTCCCATCGCTTCGACGATTTTCAGCGCCTGCATGTGGGTGGCAACATCATGCACGCGCACGATCGCGATTCCGGCGAGTGCTGCGAAAACGGTCGTGACTACGCTGCCGCCGATACGGTCGCCGGGGTCGCTCGGCGATATCTTATTGATGAAGGATTTGCGCGACGCACCGAGCAGCACCGGAAATCCGTAGTCGTTGAGTTTGACGAGATTGCCGAGAATTTGCAGATTCTGCTCGAGCGTCTTGCCGAAGCCGATGCCGGGATCGAGCACGATCTGATCTTCGCCGACGCCTGCGCGCAGCGCTTTTTCGACCGCGGAAGAAAAGAAAACTTTCATGTCCTCGAAAATATCGAGGGAAGCATCCAGTTGCTCGCGGTTATGCATGACGATAGCCGCCGCGCCGCCGTCCGCAATCGCCTTCGCCATATCCGGATCGCGCGAAAGACCCCAGACATCGTTCACGATATGCGCGCCAGCCTTCAGTGCCGCTCGTGCGACCTCTGCCTTATAGGTGTCGATTGAAATGGGCGTACCCGAGATCGAAGCGAGACTTTCCACGATCGGCATTACGCGATTCAATTCGGTCGCCGCGTCCACGGCGGCGTAACCGGGTCTAGTGGACTCGCCGCCGATGTCGATGATCGCAGCACCATCCGCGGCCATACGCTGCGCGGCGGCTACCGCTTCATCCGTAGAGGCATAGGCACCGCCGTCGGAGAAAGAGTCCGGCGTGACGTTGAGAATGCCCATGATGATAGGGCGGGGTCCAAGCGAGATCGTGCGGCCCCGCGCCCGAAGCGTTTTTGCTGGCGGCTTTGCAAGCATGACTCGAATAGAACGCCCACTTGCCAAAAACGCAAGTTGCGGACGCAGAAAGGGTTAGTAGGAGATTTGGAGCGGAAGCGCCTTGGCGCGGTCGATCCATTTCTGGATCGCTTTTTCGCTCGGGAGCAGTTGAACCGCCCGCTCGCTCTTGTTCTTGGCGGCGCGCTTTGCCCGTTCTGCGTTCTCGGCGGCCATCTTCTTTGCGAGGTGCTGCGGATTGCGGTGCCGGAGTGCCCGCAAGGTATCGACGCCGACACCGCGCAGCAGGTAGGTGTAGTCGCCGCCAAGACCTTTGATCCGCATCAGGTCAGCTTGGTTGACGAAGTTGAGGATGTCCGCGACCGGAATGCCGGTCTTCACCGAGAGCTCTTTGCGCCCCTTGGCATCTTTGGCGGCCTTCAGCAGCCCCGCAGTCGTACGAATACGTACTGCCCGGAGCCTTTCGAGCGACGCTGCGTCGATTCCGCCGATCTCTTTGATCGGATAAGACGGGTTTTCCTTCTTCGGCACGCCAAAATTCCTTCGCCGGCGCGGCGGTGAGGCCGCAGCCTTGGTTCTTGATTATCGGTGGAAGCTATTTTGCGGTGCAGAGAAAGAGGTCTTGAGCCGGGTTACGATAACGTCACTCTGGATCGTAACCGCGAGCATTTCCGTCTCCCTTCGGCCGCATGCACAGTCGTTCTCTGTTTCTGTCGTCAGCCAAAAGCGGCTCACTGTCAAAATGTTTTTTTCCAAATTTGTTGTTGACTGTAACGCTGACTTGGTAATCGCAGGCAGTTGGAAACTTGACGGAAGCCGGACTATAACTTTTCGAAACGCCCTCACGCAGGAGCGAGGCAATGGCGAACGCAGATACCGACGACAAGATCTTCGTAGGCAAGGCAGCGAAGCCTCAGTACCTGAGTCTGAACCTCGCGAACCGTCACGGCCTCGTTACCGGTGCGACCGGCACCGGCAAGACAGTCACGCTGCAGACGATCGCGGAAGGATTTTCGCGCGCGGGCGTTCCGGTTTTCGCAGCCGACATCAAAGGCGACCTCTCCGGCGTCTCACAGGAAGGCGAAGGCAAGGACTGGATCGTCAAACGCTGCAAAGAAATCGATATGAAGTACGAAGCTGACCAGTTTCCGGTCATCTTCTGGGATCTTTTCGGCGAGCAGGGTCATCCGATCCGCGCCACCGTGTCCGAAATGGGCCCGCTCTTGCTCGCCCGCATGATGAATTTGAACGACACGCAGGAAGGCGTGCTCAATATTGCCTTCCGCGTGGCCGACGAAAACGGTTTGCCGATCCTGGATTTGAAGGATCTGCGCGCGATGCTGACCTTCATCGCCGAAAATTCCGCCGATCTGACGAAGACCTACGGCAATGTTTCCTCGACTTCGGTCGGCACAATCCAGCGCGCGCTTCTGGTGCTCGAAAATCAGAACGGCGAGAAGTTTTTCGGCGAGCCGGCGCTCGAAATCAAAGACCTGATGAAGGTCAAGGACGGTAAGGGTGTCATCAGCCTGCTTGCAGCCGACAAGCTCATGGCCAATCCGCGCCTTTATGCGATCTTCCTGTTGTGGCTCTTGTCCGAATTATTCGAGGAGCTTCCGGAAGTCGGCGACGTGGACAAGCCGAAACTCGTCTTCTTTTTCGATGAAGCCCATCTTCTCTTCGACGAGGCGCCGAAGGCGCTGCTCGAAAAGATCGAGCAGGTCGTTCGGCTCATCCGTTCGAAGGGTGTCGGCGTCTATTTCGTGACGCAGAACCCGATGGACGTTCCGGAAACGGTACTCGCGCAGCTCGGCAACCGCGTGCAGCACGCGCTTCGCGCCTATACGCCGAAGGAGCAGAAGGCCGTGAAGGTCGCGGCACAAAGCTTCCGGCCAAATCCGAAGCTCAATACCGAGCGCGTCATCACTGAAATGGGTAAAGGCGAAGCGCTGACCTCATTCCTCGAAGGCAATGGCGTGCCTGCGATGGTCGACCGTACCTTGATCCGGCCTCCGGCGGGCAATGTGGGAGCGATCACGGATGCGCAGCGCAAGGCGGTGATCGGCAAAAGCCCCGTCAAAGGCAAATATGACGAAACAGTCGATGGCGAGTCCGCCTTCGAGATGCTGCAGAAGAAGACCGACATCAAAACGCGCAACGCCGGTCAGCAGCAGGACGACTCGGATCAGCCGTCGAGCGGTGGAATCCTTGGTGGTGTCGGCGACTTGATCGGCGGCATCTTCGGCACGAACCGCAAGCGCGGCGAAAGGTTGTCTACCGGACAGAAAGTCGCCCGCGAAGTGACACGTTCGACCGTCAATCGCATCGGCGGTGCCGTGGCCGGCGAACTGGGCAAGAAAATCGGCGGCTCGATGGGCAACACGATCGGGCGCGCAATTTTGCGCGGTGCGCTCGGCGGCATACTTCGCCGATGAGCGTGCTATCGCCTAAACGGGTGACGAATCTTATCTCGCCAATAGGTTGCAACTTCGCAGCGAATTGATAGCATTGCCTTGGGGTAACCAAACGGCGCTTTGTATATTTTGCCGTTTCGGTTTTTTGGTGGGGAAATGCGTTCATTGATGGCAGCACGCCTGGTGCTGCTCGATTCCGATCCGTTACGGCGGGAAGCTTTGATACGAACGCTCTCTGAGATGGGGGCCTTTGAAATCGCGGGTATTGCGACGGTCGCCGAAACATCTACCGCGTCGCTGCCCGATCTGTTCCTGATCGAAGGTCCGAGCCTGTCCGCGAACGATGCAGGCGGATCGATCGCGCCAAATCCATTCGCCGCAAGCACGATACCGACCGTGCTGATGTTGCCCGAGCCGACGAACGAGCAACGGCGCGCCGCGTTACGTGCCGGCTATACCATCGTGCTTGCGGCACCCGTGCCGCATCGCTTGTTGTATCGCCGAATCGCGCAGCTTTTGCAGAATGCACGACGCGCGAAACGACGCGTCGAAGCCATAGCGCATAGAAGCCGTCCAAAAAGCTTCGAAGACACCGCGCCTTCGCAGAATTTGGCGCGCGTCGAAGTGTCCGCGCACTAAGGCGGTTTCCGTCCCATCGCGAGCTTGGTAGCGTCTCCAGTAATAAAGGAGACGGCGAATGGCGCTCGACAAGGTTCTCGCGGCGATCGACAAAAATCTCGACGGGAGCCTGGAGCGCCTGTTTGCGTTGATGCGGATCGAGAGCGTCTCGACCGATCCCGCGTTCTCGAAAAGCTGCCGTGCCGCGGCCGAGTGGCTGGCAAAAGAGCTGGCTGGCCTCGGTTTGGACGCCCACGTACGCGATACCAAAGGCCATCCGATGGTTGTGGCACACTCGAAAGTGCAGGGCGCGGGTCCGCACGTATTGTTCTATGGCCATTACGACGTGCAACCGGCGGATCCGATTGCGTTGTGGCAGACGCCCGCGTTTGAGCCGCAAGTAAAAGAGGTCGGCGGCCGCAAGGTTATCGTCGGCCGCGGCTCTGCCGACGACAAAGGCCAGTTGATGACTTTCGTCGAAGCGGTTCGCGCTTTCGTCGAAACCGAAGGCAAGCCGCCGTTGCCGATTACGATCATGCTTGAAGGCGAAGAAGAAACCGGCAGCCCTTCGCTCGCGCCTTTTCTGGAAGCGAACAAGAACGAACTGAAAGCGGACGTGGCGCTCGTCTGCGATACCGATATGTGGAACGACACGACACCCGCGATTACGACCATGCTGCGCGGACTGATGCTTGAGGAAGTGATCGTCAAAGCCGCCGACCGCGATCTTCATTCCGGGTTGTTTGGAGGTGCTGCGATCAATCCGATCCGCGTGCTTGGGCGTATCATTGCTTCAATTCACGACGTCGATGGCCGCATACTAATTCCGGGATTCTATGAGGGTGCGGGAGAGTTGGATGCCGAGATCAAGTCGCAATGGCAGTCACTCGATTTCAGCGAAAGCAAATTTTTGGGTGAAATTGGTCTGAGCCAGCCTGCCGGTGAGAAGGGCCGTCACGTATTGGAGCAACTGTGGTCGCGGCCGACCTGCGACGTGAACGGCATCATCGGCGGCTATACCGGCACCGGCTCGAAAACCGTCATTCCTGCGCAGGCTTCCGCGAAGTTCTCATTCCGGCTCGTGGGAAAACAGAACCCGGAAGCGATCCGCGATGCGTTCCGTGAATTTGTCCGCAAACTGTTACCCGCCGACTGCAAGGCGGAATTCCTGTCTCATGGCGCAAGCCCCGCGCTGCAATTACCGCTCGACTCGCCATACTTGAAGAAAGCGCGCGAGGCGCTTGCCGCTGAGTGGGGGACGCCTGCGGTATTGAAGGGCTCGGGAGGCTCAATCCCGATTGTCGGTAACTTCAAGCGCGATCTCGGGATAGATTCGCTTCTGATCGGCTTCGGCGTAGATGACGACCGCATTCATTCGCCGAACGAGAAATACAACCTTTCCTCGTTTCATAAAGGCGCGCGGAGCTGGGCGCGCTTGCTCGACGCGCTGCGTTCCTAGAATTTCAGTGCTGGCAAAGCCGCGAGATTGTCGATCACGGTGACGGGCGGAAGGTCCGGATATTCGTCGGGCATCTTCGCACGGTTCACCCACACCGGTTTGAAGCCGAAATTCGCAGCCCCCGCGATATCCCACCGGTTCGACGAGACGAAAACGATCTCGTCCGGTTTTGCGCCGGTCGCTTTTGTCGTCAGCGCATAGACTTCGTTGCGCGGCTTGTAGAAACCGAGCACATCGACCGAGAGCACGTGTGCCAGCACTTCAGCGAGCGCCGCGTTCTTCACTGCTGCTTGCAACATATCGGGTGAGCCGTTCGACAGAATGCCTGTGACGAAGCCCGCGGCTTTGAGCGCGGCAAGCGTTTCTCTTGCGTCCGGATAGGCATCGAGCTTTCGATAAGATTCGAGCAACGCGCCTCGCAAAGCTGCGTCGTTCTTCCCGAACCGTGCCAGCGCGAAATCGAGCGCGCGTTCGGTGAGCCGCTCGAAATTCTCATAGCGACCCATCGCGGTCAGCGTCCACGTATATTCGAGCTGTTTTGTGCGCCAGAGTTCGGAGATGCAGTCGGCGTCAGGGCCCGTGCGGTCGCGATGCCGGGCAATCGCCGCATGCACATCGAACAGCGTGCCGTACGCGTCGAAAATATAAGCGCGAACCGGCATCCTGCCGGTTACTGCCAGAAGGTGTGGATCGGGTGCGCGGTCGCCTGCGGCCCAGGCCGTTTGTCTTCCGGCAGCGCCGGTACATAGGTCGTGGTGAAGCTCAAGCGCCGGATGTCGTAGACGCGCGCGAAGACGACGCTCTCGCGGCGCACTTCGTTGACGATCGGCGCATAGAGTTCTGCGCAATAGAACGTGCCGAGCGAAACCGCGAAATCGGCGCCCTTCGCATCGTTCGTGGCCTCGAAGTCATCGCCGAGTTCGAGCGCAACCACTGCAGCCGGTCCGCAGACCGCAACTTTCCATTTGCGGTTGGCAGGCTTCTGCAGATTTTGCTCCTTGATTTTCTCGAGCAGCGTTTCCGACGCTTCCTTGAAGCCAAGCGCCCAGTAGTCGAGCATGTAGCGCTCGGACGCGCCGCGCATGCCGCCAGCGACCTGATTGAATAGCGCGTACTGGTAAGGGTGAATGCGGATCATATCCACGACGGTGACGCCGACGAGGAGCGAGAATGCGGTTACGCCTGCGACGGCTGCGGAGCGGCGATACTCGCTGAGCTTCTCGAAGAGGTAAGCGACCGTGACACCGCCGAGCACGGCCATCGGCGGCACGACGAACAGGAAGTGCCGGATGCCGTTGTAGAGCACCGGCCGCGTCACGACGGTCAGAAGAATTGGCAGCAATGCGGCTGCGACCAAGAGCGCGAGCGATGCGCGCTTCGCGGGCGTACCGAGGCCGCGGAAAATCATCACGAGCGAACCGGCGGTGCCTGCAATTGCAAGTCCGCCGACGATCTCGGGAATTTTCAGGAGGCAGAGCTTCGGGAGATACGTGCGCGGCATCTCCGGAATCATGATCTGCACGCCATCGTACAGCTCCTTCCAGGGCTTCTCCCAGAAGTTCGAGTAGTACGCGATCGCCTTGAACGGATTGAGCGGTGCCTGGACGGCCCACGGCCAGACAATCGCCATCACGATATAAGCGAGCGGCAAGGCGAGCGCGAGCATACCGACGAATTTGACGGCGCGCAGGCCCGACGCGCGGAAGCCGAGCTTGCGAGTTTCCGCAAGCACATAAACGAGGAGACCGGCGCCCGCAAAGAAGATCGCAATGCCGCCGATCACGCGGGTGCCGATCAGAAGACCGAGCGCAATACCGAACAGCACGATCGTCATCGGCCTGGGGCGCGGATATTCGTCGAAGGCGCGCACGAACGTGTAGAGCAGGAAGATCATCGCTACCGCGAAAGGCGTGTCCTTCGCGTTGATGAACATGTGGCCGTAATAGAGCGGCGTAATCGCGAGCAGGATTACCGCGGCAGCGCCTGCGATCGGACCGCCGATGCGGCGCGCAAGACGCCACACAACGACAAGACCGAGAATGCCGACGATCGCGCCCATGAGGCGGCGGGACTCGAAAAGGTCGGTCGTTGTGAAGCGATCGAGGATCGAGGCCGCGAGATCGAAGCCGCCGCCATAATAAAAGAGGTTCGAGAATTCGAACGCGCGTTTATCCGCGAAGCCTGATGCGTAATACGCGTAGAGCAACTCGCCGTAATGCGAATGTGCGTAGTCGTCCCAGCCCAAGCCGTAATCGAGAAACGTGTAGCCGGCGATGACGCTGAGCGCCGTGAGTACGGCGAACGCAAGAATATCGGCCGGCGCGGCGGGCACCCGCTGGTTCATGGAAATAGAACGCATGTCTCGGAAGTTGGATCGCTCGGGTTCGCGCCGGGCGAAACCATGTTTGAAACGGGCGGCCGGCTACGCGCCCGTGGGCCTAGGTACTAGGCGATTACGGCGGGATTCGTGCAAATTGTATGCAGTAAAACAAGCCCCTAGCCGTGCGCTGCAGCACGGACAACGCATAGCAAACAAACATGAATTCCAAATGAAACGTCCGGCAGACGCGTGCCTGCCGGACGTGCAGAAAGTCGGATTGCCTACTTACGCGCCTTTGGAAGCGTCGGCGTACATCTCCGCGACGTACTCCCAATTAACGAGGTTCTCGACAAAGGCCTTCAGGTAGTCCGGCCGGCGGTTCCGGTAGTCGATGTAATAGGAGTGTTCCCAGACGTCACAGCCGAGGATCGGCTTGCCGCCATGGACGAGCGGGCTTTCGCCGTTCGCGGTCTTGGTCACGACGATCTTGCCGTCCTTCACCGTGAGCCAGGCCCAGCCGGAACCGAACTGTGTGGTGCCCGCCTGGATGAATTCCTCTTTCATTTTGTCGACCGAGCCGAGGTCGGCGACGATCTTCTTCTCGAGTTCGCCCGGAATCTTGCCGCCGCCGTTGGGCTTCATCCATTTCCAGAAATGAAGATGGTTGTAATGCTGGCCGGCGTTGTTGAAGACCGCCGGGTTCTTGCCGAACGAGCCTTTGACGATCTCTTCCAAGCTCTTGCCTTCGAGATCGGTGCCCTTCAGCGCGTTGTTGCCGTTGTTGACGTAAGCGAGGTGATGCTTGTCGTGGTGATATTCGAGGGTTTCCTTCGACATATACGGCGCCAGAGCATCATGCGCGTAGGGAAGGTCGGGCAATTTGAAGGTCATCCGGGATCTCCTTATTTCTTTCTGGGTTAGATAAGCGCGGACCGGGTTGCGGGACAACCTGGTGTGCAGAATTGAACAGTTGGCGCGGAAAAGCCGTGTTCTGATATGATGGATTAACGTCTGGCGGCTAGATGTTGTTCAGTAGAGTAGTAGGAGTTTGTGGGGCATGCCCGCAGTAATGACCTTAGGCGGTATCGCCCTCGCGGTGCTGGGACTTCTTATCGCATTTGCCGGAATGCCGGACCGGGCTGCGGGCCTAGGCCTTGGCAGCGATCTGATCCAGACCGGCGCCAGCATTTTCGCCGGTGGTCTTGTGGTTGCCGCACTCGGCCAAGTTCTGAAAGCGCTCCGCGACGTTGCCGATCGCGTGGAAGAAGCAGGCTTCGGTCTCTCCGGTCCGCGTCAGTCGCTCAACGACGAACGCTCCGATCGCGCGCCGATGCCGCTGCCGCGCGCTTCTGCCGCTGCCGACCCCCAGGATGATTTTGCCGAAACGCCCGCAGCACCGCCGGTGCGCGAGCCTCGTTCTTCCCGCGCGCCGCAACCCGAGCCGCGCGCCGCGCGCCAGCCCGAACCTAGGCCCCAGCCGCGCGGGCAGACCCGTCCGGCACCGCAGCAGGACCAGAATTTCAGCGAACCGCAGCAAGACGAAGATTTCGCGGACGATTTTCCGCAGGAGCAGCAAGCGCCGCGTCCCGAACCGCGCTGGATGCGCACGCAGGCTGAAACCGCTAACCGGCAGCAGGCCGCGGGTACGATCCCGCTGCAATCGAGCCGCAACAGCCGCGCGACGCCGGCAGCACCTGCAGCACATCCGCGCCGTGAAGCCGCGGCGGCTCCGCAGCCGAAGGCCTTCGAGTCAGAGCAGCGCCGCCGCGCGCCTGCGCCGCAGCCGGAAGAAGCCGATCATGGGGAGCCGACCGTGGTCCGCTCCGGCATCATCGCGGGCATGGCCTATACTCTTTATTCCGATCGCTCGATCGAAGCCGAATTGCCGGCGGGCACCGTCCGCTTCGGCTCGATTGAAGAACTGCAGGAACATGTCCGCCGCGCGGGCGTCGAAGAGCAGGACGATTATCGCGGGTCGAACGCCGCGCCGCACTAAGGCTGCGCGGCCGACTTCCTGGGGCGATTGACGAGCCAGATTCCACACGCAACGAGCACGAGCGCGATCCATAGTAGCGGACTCACGCGCTCGTTCAGGAAATACGCGCCCGACAGCATCGCGAACAGCGGCGACAGGAACGTGAATACCGACAACGTCGACGCCGGATAAGTTCGCACGAGCGCGAACCACGATAGGTAAGACAAAAACGCCACGATCACGATCTGATAGGCCAGCGACGCGGCGACGAGGCCGTCGAACTTCATGATCCCGCTCTCGCCGGCAATGAGCGCGCCCGGCACGAACAGCGCAGTGACGCCGAGCTGATAGGCGAGCGTCTTTGCCGGGTGAATCTTCGCAAGCGAAGTCTTCTTGATCATCAGCGTTGTCACCGCCCAGAGAACGGCGGCGACCAGCATCATCATGTCGCCGATGAGCGCGGTCGCGGAGGGTGCCGAAATGCTGTCGCGGACTGCCAGCACAAGTCCAGCGAAAGCACTGAGAAAACCGACGATCTGTGCAACCCCTAAGCGTTCGTTCGGCAATAAATAGTGCGCGCCGACCGCGATCACGAAGGGCGCTGCATAGAGAAAGAGAATGCTCCGCGCCACGTCGGTATAGACCAGCGCCCAATAGATGAAGACAAATTCCAGCGCGAACAGAAGGCCGACGCTCAAGCCGGCGACAAGCGTGCCGTCGCGCTCGAACAGTTTGATCCCGCGCGCGTAGCACCAGATCAACAGCAACACGAAAGCGCCTGCGCAGCGCAGCCCGCTTTGAAACGTGGGCGAGACCGCATCATTCGTGACTTTGATCGCGACCTGCTGAAATCCCCATGACGCCGTGAGCGCCACCATGGAAAGAATGGCGAAGGTGTCCAGCCGGTCATGTTGTTTCATGCGTCTGCGCGAACGCCCGCGGTAACGATAGCAAAAACATAAGCGAGGGCGACTTCATCGAGGCGGTCGAAGCGTCCCGCAGCGCCGCCGTGGCCCGCGTCCATATTCGTCTTCAGGAAAATCGGACTGCTGCCGGTGTTGAGTGAGCGCAATTTCGCAACCCACTTTGCGGGCTCCCAGTAGGTCACACGCGGATCGGTAAGCCCCGCGAGCACGAGCATGGCGGGATAGTTTTTCGCGGTGACGTTGTCATAAGGCGAATAGCGTAGCATGCGCTCTAGCACTGCCTTGTCGGTGGCGGGATTGCCCCATTCGGGCCACTCCGGCGGCGTGAGCGGCAAGGTGCCGTCGAGCATCGTCGTGATGACGTCGACGAACGGCACTTCCGCGATGATGCCCGCGAATAGCTCCGGCTTGAGATTGGCGACGGCACCCATCAGGAGCCCGCCTGCCGAGCCGCCTTGCGCGACGATGCGGTCTGGGCTCGCGAACTTTTCCGCGACCAGATAGTCGCCGCAGGCGATGAAGTCCGTGAACGTATTTTCCTTCTTCTCCATCTTGCCGTCGAGATACCAGCGCCAGCCTTTGTCGGTGCCGCCGCGAATGTGCGCGATCGCGTAGACGAAGCCGCGATCGACGAGCGAAAGGCGGCCGGTCGAAAAACTCGCGGGCATGGAGATTCCGTAGGAGCCGTAGCCGTAGAGCAGGCAGGGTGCGGAGCCATCGATCTTCGTATTCTTGTGATGCATCAGCGAAATCGGGACGACTGCACCGTCTATTGCTTTCGCGAAAATACGCCGCGTCACATAATTCGCAGGATTATGACCCGAGGGTACTTCCTGGCGCTTGCGCATCACGCGTTCGCGTGTGCGCAAGTCGTAGTCCCAGACTTCGGTCGGCGTCGTCATCGACGAATAGTTGAAACGCAAAGTGTCGGTTGCGAATTCGAAGCCGGCGGAAGAGCCAAGCGAATAGGCTTCTTCCTTGAACGCGATTGTATGCTCCGCGCCGCTTGCTATTTCCCGCACGATAATGCGCGGCAGACCCTCATGGCGCTCAAGCCGCGTCATCCAATCCTTGAAAATCGAGCAGTCGAGGATCAGCGTCCCCGCGCTGTGCCGGATGAGATCGCGCCAGTTTGCGCGGCCGGGATTCTTCAGCGGTGCAATCGCGATCTTGAAGTCTTCCGCGCCGTCGGCATTGGTCAGCACGATCAGCACTTCTTCGCCGTTAAACGAAGGATGATGCTCGACTTCGTAGCGCATCCCGACGGTGCGCTTCTCGATAAGCTGCGGCTTCGCGGCTGTATTCTTGAGATCGAGCAGCCGGATTTCGGAGGTGTCGTGGTCACCGGTAGAAATCACGGCGAAGCGGTCAGCCTGCAGCTTTCCGATGCTGACGAAGAAGCCCTTGTCGGCCTCTTCATAGATCAGTTCGTCGTCTTTCGTGTTTTTGCCGAGGCGATGCAGATAAACGCGCGAAGGCCGGTGTTCGGCATCGAGCTTCACATAATAGAAGCCGCTTGCATCATCGAGCCAGACCAGTCCCCCGCCGGTATCGGTAACGAGATCGTCGCGATCTTTACCGGAATCGAGTTCGCGGACGCGCACGTTGTAAAGCTCCGAGCCTTTGTCGTCGAAGCTCCATGCGAGCAGTTTGTGATCGGGCGAATGCGTCGCGCCACCAAGTGAGAAATAGGCCTTGTCTTTGGCGAGCGCGTCGCCATCGAGCATGATTTCTTCCGCGCCGCCGCCGGCGGGTTCGCGGCAAGCCAGCGGGTGCTGCCCGCCGTCGCGATAGCGGGAGAAGTAAGCATAAGGACCGTCGCGCGTTGGCACGGACGAGTCGTCTTCCTTGATGCGCCCGCGCATCTCGGCGATCAATTTTTTCTTGAAGGTCTCATGCGGGGCGAACGCCTTCTCCGTATAGGCATTCTCCGCTTCCAGATACGCGCGGATGTCTTTTTGCAGGATGCTGGTGTCGCGGAACACTTCCTGCCATTTCGGATCGCGCAGCCAAGCAAAATCGTCCACGAGTTCGAGCCCGTGGACGATCTGCTTCGATGGGATTTTCCGGGCGGCCGGGGTCTGGCCGAGCGCGGTTAAGTTCCAGCTTTCGTTATTTGCTGTCCTTGTCATCGGCCTTCTGCAATTTCAGCGCATGACCGTTCATGCAATAGCGCTGTCCGGTCGGATTGGGTCCGTCCGGAAATACGTGGCCGAGGTGCGCCTCGCAAGAGGCACAACGGATTTCGGTCCGGCGCATGAGAAAGGAGTTGTCGCTATGCTCCGACACCGCGCCGTTCTCGAGGGGCTGATAGAAGCTCGGCCAACCGGAACCTGAGTCGTATTTCGTCTCCGACGAAAACAGCGGCGCGCCACAGGCGACGCACTTATAGGTGCCTTTGCTCTTCTCGTTCAGATACGGCCCGGTCCAGGCCGGCTCGGTGCCGTGTTTGCGCGTGACGTAATATTGCTCCGGCGTCAGTTCCTTCTGCCACTCGGCATCGGACTTCACGACCTTGGGGCGGTTCGTATCGGTCATCATTCTGCTCCGGGTGCTATTTTCTCGCCCAGAAGTATGCCTCGTCTGCGAGGCTCGCAAGGCAGTTCCGCTACACAAGCGCGCGAGCGCGAAATGCCGCGTTTTCGCCGGTGGCTGCGGCCCTGCGCTCGGTACGCAGCGCGCGGGTGAGCCGCGCCTGCTGCCCGGGCAGCCCGGCTCCAAGGAAGAGTTCTTCGCGGCGGAGCATGTCTTCGCGGCTTTCGTGACGGAAGGCGCGGATCGGAGCGGATCGTGGGCCACGGATGATGATGGGAGGTTCGCGAAAGGGCATTGGCGGAATCCTTCTGATCCGCCCGAATTTGCCGCTTCCTCGCATGACGGGGATAAATTCCTATCCACAGCTTCCGAGAAACCGTGCTAAGCCGCTCCGCGCACGAGATATTTTTATTCCGCCGCAGCGTGCCGAAATCGGAATATCCCCGCTTTGGCCCCAATCCCTATGATAAGGATATATTCCTATTTAGGGAGAGCGGTAGCATGCATGCGTATTCGGGAGCGGCCCGTCATACCTCGATACCTTCCGCTGTCGCGTGTGCTTTGGCAGCGCGGCTAGCCGCAAGTGCGTCCGGTATTCCCGCCGCCGAAGTTGTTTCAACCCGGCGCTCGTCGCGGCGTGTTTCCGCCGCGCGTCACATCGGAATGTATCTCGCGCATACCGTCGCGGGCCTGTCGCTTACCGTCGTCGCCGAATATTTTGGGCGCGACCGCACGACGGCTGCACATGCCTGCCGTCTGATCGAAGATCGCCGCGATGACCGCAAGTTCGATGAAGAACTGATAGAGCTCGAGAATTTGCTTCGCGCGATCTGCGGAGCCGCGCGATGAAAAAGATCAGAAAAGCCGCCGCGGCAGATTTTCTTTCGCAGCACGGCGTGTCGCGCGCAAAAAGCGACGTCGCCCCCGAAAGCCGATGATCGACGCCGCGCAGTTTGCGGCCGGCGAACGGCTGCGCGCGGATTTCACGCGCGCGGCGATGACGCCCCGGATCGGCGCCAATCTGACCTCGCCGGTTGCGCATGGCCGCCGCGGCGGCGGTGAAAGTGCCGCGAATTATTCGGATCTCGTGATCGCGGCGAAGCAACGGCTCGATCAGGCGCTCGATGCGGCCGGGCCGGAATTTTCCGGCTTGCTGCTCGACGTCTGCTGTTTTCTGAAAGGTCTGGAGACGGTCGAGCGCGAGCGCGGCTGGCCGCGGCGTACGTCTAAAATCGTGCTCGGCCTCGCACTCGACCGGCTCGCGCGTCATTATGGTGTCGCAACAAAAATTACCGGCAAAGAGCGCGCACCGCTGCGCAGCTGGCAGGCGGAAGATGCGAGACCGACGATGGATGCCTATCGCGATTAGTCCGCGAGCACAGCCTTGGCGTCGCGTTTCATGCGATCGACCATCGAACGGAAGCCGTTCGAGCGCTGCGGCGTCAGGTGTTCGCCCAAGCCAAGTTGGTTGAAGACGGTGTTGGCGTCGATCTCGAGAATTTTCTTCGCATCTTCGCCGGAATAGAGCGCAAACAGAATTGCGATCAGACCCTTCACAATATGCGCGTCGCTGTCGCCCTGAAACTCGATGGCATTGCCGTCCTTGCGCGCGCTCGTCAGCCAGACCTGACTCGCACAGCCCTGCACCTTGTTCGCGTCGTTATGATCTTCCGCCGGCAATTCCGGTAACTTCCGGCCAAGCTCGATCACGTAGCGATAGCGGTCGTCCCAGCTATCGAGAAGCTCGAAATCTTCGATGATTTTTTCGATGCGTTCGTTCATGCGGGCCTAGATATAGGCGGCACGAGCGCAACGTACAATTCTATTGGAACTAACCGGCGCGGCGCGGCGGCTGCTGGGGATTTGCCGTTTTCTGCTGCGGCGCGAGCCAGGGCATTTCGCGGTCGTCGGCGGTAAGCGTGTCGCGTCCCGGACGCGGCGTCGAGCCGGTCGGGCCGTCCTGCTTCGAGATCGATTCCGCGGAATTCGAGGATAGAAACTCGTAGAGCATCTTCGCGCCGTTCTGCGCCTTCTGCCCGAACACCTGAAGCGCCTGCGAACCGACTACGCAGGCTTCCGGTTCGCGTTGGCAAAAGCTGCGCGCGTCCTTGAGTGCGGCCTGTGCTGCGCCGATCGCCTCGAACGTACCCACTGCCGGCGCATTCGGATCCGATTTCGGTCCGGCCGGAAGCAGTACGACGACGATGGAAAGCCAGAAGGCTACCCGAAACAGAAAGAACATGACGCCCGTAGTCCCTGCGCGGCTTATCTGCCGCGTCATGGGGAAACCTTACGCCGGGAGCTTTCAAAGAACCGTTCGGCCTTCGACGAAGATTCGCATCGAATACGCGAAACTTTGGAGATGGTTTCGAAACTATTCGGCCCTCGCTGCGGCAAAGGTTCCTTCGAAAGCGGGGACAATAAGAGAACGAAAACCATGCATGGAAAGGGATCGTTCACCATGCCTACCGACACCGCAAAAAGCCCTGTGAAATAAGGGTTTTTCAAGCATGCGCGGCGCGCGATCCGGCCGGAATTTAGGGTTCGCTTAAGCGCGCACTTTTACTCTTCGGGACAACAGGCGAGGGGACGGCGCGGACTGAAGTTCAAAAACGCGCCGCAAAAGTGAAGTTGCGTAATTCAATGTTCGCGCCCATCCGGGCTTATCTCGATGCGCTGCTTCATGCGAGCGCTCAGCAGGATTCGCTGATCGCCGCGAGACATCGCGCGTTTTTTGCGACCCGCCTTTTCGTGGGTCTCTCCGCGCTTGCCGTGTTTCCCGTCTATCTCGCGTGGCGCGGCGTGCCGGGTCCGGTCGAAGTCTTCGTACTTTCGTGGATGCTGACACCCCTTCTTCTGGTCTGGTACCTCTCGAAGACCGGTGAATACGAACGCGCGCATCTCCTTTCCGCCTGTGCCCTTGCGATTTTGGTGGCTTTGATCGGTTCCGTTACCGGCGGCCTCGAATCTTTTGCAGCACCCTGGATCGTCGTGATCGCGCTCGAAGCTTCGCTTTCTGCTTCCCGCCGTTTGATCGCGGCCACGATCGCGGTCGCGCTCCTTACGGCGGCGGCGCTCTGGTTTTTCGTACCGGCACCGGCTTCGGCCGCCTTCAGTCACGGCTTGCTTTCCGCCGCAGGCGTCGCGTCCGCCGCGCTTTATGCGGGCGGAATTGCGCTTGCGAACAGCGCTTTCCTTCGCGAAGGCCATCTTGCGAGGCTCGCAAGCGAAGCGCGCTACAAGCTGCTTGCGCAGAATATGTCGGACGTGATTGCGCGTCATGGCCGCGACGGTTCGATCACCTTCATTTCTCCGGCCGCCGAGCAACTGACGGGTATCCCGGCTTCCGAACTTCTCGGACACCGGTTGTTCGATCGTGTGCATCTCGCCGATCGTCCGGCATTTCTGACTGCGATTTCCGATGCCGCTCGCAACAGTGCGCCGGTTTCGCTGGAATTCCGCTTGCAGCGCGAATGGTCCGTGAACGACCGCCGCGCCGCGCCGGAATTTATCTGGGTCGAAATGCGGAGCCACAGCATCGACAGCGACATGCGCGCTGGCGAAGCGCGCCAGGTCGTCTCGGTATTTCGTGACATTACCGCGCGAAAGGCAGATGCGCTTGCGGTCGAAAACGCGCGCAGCGATGCCGAGCGCGCGAACGATGCAAAGAGCAAGTTCCTTGCGACCGTGAGCCACGAGTTGCGGACGCCGTTGAACGCCATCATCGGTTTTTCGGAAATGCTCGCACGTGAAGACGAAATGAAGCTCGACGCTGCCCGCCGTCAGGATTACGCGCGTCTGATCAGGGATTCCGGCGAGCATCTGCTCGCGGTCGTGAACGGCATTCTCGATATGTCGCGGATTGAAGCGGGCCACTTCGAGATCGTGACGGAGCCCTTCGCCGTCAAGCCGCTGATCGAAAGCTGCCGCAAGATGATGTCGCTGCGCGCCGAGCAGGCCGGCATCCAGCTCTTTACCGACATTGCTGCGGATCTTCCCGAAATCAACGCCGATCCGCGCGCGTTGCGGCAGGTCGTCATCAATCTCGTGTCGAATGCGATCAAATTTACCGAGCATGGTGGCAAGGTCGATGTCGTTGCCCGTTCGCGCGGAAGCGAAATCGAACTCATCGTGTCCGATACCGGCGTCGGTATTCCTGAAGGGGACATCGAGAAACTCGGCGACCCCTTCTTCCAGGGCCGTTCCACCTACGACCGCACCTATGAAGGCACCGGCCTCGGACTCTCGGTGGTCATGGGTCTTGTGAAACTTCATGGCGGCTCGGTCGAAGTTGAAAGCCGTCTGCGCAAGGGCACCAAGGTTCTTGTGCGTCTGCCGCTCGATTGCCAGCAGACCATGCTTGCCGCCGCGAATAACCAGATCACGCAGTTTCCCCAGCGTCCGGCAGGGCGCAACGAATTGAAGGTCAGAAAAAGTGCCTAAACGCATCAGCAATCCGCGCCGTGCGCGCGAAAATTTTGAAGACGATTATGCGCGCGCACCGAAGCGCCGTCCGCTCTGGCGGCGCGCACTGGGCGCAATGCTGCCGCGCCGGGTTTCGGATACGGTCGCCCTTGCGATCGCGACCGCCGCGGCACTCGCCGTGGTGGTCAATGCTGTCGCGTTCCAGGAATCGCCGCGCTCGACGCTGGACAGCCTGCTTTCACGCGATGCCCCCGCACCGAATCCGCAGCCGCGGCCCGCGGACGCGCCGGCCCGCAACATGAACGATCTCGTGCAGAACATTCAGCGCGAACTTTCGGCGCGCGGCTATTACAACGGCGCGGTCGATGGTGTGCGCGGCCCGCGGATGGATCAGGCGATCCGCGATTTCCAGAAGGGCAAAGGGCAGAACACGCTCGAGCCGAGCGACGAACTGCTCAACCAGATCAAGCGCACGCCGGTAAAAGGCGACATCACAGGCTCGATCAACACGCCGGTCGAAGGCGAGCGGAAATCGCTCCGCATTCTTTCGCTGCAACGGGCGCTCGCGCGTCTGGGTTACGGCCCGGTCCGCGTGAGCGGCACCTTCGGTCCCGACACCAAGGAAGCGATCGAGCGGTTCGAGCGCGACTGGCTGATGCCCGTCACCGGGCTCATGTCCGATAATCTCTTCACGAAGCTAGCGGCTGTAAACGGCGCGCCGATCGACTAAGATCGCTGCGTGCGTCTCAAAAGTGCAATCTGGGTGGCGGCTTATGTCCGCCGCAGCAACAACGAAGGCAGCTTCGCCGTCGTCCGCCGCCGCGGCGCGGAGGAGGCGGGCGCCATCTTCGTGAAAATCGCAAAGCTGGACGGTACGGCAGCGCTTTTCGGCCCCGCGCCGCAAAGCGCCTTCGACGATGCGCGGCCGGCCGAGCATCTCTTCACCAGCTTCTTCCCGCAGGGTTTCGTGCCGGAAGCTGACGTCGAGTCGAAGATTTCGCGCGAGCAGAAATTCGATCCCGATCTCTGGCTGATCGAGGTCGAGGATCGCGCGGGCCGGAACTTCCTGGATCTCGCGCCGGCTTAGCCGAAAGACGAAAACCGCGACGGCCTCGCGCGTTAAGAGCCTGTTAACCCTAACCGATTGTTACTTGGGAAAGCCGGACGTTTCCGGTGTGGGCCCAAGGAGGCCGGAATGGGTTTGTTGGTGAGATTTCCGCTGGAGCGCGCACGGGCGATGCCGCCGGTCGCCAATAGCGGCGAGAGCGCAGCGATACTCGTGCTGCCGGTGATCCGGATCGAGCGCGGCGCGAAACAGGTTTCTCAAGTACCGCAGTCGAAGCCACGCACGAAAAATGGCGGCAGACCGCGCCGGCGCACCAAGCGTCCAGCGTGAAGTGCGGCTTGCATCCTCTATAAAGATTCTCTCAGCGCTTCTGCTTGCGGCGTTCGCCGGAGCTTGCGCGCGCATCGGCGATTTCGAGCGGCCGATGCCTTCCTATTTCCACGACGAAGTGCTTCCGGTTGCTGGCGCCTATGTCGCGCAGAACCGCGGCGAGCCGGTTTCATTCGCCCAATTCACGGATGACGAACGCACGCTGCGTGATCTCGCGTATGCGATCATCGCGCCGCCGGTGACGAAGCAAAAATGGTTCGTGACCATCACTGACCTGCGGCAGTCGCGCATGTTGCCGAACAACGATCCTCCGTTCGACGTCGAGAAATACGCGAACACGATTACCGAGATGCCGTATCGCTCGGCTACCGCGCGTTATTCCCGGCTGATGGACGATATCCGCGCCGACAATCTTCGTGTGATGCCGTTCTTCGCAGTCGCAAAACGTGTCGTGGAAATGGATACCGCGCGCGAGCGCAGTCTCACCGGTGTTGCGCGGCTCATGCCCGAAGAGCGGGAAACCGCCATGGCGCGCGTCGCCGAAAACCGCATGTTGATCGGTTGGGTCTATCGCCGCCTCAGCGAGCGCAGTCGCGGCTATAAATATGCGCTTGAACGGCTATTCCTGAAAACGCCGGCAACCGCCGCAGTCGATGCCGAGCGCGCATTGCGCGCCTATGACGAGCGCTTGGCGAAAATTCCGGTGCTGAGCGCGACCACCGCTTATTATCCGACCAACGGTCCTCAGTTCTTCAAGGATTAGCGTGCCGCGCTGAGCGGACCGCACTTCGCATTCGTAAGTTGCTGACGCACGTTCTGCCGCGCACCTTCCTCGCGCACGAAGGCGCGAACGAAAACAATTCCCTGTATCGCACTCGATTCGATGATCAGCCGGTCCGCGGCGGTAAGATCTTCGTCGCGCGGCAGTAACGCGCGCTGCTCGGGCGTCATCAGTTGCAGATCGATGGAGCGGCGCGCGGCGGCGCGATCGTTCAGCGAATAAAACACGCGGCCACGCCGCGTATAAAAAGCGACCGACGTAAGATCAGGCGTAGTCGGTACGCTGATCGCGAGTGGTCCGTGCGAGAGATCGAAAACGCACGCCGCGAATACAAAAGCCGGATCGAGACGCGGCAACAGGGATTCGAACGGAGTCGGATCCGGTATTTGTACGATTTCGTTTGTCCTGCCGAGCCGCTCAAGCCTTGCATAGGCGTCGTTCTGCGCAAGTTGTGGCAGAGCAAAGATGGAAACGATGTGAACCAAGCCGCCAAGCACGAGGCCGCCCAGGATTGGCAGGAGAAATCTTGTCACGGGCATTTCTCCCGTGTGACGCGCGGCATCTGCGCGACTTCGCTTCGCGCTACGCCGGTCGGCGTATCGTAGAGCCGGATCACCGCGATGATGCGCTCGCTCTCTCCGGTCGGCAGCCAGTTGCCGCTGTGCGCGCGCGGCGAAAGCCAGATCTCGGCGTCACCTTCGGCATCGAACAGAACTTCCGTGCTGGTGAAGCCGTAGCGCGTGGCGGAATTTTCGATCAGCCGTCCGCGTCCGTCATAGATCGTCAGCGTCCAGAAACGCGCGGGAAGAAATTTTCCCTTGATGCGGGTAATGCAGCGACCGTCGATTGCGCGGCCCTGGTTATCCGTGGTGGCAACGAAGGAGATGCCTTCAGACAGTCCGATGGGCAGATCGCCGGAGCGCGCGAAACTTGCCCGCGCGTAAGGATCGGCGTCGTAGGTTCCGCTCCGCGGCCAAGCCCGCCAGACTCCGACATCGAGTGCGCCAAAGCCGTTGTCCCGCGCAGACATAAGCCACGTCATGCCGAGCCCGCTTGCCGAGCCGATTGTCAGAGCAAGAATAAAGAAGAGAATGCGCAAGGGAGTGAACCGGAATCGGGTGACACTTCTAAGGAAGCCAATGCCACGGCGGCTTTCGGAGCGGAAGCGGCATCTCGGCGCTAGTTCGCGCCGCCTCGGTCGTTATTGGCGGAAGGCACTTCCGCGCTGCCCCGCGCATCGCGCAACGCCCGCTCTAGCTTGAGCAGTTGCTCAATGGCCCGCGGCGGCAAGGTGGTGTTGCGGTTGATCGCAGGGTTCTGCGGTGCGGCGGCAACATTCGGCGCGGCAGGTTTCGGGGTTTCTCGTTTCACGCCTGGCAAAGGAATAATGGTTACGCCTTGATGCGCAACTGACATCACTTTGTGCCAAGTCATCGCGGGCAACGAGCCGCCCGTCATGCGGCGCAGCGGCTGATAGTCGTCATTGCCATACCAGACCGCGGCGACGAAGTTTCCGGTAAGGCCGATGAACCACGCATCGCGATAGGCGTTCGTCGTGCCGGTTTTCCCGCCGGAGATAATGCCGGGCAGAATGGCGCGCCGCGCAGTGCCGTTCTCGACCACGTTGACAAGGATCGGGTTGATCTCATTGATAACTGACACCGGCAGAATTTGCTCGGCCCGCGTCAGATCGGTCATATCCCTCCACAGAAGTTCACCGCCGAACGAACGAATTTCGAGAGCTGCGTGTCCGCGTACGCGCTTTCCATTCGCAGCGAACGTTGCATAAGCCTGCGTCATGTCGAAGACAGTAACTTCCGCAGCACCAAGTGGAAGCGGCGCTGAAATGCGGAGCTCTGTCGTGAGCCCCATCTTGCGCGCAGTCTCGACAATCTTCTCGCGGCCAACAATGCCCGCGACTCTTACTGCAGGTGTATTCAAAGAAAGAGTCAGCGCCTGAGAAATTGGCATGGAGCCGAAATAGGAACGTGAGTAGTTTTGCGGACACCAGTTTCCGAGACAGATCGGCGCGTCCAGCACGATTGTGTTCGCGTTCATGCCATTCATAAATGCGGTCGCGTAGACGAACGGCTTGAACGAAGAGCCGGGCTGGCGCAGCGCGTCAGTCGCGCGGTTAAACTGGCTTTCGCTGTAATCACGCCCGCCGACCATCGCGCGCACCGCGCCGTTGACTTCCATCACCACGATCGCAGCCTGGTTCGCATTATAGTCGCGCCCGAACTGGCGTAGCGAAGACTCGATCGCTTCGTCCGCGGTCTTCTGGATTGCCGGATCGAATGCCGTACGCACGACGAAAACCCGCTCGATCACGGAAGAGGGCAGGCGCGCTGCGATCTGCTGCACTTCGCGGAAGGCGTAATCGAGAAAATAATTCGGCGTCTGTTCTTCGCGGCGGTCTACCGCGCGCGCAGGATTGCGCCGCGCGCCGAATACCTGACCTTCGGTCATGAAACCGGCTTCGACGAGATTGTCGAGCACGATTGACGCGCGCGCGCGCGCGGCAGGCAGGTTCACATGCGGTGCGTATCGCGCGGGCGCCTTGAAGAGACCCGCAAGCATTGCGGCTTCCGACAGGTTCACGTCGCGCGCCGACTTCGCAAAGTAATATTGAGCCGCGGCATCGACACCGTAAGCGCCGCCGCCGAGATAGGCGCGGTCGAGATAGAGCTTCAGGATTTCGTTTTTCTTCAGCCGCGATTCCAGCCAGATCGCCAGAAAGGCTTCCTTCACCTTGCGCTCGATCGTGCGTTCGTTGGAAAGAAACAGATTCTTCGCAAGCTGCTGCGAAAGCGACGAGCCGCCCTGCACGACGCCGCCGGCGCGCACGTTGGTCGTGAGAGCGCGCAGCGTACCCGCGACGTCGATTCCGAAATGTTCATAGAAGCGGCGGTCTTCGGTCGCGAGCACGGCCTTGATCAGATGATCCGGCATCTCTTCGAGCGGCACGGAGTTGTTATGTTTGATGCCGCGCTCGCCGATGCGGTTGCCGTAGCGGTCGAGGAAGGTGACGGCGAGCTCGCTTTTCTTGAGCCAGTCTTCGTCCGAGGTTTCGTTGAACGCCGGCACTGCGAGCGCAAGCATCAGCACCGAACCGACAGTGCCAAGCGTCGCCGCTTCCGAAAGGCCTTCGACGGCAAGCCGCCGCACGCCGCTGACATGAAAGCGGTCGGTGAAGGCCGAATAGCCTTCCCATTTCGCGCGCAGAAAAACCCAGAAAGAAAAGAGTGCCGCGTTCAGCCGCGCGTCGAGATCGAGCAGCACGCGCCGCCAGCCGGTGATTCCCGACGGCTCAAGCGCAGGCTTTTTCGAACCTTTGCCGGATGGAGGCGGGGCGGGCTGATCTGCCAAGGTGGAACTCGTTTGCGACGCAGAGCGGAGGTGGCGTTATAGCAGCGGAGGAAAAGGTAGGCGAATAAGGCGCGTTACATTGTTAATAGGTCCGGGCCGACGTAAGACGGCCCAATGAAGCAGCCTTTCTGGAAAACCAAATCCCTCAAGGAGATGACCACGCCCGAGTGGGAATCTCTTTGCGATGGCTGTGCGCGCTGCTGCCTCGAGAAGCTCGAGGACGAGGATACCGGCAAGATTTACTACACGAACGTGGCTTGCCGGCTCCTGGATTGCGAAGCCTGCCGCTGTTCGGATTATGAAAACCGCATGACCCGCGTGAGGGACTGCGTGAAGATTACGCCTGACGAGCAGTTTTTCTGGCTGCCGAAAACCTGCGCCTATCGCCGGGTCGCCGAAGGCAAGGATCTCGAATGGTGGCACCCGCTGGTTTCCGGCGATCCCAACACCGTGCATGAGGCCGGCATTTCCGTGCGCGGGCGCGTCGGGGGCGTCGAGGGAAAAGTGCGCGTCCGCGACTATCAGGACTATCTCGTGCGCTGGCCCATGCTTGATCCGTCGGCATCGAGCAAAAGCAAAAAGCTTGATCCGTCATCAAGCAAAACCGGGAAGCCGGAGCCGAAAAGCGCAAGCAACATGCTTGAACCGGCGGCAAAAAAGCCGAACGTGAAGAAAGCCGGCTGAAACTTTCCGCCACCGGCAAAGTGTTCAAAACAGCACAGACTGGGATCGAAATTCGCCGCTAGCCTCGCCTTATTGGCGAACGAGCTAGGGCCGATACCGCTTAACGATAAAAAAAGCGGACGCACTGGCCCAATCCCGGGGGAGTGCCGTGCTGGATCAAGAAGAGGCGCCAGAGCCGCCTAAGCCGCCGGTCATTGTGCGGCCGAACCGCTGCGCGTGCGGATGCTGGAGTGTCCGCGAAGTTCACCGCTACGTGCTGACGGATGGCAACGTCTCGATCATGTACGAGTGCGTGGAGTGCAGCGAGTATCGGCTGTAAGCATGGGCAGTGCCGACCGCCGCAAAATCCGATGCCCGCATTGCGACGCTGAATATCAGACCGGCTGCAGGGCAAAGACTCCGCAAACCTATAAATGCAAAATTTGCAGCCGCGTCATGTATGACGGCCGCAAGGAAATCATCAGCGGCCCCTCGCGGAAGCATTTGCGGCACGCATCCGGACCGCCAGCATCCATGGGAAAATAATCCTTGACAGCGTGAAGCTGTTCAGGTAGGTTTCGGCATACTCCAAAAATGTATCGACAACGCGCTCGGGGCTCGTCTGAAGAGCGAGCTGGAGGCTTAGATTGGAAGGGCCTCAGCCTTTCGCCGAAGGATATGGATTTTGTCGAGGCGAAGCACATCGCCGCGCGCGAGATCGCGCTTTCCTTCGGCGTGCCGCCGATGCTGCTCGGCATTCCCGGCGACAATACCTATTCGAATTACGCCGAGGCGAACCGCGCCTTTTACCGGCAGACCGTGGTGCCGCTGGTCACGCGCCTGGCTTCCGCGCTCGGGCATTGGCTCGGTGAATCTTTCGGCGAAGGTCTGCGGCTAGTGCCCGATCTCGACGAGGTGCCCGCACTTTCCATCGAGCGCGAGGCGCTCTGGAAGCGACAAGGTCGCGGAATCTTCCTGGGAATGGAATAAACTCGGCTTCGTGATTTCCGGCGCCGACGGCGAATTCCCGGAAACCAATCCGTCCGATCCA
>Ga0247762_1000024_pt1 | contig 105267 bp, 85 predicted proteins | sample UWRJL081202R4_FD_181016 | JGI IMG/M metagenome (GOLD analysis project Ga0247762, IMG submission 181016) | Plant litter microbial communities from Arlington Agricultural Research Station in Wisconsin, United States - UWRJ-L081-202R-4 | ecosystem: Environmental > Terrestrial > Plant litter >...
GCAATCTCAACGTGAGCTGCACGGCCCCATGCACTTCCGCGCCGATCTCGGTGACCGCTCCGTCCGGGCTCTGGGTCGCGAACACGCCCTCAGACACGCAGACTGAGGGTGTGACCTACCAGCACAAGGCATGGGATCTCGGTCTCTTCAATAAGCGTGTCGGCACTTTCTACCAGGACAACGGCGCTTATCATAATCAGGCAATGATCAACCCGTTCAGCGTCACCAATATGTTTTTCAACTACACCATCCGGTCCGGTGGCCGCTTCGATCAGAGCAAAATTCGGTTGAGCTTCAACAATCTTTTCAACCAGCACAGCATCACAGGCGAGTCGATCACGGGAACCGCGGCCACGCAGAACATTGCGGCCAATGGAGCTACCTACGTTGATCCATTCAATACCGTCGGTCAGACGCCAATCGCTGCGGGAGATAACATCAGCGTTCTTCCAGCGCGTAGCGTCATGCTGTCGATCACCTTCGGCCTTTCGACGAAACGGTAACTCCCGGGCCGTGTTACTGAAACGTGACACGGCCTGACCGCTTCTAGTACTGATGAATCAGGAGATCTCCTCATGCGTTTCTTCACTGCCGTGCTTGCTTTTGCCCTCTCGTTCGCCGCTTCGACTGGTCTCTACGCGCAACAGAACTATCTCGCGAACAACACGATTCTCATCGTGCGCCACGCCGAGAAAAGTCCCGAGAGTGGCACCGGCCTCACGCCGCAAGGAGAGAACCGCGCCCAGCTCTACGTCACCTACTTCACGCCCTTCCGCGACGGAGGTCTCAACCTCACAATCGACAGCCTCTACGCAGGAGCCGACTCGAAGAAGAGTTTTCGACCACGCCTCACGCTTGAACCTCTCAGCAAAGCCACCGGCCTGCCCTTACATCATGAGATTGGCACCTCCGACCCCAAAGCTCTCGTAGAGGAGCTCAAGAGTCACCCCCATGGTCTGCACCCGCTGGTCGCATGGCGGCACAGCGAAATCCCCAACCTGATTGCAGCCTTTGGTGGACCTCCCTCTCTAATTCCAGACAGCAAGTGGCCCAACGAGACCTATGACTGGGTCATCGTACTCACGATAGGACCCAACGCAGAAGTAACATCCGCGAGGATCATCCACGAAGACATCAAGCCCCACTAAAGCACTAAAACGGTCGAACTAATATCGACTATTTCGAATGATTTTCGGATGTGACTTACGACAACGGGATAGGCGGCCACCAGAAAGCTCCTTACTCTGGCCTGTTGTTCAAATTGAAGTGGTTCTGGCATACATTTGGCGAAGTGACATTTGACCTTTGTTCGCGCTTTCGCCAGCGACTTTAGATTAGGACGCGGAGCCAGAGCAGGTCAAAGCTTGCGCGGGCCATACATTTCTCGCTTGAGCAGCTCCAGTCGATGGATGTGGCCTTCACCATGCCATTGCTCCAGGGCCTTCTGAGTGCGGCATCGACGGCATTCACGTCTCTGTCAGGCTTCGCGCGAAGGAAGTAAGAGGCGAGTTCCGTGCTTCCTGGAGCCACTGTGTGCCAGGCTGATGCATCGCGTGCACGGATTATCTCGAAGAACTGTCTCGCTGTCCGCGCGATGGGCCGCTATCGGCGGCGACTCGCTGTAGAGAGCCCCTGCAGATATCTATGCCTGCAAAGGTTTACTCTGAATATTATCAAGGCGATGTGTTGGGGCGAGATGGGAAATGCCCTGCTTGCGCGCGCGGCCAGACACTCACTTCTCGCTGTCTTCGAAGCCAGCGCCAGAAGTCCATTCGCACTGAAGCTACGCGGAATGGAGTGCTGAAACCCCGGACCCGCAGATCGAAAGGCACGTCACTCTCCATGCGAGCAGAGCGGATGGCAGCAAGGTTAGCTGTACCATCCCCAGACCCGACCCACAATTTGGCAGGTCCGCTGTCCCGGGCTTGCAGAAAGAAAACAGCGTCGTTCTCGTTGCCGCTGGATTGCTGACGGTTAGGGACCTTTCGACTGACAAGTTCTGCAACTTCACCCACAACCCGGCGATAAAAACGGTCTTTTGGCGTGCGTGCGGCAACGTCATCCGCATCCTCGCTCCCATCATCGGTCTTCGTCGCAAGAAGGACGCTGAAGAAAAAGCCAGTAAAGACCCCGCTGCGATCAACAAACCGATGCTGGTTGGATTTCGTTCCGCCTATGTCTTCGACGTAGCGCAGACCGAAGGTGCAGAGCTTCCAGAGATGCGCCAGATCTATGGCGAAGTCGGAGAGAATCGCGACCGTCTGCTTTCCTTTATCGAACAACAAGGCATCGAGCTTGTCTTTACCGAGAAGATCGCACCCGCTCTCGGCATGAGCTATGGCGGACGGATCGCCATTCTCCCCGGTCAGCCTGAGGCAGAGGAATTTTCGACTCTCGTTCACAAACTCGCGCACGAGATGTTGCATAAGGCCGAACGTCGCACCGCAACTACGAAGGTAGTGCGCGAAACAGAAGCCGAAGCAGTTGCCTTTGTGATCGGCAAAGCCGTCGGTCTTAACACAGGCTCCGCCAGCGCCGACTATATCCACCTGTATCACGGCAATGCTTCTCTGCGGGCCGAATCGCTCGAAGTCATCCAGCAGACTTCCACTGTCATCCTTGACGCTCTGGAGCCACCCGTCGCAGACGAGGCGAGAGAGCCAGCGGTAACCACGAACACCAGGAGCGAGGGAGCCAGCGACGCATTCGAGGAGGTGGCTTAATGCATGCCATCCTTCAAATCCTCAAGAAGGCCGGAGGTTGGCACCTCGGCCTGTATCTCAAGATCGACAACGCACCCTATATGGAGATCGTCATCGAGGCAGTAGACGAGTCGGGCCCGTTGGGACTTCCCGCCATCTCAGTAGCCCACTATGGTTTGCAAAACGGCGACCTCATGCGCGACCCCGAGATGCGCTTTGAGCTTGGATTCGCGGGAGAGCCGCACCTCAATCCCTTCTATTACTTATGTTGAGCTCAACATAACCAGTACTGTGTGAAGCGCCGAATTATGTGAAGTGCGGCTATTCGGAAAAGCTGGGCGGGGGCAGCATTGCCAGAGATTCAATGGAGTTCCAGGCATACGCAGCGACTGGTAGCAGCGCGCCTCCGATCTCAATCTCTTTTTGTGAGATCAGAGTTGCTCCAGTCTTCTCGTAGAAGCGGAGCGCATCGTTGGCGGTAAGCACCCAAGCGATCATGCTATGGTGCCCTTCATCACGCAGACATTTTGCCAGCTCGATTAGAAGAGCCGCTCCGATGCCTTTTCCTTGAGCATCTTGAAGTAGATAGATCGCGTACAGTTCCGCATCGTGGTCTTCTAATGGCTTGCGAATCCGGCCTCCGCTAATGAATCCAACGACGCGGTTGTCCTTCTCCGCCACAATGAGATGCGCCCCAGAATCAATAGCCTGCTCCCAGCGAGGAACTCGTTGTTCGACGTTGAGTTTGTCCAAGAACTGTGCAGGAACAATATCTCGATAGGTTGTTCGCCAACTGGAGACATGCACCTGGGATATCGAAAGCGCATCGTTCCGAGTTGCCGCACGAAGGTAGACCATGGCTTAGGTTAGCTCGAATCTAGTTCTAAGCGTTCCGATCCAGGATCGGGTTAAAAAAGGAAGCCGGGCTATCCCCACGACGACGTTACCCGGCTTGCTGGCACGCGAAAGTCCCGTGATCGGTCAGGCCTAAGCTATAGACCAAAAGTGAGCCAGAACCCAAATAATTTGATCAAACAACGACAAAGATTGTGAAAAACAACACTTTACCCACGAACGATGGCAACGACCATTCAGGGCCTGATAGGCGCCGCCAGTTCGATTGGCGGCCTCGTCTCAGCGGGGGCTGATCGCGCGGACGATTCAGACCCACGGCTACCGGCCCGCCTTTTTTATCCTTGCGGCAATGCACCCAATCGCCGCCACTGTCTTGTTTGTCCGACTGCGTCCGCGTATGCGGCAGCCGGAGATCCTTCTGGAGAGATTCAAGTAATGAAGCAGCAAAATCTGCAATTCGATGTGGTCGTATGCTGCAGCGGCTTGGCTGGTGTGTGCGCAGCGATTGCCGCAGCACGTGGCAGCGCGACGACCTGCCTAGTGCAGGACAGGCCCGTACTTGGGGCAACAGTTCCTCTGAAGTTCGCGTGACGTCCCATGGGGCGGCTGCCTTTCATGCTTACGCCCGAGAGACCGGGATCATCTCCGAACTGCTCATCGAAGAGCGCGCCGTCAATCACGAAGAGATAAGAGATATTTGAGAATGGCTGGATGCTGAGCCGATGTTACCCCAGTGGACTGCCAGCGATGGCGGACACATGCCATAAAAGCAGGCATAAATGAGGGACATAACCGGGACTAAAGCCGGCTCCACGGGTCTTTGCAGTCATAGAAAAAGCTGGACAAGCAAGAAACGATTGCGTCCCCATAAGTCCCGTCCTGCACGTCACGGGAGAATACTGATGTCGACATATCCCAATTGGGCTACAAGTCAGGAAAAATTTCTAATATTTTTCGTTACGTCGCTTAGTTATGAGGTGTATGCTTCGGCTACTTCAAACGAGGTGCCATCCCGTGCCGGCTACGACGACTTTTCCAGGTGTCTATCTTGAGCGGTTGCCTAGCGGCGTCCGTTCCATTGCGGGTGTCAGCACTTCCGTTGCGGCGTTCCTTGGTGAGGCATCGCGCGGCACTGTTGGAGTCGCCACTCAAGTATTTAATTTCAGTGACTTTACGCGCGAGTTCGGCGGTTTGGCAAGTAAGTACGACCTCGGCTACGCCGTCCGGCAATTCTTCATGAACGGCGGCAGTGAAGCATGGATCGTGCGGGTCGCAGCCAATGCGGTGCAGGCTTCCCTGCCCTTAATATCTACCGGCGGGGTCACCGTGCTCACTCTCACCGCGCTCGACGCAGGTGATTTCGGCAACACCATCGCGGTCACCGTCGATTGGAACACTCCCTCTCCGAACAGCACGTTCAACCTGACGTTGGCAACTACGGACGGCACAACGACCGAGAGTTACAGCGGCCTTTCCATGAACTCGCAGGATTCGAAATTCGTAGAGAAGACGCTGGCATCATCGCAACTCGTCAGCGCTTCACGTGCGGCGGGCCTTGCTTTCCCAAATGCCGGTACAAGCACCAGCGGCGTGGTCGCCGATGTTACCGCCGCACTTACACCTCCTGCGGGCCAGCCGCCCCGCAAAGACTTCCGCGTGGTAGTGGACGGCCTCCCTATCATCACCGTCTCACTGGCCTCTGCAGACATCGCCGGCGGCATCGCCACCGTGGCGACCGCCATACAAAAGCAAGTCATTGGCACGAGCACGAACCCTTCCCTCAAGAACTTCACGTGCGCTCCAAACGGCGCCAACAACCAGTTGATTCTCACCTCGGGCAGCACCGGCGAGAACAGCAGCGTCATGGTTCTGCAGGGAGCCACACGAGATGCGGCAGCCGCGTTGAAACTGGGCGTCGCCAGCGGTGGCACAGAGGTGGATGCCACCAGCGCACTCCGGCCCAAACCCGCTCCCGACTCCGGCGTTCTAAAGGGCGCTCCAATCACAACCGCAACTGCTTTGGACACGCTGCCGAAGGCAGACACTCACCTGATTCAAATCATTCTTGATGGAGGCGTGGCGGACACAGTAGACCTGCTCTCCGGCGGGGTCGCCGCAGGCGCAGACTTGAAGGCGAAGTTGCAGGACATCGCAACACGTTTGCAGAACGCCGTCCGATCCCTGCGGGCCACGCCTGCCTACAAGGGTTTCACGGCCACGGTCGACAACTCCGGCCCAAACCCGCTCCTTGTGCTCACCTCCGGCACGCGTGGGGCAGGATCCTCGGTGAGCGTGCTCGCCGCAGCTGCCGATACCATCGCATCCACGCTGGGCCTTATCGTCGGCACGACCGCAGCCGGCGGTGCCACTAAAACACTATCGGGTGGCAGCGCGCAGGACGTTTCACCCACCACCGTCTACGCCAGCTACGTGCCAAGCGGTGCGGCACGGCAGGGTCTCTCCGCACTCGAAGAAGTGCAGAGCTTCAACCTGCTCGTCCTGCCTGGTATTACCGATACCGCAACACTCAGTGATGCAGCAGCATACTGCGAAGCGCGCTCAGCCTTCCTCATTGCAGACGCTCCGTTCGACACCGACATCCAGCACATGGCTACCGCCATCAGCGGACCATCACTGCCCAAGAGCATCAATGCCGCGGTCTATTATCCGTACTTCTATATCTCCGACCCGTTAAACGGTGGTGCCAACCGACGCATGCCTCCCTCCGGCGCCATCGCTGGAATCTACGCCAGAACAGACACCACGCGCGGCGTGTGGAAGGCGCCCGCAGGCACGGATGCTTCCATTGTCGGCGCGCTCGGCGTGGAGTACACCCTGACCGACTCGCAGAACGGCGCTCTCAATCCACTCGGAGTCAACTGCATCCGGTCCCTGCCCACGTTTGGCATCGTCAGCTGGGGTGCGCGCACCCTGCGCGGCTCAAATACTGAAGCCAACGAGTACAAGTACATACCCGTCAGCCGCACCGCACTCTTCATCGAACAGAGCCTCTACCACGGGCTTCAGTGGGTCGTCTTTGAGCCTAACGACGAGACGCTCTGGTCACAGATTCGCCTCAATGTCGGTGCCTTCATGCAGGGCCTCTTCAAACAGGGTGCCTTCGCGGGAGCAAGCGCGGACCAGGCATTCTTCGTCGAGTGCAGCAGCGAAACCACCACGCCTACGGACCAGAGCCTTGGCCGAGTCAACGTCATCGTCGGCTTTGCCCCGCTCCGCCCGGCCGAATTCGTGATCATTCAGCTTCAGCAGATTGCCGGACAGGCAGCGTCGTAACCGACGGAAAGGAAGCCGTAAGCCATGGCGCAATTCACAGTCAATCCGGGGCGAGTCGACCCATATAAAAACTTCAAGTTCCGCGTAAAGTGGGACGGCCGATACGTCGCTGGCATCAGCAAGATCAGTGCGCTCAAGCGGACCACTGAGGTGGTCAAACACCGCGACGGCAGCGACCTGTCCACAAGCTTCAAGTCACCCGGCCGCACCGAATATGAAGCCATCACGCTCGAACGTGGCGTCACCCACGACCTTGAGTTCGACACCTGGGCACAAAAGGTCTGGGACGTAAACGGCGGCCCCGGCACCGAGGTGTCGCTGAAAGACTTCCGCAAGAACATCCGTCTGGAGTTATTCAATGAGGCCGGCCAGATCGTCATGGCCTATAACCTCTTCCGCTGCTGGGTATCGGAATACCAGCCATGGCCCGATCTGGATGCGAACGCGAACGCCATCGCGATTCAGCACATCAAGATCGAAAACGAAGGCTGGGTCCGCGACATCAAGGTGTCTGAGCCCACCGAACCGAGCTTTTAATCCCGCCAGGACCGCAACGGAAGCGTAACGGCGCATCCGGAGCTCCTCCGGCACGGAAGACATACGGAGACACCATGGAGAGCAACGCAAGCATGGTAGTGCATGCGTGGGAAGCGGCATCGGTTGTGACAGACTGGCAGCGGCCTGCCGCCTTACTGTCAGCGCTTGCAGGAATGCCTCTGCCACAAGCGCTGCACCTCGGCATCGCACGTCGAGACGCAGCACTGGTCGCATGGCGCAGCGCCCTTTTCGGCACCACCCAATGGCCCGCCTTTGCGCAGTGCCCCGCATGCAAAACCATGCTCGAGTATGAGCTGCCGCGCTCCTCCGCCACCGCAGACGACAGCGAATCAATCGTGATCGAAGTCGACGGCAATCACCTTAACGCAAAGTGGCCAAGCTCCCTCGATCTCGCAGACGCAGCAGCCTGCCCTAACTCACAGGCCGGCCGCGAACTTCTGCTGCAGCGCATGCTCCCGGAGCCTGTTGCAGACGACCTCATCGCACCGGTCCTTGCTGCATTGGCAGACGCGCATCACGGGTTCATGGGCATCGACCTGCAATGCCCTGAGTGCGGCAAGGTCTGGTCCGAAGTCTTTGAGGCGGGAGAATTCCTGTGGCGCGAAGTCCGCGCAGCGGGCCGCCGCATCCTGCGCGAAGTAGACGCCCTGGCACGCGCCTATGGCTGGACTGAAACCGAAATCCTGCGACTCAGCGACATGCGGCGCAATGAATATCTGGCGATGGTGCAATGAGCGCAGATTACCTTGACCTGCTACTCGGAAGAGCCCGTGGCGAGCTGCCCGCCGCAGAACCGCGCATCCTCTCGTCCATGGCCCCCGCAGCCACCCTGCCCTGGGAAGAGATAACCGAAGAACGAATCGCATCTCCCTCCTCACAAGCTGCGCTGCCTAGCCTCTCGCAGCCAGCCCCGCTCGCCTGGACTGAAAAGCATTTGTCACATCAGAGCCCGTCAGAATTCCCCTCGACAAGACCGGTGCCTCCGCAGCCCACTTCCGAGACATCTCCAAAGCCATCAACAACACAGCTTTCACCGCAACGGAACACAGTCCACCCAACGGGCCAAAGTCCCTCGCCAGACTTCGCGCAGCCGTCACTGCAGAAGGAAGCCGTGCTAACGCGCGAACTCGTGCCGATCCCCACTCCCGCGCCGATTGCGGAAGCAACCAAATCCAGCCTCGGCCCTCCCATGTTCACACCGCCGTCGACAGAAGGTCCAAGGCCACCATTGGCCCAGACCTTGCTTCCGCCGAGGGAATCCACAATCAAAACGCCGGCAAGGCAGGCTTCTGCTCCCGCAAACTCGTCTCGCTCGGAGCCAACCGCGCCCGCCCCAATCACCATCCGCATCGACCGCATTGAAGTCCGCTCTGCCACGCCTTCCTCGCCACCACGCCCGGCCCATTCTGATCGCCCCGCATCCGCAATACCGCTTGACGACTACCTCGGTCGCCACAAAGGAGCAGGACGATGAGCACCGCCATGGCCATCGCGGCAACCGCACGCGTGGTTGCGCAGCTTATTGATGGCCGTGTGGCGCTCGAACAGTTCACTGCATTCCAATCCATGAAGACCACCGTGCTGTCGCCGGAGCAGATCGACGGCACAGACATGTCGGCAACAGTGGACGTCCCGCCGCACATCAACATCTTTCCCTACCACGTCGGCCTCAACGCCGCGTATCGCAACGCATTTGAGCCATCGCGCAACGAATTCGGACAACCGGTCAGCACGCCTCCACTCGCCCTGGACATCAGCTTCCTTGTCAGCACGCACAGCTCCCTCGAACTGTTGCCGGAGATGCTGCTCGGCCTGGCCATGCAGGCCCTAAGCGATGTGCCACAGCTCACGCGAGCCCGCCTCCGCACCCTGCTGGCAGTCAACCCTGCGACGAACCCGCCTGACCCGGTCCTCGTAGCACTGCAACGGTCCGGTCTTGCAGACCAGCTAGAAATTCTCCGCATCGAGCCGTTGAACCTCAATGCCGACGAGATGCAGAAGCTCTGGACATCCATCCATAGCCGGTGCCGGCCATCGTTCTGCTACCGAGTTTCCGCCGTCCTCATCGAATCGCAAAACTCCGCCAAGAGCGCCCTGCCCGTGAGCTCCTTCGCAACCGCGGTTGTCCAATTCGTGCGGCCATCCATCGACAGCATTGACCCGCCCAACCTCCTCTTCCAGGCCGTGCCCGCGCAAATTGCGCTGATGGGCGAACAGCTTGTGCAGCCCGGTGCCGTTGCCGTCTTCAGCAACGGTGCGCGTCGGCCGCTGGACGTTGGTTCCACGCCCACGCGCGCCCTCGTCACACTGCCCGCCGGTATGCCCTCTGGCATCGTCGGCGTCGAACTCGTCCGCACCATCGACATCGGCTCTGCGCCTCTTAAAGAAGTCAACGAGTCGAACCTTGCCATCTTCCTCTACAGGCCCATCTTCGCGCTCAAGCCAGACAGCACGCCGGACATCACGCTTAACGCAGCGACGGTCACAGCCCGTCTGCAGCCACCTCCAACCGCAAAGCAGGATATACGTCTGATCCTGAACGATCTGGTCCCATCCGCCAGCAGCGCCGGATTCACCTTTGCAGGCACAGTCGGCAACAACCCCGCCATCGATCCCATCACCTTCACGCTGGTCGGCGTTCCCATCGGAAATTACATCGTGCGCGTCCGCGTAGACGGCGCAGAAACGCCCCTCGCTTTGGACAGCAACGGAGCCTACACCGGCCCCAGGATCACGGTCGTCTGACGCCATGGCAACCACCACCGCTCCAGCACGGACAGTCTGGCAGGCCGCAGAGTTAGAACGGTCGATCGCCTCCGTGCGCGAGCGGGTGCGCACAACGGAAACCCCTCTCCTCCTCACGCCCACACTCGAACTTCTTGCCGCGATCTTCGAACTCTCGCGGTTCGAAGCAGAAGTTCTCCTTCTGTGCACCGCCGCAGAACTCGACTCGGACGCAGGAAAGGCTCTCGCCCAGCGACAGGGCGGCACATGTATTCACCCCACCTTCGGCCTTGCGCTGTCGCTGCTCGATGACGCTGCATGGGAAGCTGTCGGACCGCACGCTCCGCTGCGCCGCTGGAACCTTGTCACCATGGAACAAGGCGCAACGCTGCTCACCAGCCCGCTCCGCATCGACGAGCGTGTCCTTCACTTCGTCGTAGGTATCGACAGCTTTGATCCACGCCTGCGCATGTACATGGAGCCGCTGCCCTCGGCTCGCGGCCTCGTCGCTTCGCACGCGGAAATCGCAGCACGCATGTCTGCGCTTTGGCAGACCTCCGCAGAACCCGTCCAGCTCGCCGGTCTCGACAGCGGCGCGAAGCGGGCGATCGTTGCGAACGCATGCACCACAATGGGTTGGCAAGCCTTCGTGTGGAGCGTCGACACGCTCCCCGACGCCGCCGAGATGGACCGTGTCCTTCGCCTCTGGCACCGCGAAGCCGCACTCAGCCGCGCCCTACTCGTTCTCGACGCCGAACGTGTCGACGGCGCGCGTGAACAACTGCAGGTCGAGCGGCTCGTGCGACAACTCGCCTCACCCTGCGTCATCCACGTCCGGCAACGCTGGGCCGCACAGTTGACCCAGCCAGTCACCTTTGATGTTGTCCGCCCCCTGCGGCACGAACAGCAGCAGATCTGGCGCGCCGTCACGCAGCCTGAAGTGACCGAGGCCGAAGTGAGCCGCGTCAGCACACACTTCGACTTCGATGCCGACGCCATCCGCATCGCCGCAGCAGCATGGCGCAGCGACCCGGGCGGCTCGCTCTGGAATAGCGCGCGGCAAAGCGCACGCGCCGCGGTCGAAGGTCTGGCGCAGAACATCACACCAAAGGCGGGCTGGGATGACCTAGTGCTCGACCCCGGCCTCAAGCAAAGGCTGCGCCGCATCGCCTCGCAGGTGCGGCACCGCTCGCAGGTCTACGACACGTGGCGCATCGGTGAACGCGGTCCCACCGGCATGGGTATCACGGCACTCTTCGCCGGCCCCAGCGGCACAGGCAAAACACTCGCTGCAGAAGTCATCGCGCACGAGCTCGAACTTGACGTCTGCCGCGTCGACCTCAGCCAGCTCGTCAGCAAGTACATCGGCGAGACCGAGAAGAACATCGCCCGCATCTGCGAGGCCGCCGAACAAAGTGGCGCAGTACTCCTCTTCGACGAAGCAGACGCTCTCTTCGGCAAGCGCAGCGAAGTAAAGGACAGCCACGACCGCCACGCCAACATCGAGGTCAGCTACCTCCTCCAGCGCATGGAGGTCTACCGCGGTCTCGCGCTCCTCACCACTAACCTCGCCGACAACATTGACCCCGCGTTCCTCCGCCGCCTTCGCTTCGTCCTTCACTTCCGCCTTCCTGAAGCAGCAGAGCGCGCCGCCATCTGGCAGCGCATGTTCCCTGCCGAGGTCCCCCTCCAGGACGTCGACTTCGACCTCCTCGCACGCCTCCAGGTCGCCGGCGGCAACATCCGCAACATCGCCATGACGGCCATGTTCCTCGCCGCCGAACACGGCACAGGCGTCACCATGCCACACCTCCTCGAAGGCGCGCGCATGGAATACTCCAAGCTCGAACGCACGTTGCGCGACTCCGAAACCGAGCGCTGGGTATGAGAACGCCAGCCGCTCCTTTCGAACTCAGCATCGGCGAACTCGTGCTGGAGGGCATGACACCCGGCGCACGCCACCTTTGCGCAGGCGCGTTCTCGCAGGAGTTCGAAACGCTTGTGCTCCATCGCGGCGCTCCAGCGATGGCGCAGCACACTCACCCCGACTGGCGCCTGCCCGCGCTGACACTCCCTCCACACACTGGCAATCAGCCGCGCCGCGTAGGACGCGCCCTGGCAGTCACCTTGTATGAAGCCCTCCACCGCGCCGGGGAGGGCAGATGAGCAAATCCCCCGCTCCTCCCCAACCCAAGCCGAAGTCGGCCCCCAAGCGCTCTGCGCTGCAGAAAGCACTGTCGGAGCCGGGCAGGCTGCTCCCCGATGCCGTTCGCGTCGAACTCGAAATCCGCTTCTCCTCCAGCCTCGCAGGCGTCCGTGTTCACACCGGCCCACTGGCCGACGAAGTAGCTCGCGAACTTGGAGCCGATGCCCTAACGTTTGGCCAGCACATCTTCTTCCGCGCAGGAAAATGGCAACCGGAAACCCCTTCCGGTCGTGAACTCCTCGCACATGAAACGGCTCACACCCTGCAACAGCAGGCATTCACTTCACCCGCTCCACCCGAGCAGGAGTTACGCACCTCCGACCCGGGTGAAGCGCTTGAAATTCAGGCAGAAGAGGCAGCCGAAACCGACACTGCTCCCGCGCCTGTGTCGAAAGCAGTTGCCGCAAGGCAGGTCGCGGGCATGGCTCCGCGCGAGACCAAGACCATCGACCCGGCACGGACTGTGGAAGAACTCGCCCGTGCGCTGATCATGCGTGTCCGCGCAGACAGCAAAGACAGCACCGGTCGCATCCGCAACCAGCTCATTCACATGGGCGAGGACCTCCGCCGTGACGTCCTCCGCTGGATGGAAGCGCACATGGAAAGCCACGAATGGCATGGCTTCCTCGACATCCTCTCCCAGGAGGTCCCATCCGGCATCGACGGCACCGAGGACGCCCAGGGGGCAGCCGCGGCAGCCGCCGCCGGAAGCTCCGACCTGTCGCCAGAAGCAAAGGCCGTCGAATCCGCACACGCACCGCGGGAGAGCGAACAAGAACGGGATCAGCAAGCACCGCAGGGAGCCAAAGGCGACCAGACCGGTGCCGAAGCTGATCAGGAAGATGCCACCGCTTCGGGCGAAGCCGCAGTCGATCAGCCTCAGATCGCGGCAGGTGCCATCTCCGCTGAAACCGGTGATGCCGAGAGCGGAGGAGCAGGAACCGCCGTCGCCGCTCTATCCGGTCCCCAAGCTGCATCCTCCACTGTAGGACCCTCTGCTCCCTCAGCCGCCAGCGGAGGCGGCCCCCCAGAACAACCGTCCGTCGCCGCCCCTGCCGAGTCCGACGAAGCAGCATCCGACACACAGGCCAGTGGCCCCGAAGGTCGCGCCGCAGAAGGCCGCGGTGAAATGACCGAGGGCCGTGGCGGCACGGCAGAAACCGGCCGCGCAGAGCCCGCCGAGGGCCAGGATACAGGCGCGCAGGTACAGAATTCTGGCGCTGAAAGTGGAACTGCCACCGCAGAAGCCGAACCCGAAATCACACCCGCAGACCTGCCTCCCGAAGCCGAGGCAACTGCCGGCACATCTGCCGAGCCGGCAGGCCAAGCCGCCGCAGGCAGCGCAACCGCAGCAGCCGGCCCGGACAACGAACCCGCATCGCAATCCGCAGCAGCCGTCACCAACCCGCCTCCCGAGGCCGCGGCCGAACCGCAACAACCCCAACTGCAGTCAGCGCCCGCACAAGAAGCCGCAGCACCGGAAGCCGCCGCACTGCGTACCATCGAATCTCTGCAATCCGAGCCCGGCGCTGATGCCGGTGCGACCTCTGCGTCACCCGAAGGCATCGCGGAGGACCAAAACGCGGAGACCGCCGCCGAAGGGTCTCCGAACGAAGGCGGCGCAGCACGCCAGGAAGTCGTCGCAACCCAACCGGAAGCGGGCGGTCAGGGCGCTGCACCCGGCGCCATTCCGCCATCACTCCTCGGTGAGTTCGCCGGCGAACCACCCCAGGACGACGCCGCCGCGCCCGCTGGTGGCGGTGGTGGCGGAGGCGCAGCCGTAGCCGACCATCCGCCTCCGCCCGACACCGCCAGCAGCATTCCCGCAGCCGACCCCGTCGGCGCCATGGACGCAGTCGGCGGCATGCAGGTCGCCGGCGCAGCGCAGGCCATGGGCAGCGCGCAGGCCACCGTCGCTGCGGAAACCAGCCAGCAACAGGCCGAACTCGCCGCCGCCCCTCCCACCATCGACCGCCCCACCGGCGCTCCCAGTGGCGCAGACGGTGTCACCTCGGAAGCCCTGCCCGCGGTTCCCGCGGCAACTGACCCCGCCGCCGTGGCCGCCGTTGCACCCGGCGAAGCGATGGAAGTTTCCCCACCAAAGGACGCTCCAGAGCCAGGCGCACCCGTCACCCAGGGCGTCGCAAGGCCGCAGGTCACCGGCACAGCCGAGGGCAAGATCACGGAGTCCGACGCCCGCCGGGTGCAAGAGGCGGTGGACGACGTCCCCGTAACAGACGAGGCGCTCAACGTCGACGCAGGCGACGCCCCGCCCCTCGAACTGCAAGGCGACGCAAATCCCGCACAGGTACAGGATCAACAGACAGCGCTCATGGAGAGCGCGAACACCAACGCACAGGAGGGTGCACAAGACGCAGCCGAGCCCATGGGCGAGGATCAGGTCTACCCCGCGGTCACGCCCGGCACCATCACTCCCGATGAAGGCGGGGCTGACTCAGCGCCGGCAGGTGCAGGCCCTGAGGCGGACGGAGGCATGGGCGACATCGACATAGGCGTCGCCACTGTCGCGGAGGAGGAACATGGCGACGAAGTTCGCCAGCACGCAACTGCCGCATCCGGCCAGCTCACCGCGAAGCGCTCAGATAAAGACAAGGAACAGCAAAAGGCCAACACCGACAGCCAGAAGCAGGTCACCGATGCGATCGACACCAATGCGAAGCAACAGGCAGATGAGCGGAGAACTGTTCGCAAGGAGGTAATGGATCAGCGAAAAGACTGGACCGAAGGCCAGAAGGCTGCAGTCAAGGCCGCGCGTGACGATTCCAACAAGGAACTGCAGAGCAAGCGCGGCGAAATCACCAGCGAACAGACCAAGGCACAAGGCAAGGCCAACGAACACATCGCCGAGGGCAACCGCAAGATCGTCACGGCTCGCACCGACAGCGAGAACAAGGCCCGGGCCGAGCGTGAAAAGGCCAAACGCGAAAGCGATGACGATGGCGGCATCCTCGGCTGGATCGCCTCCAGCATCAGCAGCTTCTTCAACAAACTCCTCGACGCCGTGCATGCCGTCTTCGACGCAGCACGCAAGCTCGTCAAAACCGCCATTGAGGCCGCACAGAAGCTTGCGCACGAAGTCATTGACGCGGCTCGCAAGGCCGTCGTCGGCCTGATCGAATTAGCAGGCAAGGCGTTGCTTGCCATCGGCGACACGCTGCTCGCAGCTTTCCCCGCCCTGCACGACAAGTTTCGTAAAGCAATCCACGGCCTCGTGGACGCCGCCGTAAAAGCCGTCAATAAGCTCGCCGATGCACTCGAGAAAGGCATCCGCGCCCTGCTCAACGGGTTGATGAAGGCGCTCAACGCCATCCTTGATGCGTACGAGGCCATCTACAGCGGCATCATCAAGGCCGTCGCAGGCTTTGTGAAGGGCGTCCTCGACAAGGTGCGCGCACTCATCGCCGCACTCGCACAGTTCGCTTCACTGGTAAAAGACATCGCACCCGCGCCCGGCCAGTGGCTCAGCAACCTTGGCGCATCCATCATGGACGGCATCCGCAATCACCTGTGGACCGCCCTCAAAACCGCCTTCAAACAATGGTTTAACGAAACCATTGAAGGCATCATTGGCATGGGCCGCATGGTGCTGGATCTCCTCAGGAAAGGCGGCCTCTCGCTCAAAAAGATCGCCAGCTTCGTATGGAGCGCGATCATCTCCGCCATACCCGGCATCGTCATCCAGTTCCTCATCGAGAAACTCATCGCCATGATTATTCCGGCGGCGGGCGCGGTGATGCTCGTTGTGCAAGGACTCATCGCCGCATGGGGAGCCATTCAGCGCATCATCGCTGCGTTCCAGTTGTTCTTCACGTTCCTTAAGGCAGTCAAGGCGGGCGGCGCCGGCCCGCAGTTTGCCACGGCCCTCGCCGCAGGAGCCATCGCGCTCATCCAGTTCCTCGCAGGCTTCATCATGTCGCGGCTCGGCGGAGCAGCCAGCGGGGTTACCAGCAAGCTCAAGGCCATCGCGGCAAAGATCGTCGCCTTCTTCAAGCGCATCGGCAAAGCGATCGGCAAGGGCCTCAAGGTCGTGGGCCGCGTCATCGTCAAAGGCGCAAAAGCTGTCGCCCGCATCGTCGTCAAAGGCGCAAAGGCAGTTGGACGCATAGTGCGCCGCGGCGCCAAAGCCGTCGTCAACATGGCTCGCCGCGCAGGCAAAGCAGTCGTCCGCGTCCTAAGCAAAACAAAGGTAGGCCGCGCAATCCTGCGTGCAGGCAGCAAAGTCGTTGGCAAGGTCCGCAGCGGTTATGCAAAAACGAAGGACTGGCTTAAGAAGAAGCGCGACCAGTTCAAAGACTGGCGCGAGAAGCGGAAGAAGAATGCCGCAGAACGACGGCAAAAGGCCCTGGAAAAGGCAAAATCTGAGCTTCCCGGCAAGCTTCAGACCCTTCTTGCAAGGAAGCCATCCAGGTTCTCCATGAAGTTCCAACTGTGGAAGTGGCGAATTTCATACAGCCTTAAACGCCTGTACCTCTCGGGTCATGCGAGCTTCAACATCATCGCGGTCAACAGCCCGCCAACGGTCCTGATTGCGGGGTACGAGTTTCCGCTGCACGAGATCATGCGTGCTATCGACGAAATCGCGCCCGCAGTCCTGAAAGAGCATCAACGAACACGCTCAGACCGGGATTTCACCGACTTCAGTAAACCGGAAGAAATCAAACGCGGGATCGGAAGTGAAAATGCTAAGGTCTTCATCGCTGAAGCTGGGGACCGTCCGGTCGGGTACCGATTCGTGATCAAGGATTCAAAGACAGGACCTGTACACAGCGTAGTCGGACTCGGTGCCACCTCGCCCAAAGGCGGCGAATCGGGCAAGAGAATGTACTCCGACCGCGGTTTGACCTATTCCATTAAGCCAAAAACCCCTCTGCCGGGTACTAAACCGCGAAAGCCTCGCGAAACACTCTCCAGCGCACTTGAAGGAGTTGATGCCGGAAAGTACTTTTCCCAGCTTGAAAAGGGTTACACGCAGCTCGGTCCGATGCCCGTTCGGCAGAGAGAAGCTGTCGGGGCTCTCTGGGGGCTCCTGAACGAGTTGGAACCCGGCCACCCCCACGAGGGGCTTGCGCCCACCGGTGCACACCGTAGGGACATCGTGTCCAGCAAGATGCTGACTCAATTGATGCAACGCGAGGACGAGCACCGAATCACTGCGCAACAGTTGATTGCTACTCATCCTTCGACGTTTGGAGGTGCGCAACAAGGCGCCGAACAAGCCAATCGCTACATGCAGGGACGCAGATCAGAAGAAAAGGACCCAACGATCAAGACCCCGCACAGAGAAGAAAACTTTGAAGAACGCCTCAGACGAGAGCATCAGTCGCTGCGCATGTGGTTCGCTGCTAACCCTATCGTCTGCGATCACCAACCTACCTTCGAAGAAATCAAGGCGTTTGTACTCGAAAGACTTAAGTCTAAGCACAACCCGGCGGATTACGAGGAAAAGGATTAAATGAGCACACCCGTCTCACCACGCACGCTACGCGCCGGCCTCGTCATCGCCGACCCCAACTCCGGGTCGACGCAGCAGGTCATCGTGTTGCAGTACAGCCCGGAGTCCCTCAGCCGGTCGCTGCAGCCACAGGCCGTCGGTGCAGAGTCAGGCGATCGCGTGGACGCTTTGCGCCTCAAGGCTCCGCCCGTCGAGACCTACAAGATCGACGCCGAACTCGACGCCACCGACCAGATGGCCACACCAGCCGGCGCACCCAACGGCCTTCTGCCGCAGCTTGCCGCGCTTGAGATGCTTGTGACCCCCTCCGTCTCCACCCTGCGTTCCAACCAGGCACTCGCTATGGCCGGCACGCTTGAGATCGTCCCCGTCATGATGCCGCTCACCCTCTTCGTCTGGGGCCGCAGCCGCATCTTGCCCGTGCGCATCACTGAGTACAGCGTGACCGAAGACGCCTTCGACCCACAGCTGAATCCCATCCGCGCCCGCGTCAGCCTAAGCCTCCGCGTGCTCAACGTGAACGACCTCGTACCGGGCAGCCGCGGCTCGGAACTCTACCTCGCACACCAGTCGCAAATGGAAGCCCTTGCCCGCAAGTTCGCATACGGCAACAAGTCCGACGTAGGCCTTACACAATGACCATCAACTCACCCAAAAGGAGGACACCATGAAGAACCCGCTGCCAGCTAACAGTCGCTACTCCACGGTGGAGGCCACGCAAACCGTCCTCCCGGACGGCCGCAACGTGGCATTCCTTCGCCGCCGCTTCATTCCGCAGCCGTCGCAGTTCGCCACGCTGCAGCAGCACACCGTGCAGCAAGGCGAAAGGCTCGACCAGATCGCAGCGCAGTACCTCGGAGATCCGGAAATGTTCTGGCAGATTGCCGACGCGAATCTCGCCTTCGATCCCGCTGACCTCACCGCCACGCCGGGCGCAAGCCTGCGCATCACGCTGCCTGCCGGTCTGCCCGGTGGACCAGCAGACGACTAAGGAGATAACAGACAGATGCAGCAGATCTTCTTCACGTTGTTGATCGGACCCATGGTGCCCGTGCCCGCCCCCGCGGCGGTGTCGAACGCGCTGCAAAGCGCGCAGATCACCGTTGCCAGCGGCCAGCGCAGCGGCTTCCAGCTCGTCTTCAACGTGTCTTCCAACAGTCTGCTGAACACCACACTCCTTCCCGCCGGCCTCTTCGATCCCGGCATCCGCGTCATCCTCATGGCCATCGTCAATGGCATCCCCAACGTGCTCATGGACGGCATCGTCATGCGGCAGGAATTTGCTCCATCCAACCAGCCCGGACAAAGCACACTCACCATCACCGGCGAAGACGTCAGCGTCATGATGGGCCTCATCGAACTCAAAGGCCTCCCCTATTTCGCCATGTCGGTCGAGCTGCGCGTCGCGACCATCATCGCAAAGTACGCGCTCTATGGCATGGTGCCAGTCATCATCCCCTCTCTCTTCCCGGACCTCAACCTGCCCATGAAGGCGATCGCATTCCAAAAGGGCACAGACCTCGATTACATCAACCAACTCGCCAAGGAGTACGGCTACGTCTTCTACATCAGCCCGGGTCCAGCGCCTGGCATGAACCTCGCCTACTTCGGTCCTGAGATCCGTGTAGGCGTACCGCAGCCCGCACTCAACATCAACATGGACGCTGCAACCAACGTCGAATCACTCAGCTTCAGCCTTGACGGCTCCACACGCGAACAGCTCGCCGTCATGATCCAGGAACCCTTCACCAAGCTCAACATTCCTATCCCCATTCCCGCCCTCAGTCCCTATGCTCCGCCACTCGCCGCAAAGTCTGCGCCCGCGCTGCACTTCAAGTTCCTTGAGGGCGCAGCGAAGCTCGATCCCTTGAAGGCGATGATCCAGGGCATCGGCAAAGCCACGGAAGCGAATGACGCCATCACCGCAAGCGGCTCGCTCGATGTGCTTCGTTATGGCCGCGTTCTCAGTGCGCGACAACTCGTCGGCGTCCGTGGCACCGGCCCTGCGTATGACGGCCTCTACTTCGTCAAGAGCGTCACGCACAACCTCAACCCTCGCAAGCGCGAGTACAAACAGAGCTTCAACCTGGCGCGAAACGGACTCATCAGCCTCGTTCCGCGAGTGGTGCCATAAACGATGAGTCTGGACGAAACAACGCGGTATTACGGCAAGTATCGGGGCACGGTCATCAACAACGTGGACCCCATGAAGACCGGGCGCCTGATGGTGCAGGTGCCGGACGTCTACGGCATCACGCCGTCTACGTGGGCCATGCCCTGCGTGCCCGCAAGCGGCATTCAGAACGGCATGCTGTGGTTGCCTGCCATCGGCGCAGGCGTATGGGTTGAATTCGAACAGGGCAACTCCGACTATCCCATCTGGGTCGGCGGATGGTGGGGCTCCGCGGCTGAGGTTCCTGCACTCACGCAGCTCGCACCACCCGCAGTCTCGTGCATGGCCATGCAGACCACGTTGCAGAACGGCATTGTGCTCAGCGACGTGCCCGGCCCAACCGGCGGCATCATGCTCAAAAGCACGCTGGGCGCCAGCATCATCGTCAATGACACGGGCATTTACATACAGAACGGAAAGGGCGCCAGCATCACGTTGATCGGTCCATCGGTCACCGTCAACACGGGCGCATTGGTGGTGACTTAGATGCCAGGTCCTCTCTTTCATGTAGGAGCAGTCGCTATGTGCGCACACGGCACCGGCGTGGTCAGCGTGATCTCGTCGAACACCCGTGTCCTCGTCACCGGCATGCCTGTTGCAACCATGGCCGATCAGGCGATGATCGCCGGTTGCCTATTTCTTGCGCCAACGCCCGCACCACAACCATGCCTGCGCGTACAGTGGGTGACGCCTGCGGCTCGCGTATTGATCAACGGTCAACCAGCGCTGCTTCAGACTTCGGTCGGTCTGGGTCTGGGCCCCACACAGGCGCCTCAAGGCCCCATCAACATTCTGTCCACGCAACCGCGGGTGATCGGTTCTTAAGGCCTCGGGGAGCAGCTATGCAGCATGTTCGGTTTCCAATCCGCATTGATGGCCGGGGACGCACAAGCACCGGCAGCTACGAACAACATGTCGAAGACATGCTGGAGCAGCTCCTCTTCACGCACGCAGGCGAGCGCGTCAACCGGCCCGACTTCGGCGGCGGTCTGCTCCAGATGGTCTTCGCTGCAGGCGGCGATCAACTCGCAGCAGCCACGCAGTTCATGGTCGCCGGCTCCATCCAGCAATGGCTCGGCGATCTCCTGCAGGTTGAAAGCGTCGACGTCTCGCAGGACGACAGCACACTGTCGGTCTCCGTCTCCTACACACTGCGCAAAACACAACAACAACAGACCTCCACCTTCACAAGGAGCAACTGATGGCCACGTTCCTGTGTGCAAGTGAAGACCGGCGCGAAGCAGTACGCAGACTGACAGGTGCGACTCCGCTCAACGGCATCGACTTTGTCGAAGTGGTAACCGCCACACCGTCGCAGGTGGAAGTGCATTTCCTGCACCCGCTCACCATCCTGCTCACCGCCGATAACTTCTTCGTCGATGGCGGCACACGCATCAACAACCTGCAGGTCACCGCCTCCGCCCCCGATCCCTCAACCGGCGCAACCGTACTTACACTCACACTCAATACCGAGGGCGATCGGTCCATCTACACGGTGCGTATCGGCAACCCATTCCCTCTCCCGGGTATTCCCCTCGGCATCGATCCCCAGTTAAGCGCGGTCGACTTCGTTTTCCATCCGGAATGCGGCACCGCAGACTGCGCCTCATCATCTACGTGCCCGCCCACCGTCTACCCAACTCCGCAGATCGACTACCTCGCACGCGACTACAGCGCAATGCGTCAGCAACTCTTCGATCGTGTCTCGCTGCTGGTGCCCGGTTGGCGCGGCCGTAACGCAGCAGACGTTGGCGTCATGCTGCTTGAAACGCTCGCCTACGCAGGCGACTACCTCAGCTATCGGCAGGACGCTGTAGCCACTGAAGCCTATCTCTCCACTGCGCGCCTCAACACCTCCGTCAAGCGCCACGCACGCCTCATGGATTACCAGATGCACAGCGGCCACAACGCACGTGTCTGGGTGCAGATGTGCGTTAATGCGGACGTGCTGGGAGGCGCAGTTGCAGCCATACCGTCAGGCACTCGCCTGCTGACAGACCAGCCCGGCCTGCAAAACGCTCTGCCCTCCATGTGGAACGGCTTCGCCGACGCGGTCAACGCTGGCGCAGGCGTCTTCGAAGTCATGCGCGATGCACACGACCTCTTCTTCGCGCACAACGCCCTGCCCTTCCACACATGGGGTGCGAGCGAGTGCTGCCTGCCCAAAGGCAACACGCGCGCCACCCTTCATGGAAAGTTTGACCTGCTCCAGCCCGGTGACGTGCTCATCCTCGCCGAAGCAAAGGGCCCAAAAACCGGAGACCCCGGCGACGCCGATCCCAGGCGGCGCCAGGCCGTGCGTCTGCTCACCGTAGATGCAACCGGCAACGATCCCTTCGACGGCCAGCTCATTACCGAAATCACATGGCACCCCGACGATGCCCTGCAATTCACCTTCTGCATCGCAAGCCGCGACAAACAGGGCAATCCTGTCACAGACGTCAGCACGGCATACGGCAACATCGTGCTCGCAGATCATGGACGTACCATCGGCCCGCCGGTAGACGCCTCCATCCACGAGGCGTTGCCCGCAGTGGCTGAGAAGGGCCGTTACCTGCCGCAGCTTGCTGCAGGCCCTATCACGTTTGCCACACCACCGTTGCCCGTCCCGCTGCCCGGCATCATGCTCGATTCAGCAGCAGCCCTCTTCGCAACCAATCCGCGTCTGGCGCTGCCGGAAGTCACGCTCAACAGCACACCCGGCAACGTCACCTGGCTCCCCAGGCTATCGCTGCTCGATCGCGACATCGCATCCGACGGCGCATACTTCGTTGCCGAGTCAGAACCCGACCTTGGCACCACGCTGCGCTTCGGCGACGATACGCACGGCCGCAAGCCCGATCAGCAAACCGTCTTCACCGCCAGCTATCGCGTTGGCAACGGACGCGACGGTAACGTCGGCGCAGACTCCATCCACCACGTCATGCAATTGCATCCGGAGATCGACCGCGTTTGGAACCCTTTACCTGCGTTGGGTGGCACAGAGCCTGAGACTATCGACCAGGCGCGGCAAAAGATTCCCTACGCCTACCGCACGCAGCAGCGCGCAATCACCTCAAGCGACTACGTGACAGAGGCCATGTCCGTCGCAGGCGTGCAACGTGCCTCGGCACGCATGCGCTGGACCGGCAGTTGGTACACCGTCACTGTCGTCGTCGATGCCCTCGGCGGCGCTCTGAGCGACCAACTGAAAGGCGCCATCACACTGGCCCTTGAAGAAAAGCGCTTGGCCGGCCATGACGTCGAGGTAATGCCCGCGTCGCTTGTCCCGCTCAGCATCGAGATGCATGTCTGTGCCAGCGCAAACCGCTATCGCGAAGACGTCCGCTCTGCCATCCTTGCAAAGCTCAACAGCAGCACGCAGCCAGACGGCACGCTCGGCCTCTTTCACCCCGACGTCATTGTCATGGGCGAACCCTTCTACATGAGTCCGCTCATTGCGACGGCCCAGAGCATCGCCGGCGTGTACGACGTCCGCATCACGCGCTTCGAGCGTGAAGGTCAGCCCGGCCAGCAAGGCATCGTTGACGGCTTCCTCACACCCGGAATCACCGAAGCCTTCAGCATCGCCAACGATCCAAACTTTCCAGAACACGGTACTTTCAAGCTCTTCGTGGAAGGAGGCCTATGAGCGACTGCACCTGCTGCACCGGCGTCGCCGTCGAATCGCCCGGCACCATCGACAACCCGCAGGGTCTCTCAACCGTTGCGTATCGCGTCGGTGTACACGGCCAGTTCTTCGCTTCCATGCTCGCGGAGAACAACACCACGGGCCTCAGAACGCGCGACACAGACGACTTCAGCGTCGCAGTCATGGATGCAGCCGCGGTCCTGTGCGACGTCCTAAGCTTTTACCAGCAGAGCTTCGCCAACGAGCACTACCTGCGCACCTCAAAAGAACGGCAATCACTTGTTGGCATGGGCCAGCTGCTCGGCTATCAGCTCGCACCCGGCCGCGCGGCCTCGACCTATCTCGCATTCACGCTTGAGTCACCGGTCATCCCGCCCGCACCCACCATCGCAGGCCTCCCACCCGGCCCCTATCCCACGCCCGGTGCCGTCGAAGGCGTACCCGCCTCCGTCAACATTCCAATCGGCACCAAGGTGCAGAGCGTACCCTGACCGGGCGAATCGCCACAAACTTTTGAGACCGTCGAAGACCTGACAGCGCGGCCAGAATGGAACGGCATCCCGCTGCGCGCAACGGCACCCTTCGCCACTGCAACAGGCTTCAACAAAGTCGTCCTGCAAGGCTTCGTCGGCAACGTCAAAGCCGGAGACACCGTGCTCCTCCAACAGGGCTCATCAACGCCCGTCGTCCAGCAGGTGCTCAAAATCGACGCCCAGACCGTCGCGGGCCAGACCACGCTTACCCTCGACAAGACAACTGGCCCGGGTGCCGCACTTGGCTCCCTTGCCGCACCGCCAACCTCCACCCCGCCTGCCGATTTCACCGAGAGCTACATCACCACCGCCGTGCGCGGTCGCAAGTGGAACCAGCAGGACTTCGAAGCCATCGTCAGCAATCGCCGCTGGGATATCGCGCGCCTGCAGCAGGCCATCCGCAACGTCCAGGCAAGAGATAGCTCAGGCGTCACCCTCACGGTCATGGGATCCTCAGCAGCACTCTTCGGCCACAACGCTAGCTTCGCCGCCTCCAACTACGTCGAAACGCTCGCAACATCTGCCGACGGCAAAACGACAACCGTAAACGTCACGGCCCCCGCGCCCTCTAACGCGGTCCTGTCTCAGCAGAGCGCCGGAGCCGGACAGTTTTATCTGGACACACCGAACACCAACGCCGTACCAGACCGGTGGATCATCCTCGATTCCGGAACCACACCACTGGTAAGTCTGATCAGCAAGGCGTTCGACCTCTCCGTGGCTCTCTTTGGCCTCTCTGGACGCACCACGTGCGTAGAACTCAAGGGCCCTCCAAATGCCACCACGCTCAACGCATTCTCCCTGCGATTGACCCGCGTACTTATCGAAACCTCCCGCATGGCCGTCGCTCCTCCGTCCATGACAGCAACGGCCGGCACCGCCGACGCTGGCGGCGACACACTGCGACTCGACGGCCCATACCTCGGCCTTACCGCCGGACGCGACATCGTCGTCATGGGCGAACTCACATCCCTCCCCGGCCAGACAGCCTTCGAGCAAAACACCGTCGCCAGCGTCACGCTCGAGGACGGCTACACCGTCCTCAAACTTTCCGCGCCGCTCTCCAATCGCTACGCCTGGTCAAGCCTTCGCGTGCTCGCCAACGTGGCCGCATCCACGCATGGCGAATCCGTCCCGGCAGAAACGCTCGGCGCGGGCGATGCAACCAAGGTCTTCCAGAAATTTGCGCTGAAGCAAGGCCCGCTCACATGGGTCAGCGCATCGGTCCCCGCGGGCATCCTTCCCGCCATCACTGTGCGCGTAAACGGCGTCGCATGGACGCGCGTAGATAACCTCTTCGCCTCCGGCCCGCAGGACCGCGTGTACGCGCTTCAAACCGGCTCGGACGGCACCACGTGGGTCTGCTTCGGAGACGGTGTCAATGGCGCCCGGCTCCCGACTGGCGCAGAAAATATCACCGCCGACTACCGCCGCGGCATCGGTCAGGGCGGCAACCTCAATGCGGGCCAGCTATCCATGGCGCTCAGCCGTCCACTCGGCCTCAGCAGTGTCGTCAACCCGGTTGCTGCCACCGGCGGCGGCGCTCCTGAGACGCTCGAGGAATCACGCGTCTCCATGCCTTACCCCATCAAGACCCTCGGCCGCATCGTCACCCTGCAGGACTACGAAGACTTCGCCCGCGCCTCCGCAGGTATCGCCAAGGCGCAGGCAGCATGGGTATGGGACGGCCACCGCCGCGTTGCCCTCGTCACTATCGCTGGTCCAAGCGGCGCAGTTATTCCACCCGGCACCCCTGCTTACACTGACCTACTCTCAGCCATCCAGTCCGCGGGCGACGAGCACATTGCATCCGCGCTCACTGACTACAAGCCGGTCTTCTTCGAAGTGGACGCCTCCATCATGGTTGATCCCGCATACGTCCCAGACACAGTCCTCGCCTCCGTAAAGGCCGCGCTGCGACAAGCCTTCAGCTTCAGCGCACGCGCCTTCGCACAACCCGTTTTTCTCAGCGAAGTCATTACGGTTATCCAGTCCGTCACCGGAGTCATCGCGGTCGACGTTAGCGCTCTCTACCGAGGCGGTACGACACCAAACCTTACGGCCGCACCGGCAAATTCGCTCACCGCGGCAGGCGCTTCCGCCACCGGCTCAACCATGTCAGGCGCAGAGCTTCTGACACTGCAGGATGACGCGCTGAACAGCGTACGGGTGAAAGCATGAGATACGACAAGGAGCACCTCCTCAGTCTCATCCCCGCCATCTACAAGCTGCGCGACGCCCTCAGCGCCGACCAGGCGACAGGGCCGCTTGACGCCCTCATCGCTGCCATCGCAACGCAGATCTCCGGTGTCGAACTCAATATCGAGCAGCTCTACGACGACCTCTTCATCGAAACCTGCGCCGACTGGGTCGTCCCTTACCTTGGCGACCTCATCGGCTACACCTCGCTCAGCGGCTCCACCGCAAGCGTGCGCAGCCCACGCGCTGAAGTCGCAAACACCATCAGCTATCGCCGCCGCAAAGGCACGCTCACCGTCATCGAGATGCTCGCCGCCGATGTCACCGGCTGGCCCGCACTCGCCAAGGAAAGTTTCCTTGGACTTGAGCAGACGCAGCACCTGCGCCACCTTCGCCCCGGCCGCACATCGACTGCATCGATGCGCGCGCCCCTGCCCGCGCTCGCAGACAACCAGATCTTCCTCGACCTGCCGCACATCGTCGATGTCCGCCAGATCAGTACCGGCCGCGGCCTCTGGAACATCCCCAACATCGCCATCACCCTCTACCGGCTCGCGGTCATCAGCATCACCGGCGGCACACCCGGAGTCCCCTCAACGGCAAGTCCTGCCCGGATGACCTTCGACCCCCTCGGCCGCGATGTACCACTCTTCCAGCCAGTCCGCGGCCTCGCCGCCGACCAGGCTCACACGGACCTGCCTCAGAACATGCCGTCCCGCGCATCGCGCCGCCTTCTATATGCCGAACTCGAGCAGCGTCGCAAGCTTCTCGCAGAGGCGGTCGGTCCCGCCGTGATCGAAGAAGAAGCCGTCGGCTTCACCGCGCTCAACCCTGTCTTCCGCCTCGTCGTTGACGACACCGCCATCGACCCGCAGTTCATCGCCATCTGCAACCTGTCTGACTGGACGCCCTCCGCCACACCCGGCATTCAGGCCTCCGTAGACCCCGCCTTGGGCCGCTTCATGCTGGCGGCCGCCGCGCCGACCACCGTAGCGGTGGACTATGCCTACGGCTCCCCCGGACCCTTCGGCGCAGGCGGCTTCGTCCGTCCAAACGCCCCCGCAATGACTGAAGTCGCACCCGGCGAATCTGTTTCAGCCGCTCTCGCAAGCGCCCTCACCGCGGGCGACGCAGACATCCGCGTCTCCAGCAGCGAAACCTTCCCGGGCGATCTCACAATCACGCTCGACCCCGGCGAAACACTCAATCTGCGCGCCGCTTCGCACACACGGCCCGTCATCGGCGGCACCCTCACCATCATCCTTGGACCAGCTTCAGCGCTAAGCCTGAGCGGCTTCCTCATCGCGGGCGGCATCCGCATTGAAGGCGAAGAAGGCTCAGTCTCCATCACCGGCTGCACAATCCCAGCCGCTGCCCCGCTCGCATCCGGTACCAATCCGTCACTCGGCCTCACGTGGGCTGGCACCAGCGGCGGCACCCTCACCCTCGCCTCCACCATCGCCGGTCCGCTCGTAGTAGACCCGCTGGTAAACATCTCCATCACAGACTCACTCGTCGACGCGGGCAATGAGCTCCAACCTGCGATCAGCGCAGATACCGGCGCCCCCGCAGGCGCACTGTCCCTTGAGCGCACGACCGTCATTGGCACAGTAGCCGCTCGCGAAATCGGCCTCGTGCAAAACTCGCTCCTCACCGGTGCGCTCGTCAGCACGCGAACGCAGGGCGGATGCGTTCGCTTCAGCTATCTCGGTGCGGGCTCTTCAACACCCCGTCGCTACGAGTGCCAGCCCGATACCGCCATCGCCGCCGCAACGGCCGCCGCGCTTGCCGCAAGTGCCAGCGCAGCCACCATCGCGCTGCTCACCGCTGCCGTCACCACGCGCCTTCTACCTGACTTCACAAGCCGCAACCCTGGGCATCCCGCATACGCGCAACTCGGCACACGTTGCGCCATCGAGATCTCCGCGGGTGCTGAAGATGGTGGCGAAATGGGCATGTACTTCTCTCTGCAACCACCAGCACGCAGCGGCAACCTCAAAATTCGCGTGGGTGAATACCTGCGCATCGGCCTGGAAGCAGGCCTTCTGTACGCAGATTGATTTTTGTAAGAACGGAGACAACCGATGAAGGGCGACTTCTCAAGAAGCACGTTTCACCCGGAGAAGCATTACCGGTCAGTATTGCTGCAGCAGGGCCGCGTCAGCGTCGACGCCGACTTCAACGAAGAAGTCGATATCCTCAACACTCGGCAGGACGCCACCACCTCCTCCGTGGTCGGCCCCGTCGCGCGCCCGAAGAATAACTTCACCATCGGCGTCGACGGCGGCGGAAATCTGTCCATCAGTCCGGGCGTCCTCTACATCAAGGGTGTCCCCTGCGTAAACGAGTCGCAGTGTGGCCTTGGCACGCAGCCGTATCTCCCCGTAGACAATTCCAGCCAGGCGGCCTTCCCTGATCTGGCTGGCAACGGGAGTTACGCGGTATATCTACGCGCCCTCGAGCGCGTCATCACAGCCGTCCAGGATTCGGCCATCCGCGAAAAAGCTCTCGGCGGCGCCGACACGGCCGTGCGCACCCAGTGGATATGGCAGGTTCGACTCGCTCCTGCTGCCTTACCTATAAAGTGCAATGACTCGTCCAGTTGGCTCGCACCGTTCACTCCCGGAACCATGACGGCCAGTACGGTGGCCATGGCAACGGGCACTAGCCCATGCGTCCTGCCTCCACAGGCGAACTTCCGCGGTCTCGAAAACCAGCTCTACCGCGTGGAGATTCATCAGGGCGGTCCGCGTGCCACGGCAACCTGCAAGTGGTCCCGCGAAAATGGCAGCGTCCTCACCGCTGTCATCTCCGGATCTTCTGCCTCGGGTTCCACCGCCGGTCCAGTGCTGAATGTATCCACCGTGGGCCGCGACGCGGATCTGGGCTTCGGCAATCAGCAATTCGTCGAACTCGTGGACGACGCCGTCGAGCTATGGGGCAAGGTACAGCCCCTTTCCACGGTGAAGAGCGTGACTGCGTCCCTCAACCAGATCGAGCTGCAGGCAGCGGCCGACTTACCGGTAAGCTTCGCTCGCACGCCTCGGCTTCGTCGCTGGGATCAGACCACAGGCGACGCCAACGGCGTTCCTCTCGCAGGCGGCACCATCACCCTCGAGAACGGCATCGCCGTCACCTTCGGCGCGGGCGACTATCGCTCCGGCGACTACTGGCTCATCCCGGCACGCACCGCCATCGACGCAGACACCGGCACGATTGAATGGCCCGTCGACGGCCTCGGCAATTACCTCCCGCAACCCTCGCGTCTGGTGGAGTATCGCCAAATGCTGACAGCCGTCACTTGGAACGGTTCGGGGTTTTCACTGCCGGCAGATGCGCACAACTGCGTACCGGAGTTCCCCCCTCTTAGCGCGATTCAAGCTACAGACGTTTTTTTCAAATCAACCTGCGGCATCCTGTCAAACGTCAACAACGTCTCAGAAGCGCTCGAAGCTCTGTGTGCTCATCAGGGGCCATGCACCGTCGTTGTAGCGCCTCCCCAGTCGCCAGGCGCCCCCTGGTGGGATCCGCTCCTTGCTCTTCCGGCTGGCACCGATGCAGAAATCTGCTTCCAGGCAGGAACATTCCCACTCGCCGGCCAAGGCCTGGCTCTCACGAAGCTAGGCCATCTCAAGATCACCGGCGCGGGCAAAGGCACCAGGATCATCTCCACCGGTGAAGCGGCCCTCACCTTCAACCAATGCGCCAGCGTCATGGTGCAGGACATCGCGGTAACTTCATCCGCCACCAACGCGTCACAGTTGAACGGCGCGCTGACATTCGTCGAATGTAACGATGTTGTCGTCGAAAACGTCACGGCACAGATCAACGATAACGGCAGCACCGGCTCGGCCTGCATTACCGTCCGCCCACAAGGCCGGCGCAACCCCGCCACCACGGCGTCGCTACGCATTCGCGGCTGCACGCTGAACGTCGGCTGGCAGCAATACGGCATCCTGGGTGTCAACGTCCTGCGAGCCCAGATTGAAGACAATCAGATTGTCTGCACCAGCACCCACAGCATCACCGTGAACACCGTAACGACTTCCAATTTTCTTACCAAGAAGCTCGCGAGTGTCCTTGTATCCGGCCTGCGTGTTCTGGCTCCCGAAAAGGCGGCTCCCGCATCAGCAATCGGCGTGACCGATGCTGGAGGTGCCGTCAATCTCAGGGGCAAGACGCTGACCGTTACCACGTCTCCCTCGCCCACTACCGACAAGAAAAGCGCCGCTTCAAAACCGCAGGAGAAAATTGCCAACCATCTTGATACAGGCAAGCAGCCAGCTAAGCACGAAACGTCCATCAAGGTAGGCGAAACCTCGGTCCTCTTCACCTCAGACTCACGCTTCCGCAGCGCGTTTAGCACCTACGTCACAAAGAACGCTCCAACCGATGCAACCCCAATGGCCACCGCAAAGGCCATCAACGAGCTCGCACTGTCTTTTGCGAAAAGTCCCCAGCTCTGGCAGACTCTCCCGGGATTCACCAATCTGGTCCAGAACTTCCCCGTTACAGGGCTCCGCGGTATCTGCCTTGCGGGTTCCTCGCTGCGCGAAGCGCGCATCGTGAACAACACAATTCAACGGTTCCGCGAAGGCATCCACGTCGGCCTAAGTCACTTTGAAGTACAGCGCGGCGCGCCAGACATCGCGGACAACGTCCTTATCCAGAACAATCGCATCGAAGTCGCCATGCTCCCCGGCGACGAGGTCGTGGAAACACCCCGTCGCCGCGGCCCGTTTGGCATCTACGTTGGAAACGTCAATCACCTGCTCGTCGCTGATAACCAGATCAGCTCAACCGTCAACAATGCGGACCTCCCGGCACAGGCGGGCGTCGTCGTCTACGGCTGGCTCGGGCTGCGTATCATCGCACGCGGTAACTACGTCAGCGGCTTCAGGACAGGTTTCGTAGTAACTCCAAGCCAGGGAATGGCACTCCCCCTTACCCGGCTGTGGATGGTCACGGAGAACATTGTCGCAGGGGGCAGAACGATTGCCAGCGGTCCCTTGGACCCACCCATTTCAGCCACGGTAAATAGGAACTAATTAACTTAGAAAATGTGCTTGACAACAGGCGAACACGGGCGCACTCTATGTTCGAACGACCGGTTAGAGTAAGTGGTTTTCCTACGGTATGGATGAATGGGTTTCAATCGGGGTCGCGTTTAGTGTCTCTGTGAGTTTCTCTAACATGTAGGTTCAAATCCAACGAAATTACTTTCTCGGAGCCGGTCGAACACCTTCTCCAGTCCGCAAACATACATCTGAGTGATAGAAAAAATGCTCGGCTGGCTATGTCCGACCCACCGGCAGGTGGGCGGCCAAGGATTCTGAAGTGGCATTACTTCCCCCATAGTCTCTGTACGAAATCCTGACTTGCGTAGGAGCCATTCAGTCCACAAATCGCCAGATTTTCATTGCGCGAAGATATTCCCATCACTACGATAGCGACGCGTCCTTAGGGACCGGCCGAGTGTTTCCTCGCTGTGAAATCGGCTGCACTCCCTTCGCCTACAGCCTTCCACCCCGTGGCTGCTTCCCCTCTGCCGATGTCGGAGCCCTTCAGTGATCCTCTACGACTGTCTCTACCCAACGATCAAGAGCGGATGGTACCAGCGCATGCGTGCGTTCGCAGCCACCTTCGCTGCCTTTGGCGGAGACCTCATCCTGCTCCCGCCGCCCTTCCGCACAACCTTCACCGGTCCCGGCAACCAGAGCCTCGGCTACGATCCCGTCAGCGATCTCGACATCGGGCAATGGGACATCCTGCGCGGCGGCCGCGTACTCGATCTGCAGGCGCTATCGAAGGAAGCTCTTCGCCACGGCATTCGTATCATCTTCGACCTGCCCATGCACCAGTACGGCGCCCTCCCCATAGTCGAGCGCAACAGCCACGGTAAGCCCGACAAGAAACTTGCCCATAAGCCAGCATCCCTCTTCAACGCCCCGCCGGATGACACCTTCGAGCGCGCGCCAGCGGACGGCCTGCGCGTGCCTTATCAGCATTCGCACCCGCCGGACTATCTCCGCAAGATGAAGATCCAGTGCGTCGCCTGGTTGATGCACGTAACAGGCGGCTTCGGCTTTCGGCTTGATGAAGCCAAAGATATGGATATGAACTTGGCACGCAGGCTGGCGGCCAGCGTCCCCGGCGTAAAAATCGCTGAGGTATTCAGCGGAAGCAATGCTCAGCTCGACGCCTGGCATCAGCAGTCCGGCCTCCCTGTCTTTGACTTCGGCAGCCACTTTGCCTACCGCGCCGTCAGCCAGGGTGCCGGTCTCGACGCACTCGTTTACACAGACCGCTACTGCCACGTGAACCCCGGGGCCGCCGTCCCCTTCGTAGAAAATCACGACACCGACGGCGCGGGCGGAGTCATCAACTTCAAAGGTTGGTTCTATCTCGACGTCTGCACGCAAGCCGCGCTTGCCTGCTGTATCTATGCCGGCGACTACGAGCGCTATGGCCTCGCCCCGTTAATCAACAACTACATCTGGATTGGCAAGCGTCTCGCCGCTGGCAACCAGGCATACCATGTCGTCAGCCCTGACGTCCTCATCTGGTCGCGCGACGGCAACGGCGGCAACCTCGGCAGCACGGCCGGCGTACTCTGCGGTATCTCACGCGATCCCATCAACACGCGCTGGGTATGGACAGACACACCTTGGCGCAGCTGCTGGATTAAGAACTATGCGCCCAGCGGCGGCCCCAACGTCTGGGTCTTTCCTGACGGCCGCGCCAACATCCCCCTCCCGCCCAACAGCTTCGGCCACGCAGACAACGGCGTTGCATACAGCCTGCTCAACCAGGACGGCCCCGTGCACACACGCGAGCTTCCCATCGCCCTCGCAAATCCCCTCGACTTCTCAGACATCACGGTGACCCTATGAAGACTCTTGCCTTTGCACTCGTCGCATCCATTGCGCTCCCCGCCCAGATCCTTACCAAGTCTTACGACGCCGCACGCACCTCTGAGACACGCAACGAAACGATCCTTACCACCGCCAAGGTAAGTGCAGGCCTCCAGATGCAGCCGCGTATCCCCTGCATCGGCGACGCGCGCGGATGTGAAGCCCAGCCGCTCATCGACGGCGCAGTCATGCTCCTCGCCTCCAACGGCAACGTAATCCGCGGCGTCAACCCGGAAGACGGCGCGGGCATCTGGCAGACACCCGTGCTCTGTCCTCCAATCAACTCCGTGCCCGAAAACGATATGTGGCGTGTCAACCAACACTTCGGCCTGCTCAGCACCGGCGTCATCGACGGTGCCACGCACAAGCTTTACCAGGTAGCAACATGCTCCGCGGATGGCTCGGGCTCCCAGGCATCCCTGAAGCAGCGCATGTTCGTCATCGACTCGCGCACCGGCAACGTGCTGGCAAACACCCTCTTGGACGCAAACAGCAACGGCCAGCAATATTCCACAGCTCCGCGCAAACAACGCGCGGCCTTGGCGCTCTGGTCTCGCAACGGCGTCAAGTTCGTCATCATCGCCGCAGGCTCCTTCGCAGAGACGGGCGAAAACGCCACCGGCTGGGTTCTTGCCTTCGACACCTTCGACAACCAGGTCAAAGCGGCGCTCTCAACGCGCGCAGGTATCTGGATGTCAGGCGGCGGTCCCTCCATCGATAGCGACGGCCTCATCTATCTCGGCGCTGGCAACGGCCCGTTCAATGGCGTCACTACCTTTGGTGAGGCCATCATGCAGTTACAACTCACACCACCCACCGCAACATCCGCGGCTAAGCTTAGCGTCCTGCACGCATGGGCCCCGTACTCTGACTCGGCACGCACCTGCGCAAACGCACAACTCACCCGGCCAAAGGCAATGCTGATAGAAAAGGTCGCCGGTGTCTCTGCACCAACAGGCAACCCGCCCGGTGCCCGTATGCCGATGAATACCGACTGCGGCGCACAGTGGGGCGATCAGGACGCGCACCTAACAGGCACACTCTTCGAGCGTTTCAATTTCTATCTCACCGCTGGCAAAGATGGCATAGGCTATCTCGCCAGCACGGCGCAATTCCCAAGCACTCAGCCGGCAGACTTCGCGAAACCAAAGAAGAACTGCGCAAAGGTAGGCATGTTCCAGCTCGGTTGGAACCTTTCCATGGACTCGTGTCCCACAACCCTCGCCGCGCTAAACCGTTTTCCCGGCAACAAGACACGCCACATCCATTCACCTCTGGCACAGTACTTTGCGCCAGACTCCAAACAGTACGTTCTGGCCTTCGCTGAGAACTCACCACTTCAGGCCTGGCAACTCAAAGCAGACGGCACCATGACCTTTGTCGCCCGCGGCACTGAAATGGCCTCGGCGCAGTCGAATGCACAGCACGGCGGCATGCCCGGTGGATTCTGCTCTGTAAGTTCCGATCAGGGTGCAAACGCGATCGCATGGTGCGCCATACCAGACGGCGACGCGAATCGCTCGGTAACAACAGGACGCCTCGTTGCGTATGACCTCACAAGCTTCAACGGCGGCCGCATCCGCACACTCTGGACATCCGATCAATTCACCTTCTCAAAGTTCTCGCAACCCGTCGTCTCCAACGGACGCGTCTATCTCGCGGACTACGCAGGCAGCGTCATGGTCTGGCACTGATAAGTCGTCCACGGGGAATGCGGAGAAGTGACTTACTCGGCAAGCGTGTAGATCCGCCGCATTCCGGAATTTCTTTGCGCTCGCGGTCTACCTGCAGCATCGGTCGAAATCGGCTTCGTCAAAAACAGATTGATCGTATCCAGCAGCGTCTTGGGAACCAGCGGCTTCTCCAGAAATGCGGTCCGGTCTTCCGTGCGATGAAGCTTAATCAGGTTAGAGTCGCGCTTCGCGGACATGTAGATAATCGGTATCGCGCTGCACTCAAATCGCGGATTCACGCCCCTTCTCTGTCAACATTATCCGTCTTTTAACTGCACAGTCACTGTACTGAAATCGCGGACATTTGTATTCAAAACGCGAACGGAGTTTTCGCGAAAGTTAGTGCGCGATTTGAATGCAAAATGCACACCAATGGGAGATAGCGGGAGAGACAGCCTGGGGCATAGCGCTCCTGAGGGAAGCCGTGATTCGTCCCTTAGCCGAACTCCCCAGACTCAGTGCGGAAAGCGTCGCGGAAGCGGCAGATCAACTCCGCTTGAGCCGAACCATTTTCTATAAACTCCTGCAGCGCTACCGCCGTCGACCACAAACATCCTCTCTTCTTCCATGGAAACGCGGTCGCAAACCCTCACAATCTCTGCTCGGTCAGGAACGCGAAGCTCTACTTAATAGCTGCATAGATGAGTTTTACCTCCAGCCTGAGCGTCCATCGCTCGCTGCGCTGCAGTTGGAGGTGCGTCGGCGTTTCACAGAGAGGAGCCTGGCCGTTCCTAACTATCGCACCGTGCAACGGAGGGCAGAAGCGGTGGATGTTCGCATCATGATGCGCCGCCGCGTCTCTCCACATTCCTCGCTCGGGACGACACCTCTCGCCGCATGGCAAAAAGCCATGGGTCGATCGACAACGCCCGTCCGCAAACCAGTCGACCCTACAGAGTTTTTCTAAGCTTTCTTCCTTCCGTTTCACACCAGGTGCGGAGAGACGGTATCCACCTATGGAACATCCGCTATTGGGATAACGTGCTGAGCCCGTGGGCCGGAAGGATGAAGCGTCCGCTTCTGGTGAAATATGATCCGCGGGACCTGTCCCGCGTTTACTTGCGCGATCCTGATGGAAGGCACTGGCCCGTCCCTTACGCGGATCTCGGGCAGCCTCCAATCGCACTGTGGGAACTTCAAGAAGCCAATCGGCGAATTCGTGAGAACACTCAATCTGTGCCAGATCAGCGTTCCATTTTCGCAAGCATCGTGGAACAAAGGCAAGTGATACAGCAGGCTGTAACCTCATCCCGGCAACGGCGTCGACAAAAAAACTCCTTTGCTTATAAGGCCCCTCTCTGCTTCTTCGCCGAGCGACGAAAACACCTCTTCCAATGAAGAAATTAAACCCTTACCTGTTGAACTCTGGGAGTTCGAATGACGGTAGATGATCTCAGCCACCTTCAGCCATCATTTCAGGAAGCGGCCCGCTCCGAACGCCGAGCGCATCCAATGGCTACGGCAGGAACGTTGGATTCAATATCCTCGTGCCGAACGCATTCTCGAACGCCTGATCGATCTCGTCGACTATCCCCCGCATGATCGTATGCCTTGCCTGGTAATTTATGACGCCACCGGCATGGGAAAGACGCGCATCATTCAACGATTTCTCCGAGAAAACCGCTCACACTTTGACCGGAAGCTTGGCAAGACTCGCCTTCCTGTTGTTTCGATTCAAATGCCGCCGGCACCAAGCGAGCGCGACCTCTATGAGGAGATCCTGGCCGCAATGGGAGGGATCTTCTCCTACGGAACAGGCGTTACGGCATTGCGTCATCGCATCCGGTCACTCGCACGGCAACTTGAAGTCCGAATGCTTGTCATTGATGAGATCCGTTCTTGGCTCGCTGGGACCTTTAGAGAGCAAAGGATATTCCTTAACGCCATCCGCTTCCTCGCCAATGACCTGAGTCTTCCGCTCGTCTGTGCGGGAACATACGAAGCAAAGCAGGCGCTAATGACCGACCAGCAACTTGCCGATCGCTTCGAAGCCGCTGAACTCCCCGCATGGGAGAACGATCCGAGTTTCAGCAATTGTTGTTGAGCTTTGAGTCAATTCTGCCGCTAAAACAACGGTCAGCTTTTCGGGATCCTAAGGTCCACCAGCGCATCCTCAATCTCACGGAGGGAATCCTGGTGAGAATATGCCACTTGCTCGAAACGGCCGCTGCGGAGGCAATACGCGGGGGACAGGAACACATTAGTCTCGCTCTGCTTGATGAAAAGTTCATCACGGAATCGTTAGTCTCAATTACGGATCGAGGCAATCGTAGGGTATCTTCGCGATGAATGTGAACACCGAGGCGCCCTCGCAGCTACCCTTCGCACCGAGACCTTTCCGACGAGAATTATTCTCATCCTGGCTTCTTCGATTGGCACATGCCAACTGCATCCCTTTGGATGAGTTGCTATCTGGTCTTTGGGCAAAATATCCAATGGCACAGTATGCATTCTCACTTGACCTTCACCTTGAAGAAAGCTTCCTCCGTTCTCTGGCCCGCTTCTCTCGCCTGCCTCTGCGTACTCTCCGTCAACTCAGCCTAGAGAGGCAAGTTCCATTTCCAGAAGCTACGCTTCTCCTAAGGTTCAGTCACAAGGCTGGCAGTTCCCGTTTGCTCTGCAGACGTCTGAGATACGCATTCTGTCCGCACTGCATTGCACACCAAAGCTTCGTCCACGTACCTTGGGAGTGGGCCTTCGCCTGCCTCCTGCATTGCTCTGTTCATGGCATTCCACTTCAAGTCGGTTGTCCGTCGTGTGGTGAATTAGATTCTCTGCCATTCGGGGCAGTTCCCGTAACAAGCCAGGTCCATTGTCAATTCTGCGGCGGCAAACTTTCGGAGCAACTTGCCTCAAAGTGTCGTCTCTCCTCACAAGCGATTCTCGATCTCGAAAACAGTTACCGGGCAGCACTGACGGGGACCGCTCCGCGTATAGCCATGCTGCATGGAGCGACCAGTGAACAGTTCCGAAGGTTCGTCGACGACGCAATACGATTCGTGGTCAATTCTTTGGACGAAGAGCCTGCCGCGCGATTCGACAATCATCAACATTCCCTCGGATCATCCAGGCAAAAGCTGATAGGAATCGTTTGGCAATTACTGGTGAATGAATCCAATGACGGCGACCTATACGAACGACGAGCTCGCTACCAAAAAGGTCGCAGACTATGGCACTCGCTCCTTGTCTCCCTGCGCCCCGAGAGCCGTCGAAGTCTGGCTCGCGCAAGCCGATCTTGGCCATCCTCGCTACAACGACGCTTCGCTGCGGCTCTCAGGAAGACTTCCTTGAGAGATTGATTTGGGGAGTCATCACCCCACGCACTCCGTCCGCGATTTAGATACAAAATGCCCATTCCGATCCGCGATTTGAATATAGTTTTCCGACATTCGGACCAAAATCCGCGAATTGAGTGCAGCGTGACACCAGCGCTGGAGCGAACCTGGCATGGCCCGGATGTCCATCAGGGACTCGGATTCTCGCCCGGCATGAAGGTAAGCTACGACTTCACGCGTGCTGTAAGCGCCGGCTTCGAATACTACGCTGACTACGGTCGCTTGGGTGCCTTCGACGCTTTACACACTCAGCAGCAGCAATTCTTTGTCGTCACTGATCTGAATACCTCCCCGAAGTGGGAGATCAATGCCGGCATTGGTGTGGGTCCAACTGCTGGAACAGATCACCTGATCGTGAAGGGCATTCTGAGCAGACGCTTCGACTGGGGTCATCACTCCATTGTTGAGTAATCCCACTACCGCACAAAGGAAGAGCGTGGCAACTTCAGACAATAAAAACCTCCTCTCCGCACTTGAGGTGAACTGGCAACGGAAGTGAGAAACTTCCAGCCCTATACAGCTCTTTCAACAGCTGAAGCGGACCCACACCGCAGAAACCACACTGGTTTTCTGGTCTAAGTGATCAATTCAGTTCGTCTTAAGCTTGGTTAAATAAGCTTGCAAGCATGGTTCATCGACCCAGGAGGCCATTCCTCCCATGCGCAGCTTTCCTCTGCCTACTCTTGGTATTCATCAGGCCTGAAAGACTACGTTCGCAAAATGGTAACTCTGCGGACTTGACGCAAACACTCAGCCTCGATGAGGCAATTCATCGTGCGCAGCAGAATGAGCCTGCCTTCGCTGCGGCCGTGGCGGATCGCAAGTCCGCTAGCATCGACCAATATCTTGCAAAGGCCGCCCTTCTGCCCACGGCGGTTTACCACAATCAGGTTCTCTACACTCAGCCGAATGGACAGACCAACCAAGGTGGCCAGGCCGGGACGCAACCCTCTCCGATCTTCATTGCCAACAACGCGGTCCACGAATACGCGAGCCAGGCTTCCATCAATGAGACGATCGGTCTCAAGCAATTTGCTTCGATTCATACTGCAGAGGCCAATGCCGCTCGTTCCGCTGCGGAGTTGGAGATAGCTCGCAGAGGTCTTGTTGCAACCGTGGTCAGTCTTTACTACGGGGTAGCTAATGCCAACCGCAAGCTTGTTCTTCTTGAAGAAGCGTTGAAGGAATCGCAGGACTTCGCGGATCAGACACAGAAGCGAGAAAAGGCCCGAGAGGTCGCTCACGCCGATGTCTTGAAGGCTCAACTACAGGAGCAACTACGGAAACGCGATTTGATGGATGCCAAAGTGGCTGCGGCCAAGGCGAAGTTGGAACTAGGCGTTTTACTTTTCCCGGATCCTGGAACCTCATACGAGACGATCGCCCCAGAGGCCCCAAAGGCCATTCCAACTCGTGCCGAGATGATTGCGGCCGCAGGCGTGAGTAGCCCCGAGATCAAGAGCGCCCTGGCATCGATGAAAGTTGCGGATGCAGAGGTGCTGACCGCAAAGGCGGCTTACCTGCCGGATTTAGGTTTGAACTTTACCTACGGTATCGATGCCCCGCAGTTCGCAAGGCGTGGGGAGGCTGGCGTCAACAATATCGGATATTCGATGAGTGCCACTCTCGACATCCCGGTGTGGGATTGGTTTTCTACACAGAAAAAAGTGAAGCAGAGCGAGATCCGTCGCACCGTTGCGCGTGTAACCCTCTCTATGGCCCAACGCAGATTCGTTGCCACGTTAGAAGAAGCCTACGTGGAGGCTACGACCGCACATGATCAGATTGACCTGCTCGATCTCAGTGTTCGTACAGCGACTGAAAGTCTGCGACTGACGCGCCTTCGCTATACCGCTGGTGAAGCAACAGCTCTTGAAGTGGTTGACGCGCAGACCACGCTTTTCACCGCGCAGACATCCCAGGCCGACGGACTTTACCGTTACGAGAGCGCACTGGCGAACCTCCAACTCCTGACTGGAACCCTGTAATGACAGAGATGACCACTGCTTTCAAATATGCAACTCTTCTTGCCTTCTGCATACCTCTGGTCCTCTCTAATGGGTGCAAGAAAGCAGCAGCCGACAGCAGTGATACGGCAACCCTTGTGACCGTGCAGGCAGAGAAGCCAGAGATAGGAGAGATTGCCGAACAGATCGCCGCCGATGCGACTCTCTCTCCACTTGGACAGGCGTCGATCTCCCCGAAGATCACCGCTCCTGTGCATCATTTTTTTGTGCAGCGAGGAGCGCATGTGAAGAAGGGGCAACTGCTGGCCATTCTTGAGAATCGAGACCTGGCGGCAATGGCGCTCGACAACCAGGGACAGTTCGAAGCGGCACAGGCGACGTATGAAACGCAAACAAAAGCGCAGGTTCCCGAGGACTTCGCCAAGGCCCAACTTGATGTGTCCCAGGCGAAGGCGCAGGTAAACCTTGCAGGTGAGATCGCCGCAGCACGAAAGAAGCTTTTTACCGAAGGAGCGGTTCCTGGACGCGATTACGACACCGCCGCCGCTGCCCTGGTGCAGGCACAAGCTACCTTCGATATTGCGATCAATCATCTCCGGTCTCTACAAAATGTCAGTCGTCAGTCCGCACTCAATCAGGCAAAGGGTCAATTGACTTCTGCAAAAGGGAAGTACCTCAACGCGGAAGCACAGGTGTCGTACTCAAAGATTCAAAGTCCCATCGACGGAGTGGTGACCGACAGACCGCTCTTTCCCGGAGAAACTGTGGCCTCCGGCTTCACCTTGATCACGGTGATGGATACCTCCAGCCTTTTGGCGAAGGTTCACCTCTCGCAGATCGTAGCGCAGCATCTTACGCTTGGAGACAAGGCGAGGGTTACGATTCCTGGCGTCGACGGTCAGGTGGAGGCCACTGTTGCCCTTGTCAGTCCGGCTCTCGATCCTGGAAGCACGACTGTTGAAGTCTGGCTGAAGGTGGATAACCGCGCTGGCACATATAAGGTGGGTACACCGGTTAGAGCATCCATCACCGGACGCGCTGTGCCCAAGGCAATGAAAATTCCACTCACCGCGATTCTGTCCTCGCAGGAAGCGGGTAAATACGTTATGGTCGCGGGCGCTGACGGTAAGGCGCACAGGAAGACCGTCACTCTTGGCATCAACGATGGCACCGACATGCAGGTGCTCACGGGCATTGCAGCGAACGATGTCGTAATCACAACTGGCGCTTATGGGCTGGATGAAGGAACTAAAGTCAAAGTCGGCGCAGCAGAAGAGGGTGCAAAGTGATGAAGCATTCCATTTCTGTACTTAGGGAAGACGGGTCATTCTGGCTCGCTCGTTTCCGAGGCCCTATCTTCTTCTTTCTGATCGTATTTTCGATAGCAGGTGTCTACGCTTCGCAGCGTGTGCCCATCTCGGTCTTTCCTGACACGAACTTTCCTCGTGTCGTAATCGGTGTCGACAACGGCGTGATGCCCGTCGAACAGATGCAGGTCATGGTGACCAAGCCCATTGAAAACGCCGTCAATTCTGTCCCCGGCCTGCTCACGGTTCGCTCTACGACGAGTCGCGGCTCCGCGGAAGTCAGTCTCTTCTTCGCGTGGAATATAGACATGTTCAGCACCTTGCAACTGGTGGATGCCGCACTTAGCAAGATTCGCCAAACGCTTCCCACGACGGCTGCCATCACAACAAACCGTCTGACCTTTGCCACCTTCCCGATCCTCGGATACAGCCTGACCTCGGATACGCTGTCTCAGGCACAGCTATGGGAACTGGCCACCTACCAGTTGAAGCCGCCGCTCAATCGGGTTCCTGGCGTAAGTACCGTCACGATTCAAGGCGGAAAGATTCCGGAGTTCCATATCGTTCCGAATCTTGCACGCCTGCAAAATTCTGGGGTGACGATTCTGGACATTGTCAACTCAGTTCAGGCATCGAACATCGTCGATTCACCTGGACTCTACGAGGAAAATCACCAGCTTGTGCTCAGCCTCGTTGGAGCCCAGGTCCACGATGCAGACCAGCTAGCGCATCTCGTCGTGAAAACCACTGCCGGCGGGGCCGCTGTGCGGGTCTCCGACGTTGCGACCGTCCAGCCGGGGGTGATGCCGGCTTACACCGCTGTCGCCGCCGATGGCAGACCGGCGGTACTGCTCAACATCGCACGTCAACCATCAAGCGATACGGTCGCGGTCGCCGATGCAGTTGCAATGTCCGTTCAACAACTCAGCAGGACTCTGCCCCGGGGAGTGCATCTTGCGCCGTACTACGATCAGTCGGAGCTTGTGCGCGTAAGCATACGCAGTGTACGAGACGCCATTTTCATTGGTCTCGCTCTTGCCTGCATCATTCTGTTCGTCTTCCTGGGCGACTGGCGTTCAGCGCTCGTTGCGGGATTGGTGATCCCGGTCACGGTCGCGATCACTGTGCTTCTTCTCTGGGCTCTGGGGGAAAGCTTCAATTTGATGACCCTCGGTGGCCTCGCAGCGGCCATCGGTCTTGTGATCGACGATGCTATTGTTGTCGTGGAAAATATCGTCCTCCATCGCGATGCCGGTGAATCGCGCGTCGAAGCTGCGAGGTTGGCACTCAAGGAAATTATGGTGCCTCTTGTAGGCTCCACGCTCACGCCGGTCGTTGTCTTCCTCCCTCTCCTCACCGTCACCGGCGTGACCGGGAGTTTTTTTCGCGCCCTCGCTGTCACGATGACGACGGCGCTTCTCACTTCCCTGGTTCTGGCACTCACGTGGATGCCGGGTCTCAGCATGTGGCTGTTAAAAGACCGATCTGTAATTTGGGACTCTCATAGCTCAGCAAAAGAGTATGAGCACGGATGCCGGATGAGCCGCATCCTCGCATGGCATGGGAGCGCCCTGGAATGGGCTCTCCGCAAGCCTCTCCTGCTTCTCGGGCTTTGCAGTCTTTTGATCGCGGGGACTTTCCTCGCATACCAAAGCCTGGGATCAGACCTTCTACCGGAGATGGATGAGGGTGGTTTCATCCTCGACTACATCATGCCTGCGGGTAGTTCTCTTACTGAGACGAATCGTGTGCTCACCCATGTCGATCAAATACTTCATAACCTGCCCGAAGTACAAAGCACTTCGCGCCGAACCGGCCTTCAGATGGGTCTGGCTGCCGTAACAGAAGTCAATACCGGCGACATTACAGTCCGGCTCAAAACGTCGCGGGACCGAGGCATCGACGAAGTCATCTCCGATGCGCGCGCAGAGATCAAGAAGACAGAGCCTGAACTCGACGTGGAGTTCACGCAGGTGCTCCAAGACATGATCGGCGATCTCTCCAATGCACCGGAGCCGATCCAGATCAAACTGTTTGCCAGCGATCCGGCGCTGCTCTCTTCTCTCGGTCCCCGCATCGCCGAAGCGATCGGCAAGATTAAAGGCATCGTCGACATCCAGAATGGAATCGATAACACCATCAGCGGGCCGGCAACCAGCTTTCAAATCGATCCTACCGTTGCAGGACGCATGGGATTTACCCCAACAGAGGTAGCGGAAGATGCGACCTCCATTCTGGATGGTGTGACTACCTCGGATCCTCTGATCTCAAATGGACGTCCGTATACGATCCGAGTTCGTCTCGGAGACGAAACGCGTACGTCTCTTGATACCATCCAGAACACTGTCTTCAACAGTTCAAGTGGCAAAACAGCGACGCTGGGTTCGCTTGCACAGATGCAGCAGCTTCCTCCGCAGAATGAGGTTCGCCGCGAAAACTTACAGCAACTCGTGGTTGTAACAGCACGCCTGGAAGGTTCAGATCTCGGCACTGCCATCGCGAAGGTTCAGCAGATGATTGCAGGCATGCATCTGCCTCCAACGATTCGTATAGAGTATGGCGGGACTTATGCAGAACAGCAGAAGTCTTTCAGCGAACTGCTTAAGGTACTTCTGCTCTCCATCGCGCTCGTCTTCGGAACGCTGCTCGCGGAGTTCCGCAACTTCTCTGCGCCCACGGCAATTCTTTCCTCGTCGGTCTTGTCTATTGCGGGAGTTGTGTTCGCGCTTCTCATCACAGGGAGAACCTTCAACGTCGCATCGTTTATGGGAGTCATCATGGTGATCGGCATCGTCGCCAAGAATGGCATTCTCCTGCTGGATGCCGATGAACGATATCGCGCGGAAGGAATTCCGGCGCGTGAAGCGATGGTTCACGCGGCCCAGAGACGGCTGCGTCCTATCCTGATGACGGCTACCGCAGCGATCAGCGGCATGTTGCCGCTCGCCTTTGCCCTGGGTTCCGGCTCGCAGATGCTTCAGCCCCTTGCGATTGCCGTCATTGGCGGCTTGCTCATCTCCATGGTTCTGAGTCTTATCGTCACGCCGGTCATTTACTTTCTTCTGACTCGTGAGCACGCACACGCATAGAGGTAGAGCTCGCGCCCTCCCTCTATGCTGACTTCAATCTGTGGCAAATTCCCGAACTATTTGCGTCCCACCACAAGAACCGAAAAGGTCCCAGAAACGATAGCAGGTCGAGCACGAGGATTCTCAGGTGTCGGCGCAGGCTTTGGGCCGGTCTGGGCAGTCACAAGATAGAGGCGATCTGTCTTCTCGTCGTAGCTCATTGTGCGCGCCCCCTTCTGCGTTGCAACGGTCTCCACAGCTTTGTAACTATGCGCTGCATCGATCACGGTCAACGTGCCATCGCCGTTGGAGCTGAACGCGAGCTGCCTCTTATTGTCGTAGCCAGCCGCATCCGGTCCGTCTCCGATTGGCGCGAGAGCAATCTGCTTCCCGTTGAGCGCATCGGTAACAGCCATCTTCTTTCCATCGCAAACCGAGAACAAACGATGATGCTCACGATCGATAGCCATCCCGGAAGGAGACTCGCATCCAGCAAGCGGCCAGGTCGCAATCGTCCTTTTACCAGACGCATCGAGCAACACAATGCTGTTCTTATCTTCAATATTGACGAAGACATGCCCCTTGCCATCGACCTGTGGGAACTCTGGCTTGCCCGGAAGCTTGATCGTTGCAATGACTTGTCTCGTAGCAGCATCGATGACTGTCGCGTCATTGCTGTGTCCATTGAAGGCCCAGACCGTCTTTGTGGTTGACTCATAGGCGATACCGTCCGGATTCATACCTGCAGGCACAGTCTTGATCACCGCAAAGCTTTTGCGATCGAAGACGGCGACGCTGTTCCCCTGGCCGTCGCTGATATAGCCGGTCTTTCCATCCGGATCGAGAGCGATCCCGTGTGTGCCTTTAAATCCTGTAATCGCGCCCACAGCTTTACCCGTGAGCGTATTCACTACTTCGACTCTGGAGCCGTGGGTGACATAAAGAAGGTGAGCATCGGAATCGGCAAGCAGATAATCCCAGCTTCCCTGGCCACCAATCAACCACTTATCTACCACATGGTAGCTCTGGGCTGATGAGGCTTGAACGGCTGTCAGAACCGAAAAGATGCCGAGTGAAAAAAGAGCGATACGGCTTCCCATACAAAGTCTCCCAAGACCGATCTCATTGATCCGTCTTAGAGCGTATTTTGCAGGAGCAGCCTTAACCTGAAATGAAGGTCACGCAGTTGTTGTGGGATATGTGGCCAACGGAAGGAAGACCCGCGCAATGGCGCCGCCGTCTTCACGATTTTCCAACTGAATAACGCCGCCGACACGTTTGCAGATCGCACGGCATATGGATAGGCCCAGGCCGGTTCCTCCGCTCTTGCGGCTTCGGGAAGCATCGCCACGATAAAAAGGCTCAAAAACATGGGGCAGATCTTCTTTACTGATTCCTTCCCCTTCATCCTCACATCGCAGCTCCGCCTGCCCCTGCGATTGGCCCACATGTAAAAGGATTTCGGATTCCCGATTGGAATGTTGTAGCGCATTCAAAAGCACATTACTGCACACAAGGAGGGCGTCTCTGGGATCCAGGCGTACGAGCGGTGAATCGCTGACAGTAAGCCTCATTCGAATCCCGCGGAACTCCGCAAGCGCGCTCGCGTGCTGCATGGCACCTTTTACAACCTCAGAGAGCGAACAGGACTGAGAAACAACATGCACGGCTTTCTCCTCATGCTCCGCACGCGCGAGAGTCAACATCTCCTGCACAGTGCGTTCCAGTCGGAGAAAATCGTCGAGACAAAGATCCAGACCACGCGCATACTCCTCGGCGCTGCGCTTCTTCATCGAGAGCAACTGAAGTGAAGACTTTACGATAGCCACATCCGTCTTGAGTTCGTGCGCCGCATCACTCGTGAATCTTCTCTGTTGTTCGAAAGAGCGCTGCAGTCGATGGATTGCGGCCTCCAGACCGATCGCCAGCGGCTGTAGCTCTTTCAGCTCGTGCGCGCTCTTCGGTGCCTCAAAGCTCCATCTGCCGGAGTCGATACGCGACGCTTCGACCGCGAGTTCGTCCAAAGGATGTAGCGCCCGACGAAGCGTCAGGATCATAGTCCCCGTGGTCACAGCCATCAAAAGAACGGTAAGCAGGATGTAGAAGCGCACGGCCTCAAGCACCTCGTGCCAGACGTGACCCACCGGCATCCCAAAGACAACGTTCACCGTGTGGTGAACGCCCCCGTCGGGCCGTCCCGGGTCCACTGTACGTAAGGCCTGCATCTGCGTGAAGCGATATTCCACGCTGCCCACAGAGTCTTTCCAAATTGTCTCCGCGGGAATGACCAATCCGGCGATATCTCCATCACTCCCAATGATCTGTCCACGTTCGTCTTCAACCCTGTAAACGGCGCGCCTTGGCAGCTGGAGATCGCCCGGGACAAGCACGACTCGGTCGCCTTCGTCCTCGGCGTCCTGCACCGCCCCCACGATACTTTGTGCCTGGCCACGCAACGTCGCATCAAAGGCCGATAACTGTGTGTGCCGTTCGTGAAAGATGATGCCAGTGAGAAGTGCCGTGGCGGAAGCCGTCTCAAGCAGAAGCACGATCGCAATGATGTTGCGCAGGAGAGACCGTTGTCTTTTCATTGCCTATAGATCTCTTCATGCAGGCGATAGCCACGATGCCGCAATGTCTCAATGATCGGCCCACCATCTGTAACATTCAACTTGCGTCGCAGATTGGAAATGTGAACCTCGATCACATTCGAATGATGCTCCCAGTCGAAGTCGTAAAGATGTTCGAGAAGCTCTCGCTTGGAAACTACCGCCCGCGGGCGATGCACCAGATACTCGAGGATGCGATATTCGGTCGGGGACAGGTCTAGACGATTTCCCTTCCGGGTCACCGTCTGCTGGATGGTATCAACTTCAAGGTCTGAGAAACGCAGGACCGGATCGGCGGTCCCCTTTCCCCTTCGAATCAGGGCCTTGACCCTTGCAAGCAATTCTCCCAGATCGAAGGGTTTACTCAAATAGTCGTCAGCCCCCGAATTCAGTAACTGAATGACCGATTCCTTCCCTTCTTGCGCCGTCAGGATCAAGACGGGTGTGCTGATGTTTGCTTGTCGAAGTTCGCGAAGGACCTCCTGGCCACTTTTTCCGGGCAGCATGAGGTCGAGAACGATGGTGTCATAGTTCGCCTGCAAAGCAAGCTCATGCCCCAGCTTGCCATCCGGCGCGTGATCGACAGCAAGCCCAGTCTCCCTCAGAGCTCCGACAATGTTTTCCGCGAGTCTAATTTCATCTTCAACTAAGAGCACGCGCATAGTGTTCCTATAGAAAATCTATCTCAGAGCTTCTCACAATTGCCTTAAGACAACCTGAAGCGGACACTAAGGGCTTTGAGAATACCTAGGCGACACATCGGCACGACGGGACTGCATGCCGCACCAGATGACGATACGCCCCTCCTGACGTCCCGACTAGCCGCGCTTGGCATCGTCCACGAACAATCGCACCGGCGTGTAATTCTGTTTGCGAGGTTGGAAGTCCAGGAAGGTCTGCTCCTGACCGTCCGGATGTTGCTCTCGCCATAGTTCGAGAAGGAGCTGCGGTACAGGCGTTTTTGACACAACCATCTTTGTGCGGTGGACCTTCGCATGACAGCTCAGACAGAGAGAAATCATCAAAGCCAGTTCAGAGATCCCTGGCTTGCGATGATGCACAACGATGGAGCGCTTCTTGCGACCGGATGCGTTCTCATCGACGCGCTTCCCGATGGATCTCGACGAAAGTTGATGAGTCATCTAAAGGCGGTTCCCATTCCGGTGAGAACATCCCTCTATGAGCCAGATGGCACGCCCAAATACTCCATGTAGCTAGTAAGCCAATCCAGGGAAGACCTTCGAGACCTTTGAGATAACCACTATACAAAGTGGACATCGTTCAGTGGATACAACTTTCGCTTCAAAAGCGCGCCGTTTCGTCCGGGTGATACCCAATTGCACAATCTCCTCTGCAACGCGAATTGCCACCTCGGGACTCACGCTCACGCCGCGAAGATGACGCGAAACAGTGGATGTACCTACGTTGGCTAGTTTCGCAAACATCGGTAACCGTGAGACGGCGCATCTTCATGCTTCTCCGCAGAACGTAATTATTAGAGTGCTGTTGAGAGTTAATAGAGCTTACAGAGAGCCATCATGCCAGGTGTGCAGCTTCGCGTAAAGGATCCCAGTGATTTTTGACCGCAAGAAATCTGCCCGTTGCGAATAGCCTCGCCTGTCGCGCCGTCAGTTAATGACGGCCAGGCCACGCGCGATTCAGGACCCGCCCAGCCCCGAACTGTCGCTCGGCGTAAAAAGTATTGCGCGGCTCTTCTCCGCGCCTCCAGGGAGACCAACCCTCTGGACTTAGTGACGCTGGCAGCTCTGTGTCCACGAAAACAACCCGCGAATAGGGCCTCGTGCCGAGCAGCGTCGTGCGAGCGCGCGAGGGAGAGACCCAGACGCGCTCTCTATAAGTGCTGGGTGCGATATGAAGGTAGAGGCGGCCTCTTGGCCCCACATCCGGCCCACGATCCAACGCCATCTGAATGGTTGGAAAGTCATCCGTGCTCGCGGTCGTCCCGGTAGACGTGGGCGAGACATGAACGTGGACATCCTGCGCCTTTATACACGGACAGAAGAGCAGAGTGAACAGGAAAATCCTATGACTGCGAAGACGCATTCCATTCCCCTTCACTTCAGGTTGCTGTGAACTCCAGCACCAATCTTGATTGCTTCCCCTTGCTCCGCCTTCACTACAAAGTCCGTCGCAATTAGATCGGTATATTGAATCGTAGCTCCGTGAATCGCACTCAGGTGAACGTTGGTGAGTTTCAGATTGCGTATCGGCGACTTAGGTAAACCGACGATGACTGCCGCATCGCGCGAGCCGGTTGCACGCACATTCTCGATCGTGATGTCGTGAAAAATGAGGGGTAAGCCTCGTCACCGGTTCCTCCGTAATTGTGTCGGGGATTTTGGGATAAAACTCGCTAAGCAGAATCGCCGTCTTCACGTTCTCCATCGTGATATCGCGAAAGAGAGACTTGAGTAAGGAGCCGTCCGTGCGATCGTGCTGAACAGCGGGTTTGCCACAAATTGAATTTCTGACTGGGAACCAATCGGCAACGTTGCCAATGATTCCGCGCAATCCCTAGACACCCAGATTCTGGTTCGTCAAGAGTGATCTGCTGAAGCGAAATTTCAACCTGCCACTGCACGAATGAGATCCAACAAGCGAACGGCAGGATCTGCGAAGCGAATCGCAAGGCTTTTTGTACAGTCGGGAAAGTCCTATTGGAAGTGGACGAAGGTAGTCTTATCTGCGCTCATCAGGATGGGCATCGTTGCCGGAGGAATGTCCGCCGTACGGTGTGTGTGATTGTCCGTTCACTCGGGGAGTTTATGATGGAGGGCGCAACGACAGCGCCGATTTTTGGGAAAGCTGAAGGTTCGAGACTCAGCTTGTCCCATTTAGCTTTTCTTGGTTACCGAACCCTGACCGAGTTGGAGGAACTTCTCATGCGCCTGAAGTACTTTGCACGCCGTCCCCTCTTCAAGCAATGCAACCGATTTCTTTTTGTCTCCTTCCTGGCCGCCCCTCTCTTCGGTGTTCCCCTTGCTGCCCAACGAGGTCCCGTCAATAAGGCTCCCGACATTACCAAGGTACCGACACTGTATGTCATTCCTTATGCTCATCTGGATACGCAGTGGCGTTGGGAGATGCCACAGACGATCAGCGAGTACCTGCTCAAAACACTGAAGGTGAACTTCGATTACATCGACAAGTATCCGCACTACGTCTTCAACTGGACCGGTTCGAATCGCTATCGTTTGATGAAGGAGTACTTCCCCGATGACTATGCCCGGATGACGAAGTATGTTGCTGCAGGACGGTGGTTTCCTGCGGGATCTTCCGTAGAAGAAGGTGATGTGAATCTGCCGAGCGCGGAGGCGATCTTCCGCCAGGTTCTGTACGGCAATGACTACTACCGTAAGGACTTCGGGAAATACAGCAACGAGTACATGATCCCGGACTGCTTCGGCTTCCCTGCTTCGCTGCCCGCGATCCTGGCGCATGCGGGCGTCAAAGGCTTTTCCACGCAAAAGCTGAATTCCGAGTGGCAGCCAGCGCCGAAGATCGGCGGTCCCGGATCGCCCGAACAGACTCCTGAAGGCATCCCCTTTAACGTCGGGCTTTGGATCGGACCGGATGGTAGCAAGGTGATCGCAGCGCTGAACCCAAGCGGCTACGGCAGCAATGTTTATACCGATCTGAGCAAGGAGAATCCGCCCGTTCCCATGCCTGCGGTCCCGGCGGAGGAGATGGCCACGCTGACCACGCAGCAGAAAGCCATGTTGACGCGCAATCGCACACGCAACCAGGAGCCGAACTGGGTCCAGCGGATCGATCTGGATGGCAAGGTCACTGGTGTCTACGCCGATTACCACTACGTCGGCACAGGCGACATCGGCGGGGCGACACAGGAGTTCTCCGTGAAGCTGCTGGAGGCTATCGCAACCAAAAGCAAAACCGTCCTGCCACCGCCGCCACGTCCGAATTTTCTGAAGCCGCTGCCGCCCTCCACTGTCAGCGTGCGTGTGGGTGATGGCCCGGTGCATGTGATCGAGACCGAGGCCGACCAGATGTTTAACGACATCAAGCCGGAGATGATGACGAAGATGCCCACGTATAAGGGTGATCTCGAACTCATCAATCACTCGGCAGGATCACTGACCTCGCAGGCGTATCACAAGCGCTGGGTTGTGAAGAATGAACTTCTTGCGGAAGCAGCGGAAGAGACTTCTGTTGCAGCGGCCCTGATGGGAGGACGCGCTTATCCGCAACAGCGGATGAACGATGCCTGGACCCTAGCGCTCGGCGGGCATTTCCACGATACCGCTGCAGGAACGGCCACACCGCGCTCGTACGAGTTTGCCTGGAACGATGACATCATCGTCGCCAATCAATTCGCCGGCGTACTGACGAGCGCTACCGAAGCAGTGGCTTCGGCACTGAACACGCAGAGCGCTGGAACACCTCTCGTTGTCTTCAACTCGCTCAACATCGATCGCGAAGACCTGGTGGAAGCCAAGGTTCCCTTTGCGGGTGCGGCTCCGAAGGCGGTTCGCGTCAAGGGACCAAAGGGCGAAGACATCCCGGCGCAGATGCAGGACGGCAAAGTGTTGTTTCTGGCCAAAGCCCCCTCGGTCGGGTTTGCTGTCTACGATGTAGCGGCAACCTCTTCTCCAGCGACCAGCTCGACATTGAAGGTGACGGCGAACTCGCTTGAAAATGCACGTTACAAAGTCCAGGTGAATGCGGACGGAGATGTGTCAAGCGTCTTCGACAAGAAGCTGAATAAGGAATTGCTCTCGGCACCGATTCGCATGGCCTTCTCCAACGATACGCCGAAGCAATGGCCTGCCTGGAACATGGACTTCGACCAGGAGCAGGCGGCACCGGTAGGCTATGTCAGCGGACCGGCGAAGATCCGCATCAAGGAAAATGGTCCGGTGCGTGTGTCGATCGAGGTCTCCCGCGAGTCGATGGGATCGAAGTTCTTGCAGACGATCAGTCTCTCTGCAGGCGATGCAGGGAACCGCGTCGAGTTCGCAAACGAGATCGACTGGCGCAGCAAGAAGGTCAATCTCAAAGTAGCGTTTCCGCTTTCGGCTTCGAACCCCAACGCGACGTACAACGAAGAGGTGGGAACGATCGAACGGCCGAATGCGACGGAACGACAATTTGAAACCTTCTCGCATCGCTGGATCGATCTTACCGACGTAAGCGGCTCCTTTGGAGCAACGATCCTCACCGAGGCAAAGAATGCCTCCGACAAGCCTACGGACAACACGATCCGTCTGACCCTGCTGCGCACGCCGGGTCTGCAGCCGACAGTGAACGACTCCCCAGCCGCATACGCTGACCAGGCGAACCAGGACTGGGGACATCACGAGTTCACCTTCGGTCTTATCGGACACGCCGCAGGATGGCGCGAGGCGCAGACAGATTGGCAGGGATACCGCCTGAACGATCCGCTCCGCGCATTCTCGACAACCAAACATGCGGGCACACTGGGCAAGAGTTTCTCGCTGGTCCAGGTAAGCAATCCACGCGTGCGAGTCCTTGCGCTGAAGAAGGCTGAGGGAAGTGACGAAACCATCGTGCGTCTGGTCGAACTGGACGGCAAACCGGCGCAAGATGTGCGCGTCTCGTTCGCCGCGCCGGTGAGTGCAGCGCGCGAGGTCAACGGACAGGAGCAGCCGGTAGGCGATGCAAAGCTCGATAGCGGCTCTTTGGTCACTTCGTTTGTCGGCTACCAGCCACGTACGTTTGCCTTGAAGTTGGGCGCAGCCAAAGCGACTGTTCCTCCGGTCACCTCGCAGAGTGTCGATCTGAAGTACGATCTGGCAACAGCCAGCAACGACGATACGAAGACCGGCGGAGGAGGCATGGATGGCAAAGGCAACGCCTTCCCTGCTGAGATGTTGTCGTCACAGCTATCGTTCCACGGTGTCGATTTCAAACTCGCAACCCCTGCTACTGGAACTCCGAACGCGGTCGTAGCGAATGGCCAGACGATCCAACTACCTGCCGGTAAGTTCAATCGGGTTTATCTTCTTGCCGCTTCCGTTGGAGGCGATCAAGAGACAGAGTTTCGTGTAGGAAGTAGCTCAACGAAGGTCACCGTCCAGGACTGGGGCGGCTTCATCGGACAATGGGACACGCGCCTCTGGAAGAATGAAGACCATCGCGACTGGGCCATCTCTGCCCATCATCCTGAGTGGCCGGGCGACTTCAAAGCGCGTGAGGCATCTCCGGCGGCTCTTCACTATCCAGAAGACTACGTAGGGCTGCGCGAAGGCTATGTGAAACCGGCCGAACTTGCCTGGTACTCCTCGCATCATCACACGGCGGACGGTTTGAATGTGCCTTACCAGTACTCTTACCTATTTGCCTATGCCATGGACTTGCCTGCGAATGCGAAGACGCTGACGTTGCCAAAGAATGACAAGGTGCGTGTACTTGCCGTCTCCGTTGCGAATGAGAACCCCACCGCTATCCCGGCTCAGCCTCTTGCCGACACGCTTCGGCACACGGCACAACCAACTACACAGGAGACAGCTCAGTAACAATAACTATTTCTAGCCGTCCTTGCTGTAGGCAAAGGCATAGGGTACTCCCGCAAGGGAGACCCTATGCTTTTTGCACATGGAGCAATGAGCTGATCCTGAGTTGGAAGGGATTTACTTCGTCACAGAGTCGGCGACGAGGCTTGTGGCTGGCCAGAGTTCTGGTTGTGCAGTTGTGTTCAACTCCACGGACAAGGCTGGTCCCTGCGTCGGTCCCACCTCGACATTGAAGCCATCCACGGCCAGCGCAGGAGCGTCGCTTGTAAGGTTTTTGTTCGCTACATCGATTGTCACCGTGCGCGTCTCGCCCGGGACCAGCGAGATGTAATTGTCGGAGTAGAAGACGGGAAGCACACGCAGGCCGCCCGCTTTCTGACGAAGCTGAAGGTGCGTCATCAGAGCGACGACCGATGAAGGGTTGCGCAGTGTCACGGTAAAGATCATACGATCCCCCTCTTTGCGCGCGCTGCCCTCGGCGTAGATCATGGCCTTAGGCAACCGAGACAGATCGGCAAAGTGGTCCTGCTTTGTGCTCTGCCAGTAGAAGTTCGTTGAGAGGAGCGAACCGTCTGCCGCCTTTAGATCCAGTTTGACGAAGTAAACAGTGGAAACATTTTCAGGGACATTCAACGCCGCGACATCCGTCGTTCGGCTACCCGCTGCTTGCGCGACAGGAAGAGTCTTGTGTGCGATCACCTTGCTCTCCAGGTCGTAAATATCTGCCTGCAGTGTAAGGTTGTGTAGATCGTCAGGTTGATTATTGACCACCTCAAGCTGTCCTGTAGCTTCATTCAGCTGTACATGAATGTGCTCGCCCGCCTTCTTCACCGCGAACAACGAAGACTGCGGATCGAGGTCATAGTGATAAAGCTGCCATACGAAACTAGGCTGCGCGGGATGGCTCATCCACGTAATGATGCCTGTGGTTGTTTTGAACATCAGTGCATTGCGCCCCTCGTACATCGCACGATACGCCTCGTAGTTCGCAAGCTGACCCTTGCGCACAAAGTCCGCAAGGTTGCGGATATGCCCGAAGCGCGCAGCGAGTTCCGTGGGATAAGTGTCGCCGTGTTCTGCGCCCTTGGCCATATCATGCTGCGCCCAGTCGTCGTTGATAGTCTCCCAGTCTCTCTCCGGCATCATGCCTTGGATCGATTCGATCGTCGGGATCGACATGGAGCCGACTTCGGTCTTGAAGCTCTCGTTGAAGGTGTAATAAAAGCGTGGAGCGCGCCAGTGGTACGGCCCATGCGAAGAAACTCCGCGACCATCCGCGGAGTTGGATTGATAGAGCCGCGATCCATCGAGCTTGCCCATCATCGCCTTCAGCATGTCGTCCAGTTCTTTTGGCGGATAGCCTTCGTTGCGGGCGCACCAGACAGCGATGGAAGGATGATTGCGATAGCGAACAACCTTATCCGTTACATTCGCCAGATAGGTAGGAATATCTGTAACGTTGGGGCCATCGCTGGGGTTGGGTTGGAAGAACTCGTCCCACAACAAAATGCCGTACTTGTCCGCCATCTCGTAGAAGTCGGGATTGGTGCTCTGGCCGACCCAGTTGCGGATCATATTCATGTTGGCCAGAGCATGCATATGAAACTGCGCATCGAGACGTTCGCGCGGAACACGCTTCATACCCTCATCCAGACCCCAGTTGCCACCGCGCACCATTACCCGCACACCATTAACCGAGATCGTCAAATTCTCCGAGTCCGAGACCTGATACTCGATCTTGCGAATACCAAACTGCACGGTCTGCGCGCTCGACTCTCTCTTGCCGACCTCAAACCGCATCGTCATCTGGTAAAGGTTCTGCGGGCCGTAGCCATTGGGCCACCAAAGTTTTGGATCGGTGAGATGAAGTGCAGCGATGGACTTGCTGTCCAGCGAGACTACCTTCTCTCCGTTTGCCGAGATAGTAACCGGCGTCCGGAAGGTGATCTCTCTTCCCTGTCCATGCAGAATACCGATGAGGGTGCCAGCGACGGGTGCGCCCGTCAAGTTCTTCAGCGTAGTTGCGACCGCGAGATTAGCGCTGGCGTGCGATGCGGCAAGGTCGGACGTAACAAACGGATCCTTCACCACAATCGGGCCGGTTGATGACAAAGTCACAGGCAACCAGATACCCGTGTCACGGTCGCGAATCGCCGGTAACCAATCCCAACCGATCGTGGACAAAAACGTGGGTCCATCGATCGCAGTCTCACCACCGTTCAAGCCTTCGCCGAGCGCAATATTGTGTTCATGCGGTACGCCCGGGTGCGGCTGAGGACTGACCAGAACAGCGAGCGTCGCAGCCTTTCCCGGCTTCACTACGGACGTTATGTCGAAGTCGCCACGGATGAATGCTCCACGCGTCGTGCCAACCTGCTTGCCGTTGACCCACACCTCGGACGAATAATTGATTCCGGCAAAGTGTAGCCAGGTGCGACGCCCCGCATGCGAAGCGGGCACCGGAAACGAGGTGCGATACCAGTAGCTGGTCTTATTCAGGCTCTCCGGGATCGGGCGCATGTTTTCGCCATAGAGCGGTTCAGGATAGACCTTATTGTTGACCAGCGTGGTCAACACGGTTCCCGGCACTGTCGCCGCGTACCAGCCTTCGGTAGTGAATTTTGCTTCGGCAACGTTAGCCGCGGACGCGGAGACCTTGGCCGCATCCTGCATCTTCCAATCGCCGATAAGTTGATCTGGCTGCTGAGCTTTGGCGGCGACAAGCGGAAGAAAAGCGACGAGCAGAGCAAGATTCTTAAAGTTCACGTTGTTTTCTTTCTGACGAAGTTAGGGCAATAACTGTCCATCGCGCATATGAACGCGTCTGTGCGCATATGACGCCGCTTCCTCGTCGTGCGTAATCATGAGGATCGTTTGGCCTAGGCGTTGGTTGAGGTCCTTCAACAGATTCAACACCGCCGCCGAATTCTGGCTATCGAGATTGCCCGTGGGTTCGTCCGCCAGAAGGATCGCCGGGCCATTCACGATCGCGCGTGCGATGGCCACTCGCTGCTGTTGGCCTCCCGATAGGGCACGGGGCTTGTGCTTCAGTCGCTCCGCAATCCCGAGCAGACGCAGAACTTCGTTGAACGGTGCATCGAAGTCGATACCGTGACCGCCGATGTACTTCACGATCTTGATGTTGTCTTCTGCCGAGAGTGTGGGCAACAGATTGTATTTCTGAAAGACGAATCCTACGGTATCTTTGCGAAGATTCGTTCGCTCCGCATTTGTCATATGCGAAAGATCTTTGCCGCCGATGTGAACGCTTCCGGTCGAGGGCGGTGTCAGTCCACCGAGGACGTTGAAGAGTGTCGATTTGCCCGACCCCGAAGTCCCGACGACCGCAATGAACTCGCCCTTTTGCACTTCAATATCAACGCCACGCAAAGCATGCACGTCGACCTCGCCGACGCGGTAGGTCTTGGTAAGCTGACGCACCTCGATGATCGGAGTCTCATTCATACGAGAGAGCCTCGGTCGCGTCCTGACGGACTGCCTTGATTCCGGGGATGATCGCGCCGATAAGGGACCCAGTAATCGCGATAACTCCTGTGATCGGCCACCATTTGTAGACGGTCTCCTGCGTCATACCGCCCGGCGCAAAATGCACCATCAGCCATTGCGTCAGATACGTCAGCAGAATTCCGACGCCTGTCCCGATCACCGCAAGCAGCAATGTTTCGCGCAAAAGCATGTTGAGAATCAGGCCGGAAGAACTTCCAACGGCCTTGAGAATTCCAATCTCGCGAGTTCTTTCGAGCACTGCCGTGTACATGGCCATGAAGACCACGATGAAGCCTACGATCATGGCAACTCCAATCACCACATAAATGAAGTTGCGGAGCAGACCAAGACTACTGACCGACAAAAACGACGTGTAGTACTCCAGCGTATAAATCTGATACCCCGGATATTTGGCTCGCAGCGAATCGACGATGGCCTGGGCCTGATTCGAATCATCTACCTTAACGTAGATTTGACTGAGGTGGTGAGCATTGGCTGTAAACTGCTGCAGCGCCTCCAGCCGGGCGCAAATACGCGCGAGTTTGCCCGGTTCATAGACACCAGAAACATGCCATTCGCGCGAGATCAGCTTTAATGTGCTTCCAACCTGGAGATGCTTCTCTCTCGCATAGGGTTCATCGATGATCAGGTCCGTGTCCTGCGTGGGCAGACCACCCTGAACAAACCGAAACCCTCCGCTCATCTTCGCGAACTCATCCATGTTCAGACCTGTGAGCGTGTCGAAGAGTTCCAGCGGTTGCACGATCGTGCCTGTCACCATGACAACATGGGGCTCTGCTCGAAAGACATCGACAAGCTTGTCGCTCATGGGTGCGGAACTTACAGAGGACATCGCCGACGTTCCCGGGGGACGCACCAGGATATCCGCACCGGTGCCTCGCGCGCGGCGGGCCGATTCATGCAATGTGCCGTTGCTCACGCCCACCAGCGTGAGGATCATTGTCACTTCCACAGCGATGGCCAAAATACTCAGGAGCGTACGAACAGGCCGATGACCGAGATTGGCAAATGTGAGTTTATTGAGCAAGACCTGTTCATTATAAAGAGGCGCACCGCTTCTGAGCGATGAAAGAAGGGGCAGCACCGAAGTGCTACCCCTCGTGAGGTTGTGTTACTCGAAGGCTACGACAGGACTGCCATCCTAACGGCGGCTGAGTGTGAACGCCATCGCCTGGAAGTCTCCCCGAAGATCGACATCGACCCCAAAGTTCATGAGATAGGCCCCACTTGCAAACGCGGGCGTGCCGGGCGAAAGCTTTCCGGAGATAGCCTTCAGGTCGTAGACTGCGTTCTCGTCAAGACCCCGGAGATAGATTCGTGGAAAGGGATAGTTCTGCGTGCTCGAATGCAGAAAGGCGAAGGTCACGGCCTGCTTCCCATCGCGGGAGACGCTCTCGGTGACTGTCGCCTCCCCTTCCCTGGGGGACATCAGGCGATAGAGCGAACCACGCTGAACCGTCTCACGGATGCCCTTGTAGGTCGCCACCATCTGCTTGGCAGTCGCGAAGTCCTCTGGCTTCCAATTGTTCAGATTTGCTCCAATGCCAAGCGAGCCCTGCATCGCGGAGAGAAAACGGTAATCCAGCGAGAGCGTACGGTGGTTTACCCAGTTAGGAGAGTCCGTCACCCAGGCCATCATCACGCCAGGCGTGTAGGCGTAGGTAAAGCCCTCCTGGATAAACTGGCGGTCGTAGGCATCCGTATTATCCGAAGGCCACACTTCGTCGGTAAGGTGCATCACGCCAAGATCGACGCGACTTCCACCTCCGGAGCAGCTTTCAAACTCCGTGTTGGGGTGCTTTTTGCGCATCTGCTCCAAGATATCGTAGAAGTTTCGTGTGAAATCGACGTAGACGTTCTTCTGCTCGCCCACGGGAACCGCTGGCCAGCCTGGTTCTGCCCAGTTGCGGTTGTAGTCCCACTTGATGAAGGAAATATCGTTTTCGGTGAGCAGCTTGTCCAGCCACTGCAGCACATAGGCGTGCACATCGGGACGAGCCAGATTCAGCACCAGCTGATTTCTTCCCTCGGTCTGCGGGCGTCCCGAAAAGTTCAGAACCCAGTCAGGATGTTTGCGGTAGAGGTCGCTATCGGGATTCACCATCTCCGGCTCTACCCAGAGGCCAAACTCCATGCCCAGCGAATGCACCTTATTAATGAGTGGCTTCAATCCGTTTGGAAACTTCTGCGGATTGACGTACCAGTCGCCCAGACCGGCATGGTCGTCCTTGCGCTGCCCAAACCAGCCATCGTCCATCACAAAACGCTCGACCCCAAGAGTTGCCGCTTTCTCCGCGAGGGCCACCTGGCCGGGCTCGTCCACGCGAAACTCCGTTGCCTCCCAGGAGTTATAGAGAACCGGACGAAGCTTCGGCGTAGGAGCGTGGGGCAGCAAGCTATCGACTTCAAAACGGTGCAGAAGACGCGATGCATCCCCTACGCCATGGCTGGAGTAGCCACCATAGAAGTAAGGTGTCTGGAAACGATCCCCTTTTTTGACCAGATACGAGAAATCGAATGCGTTCGGGCCGCCCGTCACGCGAACCTGCTGCAGCGCGTCCTGCTCGACGGCGATCTGCCACGAGCCGCTCCAACCCAGCGCACCGAACCAGACGCTGCCCTCGTCCTGATCCTTGGTTATCGCGTGATCGATCATGAACCACGGATTGTTCTGCGATCCCGTTGTTCCGCGCCGGCTCTCGAGTACCGTCATGCCGCCGTGCACCGGTTGCTCCTGAAGATGCCACTCTCCAGCCCAGCGGCCGGTAACGTAGTGCAGGCGATAATCCGTTCCCCGCGGAAGGTTCCAGGTCCCGGAGGCCACCTGCTCTATGGTGAAGGGCGCACCGGTGCGATTCTCAACCTCCGCCGAGCGACGGAGAATTCCCGTTTCGGGATCCATCTGGTACTGCAACGTCACATAAACCTCGCGCGAGATGTCTTTCATCATGATCGCAAGCTCTCCGTCTCCCACCTTGTTCGAGACGTACTTGAGCACGAGGTCGCGATTCCCATCGGGGAACGTGATCTTGAGATCCGGCTGCACATAGAGAGCACCACCCCATCCAACGTACTCGTGAGGTGTCGTCGTCACGGGCGGGTCGAAGGAGGCATTTCCCTGCGAGGGACGAGCCGCGTCGAAGTGCTCCGCCTCGGGTAGATGCTTGCCCCAATAAAGGGTCTGGACCTGTCCCTCCCCATTTACGCCCAGGACGTAGGTCACATCGCCTCCATCGAGACGAAAGACCTTGGCATCCACATCGAAGTGCATGCGTGCAGGCGCCGTTTGCGCCGCCAACGAAGAAGCGGTGAGAAGAACGCTACCGAAGATTCCTAAAACAGAGAGACGAATCAGACTTTTTTGTACGAAGTGATAGGACAGTTTCAAGACAACTCCCGCAAGCAGAGAAATTACATTCATTATGCTTACTTTCCAAAAACAGTGTTGCGCCTCACAAAACATGCCACCATTCACAACGATTTTGTTGAAGAAATAATTTGCCATGCAATCGGTTGCATGACAAGATACACCCATGCCGAAATGGAGAGAGAACACATGGGATCGTTAGCCTGGATCGTCCTGGGGGCTTACTTCGTCCTGATGATCGGTGTCGGCTACTGGGCACGTAAGAAGGTCAAGACGGCCAGTGACTTTTTTACCGCGGGCGGCTCCATGCCCTGGTGGTTGTCTGGGATATCGCACCATATGTCCGGGTACAGCTCTGCTGTATTCGTGGGATACGCAGCGCTGGCGTACACCTCGGGCATCACAGTCTACTTCTGGTGGGCGTGTTCCATCGCACTTGCGCTGGTGGCGGGACTGGGGATTTTTCCGGCGAAGTGGTCGCGGATGCGCCAGCGACTGAACGTCATCTCTCCGCTCGAATACCTGAAGATCCGCTACAACCTGCCCACGCAGCAGCTGTTGGGGTGGAGCGGAGTTCTTCTGAAGATCTTTGATGTGGGCGCAAAGTGGAGCGCCTCCGCGATTTTGCTCCACGCATTCGCAAATGTCCCTTTTTTCTGGGGAGTCCTTTTGACTGGCGGCGTCACGGTCGTTTACTCCGTGATGGGTGGCCTATGGGCCGACGCCTTAACCGACCTCAGTCAGTTTGTGATTCAACTGGTTGCGGGTGTCTCCATGCTGGTGGCAGTGCTGCATCGTCTGGGTGGAGTGAGTTCGCTGTGGACTATGTGGAGGTATCTTCCCACGGATCATGTGAAGCCGTTCCACGGAGACTACACGGTAGTTTTTGCCATGACCTATTTCTTTGTGAATCTCCTTTCGTACAACGGCGGAAGCTGGAGCCTGGCGCAGCGCTTCATTGCCTCTTCCACAGGGAAGGACGCTCGCAAATCTTCCCTGCTTTCCGCGTCTCTTTATCTGGTCTGGCCGCCGGTGCTCTTCTTCCCTATGCTGGCCGCGCCCCTCATCTTTCCTCATCTGCAGGACCCATCCGAGTCATATGCTCTCCTCACAAAAACGCTGTTGCCGTCAGGGTTGATCGGGCTCGTGCTTGCGGGTTTGTTTGCACATACGATGGCGATGACTTCGTCCGATGCTAACGCCGTCTCGGCGGTCATTGTGCGCGACATCCTTCCGGTCCTTCGTGGTGGAAGAGACAAGCTGAGGGACACGACGCAATTATTACTGGGCCGCGTCTCGACGTTCTGCTTCCTTGCGCTCAGCATGGTTCTGGCGCTCTTCGCGTCGTACTTCGGCGGTGTGATTGGGCTGGTGATCCTCTGGTATGGTGCGTTGATCGGGCCCATTGCTATTCCAATGCTCCTGGGCCTTCTGATGCCCTTCCGGCGGAGCGGACCTGCCGCTGCTATCGCGTGCTGGGTGATGGGCGCTGCTACATTTGGTCTGGCCAAGATCTTTCCACCAGCGCTGTGGCTCGGTATGCCGTCGCGCTACGATAACGCCATCGCCGTGGGCGCTCCCATGCTTGCGTCGTTTCTCACCTACGTGATCGTTGGCTACCTTGCGCCACTGCATAGTGAGAGCTCAAGGTACTTCCTGCAAACACTGCAGAACGACATGCCCTCAGCACCCGTTGAAACCACTCCTTTAGAGAATGCCAGCATTCGGAAAGTCGAAGCACAATGATCTCCAACCCTGCATCCCTAAACACATCCATGGATCTTCGGATTGAGCCAACACGAGACGCCCTGGGCAAGGCGGCCGCAACCGACATCGCTCAAGCGATACGCGAAGAGCTTCTCTCCAAGCCAATGCTGCGAATCATCTTCGCTGCGGCTCCCAGCCAAAGCGAGATGCTGACTGCTCTCATTCGTGAGCCCGGAATCGATTGGCAGCGCATCACTGCATTTCACATGGACGAGTACATCGGTCTTCCTGACCGCGCTCCCCAGAGCTTTGCCAGGTGGCTGCGCGATGCGATCTTCGATCGCGTCCCCTTGGCGGGTTATCACCTGATCGAGCCGGGCAACGATCCTAAGAAGGCGTGTGAAGAGTACACGAAGAAACTAGCAGAAGGCCCCATCGATCTCGTCCTCCTGGGTGTGGGTGCGAATGGACATCTCGCATTCAACGATCCTCCGGCCGATCTGCAGGACCCGCTGTTCGTGAAGGTGGTGGACCTCGACGATGCTTGTCGGCAGCAACAGGTGGACGATCAATGCTTCGCAACCTTCGCGGAGGTACCTGTAAAGGCTATTTCTCTCACCGTGCCAACTCTATTGCGAGGCGAAAGGCTATTTTGCTGTGTTCCAGGGCCTCTCAAGGCCAAAGCTGTACGTGCCATGGTGCGCGAAGCCATCAGCGGAAATTGCCCTGCTACAGCACTGCGCACACATCCTCGCTGCACGGTCTATCTCGATCTTGAGTCGAGTGCAGAACTGGGTCGATGAGCTTTTCTTTTGTGTCCGTTTCGATCTCAGGCGACTAAACTTTAATGCATGCGCGCGATCAAAATTAATCCAAGTCCGACGATCAGCGATGTCGCAAAGGCAGCAGGGGTTTCTACAGCGACAGTCTCTCGCGCTTTCAGTCGACCCGAGATGCTGCGTGAAGAGACAGTAATCCAGGTTCGCTTCCACGCAACCAGGCTCGGATATCTGCCGAATCTGGCAGCGCGCGCGCTGAGCACGGGCAGGCAGGGAAACATTGCCATCGTTGTTCCTGATATCGCCAACCCGTTCTTCCCTCCCCTGCTCAAGGCAGCACAGACTGCCGCAGACTTAGCAGGGTATAGCGTTTTTCTGGGCGACTCGGATGAAGATCCGGAGAGAGAGCAGCGGTTGGTGAACAAACTGGTCATGCAGGTGGAGGGATTTATCCTCGCATCTTCGCGAATGCCAAATAAACAGATCCTCGAACTTTCAGAACGCCAGAGTGTCGTTCTCATTAATCGCGATACGCCCGGTCTGCCTCGCGTACTCATCGACACTGTCGCAGGGATCAACGCCGCAGTCGAGCATCTTGCGGAGTTCGGACATAAGAGACTTGTTTACATCAGCGGACCCGCAGCTTCCTGGTCTGACCAGCAGCGGCGTTCGGCGGTGGGCAGCGCCGCCGAACGCCACAAGATGAAACTCGAGTCGGTTCACGCCAGACATCCCAGCTTCGATGCAGGAAGAGAGATCACGAGCGCAGTGATCGGTATGGACGTGACGGCGGCGATTACCTTCGATGACTTCGTAGCCCACGGCCTGCTTGCCGGGCTTGCAGAGCAGGGTGTGATCGTGCCTCGCGACTTCAGTGTGATCGGATGCGATGACGTACTGGGAGCCTCCACCTATCCAGCGCTCACAAGCGTCTCCGCGCGATGCGATGAGGCCGGGCGCATGGCCGCAGACCTCTTGATGAGCAATCTGCAGACGGGCAAGCACGACGATGTCCGTTGCCTGCTGGAGACCTGGCTAGTCGTGCGGGATACTACCGCCCCTGCTCCAGACTCATCTCTTTCGAAGGCGAAGAAGAAAACTCATCCAAAAAGCACGATAGGAATCCCCGGTGTAATGCGCATGCGAAGCACTGTCTAAATTCATCGCCAACGAGTCCATCACAGTCGTGGCCTATCCGAAGCCTCTATACTCGACGAACACCCTTGCTTCACAACATCCCTCGATCTCATTTTTTCTGGAGAGCCCATGTTTCGCACGTCTCTGTCTGTTGCGGTTCTCGCTCTGCTTGCCACGCCTAGTTTCGCGCAACAACAGGCGCTCTCGCCACACTCGATGTTTGAACCAGAGGCGGGCAAAACGGCCGCCTCTCTCGCAGCAAGCACCAGCAAGTCGCCTGTAGACCTGCTCACCACTGGGGAAAAGACAGCATGGAAACAGACCGCTCCCTACGCGGAGACGGTCGACATCATGCGTCGCATGGAACGGCGATCTCCTTACATGAAAGTGATTGAGTTTGGAACGACGCCGGAAGGGCGTCCGATGTATGCCATGGTGGTCTCTTCCGACCGTGCCTTCACTCCCACGGCAGCGGCGAAGACCGATAAGGCCGTCATCCTCATCCAGAGCGGAATCCACTCCGGAGAGATCGAGGGCAAGGATACTGCCCTTATGCTTGTTCGCGATATGGTCATCACCAGATTGCCCCATCAAGCCGACTGGCTAAAGAAGGCTATTTTTGTGGTCATCCCTGTCTTCAATATCGACGGACATGAGTCGCGCAGCCCTTTCAATCGTCCCAATCAAAATGGGCCTGAGGTTGCAGGTACACGCGCCAACTCGGAGCTACTCAATCTGAATCGTGACTACGTCAAGGCAGCGACTCCGGAGATGCGTGCGTGGCTGAAGCTCTATCACGCATGGATGCCAGACTTCATGTTCGACAATCACGTCACCGATGGAGCGGACTACCAGTACGATGTGACCTGGGATATGGCCCACCACCGTGACATCGGCGAACCCAGCAGAACGTGGGTCAATGACAGGTTCATCCCTGAACTCAACAAGCGCATGGAAGCAACGGGCCATCTTGTTTCTCCCTATGGAGCGTTGCGCAAACTTCCAGACGGCAAGCGAGAGTTTTTTGTTGAGGTTTTCTCTCCTCGCTATTCGCACTTATATGCAGCAGCCTTCAATCGTCCATGTCTTCTTGTCGAAACACACAGCCTTAAAAACGCAAAGACACGCGCATGGTCGAACTACGAGATCATGACGCACTCCATCGACATTGTGACCGAAGACCCGCAGGCGCTTCGTTCTGCCGTTCGCGCGTCCGATGCAAAATACGCAGCCATGGCAGGAGACCGCAATGCAGCTCCGGTCTATCTGGGTGGAAAGGTGAGCGAAGCCAGTCATCCGCTGGTCTACCATTCGCTCAAGACTGCACTTTTTGAATCGGAGATCACCGCAACGAAGGTGACGCAATACACGGCAGAAAAGGACGACATACAGACCGTCACGCATGACGATATTGACACGACGGCAGAAGCGCAGGAGCCACTCGGTTTCCTTATCCCCATCGCATGGAAAGAGATCGCAGACGAGCTTGCTCTCCACGGCGTTCAAATGGAGCGCACGACGAAGTCTTTAGAGCAGGAGTTTGAGACGTGGCGCTTCACCGATGTGAAGTACGCTCCAGCGGCCTTTGAAGGTGGAGTAATGGTTGACTACACACTCCATCCCGTTCGCGAGCGCATTCTCGTTCCGGCAGGATCGTATTGGGTACCCATGCACCAGCAGCGCGCGCGTCTCATTATGGCGTTGCTCCATCCGGCGGCTCCGGACGCCCTCATCCGCTGGGGTTTTGCAGGGTCGATCTTTCAGACGATGGGTCGCATCGGTGCCGCACAGTATCTAACAGTTCCAATCGCAAATAAAGTAGCCCAGGAACAGCTGCAGTTGATGGACGAGTTCAAGAGAAAACTTAACAGTGATGCTGCGTTCGCTGCCAATGCTCAGGCTCGCGTGGACTGGTGGATCTCACGCTCCAACTATCAGCCCTCCGGTGTCAACCGGTATCCGGTGCTGCAGGTCTGGGAGAAGAACTGGTAGCTCCTGTCACTTAGACCCGCAACAGAGCGGAAGAACCTTCCTTTCGCTTTGCGACATCCAACAGTCATGGCATCTGCCCCCAATGGTCTTTTCTCTCCGCTCACGCAGCGCTCGGTAACCTTTCCCAACCGGATCGTCGTCTCGCCCATGTGTCAGTACAGCTACACCGACGGGTTTTCGGATGACTGGCAGTTTGTGCATCTCGGCAGCCGCGCCGTCGGAGGAACAGGTATCGTCTTCACCGAAGCCGCCGCCGTCAGCCCCGAAGGCCGCATCACGCTTGGCGATCTTGGCATCTGGACGGATGCGCACATCGCTCCGCTCGCCAGGATTACCGCCTTTGTGAAGTCGCAGGGCGCTGTTCCGGCGATTCAACTTGCACACGCTGGACGCAAAGCGAGCATGGCGAAGCCCTGGGATGTACCTCTGCAGGAGGTTCCTGTAAGCGAAGGCGGTTGGCAGACGGTCGGGCCAACGACCGCTCGATTCTCCGAGACCTATCCGACGCCGTTGGCGCTCAATCGCGAAGGGATGGACAAGGTGGTTGCGGACTTTGCTGCGGCGACAAAGCGCGCCGAAGCCGCTGGCTTTCTTCTCGCAGAGGTCCACGCCGCGCACGGCTATCTCTTGCACGAGTTCCTTTCGCCGATCTCCAACACGCGCACCGACGAGTATGGTGGCAGCTTCGAGAATCGCACGCGATTCCCGCTTGAAGTCGTCCGTGCAGTTCGCGCAAACTTCCCGCCCGAACTCCCCGTGTGGGTCCGTCTCTCCGTCACAGATTGGGTAGATTCCTCAAGTGAAGTTCCAGCAGGGGGCCTTTCTGTAGAAGACTCCATTACCTTCGCAAAGCTCCTGAAAGCCGAAGGCATCGATCTCGTGGACTGCTCTTCCGGAGGGAACGATCCACGTCAGCAGATCCCTGTGGGCGCGGGTTACCAGGTTGCGTTTGCGGACCGCATTCGGCGCGAAGTCGATATCCCAACTGGTGCGGTCGGCATGATCACCGCAGCGGAGCAGGCGGACCAGATTATCCGTACAGGCCAGGCGGATGTTGTCCTGCTGGCTCGGGAACTTCTTCGCGATCCTTATTGGCCTCTGCACGCTGCAGAGACTCTTCACAAACCCGGTCGCTGGCCCGTACAGTACGAACGGGCCGCCCACGGCAAGGTTGAACATCGCGAGCCCCTTCCTGAAATCATCCTTAAAAAATAGTGGAAACCGAGGTCAATCATGTCCGTCGTTCGTACATGCAGTCACTGCCAACAGAAAAACCGCGTCTCCGCACAACATCTCAATGCGAGTGGTCGCTGCGGAGCGTGCAAGTCCGAACTTCCGCCCATAGCTGAGCCACTTGCCGCCGACACCGCGATGTTTGACGACATCGTTCAGAACGCCACTGTGCCTGTTCTTGTGGATTTCTGGGCGAGCTGGTGCGGTCCATGCCGAACTGCAGCCCCAGAGGTCGCGCGCACAGCTGCGAATATGGCAGGTAAAGCCATCGTTCTTAAGGTAGATACCGAGGCGCATCCTGAACTTTCGGCGCGTTATCAGGTGCGCAGTATTCCGAACTTCGTCGTGCTGTCTGGCGGGCGCGCGGTATTTCAGCAGCCAGGGCTGGTAGGTCATGAGCAGATGGAGCAATGGCTTCGCACCGCTTCGTCGACCGGCGCCTAAAGAACAATCCGTTGATTGGGCAGCAGGGGAACCGTCCGCGCGTTGTGACCGGGAAGCTTGAACGAAACCCTCTGGGCCTGTTCATGAATACCGAGCAGCACCAACGGCTTCCCTGCTTTATCCGTAACCAGGCGAGCAACGCCCGCCTGCACGCTGCCGACGATCCGGCCATTCAATCTGAGTTCCGCGCCTTGGCTGCTGTTGTAATTTACCTCCGCAATGCGGCCAGCATCGGTGGCGATGCGAAAGTGAGAGGCTTCGGCTGCCGGATGCCCGGGACGGACGTTCCACTGCAACTCCTCCGCCTCTTCGCAGACACCGGCAAGACGCCAAGTGTACTCCATCATGACCAGCGATGCCGGTGAGTAGCCAGGCATATCCTGCTTTGTGAACTCCCCATCGAGCGGATCGAGCTGCTGGCGAAAGGTCATGTCACGCTGCAGCGCCTCGCACCAGCGATCCATCATAAAACTGAACTCCGCGGCGCGGCCGTAGTGATCGAACCAGCGGATCGCGCGCAAAGCGGTCAACGCCTGCGAAGCGCCTCCCCACGAGTTTCTTGGAATGGGACGCACGAACTGAGGATCATCCAATGCGATCGACGGCAATGGAAACGGAGCCCAGAAGGCTTTCGGGTTATGGATCTGGCGTGTCCAAAGCTCGTCAAAAAGCCTTTGGTCCACAACGTGTTCCCCGCACATCCGGCTGAGGATATCGGAACGAACCTTGACGAAGTGGTTTTCTGCATCGAGATCGTAAAACGCTGCATTTTCGGGCGCATAAAGTTTGGAGAGAATGAGCTCTCGAATCTCTCCGGCACTGTCGATCCAGCGCTGCGACTCTGCGGTTTTTCCCAGCGCATGCGCCATTGCCGAGAGAGCGAGGCGACCGCCATACACCGTGGCGGATAGATCCGGGCAGAGGCGTGGAAGACCCGGGATGTTCGGATATCTCCTCGCGTCCTTACCCGGACACTGTGGTGGAACGCCTTTCCACCTGGGACTATTGTCGTGCCCGGTGTCGTACGTGCAGAAGCCTTCAACCAGGCCAGTTCCCCGCGTGTTACGGAACTTCGCAAGCCACCCATCCCAACGCGAGCAGGACGTGTAAGCAGCGCGGAGTAACTCGTCATCGCCGGTTGCGCGGGCAAGTTCCCACGTCGTCGCAGCGATTGGAACGACCATCTGGATCTGTCCGAAACCGGTTTCGGTCAGCTTGTTATTTGCGGGAAGCTGCCCATCCGGACGCTGCAGCGTAAAGAATGTCATGTGGCTGTTACGCGCTACGTCTTTGCGAAAGTGCCGATAGACTAGCGACTCATGGGGCCCGCACTCCTGCCAGATACCGGCGTAGCTGGCACCCTCAATGAGAATCGGCTCGTCATAGTTTGGCATCACCCGCACGTTGTGCGCGAGGGTGCTGAGCGCCTTGTCGTATGCATCCTGCCAACGCCGATTCGCGGTGTGAAACTGCGGCGCCGATCCGGCGAGATTGGAAGCCACCCCCAAGGAGGGAAGTCGGGCCAACACCGCCAAGGAAGCTGCACCGCCTCCTATGAAGACACGCCTGGTTCGTTTGTGAGACATGTCAGGGCCACCTCCCCACACCGCATTGGCCATCCAAGCACCTATGTAGAGATCGTAATCCCCGTTTGACCATGGAGCACGCCATCCAGAGCAACCAACCTGAGACTGGACACATGAAGTCAGAGCAAAAAGATTTGTCCTTTGTGGACAGCGTACACTTCCTCTGTTAGGTTGTTGTGGTCGGCTTACCCAGGCCGAAGCGAGGAGGAAGTATGAGCACAACCACGGCACCAATGACATCCGCGCCGGTGCAGGCAAAGACCGGCGATTTCGTTTGGCACGAACTCAGAACGACCGACGCTAAAGGGGCGGAGGACTTCTACACGCATGTCGTCGGCTGGAGGGCGAAAGGCTCCGGAGATCCTGGGGGCATGCCCTACACGCTGCTTTCCACAGGGGATCGAGATGCTGCAGGCCTGATGGAGATCACACCTGCCATGTCCGCCGGTGGCATGAAACCAGAGTGGGTAGGATTCGTTGGCGTAGACGATGTAGATGCCTACGCGCAGCGGCTAGAGCAAGCCGGCGGCAAGCTGCACAACACCCCCATGGACATTCCAGGGATCGGACGTTTCGCCCCCGTGAAAGATCCTCAAGGCGCTGATTTTCTTCTGTTCAAGGGATCGCTCGATGCCGCACCGCCAAGGCCCCCCGAGGGCACCCCCGGTACTGTCGGCTGGAATGAGCTTGCCGCGAATGACGGCGAGGCCGCATGGTCCTTCTACTCCGGACTCTTCGGCTGGAAGGAAGACACCATCATGGATATGGGCGCGATGGGCGGCTACAGGATCTTCAGCAATGGCGGAAACTCGATCGGCGGTATGATGACGCGCGATCACTCACAATCAGCGAAGCCGATGTGGCTCTACTACTTCAATGTCGGCGATATCGACACAGCCGTCACGCGGATTAGGGAGAAGCAAGGTGTAATTCTGATGGGACCTCATGAAGTTCCCGGTCCGATGTGGATCGTTGTCGGAACCGATCCGCAGGGAGCGACGTTCGCCGTCGTAGGCACTCGAGAGACCGCAACCAGGTAGTCGAAGCATGTGTCGCCGGGAGAAAAATATGGGTGCATCAGCAATCCTTGTTCCAGCAACAGAACTTGCGAAGAAGAATCCGGCCAGCTTCCCGAATGAGAGCAGTGCGTATCGAGAGGCGCGCAACGCTTTGCTTGCGGAAGAGATCGAACTGCGCCGCCATATCGAACGTGTTGCAGAGCTACGCCGTGCGTTGCCGCTCGGTGGAGAGATACCGCACAACTTCGAGGTCGAAGGCGAAGCGGGCCCTGTCACTTTCGACCAACTCTTTGGCGACAAACAGACGCTTGTGATCTATAGCTTTATGTTCCCGTCGAAGCGCCCGCGTCCCTGTCCGGTGTGCACGTCGCTGCTCTCCGCATGGGATGGCACGGCGAGGAACCTTCGCGAGCGTGTCTCTTTGGTGGTCTTTGCGCGCTCGCCTATCGAGCGGTTGCTCGACTTCAGGAAAGAGCGAGGTTGGCAGAATCTGCAGTTCTATTCCGATATCACAGGCAGCTATACCCGCACCTATGTAAACGCCGAAGACGAGGATTATCCAGGGCTGAATATCTTTGCGCACCGCGATGGCAAGATCTACCACTTTTGGAGTGGAGAGATGGGCGGAGGCATGGCCGATCCCGGTCAAGACCCGCGCGGTGCACCGGATATCGACCCACTTTGGACGATCCTGGACCTTACCCCGGAGGGCCGCGGTACAGACTGGTATCCAAAACTCGAGTACACCGCGCATTCCTGACGAACATTCGGTCGAGTGATGGTGCTGTACGGTCCAGCTTTCCTTCTGCCTGACGCGACCGACAAAATGATGCATTTGGCGCCTTTGCTTCAGCAATCAGGCGCCACTGCACTTCCGATTTCGATCTATTCCTTTTTGGGTTTCGCTACTGACTTCCTGGCGGCACTCTTCTTGGGCGCGGGCTTCACCTCTGTTGCTTTTACGGCTGCAACGACAGGCGTCTTGAGAACCGTCTTTTCTTCCGCAGGCGGCGTCTCAAGCGGATTCTGTGGCAGAGACGAAAGCGATCCGGACAGTTTCCTGACGGCCGACTTCTTCACCGCTGGCTTCTTCTCAGTTGATTTGACGGGTGTCTTTACCGATGCCTTGGTGGCCTTGACCGGTGCCTTTTTCGTAACCGTGGAAGCTGGCTTCGAAGCTGACTTCTTCGTTGCTGTGACAGGCTTGGCCGTCAAAAGCTGGATCATTGCCTCGTAGCGATAGCCGGTCGACTGTGCAGCCGAGAGAACTTCCGCAGCAAACACAGGATTGGGAACAGTTCCTTTCGGCTGAACTTGTGCAACGAGGGTTAGCCACTGCAATAGCTGCTGCAGCGCCTCGTGGTTCACGTAGCGAACGCCCTCGTGTTCATTTACCGCAGCAAGCCACTGCACGTCCCCCTCGGCCCAAAATGCGGGAGATTGCGGATCGAAGTTCGAGAGCGCGAGATGTACGCGGGCCACCATACGCCAGGCATCCTCGCTCTGAATTCCGGTCTCCGAAAAGATCTCCGCCAGAGAAGGGCGGAGCTGCAGCCGATCGATGACGTTGCCATGTCGCTCCGACAGGCTACGCAGAAGCGCTACAGAAAGCAGTGGAGCCCACATGCTTTCGAGCGGCGGATGGACTGACAGAACGGGGGCGGCCTTTGCCGCAGCCATAGCTTTAACCACCTGAAGAGCCAGCGCAGACGCGGCGGCAGTGTAAGAGTCTGCTGTCACCGTCGTGTCGTGCCCTTCCAACTCAGACCAACGATCGAAGACCTCCCTTGCACGCCATCCCCATGCCCGTACGGCATCCGCTTCAGATGTTGCACCTTCCTTCTCCTCCGGCGCCAGTAAATGAATCACGTCCCAGGCGACTGCACGGCGAATCGCACCGTGCAACGGCTGCAGACGGAGCCGCACCAACGCCTCGTCGAGGCTGTGCACACCCGCGCCGTTGAGTCCGTCACAAAGCCTATCCCATGGCTGCTCGACCGTAGAACGCAGTTCTCGCCAGTGCAGCAGAACAGCGTACTGATACCCACGAAGGTTTAGCGTGAGACCGTTGTCTCGTAAAGAGTCTGCGCGCCGCAGGTATTCCAGGCCTGTCGCCGTATCCCGATAGGCGAGAAAAAAACCATCTCCCTCCGGCAGAGCCAGCGCATCCTTCAACGAACGCTGCCATAGGTCGCCAGTCCACTTATTCATCGAGGCGACCGACACGTGTACATTGCCACGCGTGCTGCCGTAGCCGTTGTTGTATAGGATCAGCGCACGTTCCTGTCCCAGTCGGTTCGTGTAGGCGAAGACATTTTCATCCACCGTACCGTTCTCGGTCCAGAAATCGAAGAAGACAAAGTTCTCGCTTTCGGCAAACAGGGCGCGATTCTTCAGCAGCGGCGCAATCTCTTTCGTGTGGCGAGCCACGAGATCGTCATTCGGCCACTCGTTCATCTTGGCCTGCTTGTACTCCATGCCGTATTTCTCGGTATAGCCTTCGATCTGCCCGTGCCCGAACATCGGGAGACCGGGGATCGTCGCCATCATTGTCGCGACGCCGAAGTACTTATCGCCAGAGCCGAACTGGTCGATCGCTGTGCGCTCATCCGGGTTAGACATAAAGTTGACGTAGCGCTTCATGATGTCCGGGTCAAACTCAATCGTCTTCTTCAAATAGCTGCGGTAGGCTGCGTTATCTTCATCGCGCAACATCACCATAAACGCCGAGTTGTAGACGCGGTGCATGCCCAGCGTTCGAACAAAGTAGCCCTCGAGCAACCAGAAGGCCTCTGCCAGCAGCAACGTTCCGGGCACCTCCGCCTGGACACGGTCCACGACCTCGCGCCAGAACTCATTCGGCATGATGCGGTCGAACTCTTCCTGCGTCATAGCATCTTCCGCGCGTGATGGAATTGATCCGCCGACACCGGGCAGCGGAAACCACAGGCGCTGGACGTGCCGCTTTGCGAGCACCATCGCCGCATCGAAGCGGATGATCGGGAAGCGCCGCGCAACATCGAGAATTACCTGAATTACATGCTCCCGGACTGCCGCCTGCGAATAGTCGAGTTGCGCCGTATCGTTCCAGGCGAAGGTCGTACCATCGTTGCCATGGTAGATGAACTCCGTGCGTCCATGGCCGTCGCGATAGCGCATGCGATAGACCACGGCAGCATCGGTGCGGTCGTAGTAGTGATCTTCAATTTTGATCTCGACACGCGAGTCCGCCGAAACATCCGGACCTTCAAAGCTGTACACCGGATAGGGGCTATCGTTACGACGTAAGAACCACTCCGGATGCTCGATGACCCAGGTTGAATCAAGCCCCATGTGGTTCGGCACCATATCGCTGGCCAGTCGCAGACCGACGCTCTGCGCAGCAGCGTGCAGACGCGCATACGCTGCCTCGCCACCCAGATCCTCGGCAATCCGGTAGTCCAGCAGAGAGTAAGCCGATGCTACGGCATCCGCCTGCCCAAACAGTCGCTTGATCGTCTGCGATGCACGGCTGCGTTCCCACAGACCGATCAGCCAAAGGCCCGTCATGCCATGGTCGCGCAGCAGCTGCAACTCTTCCATCGGGATCTGATCCAGCCGGTAGATATGGCGGCCATACTTCTTGGAAAGCTGCTCCAACCAGACATAGGTACTCTTCGCCATCAACACCACGGTGGGCATCCATGCGTCATCCGAAGAGAACGCCTCATATTCGTTCAATGGAGCCTGATAGTCGTGAGCATACTGACCGTCGGCGAATCCACCCAGGCGGGTACGGAGTCGTTTCCGCCGTACTACCGTTCCGTCGTCACGAACAGTCTCTTCCCAATACTCTTCGTAGCCGATGTACTCATTGCCAGCGAAACCTTCCTTGCCCCCGAACTCCGCCGGCTTGTGCTGTCGCATGCTCCGATCCGGAGGATTGAACTGCATCCAAATCGCAATCTCTTCTCCGCGCAGTACATCCACGGCAAGCAGGGTTCGCTTGAGCGCGCTACCCAGATCTGGCCCAAGAAGAACGATCCAGTTTTCGCGGATGAAATCGAGCTGCCCACTCAGTGAATCGGGAGAGGCTTCCATCGGCGCACGGAGCGCCTTCAGCAGGGTCTTCGTTTCGGGGCTGAATTCGACACGGGTTTCGAAGTACGCATCGATATCTGCGGCAAACTTTTGATACACCGGTACACCGGTCTTCAGGGCGCCGTCGTCAAAGAGCGGCTTGAATGGTCTGAATGCGGGATTCTGATTTGCCAGCCAGAGCAGGAGAAGTTCTTCAAGAGCGGCCTCTCGGTTGGACACACCTTCAGTCGATCCGGCGAGCCATTCTTTTTCTGTGATCTGGCCGGTGTAGATCGCTACGTTTGGAAAACTCTCCGTGAACAAAAGGAGAAGCTCGTCCAGTTCTTCAGGAGATGTGCGATTTCCGAACCACTTGAGAGCATCCGCCAGCACGGCAGGATCCTGCACCGTGCGATAGCGCTCGATGATCACGTGAGACAACTCGTCGATGAGCCCCATGGCAAAGAGCTGCCCTGCATGCACGATAGCGGAGGGATCCTGCTCTGCGCTCGAGCCACTTAACGCCGCACGCTCCTCGTTCATCTGCTGAGCCAGACGGCGGCTCGCCGCCACGTTTCCGAAGATTACGTTGCCGGTATAGGAGAAGAGCAGATCGCTGAGCTCGAATTTATCCCGCAACGTACGTGCAATGTGAAATTCCATCGTTCCCGAATACCCCGCAAAATGAGTAGCAGACTGGCCGCTCGTTTCTACTCTAAAGGTTCCAGGTCTTTCCCGGGCGTTCTATGGGCGACACTTCAAGAAAACCGGGTTGCAAGGCACTTTTGGGAGCCCCATATATCTTCCGCGATGCATCAAGGCCGCGCCAGGATGCATCAAAGTGCGGCTGCTCCTTGTCATTTTTTGCTTCAAGCTCGTCAGTAGCTGCAAAGAGCGGCACCTTTGAGATCACCACAGAAAATCAACGACGGGAAGTTCTTTGGAGAAGTCTTGCGAGGAACGCGCCCAAATGGTTTCGTTGCGAAGAGTCACCTGCGTGAGCTTACCTGTGCCCATCGGTACCTTGGCAACGAAAGTATCCTGAAGAGGGAGCCCCGCTGGTTCGTCGGTAGAGAGCTTCCCGTCGATCTGAACTGCGTCACGCTCACGTGAGAAGTACCCCTGCGGTCGAGCGACCAGGATCTGGCTCTGGTGTGACGAAGAATCGGCGTCGGCTGTACGAGGCACGGGCATAAAGCGCAGATTGAGTAGTGTGGTAGAGCGCAGAATGGGTGCCTTATAAAAATGAACGTGGCGTCCCTGGTACTCCAGGTCGAAGTCGTACTCCTGGGCTGAGGCAGTTTGAAAGGGACCCCACTGGCCATCCTCTTTCGTCGTAACTTCGTAAGCGGGAATTGCACTCTCGATCCTTTTTGCACCATCAACGGGATAGATGCTGAGGTGTGCACCACCCACAGGAAGATTTGTGAATGCGCCATTTTCAAAGCCTGTGATCAGGCCGGAGACGGTGGGATGCTCCTCGGATATCACAGACAGGCGCTGAGGAGGTGTTCCTGTGATGAACTTGTACATTTCTGCAAAGGCTGGTGGATAGAAGGCGAGTTCCCGATGATCAAAGTTGGGGAGAACTATGTTATTGGCTCCACGCAATGCCGGACCTTCGAAGGTCACATTTGTAGGCGTCTGCGGCGTACCGAAGGCGATACCCGTAGGCTGAGCGTATTTATCAAGCTTGTCGCTGCGAAGAGTCATCGTCCTGACGCCGGGAACCACCTCCGAACCGTCAGGAGATGTGCCATTGAGAGCTGTAAGGAAATTGCCCTTGCCGTTGAACTCCCCATCCGGATTCTTGTCCGTTGCCAGAACACCGTGATTCGGTGTGCCCGAGAGCACGGCGCAGGTTACATTTGCGCGGCCACCATGTAAAAGGTAGTTGCGGATGGTGAGGCCGCCGCGACTGCTGCCGACGAGAGCAATCTGCCGAGCGTGAGTCTGTATAAGGACGCGGGTCACAAACGCGCTGAGTTCGGCGGCCTCGTCCGTCGTGGAAGAACGATTGACCTCGTCCCGCTTATCGTCTGCACGCGAATTGGGATGAGGAAAGCGTACGGCGAATAGCTTGTCTGCGGGATAGCCGTTACTTTCAAAAAGCCAAAGAATACCCACCCATTTTGCGGCATCGTCCCCATTGCCGTGGACAAAGATGATTGGAACTCGTGTGTTGGGTTGCGACTGGGCCTGGAGTGCGACTGTCCCTAGAAGAACAAGAACGACAAGCGTACGTCCGATCCGTGCGAAGGTCATGAAAATTGCACCTTGACTACGCCAAAGATGGCTTTTGAGATGTTCCTGCCGGGCAAAGTCGCGTTGGGATGATTCAAGAGTTAAGCCTCAGCGGAAGAGTATCCGGAACCATTCTGAATGGCAAAATTTGTAACTGCGCTATCGCAAGCGTCCCTTTACGGCTGACGTCGATAAGGCAGCCTCCTAATCAATTCAGGCGAACAATCGTACTCCGCCGCCCTTGCCATCTGCGAAGAGGAGTGAGCAGCGACTCGACGCCGATCGCATACGGAAGGATTTCGCGAGCTTCTTAGGGCAGGAGTGCCATGCCGGCTGAAATGGCGCATATACTCTCATACCTGCTACTCTGACGCGCATGATTGCGAGTGGGCCACTTTTCCGAAATATTAAAAGAAGCAACGAATTTCGTAATTTTGTTGTTCGCGGCGACTGGTATTTCGGCGAGGCACCCTCTTACCGCAGGCTGCTCACCGGTGCAATGTTCGACGTTGCTGCGGAGCACCATGCATCCATTGGACACCTCCTGCTCTCCGGAAGATCTTCCAGCGCGCAGGCTTTACTTCGCCCACTCGTGGAGACTGCACTGCGCATGATGTGGTTGATGAAATGTCCGGATTCTCGGATCGAAGCGATCAAGAACAAGCATGGGAAAAGAGATGGCTGGTTGGACCTCTCACATACGATCACCGAGATTGAGAATTTGTATCGAAGTGAAAAGTTTTTGAAAAAATACTTTCCAAATACTGATTTCCTTGACGATCTGACCCACGGCGGCATGGGATTGGCGATAGGAAAGCTCGCAGCTCTGCTCGATTCTCAGAAAGAGTCTTTTGAGTCTGATGCGAATTTCTGCGTCTTTACGTCGGACAGGACGCTTGTTCTCATGGCTCTGACCTACTTTACGAACGTTGGGAATAAGGCGCATGCAGATGCTTTGAGCGCTCATTACTCGTCCGTTTATGAAGAGTTCGAGCACGTTCTCGCGGGATACGAATAGCACCGCGTTCTCCAGACGTCTTGAACAGAAAGAGGTGGCCGCACTCAGGTATACGGCCACCCTACCGACCCTATTGAACGGTCAGTGCAATCATTGTCTGCTGGCTCATAGTGCCCGATGTGGCAACTATGGCCACGTTGGAGCTCCCTGCAGGTGTGGGCACGGCGTTGTCTCCGCAGCCCGCCAGATACACGGTCCCTCCCACGCACATCAACAAGAGTGCACGCAGCAAGGATGCTCCCGGTCGCTTCTTTCGCCAGAACAGGAGCGACGCGAAGGGGACGAGCAGGGCCAGCGTGATGCTCGAACCTCCCCGACCATTAGTATGGGGACGAAGCGCCCCCATGGTGGAGGTAGTCTGGATCGTCACGGTGCTGCTTGCAGCTGCCGTGGCCGACACACTTACCTGGCCGGGAGCGAAAGTGCAGGTTGCTCCCGCTGGCAATCCGGTGCAACTCAGCGTCAAATTCCCGCTGAATCCATTGACTGGTGCGATGCTGACTGCGGTGCTGGTGGAGCTTCCGGCCATAACAGTAAGAGCGCTGTTAGCCGTGGTGAAGCCAAACGTCGACGCACCGCCTGTGGAGGTGTTTGCAATCGCTCCAAGCAGACCGTGTGCTTCTTGATCCAGACCTGCCGTGAAGTACACCGTGCTGGGATCGCCCGCACTGACAGCGGTGCTTCCTGTCACCGTGGTGCCACCGGTGACCAGATCCCATAGACTTGCGTACGCAAGCGACTTTCCTGTGTTATCCATTACTTGTCCGATGTAGGCGTAGGTCTTCGGATCGTAGACATTGATCTTGCCATCACCGAAGTTTCCCACAAGCAGATCGTTACTATAGATCCCGAAGTTCGGCGGCGCGAAGGCCACACCCCAAGGCGAGTTCAGGTTGCCACCTGTAACAGCACGCGTCATGAAGTTGCCAGCCGTGTCGTACACATCCAGGACACCCGAGCCCGGACCATCCTGCGAGCGATATGGGGCCGAGGCGGTGCGTTGAGCATACGCAATGAAGATCTGCGCGCCTAGAACATGGATGGAAAACGGCGCATAGTTGGCCGGGAGATTAGGGTCCATGAAACTCCCGGCAAGCTTGGTCGCTTTATAGTTGGCGTCATACACCTCGACCGCAGCGGACGCGAAGTTCGGCGCTAGCAGGAAGCTCCCGTTCGCGGTATTGAGGAGGGCCAAACCCGTGTACGACGCGCCACCGGCGCTATTGTTGACCACGATCTGCGAGAGCGCATTGTTGGTGCCAAGCTTGCTGTTCCAACCCGAGATGGTCCCGTCCAGCGTCGAAAAGAGGAAGCTCGGCGCCGTTCCATTCGGGAGCAGGAAACCGGTCGATCCTGCCGCCGTTACCGAGCCGGATGGAACTCCATTCGCAGTGGGCTGCGCTCCGAGTGGAACGATGACTTTGAAGGCAACCGTTCCAGCGGCTGGCACGACGTAGTTGTAGCCCGTGCCCGCAGCGCTGATCCACCACGTGGGGCTTGCGGAAATACCCCAAGGATTGATGAAGTTCGGATCAACCGTTGTTGCTGGCACCGATCCATCCGAAAGTAAGTTGACGACGCTGAAGGCCTGTGCCACCAAATGCACAGAACCCACGCCACAGAGGACTGCGGCTGAAAGTCCCGCGATGATCTTCCGTCGCACCGCGACAAACTTCTGCAGAAATGGAGTTCCATTGTGATTTCGGTCACTGAATACGCGCATGTTGATCCTCTTTCCGTGATCGGCTGAGATGGGACTTCGGCGGAACATTCGGTTGAGGACAACGCTACTTAGGGTGATGAATTACTGATGTCAGCAAAATGTCATGCCAATGTCATCGCCTGCACCTCCTAGGAGCTATAGCCTGCTAATGCTTGCCGAAGGGGGAGTGAATCCACATCCTTGGAACCGACCTGGGAGGCGTTAAGATAAGTCACATTCACGTTGGCGGCCGTGATCAGACGATGCTTGACAAAGGCGGACGGACGGGATTCCGCGGCCCTGGACTCGATCGACGGCCAGGGCAATTACAGCCCCTCCATAGCGCTTGGGAAAGTATCCGACCGATCCGATGAGACAAGAGTTTGGGTGCTTCATCTCATGCCTCGCTTCAATACTGGCGTTTTGACCAACAGCCTGGAATGCCAATGGCCCCGTCCATCACTGCGCTATTGGCGTCGAGCATATAGCATCCTTCATCAAAAAAATCGGTGAACCCTTAAAGTTCAAACGATTCAAGTTTGCTAGACGCCTGTAGAAGGATATTAGCGAACAAGAGTATGTTCAGCGAGAATTTGCGCCTGCCTTATTGATTATGTATTCTTATTATTATGAAGCTAAGCCATCCCTTACCGACTACCGTTCTTTCTGGATTCCTCGGAGCGGGCAAGACGACCCTGCTCAATCATGTTCTTAATAACCGCTCTGGCATGCGGGTTGCGGTCATCGTGAACGACATGAGCGAGATCAATATCGATTCTCAATTGATCGCGCAGAGCGGCGCGCAACTTAGCCGAACAGAAGAGAAGCTGATCGAAATGACGAACGGCTGCATCTGCTGCACGCTGCGTGACGATCTGCTGCAGGAAGTTTCTCGCCTGGCCAGGGAGGGTCGGTTCGACTATCTCCTCATCGAGTCGACCGGCATCTCTGAGCCTCTTCCTGTCGCGGCGACTTTTACTTTCGTAGATGAAACCGGGCAGTCTCTTTCCGAGGTTGCGAGACTTGACACGATGGTCACCCTGATCGACGCAGCTAAACTTCTGGAAGATCTGCGTTCAGTGGATGACCTGCGCGACCGGCAGTTGGCGCTCGCCGAAGACGATGAGCGAACGCTCTCCGATCTGCTGATCGATCAGATCGAATTTGCGAACGTGCTCGTCATCAACAAGACGGACCTGGTGACGGAAAAAGAACTGGAAAGCCTCGATGCCATACTCGAGCACATCAACCCAACAGCTAGGAGGATTCGCGCCATGCGCGGGCAGGTTCCGCTTGAAGTCATCCTCAATACGGTTCTCTTCAACATGGAAGAGGCGGAGACCTCGGCAGGCTGGATTCGCGAATTGAATGGCATCCATACACCTGAGACAGAAGAGTACGGGATCAGCAGTTTTGTGTATCGCGCCCGTCGGCCGTTTCATCCGGGCCGCCTTGAAACGTTGACCGATGAGGGCTTCCCGACCGTATTACGCGCCAAGGGATTTCTGTGGCTGGCTTCCGCCCATGACGAGATCATTCTCTTCTCTATCGCGGGAAAGTCGTTGACCGTGGAGCCCCAGGCGGCATGGTTGGCGGTCGATTCTGACGAAGAGGAGTACGACGAAGAAACCCGTGAATACATGGATCGGATCTGGCAATCACCCTTCGGTGACCGCCGACAGGAGATCGTGTTTATCGGAGTGGGCATGGATCGTGCCGTTTTGGAGGGACGACTTGATGCCGCACTTCTTTCGGATCGCGAGATGCGAGGCGGCCCAGAGTCCTGGAGGGAGTTTGAAGATCCCTTCGCCGATATGTTTCGCGACCAAAATGTCCCGGCATCACTACAGCAATAGGAGAAGAAGATGGCAAAGCTTTGTCCCATCACAGGTAAGCGTCCAATGGCGGGCAATAAGGTCTCGCACGCAAACAATAAGACACGCAGACGGTGGGAACCAAATCTGCAGTGGAAACGCATCTGGATCCCGAGCGAGAAGCGTTTTATTCGACTGCGTATCAGCATGCGAGGTTTGCGAACCATGAAGAAAATCGGCGTCGAATCCGCGTTACTACGCGCTGGGATCAGGGGCTAACATGAGAATCATCATCAAGCTCGTCTCCTCGGCACAAACCGGACACTTCTATACGACAACCAAAAATCCGAAGATCCAGAGTGGAAAACTGGAGTTACGCAAATACGACCCAGTCGTACGCAAACATGTTCTTTATCGCGAAGCCAAGGCCTAACGGGATGGCCCGAGGCCGTAACTTTCGGCCTTGGGCTCGCCCTCAATCCTCTTTCCTGACTAAGAAGATCGGACTTAATGAGCAAATCTGATCCATCCTATGAGCGCAAAGTGAGCATGGCCACGATAGAGCGCAGGGGGGCGTCGTCTGCTTAATCAACAGTGCTGGCTTTGGGGACAAGATATCAAGCGCGCGGAAGGAAATCTTCTTCTCGAATATGGATTTAGCCGGTATGTGCGCCGGCGCGGTCCGTCCTGATGACCAGCCGATATGCCACCGAGACCGGAGTGTGGCACAACGGACCCGCGTTGGACAACACGCTTCCCACGCTTGCGGGGGAACTCCGCAAGGCAGGCTACACGGCAAATGGCACCTTGCTCCTTCCTCTGCCGAGAAAGGTGGAGGTCCCGGCTACGTCAAGCCGGAGTATCGCGGCGGATTTCTCGACCTGTGGGAGGGCGCGAATGCTCTTGAGCACACTTCGCATCCCTACTATGGTTCTCTCTTCGATGGCGATGGGAAAGAGATCAAGTTCGAAGACCAGTACCGTGTCGATTTCTTGTCTGACCGCACAGAGCAGTTTCTGAAGCAGAAGCACGACAAGCCATTCTTTCTTTTTGTCTCACAGCTGGAACCGCATCAGCAAAATGACGAGAAACGTATGGTGGGACCAAAGGGATCCGCGGCGCGTTTTATCAACGCCCACGTGCCGCCTGATCTGCGCGCGCTGCCGGGTGACTGGCACCAACAACTGCCGGACTACTATGGCGCATGCGAGAGCATCGATGCGTCCGTGGGCCGCATCCGCAAGGTACTGCATGAGACCGGACAGGCAGAGAACACGATCTTTGTCTTCATCAGCGATCACGGTTGCCACTTCATGACGCGCAATCAGGAGTACAAACGTTCCACTCACAACAGCTCTGTGCGTATACCCCTCATCATCGATGGCCCTGGATTCGAAGGCGCGCAGGAGATTCCAGAGCTCACCGGCATCATTAACATTGCACCGACGTTGCTTGAAGCAGCGGGCGTACCCGTACCGCCCAGCTGGAAAGGACGCAGCTTCCTGCCTCTGCTGAATGACACTGCTGCGCGCGAGGCGTGGCCGAACAAAGAGCTCATCCAAATCAGCGAATCAATGACTGCTCGCACTATCAAAACCAGAGATTGGACCTATTGCGTAGCCGACATCACCGGTGCAAAGCAGTCTGCAAGTCCCACCTATCTAGAGTGGCAGCTTTACGATCAGCGAAACGATCCTTATGAACTGGTGAATCTTGCTGGCCGCAAGGAGTATCTCGAAACGGCGAAACAGCTGCGTGCGGAACTCGCGGAGTTGCTCAAGTATGCCGGAGAGGGATCGCCAGAGATCAAGCCCGCGACGCTTTATCCGTGAGGTCTTGTCGGCGTGCATCGGCAAGTTCATTCGCTTCCTTCTATCCTTTACCATGACGTAGATATGAGGCGTGAGAATCGAATGAACTTGACCGAGGGGAAACAGCAAAAGAATTACAGAGATACCGGCCCCAAGTCATGGCTGGTCGCCGTGACCAGCCTGGCGTTTATCCTGCTTCAAAGCGCATGCACGGCGGTCATGGCGATCAGCGGCGTTCGCGTCATCATCGGGCTTAGCGCGCTGGCAGCGGCTGCAGGATTGAATCGCCCCTCGGGCGGCTTCCACGCGAACAATATCCGCATCCCCATGATGGTAATCGCTGTGATCGGCTCCGTCGTGAATCTTTACGTTATCTGGCGCGTACGCTCACTCCGCGCGCGGCCTGCCTCGCAATGGAGAATGGAACCCGTCACACCTGCAAAGCGCAAGACAGAAAACTGGCAGATCGCTCTTGCCATCATCACACTCATTCTGGTTGCGGCAGAGGAAGGAGCTCATCTTATCATCCACAAAGCCTGATGCTGGCTAATCAGAACCTGGTGTGGAGCTGTTCGCAAACTCCTGTTCCAGTCGTGCGTGCAGCCGTTCGCTGAAACCCAGCGGCAACTCGAAGACGCGATCATCCGCCGTCAGTACAAGGATGTTCCGTGTCGAGTCCAAAATCGCCGAGCAGATTTCGCAGTGCTCCAGGTGGCGCTGCACCGTCTCACGCAGGGCGGCGTCCAACGTTCCATCCAGATACTCGGAGATATAGTTCCAAACGTGTTTGCACTCTATAACCATTGGAACCACCTCCTCTGCGGATTCAACTGCTTAAGTTGTGGCGCAAGACTCTTCTGTAGCATCAGTCGTGCGCGATGTAAGCGAACCTTGATCACCGATACGCTGACGTGCAGCACTTCTGCGGCTTCGAGAATACTTAGTTCTTCGATATCACGGAGCAAAAAAATTTCACGATAGATCTCCGGAAGCGAAGTGACAGCCTCTTGCAGCAGCAGCTTGATCTCCTGTCGCTCAAGTGCTTCGGAAGGGATTTCTCGCCAATCCCGCAGTAACGCTGGCGGGACATGACCCGACTCATCAGGGTCTTCGGTGAGCGACTCCAGCTTCATGGCATTCTTCCGCCGCAACCGGCATCGCGCCTCATTCAGCGCGATGCTGACAAGCCAAGTGCCGAATTTGGACTCGCCGCGAAAGCTGGCGAGGTTGCGAAAAGCCTTCAAGAAGGCCTCCTGCGCTACATCCTCGGAATCTTCCTGGTTGCGCAGAAACGAAAACGCCATTGCATACACGCTGCGTTCGTAAGGCCGGATCAGTTCGTGAAACAGGCGTACATCGCCCGCGAGGATCACTGCGATCATGTGCAGTTCATCGCGCTGGTCGGTCTCAGACACTTCTAGACAGCCTTGTCGATCTTGAAGGTTCTCTTCAGCAGCGTGTCAACTGAAAAGAGTCCCGCCCCAAAGATCATCACCATCAACGAAGCAAAAAGGAACGTGTAGGGATCGGCGACGTAAAACTTGCCCGGATCGGAGAAGATCGAAGTCAACGCCTCATGATCCGCCGTCCAGTATGCCACGAACATGTTGCCCGCCAGAAGTAACCCAATGAGGCGTGTGCCCAATCCGAGCATCAACAAAATTCCTCCCAGAAATTCCAGACCGGATACAAAATGGGCACTCAAGGCTGGCGCCGGTATGTTTAGACTTGCAAAGAATTCGGAGATCTTGGCCAGGTTATGCAGCTTGGCCCAGCCGTTCGTCATGAACTGCCAACCCCAGTAAAGCCGCACGGCTAATAAAAACGGAGATTGCAGGTACGACATTGCAGCGGCCAGGCGCGTCCACCAGTTGATTAGAAGTTTCATCGTTCCTTGTTCCTCATTTCTTGTGGTGAAACATCGCGCATCTCCTGCCACGACATCTGGTTAGAGCCTCCGCTGACCCGAAGGTTACATCCAACGCCTCAGCGCTCGGCACTACCTCTCTATCGCGCACCAAACGGCTCTGTTCAAATAGGATCCACATCATCATCAAATCACAACGCTGAATCTTTGTAACCCCCGGCCTCCGACGCAGTCTCATCTTCAGCGCATTTGGAGGACCCAACGATGTACAGACGAACGACAAACACGTTATCTGGGATAGCAGCACTCTTTATCGGAACGATTCTGCTTCTCTTTGACGCATCTAAAGTAGCCGTTTCGCAGACCAGAACTGCCGCGAAATCCAAAGCAATCCTCGTCGAACTTTTCACTTCCGAAGGTTGCTCCAGCTGCCCACCGGCAGACGCCCTCCTTCGCGAGATCAATAACAGCCACACCCGCAATGGACAATTGATTGTTGGAATCAGCGAACATGTCACCTACTGGGACCAGCTAGGCTGGGCCGACCCTTACTCTTCCACTGCCTACACCGACCGTCAGAACGCCTACGGAACCCGCTTCCACCTCGACAGCGTCTATACACCGCAGATGGTGGTGAATGGCACGGAACAGTTTGTCGGGAGCGACCAGCGTAGCCTGCAGCGAGCTCTTCAGCATCAGGAAGATCGACCCGAAGCTGTCGCAATCGAGATCCTCTCCGCCAACATCCATGCCGGCGTTCTCACCTTCCACTTCTCCGCCAAACCGGGCGATTCCAACAAGAACGCTAAACTGTTCGCCGTAATCGCCGACGATGCCGACCAAACAAAGGTGCCCCGTGGCGAAAACTCCGGCCGCACTCTTTCGCACGTCTCTGTCGCCCGCTCCATCACGCGCGTCGCGGAACTAAAGGCGACGTCCGACCAAACCATAGAGCTTCCGGTCCTAGGATCGTTCGTTGCCTCGCGGCCACACCACCTGATCCTCTTTGCGCAGGAATCCGGCAACGGTGGCGTGCTCGGTGTAGACACAAAATCGTTTTAGCCGCCAATCTTGCCTCACCGGGCGCTGCATCCTGAGAGGAGACGCTGACGATGCAATGCAATCTTCGCCAAACTCTCTGCGTCCTCACACTGCTTGCCGCACCTGCGTTGAGCGCCTGTCAGAATACCCGCCAAGAGCCACATGTCGGCTTCAGTCAGACACTCTCCGTGGGCGCATCTACACTCCAGGTCGACTTTGCGGACGTCCCGTTCGATTTACCGCGTACCGCCATTATTGACCGTATCCAGAAAGCCGCACGTGCCGTGACTCTTTACTACGGACATTTCCCCGTTCCCAGAACCCGGATTCTCATACTTCCCATCGCCAGCCGCAGCCGCGTTCTCCAAGGCACGACGTGGGGAGATCGAGGAGGCTTCCCAGCCTTTCTCGTTCTCCGTATTGGACAGTCTGTCACGCAGGATGAGTTAAGCACCGACTGGATCATCACCCACGAACTCGTCCACACCGCTCTGCCTTCATTGCCTGACGACCAGCACTGGCTTGAAGAAGGTCTAGCCAGCTATATTGAACCGATCGCCCGTGTGCAAGCAGGCGAGATGCCGCCGGAGACGATCTGGCGCGATATGCTCCAAGGCATGATCAACGGCGAGCCCGAGGGCGGCGATCACGGCCTCAACAATACCCACACATGGGGGCGTACTTACTGGGGCGGTGCGCTGTTCTGCCTCGTCGCCGATGTCGAGATCCACCGTCAGACCCAGAATCGATTTGGCCTGCAAGATGCTCTCCGCGCCGTTGTACGCTCAGGCGGAACGATTGACAAAGAGTGGCCTATCGCGAAGGTTCTTGCGATAGGAGATACAGCGACGGGGACTCACGTCCTCCAACAGATGTACGCTCGCTGGTCAGATACTCCAGTGCCTGTCGACCTTCCACAACTCTGGCGTCGACTCGGGATCCAAAGCACGAACGGCACGATCACGTTCGACTCTACCGCACCGGATGCCGCCATCCGTATCGCCATCACTCAGCCTGGACGGCTTACCCCATAACGTCGAAGCCGACACCTGTCGCGCAAATCTATTCCCAGGAAAATTTTGAAGTTCTTGTGTAACCTATTCCTAATCTGCTCCTCAAAGGTGCAGTATGGAAAACGCTTCGTCCGGTGAATCTAAATCGAGACGCAGGTGCGTTCGTTTTCACAGTACGGGGGAATGAGCAATCAAACTTCAACCATAACGGCCTGCGCGCCCGCGCAGCCCTAACCATAGAAAGGTTCATCCTCATGAACAACACAACAAAGTCTTTCGCTCTGGCCGCTGCGGTCGCAGGTCTTCTTGGTGGCACCGCAGTCCGTGTCAATGCTCAGCCTACCAACAATGCTCCAGCGTCTGTAACCGCTGGCGTTCTGGTCGCTCAAGACAAGCAGCCGGACGCGACCAAACACTCCTGTAAGGGTAAGAACGATTGCAAGGGTCAGGGCGGCGGCGACAAGAAGCATGCTGGAAAGAACTCCTGCAAGGGCCAGGGTGCCTGCGCCACCGACGGATCAAAGCCAAAGGCCTCCTGATCTCGCGCTGTATTGTGGAGGCCTGACAGCATCCTCAGGCCTCCATCTCCTGCGACGCACAACTTGAGGGTTCGGTCATGCCAGCAAATCGTTTCAATGGATTCACAGACTACGGTGTAGGCATAGGCTTGCGCGTCCCTCACTATGAGCACATCTTCACCGAAAAGCCAGTGGTCGATTGGTTTGAAATCATCTCCGAAAATTACATGGTCGATGGCGGCCGGCCGCTCCAGGTGCTCGACCAGATCCTCGATCAGTATCGGGTCGTGCAGCACGGAGTCTCCATGTATTTTGGCTCCGCGCAGGCGCTTGATCGCGAACATCTGAAGCGCCTGAAGACCCTTACCAAACGCACAAAGACTCCCTGGCTGTCAGATCATCTTTGCTGGGGCTCGGTCGATGGCACCTACACGCATGACCTGCTTCCACTACCCTATACCTTTGAGGCGGCTCGCATTACCGCGCAGCGTATTCGCGAAGTCCAGGACTTCCTCGAGATCCCTATTGCAGTAGAAAATGTCAGTAGCTATGCAGAGTTCCACGAATCCCAGATGACGGAATGGGAGTTTCTCAACGAGGTCGTTCACGCGGCGGACTGCGGGATCCTTCTCGATGTCAACAATATTTATGTTTCCTCCCAGAACCACAACTTTGACCCAATGGTCTATGTCGATGCCGTTCCAGCCGAACACGTCGCTCAGATCCACATTGCTGGTCATTCCAAATTTGAGAAGTACACCCTCGACACACACGATCACCCGGTTCTCGATCCTGTGTGGAAGATGTACGCTCGTGCGATCGAGCGTGTCGGCGTTACTGCAACTCTTCTTGAGTGGGACGACAATATTCCTACCTTTGACGAGGTTCACCAGGAAGCCCTCAAGGCCACCCGCTACCTGAACGCCGGGCCTGCGACCAATCGCCTGCCGGAGGCGGGCACAGAAGAGGCTCGCGTATGACGCTTCTTGAACTTCAGCGTCAGATGTCTCATGACGTCCGCCGACCGCTCACGCCCGCATTCGAGATGCAGCAGCTAGGGGAGGACGGTCGCTCCATGGAAGATGTAGCCGCCAGCTATGTCAAGCCAAATGATCGGCTCACTTCTTTCGACCGCCTTGAGATTTACAATCGCCAGTATTGGTTTCGCGTCATCTCCGCAGTCTCGGAGGACTTCCCTGCTCTCGCGGCCGTGCTGGGCTCAAAACGTTTTGACGCGCTGGTTCTCGCTTACCTGAAGGAGAATCCCAGCACCTCGTTCACCCTTCGCAATCTTGGTGCCCGCTTACCGATGTGGCTGGAAACTCACCCAGAGTTTTCTCCGAAGACAAAACATGCCCTGGTTCTGGATGTCGCCAAACTTGAATGGGCGTATGTTGAATCCTTCGACCGAGCGAAGGTCACGTCCCTCACACTTGAAGATTTTGAAGGGCTGGACGGTGATTCCAAACTTTCGCTGCAGCCGCACTTACAGCTCCTCGCTCTCCACTACCCCGTAGACGAACTCGTACTCGCCGTTCGCAAGCAGACTCCAGAGTCCGACATCATGAGCAACGCGGTCTCGGAACTCGTTGTCCCCACACGCCCTAGGCTTCCCAGCATGAGGCGCGCCCGTGTCTTCCTTGCCGTGCACCGCTTTGAAAACTCTGTCTACTACCGGCGCATCGACTCTGAAGCCTTCCTTCTCTTCGCCGCCCTGCAACAGCGCCGCACCCTCGGAGAATCGCTCGAGGGTGCATTTGCCGCGAGCACATTATCCGCCGACCAGCAGGCTACAAAGATCCGCCAATACTTCGCCCATGCGGCAGAGCTCGGCTGGTTCTGCCATCTGCCGACGGACATGATTGGCGTGCAGTAGCGATCGGCTATTTCAAACGCTGCGACCTACTACACCTTTCCTTTATTACCGTTCACACGGAGCAGACATGTCGCCACCAAGGCGGTCCAACCTGTCTGGTGGCTGGCACCAGCACCTCGACCAGTGTCGCCGCAAAAGTATTCACTAAAGAGAACAAGGTCGCGCCAGTATGGATCATCGATGTAACGCCGCTCCTCTCCATGAGAGGCACGGCGGCCAGATTCATCGCGCGTAAAAAGGCTGACAAGACGTCTTCCGATTTCTCGCTGCACTTCGAGAAGCGTCAGGAACTTGCCACTTCCGGTAGGACACTCCAGCTTCAGGGCGTCACCGTAGACAACATGGTATCGCTCCAAAGCATTCAGCAGAAGGATGTTGACTGGAAACCATACCGGTCCACGCCAGTTGCTGTTGCCGCCGAACATGCCACTGTCGCCCTCACCTGGAAGATATTTGATAACAAGTTTGCGGCCCGCCAGTTCGATTTCGTAAGGATGCTCGTCGTGATATTTCGACAAGGCACGAATGCCATGATCCGAAAGAAATTCCGTCTCGTCGAGCACATAGCGAAGAATGCGGAGCAACCGCTCCTTGGGGACGAGTGCAAGGAATTTCGAACCTTTGAATGCCGAGTCTTCGGTCTCAACATCGGAGACATAACGGGCGAGCCCAGGACTGTTCTTTAGAAACCAATGCAGACGTTTACTGAATCCTGGCAACTTTTCTATCTGCTCCCGCTTCAACAGACAGATTGCGTAGAGCGGTACGACGCCGACGATAGAGCGAATCTTCAGAGCGATCGGATCCGACCCTTCGCGCTCCAGTCGATCGAAGTAGAAGCCCTGCTCCTCATCCCAGAGACCGCCGTCGCCGCCGTCATTAATCGCATCAATGATGGCAACATAGTGCTCGAAGAATTTGCTGGCAACGTCCTCGTACGCGGGCCGTGTCTGTGCCAGTTCAAGCGCCATAGTTAACATTGCGGAGCAGTACAGCCCCATCCACGCCGTACCATCGGCCTGATGTAGCGTCGTCCCATCAGGTAGAGTCATGTTGCGGTCGAAGACGCCGATGTTGTCCAGACCCAGGAATCGACGACCAAAGAGATTTTTTCCGTGCGCGTCATTGCGATTCACCCACCATGTAAAGTTCAGCAGGAGTTTTTGGAATGCCCGCTCCAGAAAATCGACGTCCTTCTGCTCTTCCTTTCCTTTGGCATCAATCAGATACACATGCATCACAGCCCACGCATGCACGGGTGGATTTACATCTCCAAAGGCAAACTCGTAGGCTGGCATCTGTCCGTTTGGGTGCATGTACCACTCACGCAACAGCAGCAGAAGTTGATTCTTCGCGAAGGTTGGATCGATCTCCGCCATTGGAATCATGTGGAACGCTGTATCCCAGGCTGCAAACCACGGATACTCCCACTTATCAGGAATTGAAAGGATGTCGCGGCAGAAGAGATGCCTCCACTGGGCGTTCGGTGCGCCAAGTCTCTCTTTCGGCGGAGCTGGTTGTGCGGGATCGCCCTCCAGCCAACGTTGCGAAATGTAATAGTAGAACTGTTTGCTCCAGAGAAGACCGCCGTAAGCCTGTCGCGCGATGTTGCGTTCATCATCGTTATAGCTGCTCGGCAAGCGAGCTGCGTAGAACTCATCTGCTTCCGCCACACGCTGATGTAAACACTCATCAAACGCTGACACATCGATCGATGCTGGCTCATGGTCATCTTCGCGAACAAGGCGCAGCCGAAACACTTTGGTTTCTCCCGCTTCAAGTCTCGTGCGAAAGACGAACGCCACCTTAGTTCCCACATTGTCCCGATTGATGGCAGCGGCATCGCCCGCTACAAGGTAACGATCAAACGCATCTTTCGTAAATCCTTGTTCACCATGAAAGTTTCTGTCGAGACGTCTTATGTTTGTATCGTTTTCTGTGAATAAGATATCTTCAGGCACTTCACCCACGGGAAGAAGGCGATAGCGGCCCAGCGTCTTGTGGTTGGCCACAACAGTATGTGGGTCAGACTCTTTGAGCCGCATCCACGGGCGTGTCTCCTGGCCCGCTTCGAGATTTCTCCAAGACCAGTTATTGCGCAGCGTCAAGGTCGGAGCAACAGTGAGAGGGGCAGCATCCGGGCCACGATTGGAAATCGTCAGCCGTATCAGCGTATCCTCCGGAGCTGCTTTTGCGTATTCGATCTGCACATCAAAGTAGCGCTCCTCGTCGAAGATACCCGTATCCATGAGTTCGTACTCCGAATCGGCGTAGGTCAGCGCGCGATTTCTCGCGGTCAAATCGTCGTACGGAAATGCCCGTTGAGGATACTTATAAAGCCCTTTGGCGTAGGAATGAGTGGGCGTCGCATCCAGATAGTAGAACTGTTCTTTAACGTCTTCGCCGTGATTACCCTCTGGATTACCAAGGCCGAATAGTCGTTCCTTCAGAATGGGATCGGCGCCATTCCAGAGAGAAGTCGAATAGCAAAGACGGCACTCTCGATCCGTCCATCCAAGGAGTCCATCTTCACCCCACCGATAGGCTCGGTACCGGGCCATATCGTGCGTGAAAGTCCACGCATTGCCGTTGGCCGAATAGTCTTCCCGGACTGTACCCCACTGGCGCTCCGGCAGATATGTGCCCCACCTTTGCCAGTTCTCTTCCCGTGCGTCCGACTTGCGAAGACGTTCTTCTTCTTTGCCAATCTTTGAAACCATTTCCCACCTCAATCGGGTCCCATTCGCCTCTAACTGTACTTCGATGCATATTTAGCAGTGATGAACATCTGGAAACGATGTCCCATCACGACGTTATCAGAGGCAAGAATAGTCGAGGTGGGGCAGACCTTGAAACACTTACATGAGTTTCTTTGCCGTCGCTCGCGCAACCTCCGCAGTGCGCAAGAGGAACTGTAGTCGCAGTAGGTTGAACATGATGGTGGGATCTCCACTCGACGACAGCGGTCTCTTCCAACGCCTCGCAGAACCTAATACGTCCCCTGAAATTGCCGCACGCTAATCTCTTCGATGACGAGACGAGACGAGCAACTCTGCACCGGTCTGTTGAAGCTAGAATTTGCTTTCACGCGTGTATTGCTTCACTTCGCCATTGCCCGCGATCAGTGCCAGGTCAGCCAAATGGACGAAGATGCCATGCTCCACTACCCCAGTGATGGCGGAGATTTTTCCTCCCAGAGCAGAGGGATCTTCGATGACGGTTGGATCACAGTCGAGAATCAGATTGCCTTCATCGGTGATGTAGTCCCCACTCCCGTCCTTGGCCTGGCGAATCTTTGAGGGTAGACCGAGCGATTCGAGTTTCCTGGTGACGAGCGGCTGCGCCATGGGGATCACTTCAATCGGCATTGGAAACTTACCGAGCCTTTGCACGAGCTTCGAGGCGTCCGCAACGACAATGAATTTCTTCGAGGCCGAAGCGACGATCTTTTCGCGGAGGAGCTTTCCGCCGCCACCCTTGATCAGAATCAGGCCGGGAGCGACTTCGTCGGCACCATCGACGGCTACGTCAATCTCGGAAGTTCTGTGGAAGTCGATGATGGGAATGCCAACTTCCGCGCCGAGCTTCGCCGAGTCTTCAGAAGACGCGATACCTCGAATTTTCAATCCCTCCTTCACCTTTTCGCCAAGCAATTTGATGAAAAGCGTCGCGGTTGAACCAGAGCCGAGGCCGACGACCATTCCGGATTTGATATAGCTGAGTGCTGCTTCCGCAGCTTGAAGTTTAAGTTCGTCCTGTGTGGGCATATACATCCTTTGTTCGAGATTGAGGATTCCAGCATCTCACGGTCGCAGCAGAATTGCCGCGCCCAAGGCATCGTCCCGCGAGCAGGGGAAATCATCCTGATCTCCGGGACAGTCCAAAATGGCGTGGGCCGTGTCTGACACCGACAGTTGTGGCTGTGCGTCTAAGAAAAATGCGAAACCTCGATCGAAGGGTCCTATTCCACCTTGTTCTCGCAGTCTTATCTGCACCTGCCACTTGTCCCCCTCTGGAAGCACAGTCCAACCTAAGTAGGTCTGCACATTTCACGGAGACTGCAACCAAGAGCGATCTTCCTGACGTACCACAGAGCAATGCCGACCAGCCCCAGAGCCAGGATGGGCAAACCAAGCGCATTCTCGGAGTGATCCCGAATTTTCGCGCGGTGAGTGCCGACGTCCGGCTCCCCCCGCAATCGATCAAGGAAAAGTTCATTACCGCTACGCAGGACTCCTTCGATTACTCTTCCATCTTGCTTCCCGGCGCCGTCGCCGCTTACTCGCAGGCTACCAATCAGACTCCCGAATTTCATCAGGGCGCTGCCGGGTTCGGGCGATACTTCTGGCATTCGTATATAGATCAGGCGAGCGAAAACTATTTTGTTGAATTCATCGGCCCGACGCTATTCAGGCAGGACAGCCGCTATTACACCCTCGGCAAGGGCGGCTTTATTAAGCGTGCCGAGTACTCTCTAGGCCGTGTCCTGATCACTCGTGACGATGGAGGCAGGGAGGTTTTCAATGCTTCGGAGATCATCGGCGCAGGAGCAGCTGCCGGGATCTCGAACCTTTATTATCCTTCTCGAGAACGAACCTTTGGGAATACAGCGGACAAGTGGGGTCAGAGCGTCGGTATCGATGCCGCGACTTTCATGTTCAAAGAGTTTTGGCCTGACATCCATCATCACCTCTTTCACAGTCGCTAATCCGTGCAGTTCCGAGCCTTCCGCGACCGATGCTTTTCCCGTTCTCAGGAACAGTTGCCTGGAGGCACAATCGGAAGCCCCGTTGTGCTCCATGCGCGAAAACCACCCACGACGTCTGTTGCTTTCCACATCCCAAGATCCTGAAGAGCTGCGGCGGCGAGGCTTGAGGTATAGCCTTCGGAACAAAACACAATGATATGGACGTCGTGATCGGTAGCAACCGGCAGTCGCGCGCTGGATGCCGGATCGAAGCGCCATTCCAGCACATTGCGCTCAACAGTCAATGCCCCCGGAATACTACCTTCGATCGCGCGCTGGCCCTCGGGACGAATATCAACAAGAATGGATCCCCTCTCTGCCACGGCCTTTTGGGCCTCGATCGGGGATAGTCGTCGCAGTCGGGTACGCGCCGCGGCGAGCATACGATCGATGGTCAAGATACCGCTGTGGTTAGCGGCTTTCCCGGCCTGCTCATTTTGCTCCTGATTAAGCGTCTCAGCCCGCTCAGACGCATGTTCGCGTGGAACCAACTCATTGCCGTCCAAATCGTACTCCTCCATAGAGGTGAGCGGGGGCGAATAGGCGTGAATGCTGACGGCCGGTGCTAGGGAGACATTGCGCACGTCATGTACGTACTCGGCTCCGAATGCGCGCGGCTTGCCCGGAATGATCGCCAAAGGCTGCTCACCGGGACGATGCTCCTCAAGAACGCCGGCTTTCACGACGAAGGCTCCCGCGGATTCACCGTGGTCGTGAAAGCCGGTGGATTGCCCGGGCATCCAGCTGATGACCCAGATATCGTGGTCGGGTCCCTGATACAGTCGCACATACCAGCGATCTTCGATGCGCAGCCGAACCCGATCCATCCATCCATCGGTGGCGGCGAACTGCGAGACGATGTCGGCTAGTTCCTCTGGCGTTCTCAAGAGCACATCGGACTGGCGGGTGTCTACTTTCACTCTGCTGTCAGCGTGAGGTACATCGATTTCCTCTATTGCCAGTTGCATAGGTATCTCCGGAGCCGAACCGTCGAAAGCTCGTCGCAGCACAAATGCCGGCTTGTCGACGCAAACATGGGCAAGCGGTTGGAGTATCCAGATGAGCTTTGCAGGGGACGTTTCAGTAGGAGCTGAAGTTGTCGCGGCTCACCCAGGGAAGGGTTGGTCGCAGCAACAACAATAAAGCAGAGGAGACGTCATACCCTGACGCTAGCACAGCCCGAAGAAGCGGGTCAATGTCCGAGCATCAGGGGTCGCGGAGCCTGCGCCTTTTCCTCAGCAATCCACCGCCGCTTATTTCTGGAAGAGCAGCGGTGTGAAATGAATCAGGTTGTCGCGCCATACGGGCCACTGGTGATGACCGGGCGTCTCGATGGCAGTAACGGGCAAGCCCTGAGCCTTGAGCGTCGCGATGGCTTCATGGTTGGGTTTGAGCAGCGTGTCGTCGACGCCGCACGCCATCCAGAGCAGGTGCAGGTTAGCCTTCTGCGGTGTGACTGCAGGAATCCTGGCAAGCGTGGTCGGGTTCAGGCCAGCGGAGAAGGTGCCGATCCAGGAGAAGAGGTCCGTGTGGTTGAGGCCGGTCAGGAGGCTCTCAGCGCCTCCCATGGAGAGGCCGGCGATGGCGCGGTGGTCTCGGTCTTTGAGGATGGGATACTCGGCCTCGACCCTCGGGATGATCTCGGTGAGGAGCATGGTCTGGAAGAGGTCGATGTTCTGTGTGTTGAGGGCAGGGGTGCGGCCGGGCTTCAGAACGGCGAGGTTGCCGTAGCCAAGAGTCATGACGACGATCATGGGCTTGGCCTTGCCGGTGGCAATCAGGCTGTCGAAGATATCGTTGGCCTTGCCAGCGGAGAGCCAGCCGTCTGCGCCGTCGGAGTAGCCGTGAAGCAGATAGAGGACGGGATAGCTGGTTTTGGCCTTGGGATTGAAGCCGGGCGGCGTGTAGACGTAGTATTCGTCCTGATTGACGGGAGCGTTGAGGACAACGCTGGTGGTGTAGAAGTGGTGAGTGATCTCGCCGTGGGGTATGGCCTGCATCTCCCAGGGCATGGGCGGATTGCCGGGGATGGTGAAGGTATTGACGAGTTCCTGAAGATTGGTCTGGATGGTGGGGTTCCTGGTGTCGAGAACGTTGCTGCCGTCGACGCGGAAGCGATAGGAGTAAATCTCAGGCGTGTAAGGCTGAGTGGTGAGGCTCCAAAGACCGGTGGCGTCCTGCGTCATGGGCATGTTGGTACCCTCAACGCTGACGAGGACCTCTTTGGCGTTGGGAGCGGCAATGCGAAAGGTGACGGAACCGTCGGCGCGGACTTCGGGCGAGATCAGTGGCGCTCTTAGCCGAACGAGTGGCGGGGAGTAGACCGCACTGGCGGTGGGGTTTTGTGCGGCGGCGAAGGGCAGGGTCGCGGACAGTAGGAGCACAGAGAAGATCGCTGATTTGCGCATGGGCGCCAGTCTATCCCATGGGCGGCGTCCATGAGAGATGCGCGATCCATATAAGGAGCATTAGGAAAATGAAAAGCAGGTAGTCTTCGAAGATCAGAATAAAAGGAAGGATCCAGATGACCCGACTGCGCCGTATGCTGGCCCTCTTACTCGCTGTTTCCGGCTTCGCACTCGCGCAAAGGCCAGGGGATTTTCGCGTGGTCGGACCCGGTGGCGGCGGAGCCATGTTCCACCCCCTGATCAGCCCCCATGATTTATCAACCGCCGTCTTAGCCTGCGATATGAGCGGTTCCTACATTACGCACGACGGGGGCGCATCCTGGAGAATGTTTAACCTGCGCGGATCGGTGCGTTTCTTTCTCTTCGATCCAAACCTCCCCAGGGTCATCTACGCTCAAAACGATGCGCTGTGGCGCAGTCGTGATAACGGGGAGACCTGGAAGCTGGTATCACCCGCTCCTGGAACCATCCAGCATATTTCGATGGCATCGGATCACGCCGATGAGAGCATCGTCTCCACCGCTACTCCGTCTGACCCCATCTCCGCGCTTGCAATCGACCCGGCTGATTCCAATCATCTGTACGCCTCCGCGGGAACGACGACCCCGGCGCTCTTCACGTCGAGAGATGCTGGCGCCCACTGGACCCTTGCCGCTCCATTGCCCGAAGCTGCCAATAAGATTTGGATCGCTCCTGAAAATCCAGAGACGTTACTGATCGCAGGACAACATTTCATCGTGACAAGGCGCGGTGGTCGTACCGAGCAGCACGCCACACCTTCCCTGCTCGTCGACTCCTCCGCCGCACCTACTCGCTCCGGTTCCTGGGTGATCTATGCAGCGACTAAGACAGGTATCTTCATTTCGAGGGATCGCGGAGCATCGTGGGTCTCCTCATCTCTCCCCGGCACGGGTGCAAACATCCGTGCGATTGCAGCCAGCTTTCGGCATCCCGAGATCGCGTACGCCTCGTATAGCGGCCTTCGTGTGGACAACGCTCTCTGGCACCGCGCCGCGTGGCACGGCGTTGCCCGAACCCAGGATGCAGGACACACCTGGCAACTCGTCTGGAAAGAGTCCTCAACCCAGGCAGCGAACGCCCAGGACGCGTGGCTGACAGAGCGCTTTGGCACCGGTTGGGGAGAAAATCCACTCAACCTCACCGTTGCGGATCAGGACCCCGATCTTGTCTACGCCACTGACTTAGGTCGTACGCTCGTCACCACGGACGCCGGCAAACAGTGGCATGCAGCCTACTCGCATCGCGCGCCGGGAGGAGATTGGACGAGCACAGGGCTCGATGTCACCACTGCCTACGGCATCCACTTCGATCCCTTCGACCATCGCCGGCAGTTCATTACGTACACCGATATCTCTCTCTTTCGCAGTGAATTGTCTGGGCAAGCGTGGGCAAGCTCCAGTACCGGAATCCCCGGGAAGTGGCTCAACACGGCCTACTGGATGGTCTTCGATCCGCAGGTAAAGGGCCGTGTATGGACTGTGAACAGCGGTACACACGATCTTCCTCGCCCCAAGATGTGGCGGCATACGTCGAGCGACACCTTTCAAGGTGGGGTGTCCCGCAGTGAGGATGGTGGACGCACATGGACCCCCTCCAGCAAAGGCATGCCCGAAACCGCACCGACTGATATCGTGATCGATCCTTCCAGCCCGATGAACTCCCGCACCTTGTACGTTGCAGCCTTCGGTCGAGGCGTCTACAAAAGCGTCGATGATGGCCGAAGCTGGTCGCTGAAGAACACTGGCATCCGGCAATCTTCACCTTTCGCATGGAGACTCACACTGGCTCCCAACCACACGCTTTACCTCGTCGTAACGCGGCGTTCCGAGGACGGCAGCATAGGGAACAACGGCGATGGCGCTCTCTACCGTTCGGTCGACGGCGCAGAGACCTGGCACTCCGTTCCGCTTCCCAAAGGAGTCAACGGGCCGAATGGACTGGAGGTGGACCCATCCCATCCCACGCGTCTGTATCTCGCTGCCTGGGGTCGATCCCTGGGAACACACGGTGAAGGCGGTGGAGTCTTCCGCTCAGAAGACTACGGTCAGCACTGGACCAGCTCCCTCAGTCGCGACCAGCACATCTACGACGTTACGGTGGACCCGCGTCTTCCGGGTACTGTCTATGCGGCAGGTTTCGAGTCTTCCGCCTGGGTCTCGCGCGATGGAGGCAACCATTGGAATCGCATCACTGGTTATAACTTCAAATGGGGACACCGTGTCCTTCTTGATCCCGACGACTCTGGAAAGGTTTATATCAGCACGTTTGGCGGAGGCGTATGGCACGGTACAGTGACCACCAAACCCTCAGTGCTTGATATCGCTACTCCGGAGATGGAACCCTTGCCATGAATTTCCCATTGCGGGTTCACAGCGCCAAAGATCTGCGCGACTTTTCGTCTTTCCTTTCAACAGGAATCAATCTCGGCTTCGCTGACATCTAAATCTTTCACATGAAAAAGATTGGCTTCCTATCGTTCGGGCATTGGAACCCGTCTCCGCACTCGCAGACTCGGTCTGCTGCGGATGTTCTCTTGCAGTCCATCGACCTTGCCATCGAAGCCGAAAGAATCGGGATGGACGGGGCTTACTTCCGCGTTCACCATTTCGCTCGACAGCTGGCCTCGCCGTTTTCACTGCTCGCAGCCATTGGAGCGCGGACGCGAACGATCGAGATTGGAACCGGGGTGATCGATATGCGGTATGAGAATCCGCACTACATGGTCGAAGACGCAAGTGCGGCGGACCTCATCGCGGGATCGCGCTTGCAGTTAGGTCTCAGTCGCGGCTCTCCAGAGCAGGTGATCGACGGATGGCGCTACTTCGGCCACCAACCCGCGGACGGAGAGGACGATGCCGCCATGGGCCGTCGTCATGCGGAAGAGTTCTTTGAGCTCCTAAGAGGCAGCGGTTTTGCCAGACCAAACCCGAACCCGATGTTCGCGAATCCGCCAGGATTACTTCGACTCGAACCGCTCTCCGAAAGCCTGCGCGACCGCATCTGGTGGGGATCGGCTACGAATGCTACCGCAGCCTGGGCCGGGAACCTGGGCATGAATCTGCAGAGTTCAACACTTAAGTTCGACGAATCTGGCGAGCCCCTCCATATCCAACAGGCTGTCCAAATTCGCACTTTTCGTGATGCCTGGGCTAAGGCCGGACATGCACGGGATCCACGCGTCTCGGTGAGCAGAAGCATCTTCCCTCTCATCACTGATCTTGACCGCGCCTACTTCGGGCGCGAAGGTCAAGGGGGAGACAAGATTGGATTTCTGGACGAGAAGACGCGGGCGGTCTTTGGTCGATCCTACGCAGCCGAACCGGATGTCCTGATTGAGCTGCTGCGCCAGGATAAAGCCATCGCCGAGGCCGATACGCTGTTGCTTACGATTCCGAACCAGTTGGGCGTTGCCTATAACGTGCATGTGATGGAAGCGATTCTCACGACCGTTGCTCCAGCACTGGGTTGGCGTTAAGCAATGCGCTCTAATGTCAGATCGAAGGCGAAAGCTTCGTCAAAGACGCACCCTCCGAATCAGTTCGCTGTTCAACAGTCCAAACGGAAGTTGCAACAAGATGCCCTTCGACCGAATGACGAACGAGATATCGCGTTCCGCCATATGATCTTTTCGATCCCTGCAGGCAAAGTCAGCACCTATGGCCATATTGCGGCGGCAGCGGGCTATCCCCGCTATCATCGCGCCGTTGCCCGACTACTGCGAACCGATCCTCCGGATCAACTGCCGTGGCATCGCATCTTGGGTGCTGGAGGCGAGATCAAGTTACGTGGCGAAGCGGCCCATGAGCAACGAGAACGCTTGAAACTCGAAGGAGTCCAGTTTCTCGGGAAACGGGTCGATATGGAGAACTTTGAGCATGCTATTGAGAGCTGGAAAATCTATCAATAGCTGAGAGACTAAATTTTCATTTGAATGCGATTAAGGGATCAGTCGCAGAACAGCAGCTATCCCCACCCCAAAATCCACCGATTCGAAGCTGAGGCAAATATCTTGATCCAGGCAGTCCACAACCTTGAAATCTCAACGCGCGGCAAAGGTCTCTACGAATTTACGGCGAACCTTAGCGAGTGGGTAAGGCGACAGAAGATGCAGGCAGGCCTCCTGACAGTCTTCTGTCGACATACGTCTGCTTCGCTATTGATTCAGGAGAACGCCGATCCCACTGTGCGCCGCGATATTGAATCCTACTTCGACCGTCTCGCCCCGGAAAATGGCCCATACGATCACAACTACGAAGGGCCCGACGATATGCCCGCTCATCTGAAGACAGCACTCACTCAGGTGCAGCTCTCGATACCCGTTATCAACGGTGGCCTTGCCTTAGGTACATGGCAGGGTGTCTACCTTTTTGAGCACAGAGTACAGCCTCATCGACGGCAGATCGTGCTGCACCTGATTGGAGAATAAGTCTCTTTGCACCTATAAATTTATGCAGGTGCCAGCGGCAGTGACAATCCCCTGCTGTCTTCGCTCCTGTGCCCGTTGGCACCGCCAAACTGTGGAACAATGAACCGCTCTCTACCGCACCAGAGATACAGCTGCAACTAATAGGTCATATCGATTCTCTGCAAAGATGGCACGAAGTTCGTGAGGCGGAGTTACTTCCAACTGCTCATAGGTACAGGTATCTGGCGCTTTGTCGGTGCGCCAACGGCGAAATTGCGCCATGTGCCGAAAGCGTGTGCCTTGCATATGCTCATACGCTACCTCCACAACGAGTTCTGGCCTCAAAGGCTCCCACGAGAGATCCTTACCCTGGCTCCATCGGCTTTGCCCACCTGGTACGCGGTTCTGCTGTTCCGTAGCGGAAGGCGACTTCCAGGTTTTTTTGACCATGCATCTTTTCGGTAGGGCGCAAGATATTCGACCAGACCGCGACGCGTCGCGACTTTGAAGCTTGAGCAGACACCGACGTGTTGGAGAATATGCCTTTCGTCGTAGAGGCCCAGCAGCAACGAGCCCACCGCAGTGCCTTCGCTCTCCTTAAACCAGCGAAAGCCCGCAACCACGCAGTCGCAGTCTCGCTCATGCTTGGATCTTCAGCATGACGCGTTTGTCTGACTCATAGGTTCCAGTGGTTCGCTTCGCCATGACGCCATCCAAACCCGCTCCTTCAAAGCGATGAAACCAATCCTGGGCCTCGGTGCGTTTGCGCGTGGCCGGAGTGAGATGGATCGGAGCCTTCGAGGAAGATAGAAGAGTTTGCAGTTTTTCGCGGCGCAGTGCGAACGGTTCCCCCGTAGATCTGTCCTCCCTTGAGAAAGCAGATCGAAGAAGACCACCGAGGCCGGTGTCTGTTGCGATAGAAGTTTGACCCGCGATGCAGCGGGATGTATGCGAAGCTGGAGCGCGTCGAAGTCCAGACCAGAACTCCCGGCGATCACAATTTCACCGTCCAGCGTGCAGTCCTTTGCCAGTTGCTCCTGCAGTGCCTCCTCAACTTCGGGAAAGTATCGGTTCAGCAACTTACCATCCCGGCTCTGGATGAAGATCTCGTCCCCCCGTGCGGAAGATGAGTACCCGGAAGCCATCCCACTTCGGCTCGAAGATCCAGCCTTCCCCATCAGGCAAACGGTCCACGCGCTTGGCGAGCATTGGAAGTATTGGCAGCTTCATAGGAGTTGGCCCTCTGGATCGCAATCACTTCTGATCCTAAGGTGGCATGATATCCCTCCAGCGAATGGAGAATCGTTACCTGTGATCTTGAGTCTGCAACGCGCGACGTCGCCAAAGCATCCCACCTCATGAAAGAGTGATACGTGGAACAGAGCCAAGCTCTGACCTATACAGGCGACAGCGATGCCAGACGTACTTCGATGGCAATCGCGACAATTTGGAGAAGGATTGGTGGGCGGTGAGGGACTCGAACCCCCGACCTCCTGCGTGTGAAGCAGGCGCTCTAACCAGCTGAGCTAACCGCCCGTGCAGCGCATGCTGCAGGGTCGACTCTCAGTGTAAGGCATATGCAGAGCCAGAGCAATGCAGTGCTTTTGCAGAAATCGTACACGTTGCGGCAGGGGAAGCAACCCACTCTTCCCGCAAACTGAGTCTTAGTGGAGGCTCACCATAATCTTGGTAAAGGCGGCAGGGCTTTCCGACCACTTTGCCAACATCGACGGGGCCTCCGCAAGCGGAACAACTGCGGAAACAGTACTCTCCACAGGAAACCTGCCTGCCTCCAGGATCGACATCACCTCGCGGAAATCCTGGGGAAGCGCATTGCGGGATCCCATCACATCCAGCTCTTTCTGCACGAAGAGCTTCGTTTCGTAGCTGACCGGCTCCTTCGCATATCCGATGTAGACGACACATCCGGTAAAGGCGACCTGCTCCACCGCCGCCCGAAAGGTCTCGGGAAGTCCGATGGCCTCAATGACCACATCCGGCCCCAGGCCCCCGGTTAACTCCTGCAGCCGTGTCTGCACATTGTCCCGGCGCGAATGGATCAGGTGGACTGCGCCTGCTGCCCTCACGGTTTCAAGTTTCTTGTCGTCGAGGTCGATCGCAATGGTCGTGGCTCCCCGAAAAGCGGCTCCAGCGATAGCCCCCAGGCCAACGCCGCCACAGCCATATACGGCCACGATGTCGTCGGAGATAACGCGTGCACGAGCGGCAGCACGCACCCCAACTGTTAGCGGCTCAACCAGGCAAAGTTCCTTGAACGACCAAGGACGGATACCCCTTCTCTACCGGGACGCTCAGCAACTCCGTCATAGCGCCATCTCTCTGCACTCCGAAAGTCTGATTCGATTGACACGCATTCACACGGCCACGTTTGCAAGCAGCGCAGTCGCCGCAACTGGTATAGGGCGAAACCGTTACCCGCGTGCCCGCAGGAATGTCCGCACTTCCGCTCAGCACGGTTGCGGCGATCTCATGACCGATCACCCGCGGGTACGTCACCAATGGGTACATGCCACAGAAGCTGTTCAGGTCGGTTCCGCAGAGACCGACCATCTCGACGTACAAGAGGACGTTTCCTGGCTTCGAAGCAGGCTCAGGGATCTCCGTAATCGCTACCTGACCAGGTCCGGTCAGCGTAACTGCTTTCATAAATTGGCTCCGTTTACACTCCGCACTACTCGCGTATGCGGTCCGCCCAGGGTGCAGATCATGGTTCGAATGAAACTCATCAAGAGACGGCTTACCGTCGCTTGCTGGATTTCCGGACAATAACCTCTGGCTTGAGCTGGATGTTCGAAAACGTCTGAGAGGACAACTCTGGCTCCACGTCGTATCTGCCACGAATGACCTGCTCCAGAATGATCTCCGCAGTACGCTGTCCCACGCGTTCGCTCCTCTGGTCGACACTGGAAAGAGGGATGCGGAGGTCATTGTCGTAGTGCAGGTTGCCGCAGCCAATCATCGCAAGGTCTTTTGGAATTCTTATGCCTGCCGCGAGTGCGCTTTCCATAGCACCAATCGCCATAGGATCACTGAAGCAAAAGAGTCCATCGGGCTTCGACGACCCAGCGAACAATCGTTGGGCATAGTCTGCCCCTTGCATTCTGCTGTCCACGTCGCCGGTTGAAACCGGCGTAATCCACTTCGGATCGAAGGCGACTCCCGCCTTGGCAAGCGCCTTCTTGTATCCCTCCAGGCGTTTGTTGCCAACGGAGTTGTCCGGTCCGCGAAGGTGCGCAATGCGCCTGCATCCCATCGCGATCAGGTGCTCCGTGGCCATCGCGCCCACCATGACGTCATTCGCACCCACGAAGTGGGAGTATGGTATGTCCACCTTGCGGTCGATCAGAATCAGAAGTGTCCGGGAGTTCACCACATCCTGCAGGACCTCTTCATCGGAGCCAATGGGCGCGATGACGATGGCATCCAGATGGCGGCTGACTAAATGCTCAACCTGGTTACGTTCCAGTTCAGGGTCGCCCTCCGAGGAACAAATCAGCAGGTAAAGACCTTGTTTGCGCAAGGCAGCAGCGAGCGATCGCGCAACCTCAGCAAAGAAGGGGTGAATGAGGTCCGGAACAACCAGCCCGATCAGTGAGCTTCGACCTGTGACCAGACTGCGCGCTGTGAGGTTTGGCCTGTAACCAAGTTCTTTCACCCGCTCCAGAACCCGATCGCGGGTCTTCTTGCTTATGTCTTCGTGATTCCGAAGCACTTTGGATACGGTGACAACGCTGACCCCGAGCTCTTTTGCGATCTCTTTCAGTGTTACCGCCATAGTTCGCCTGTTCTCCGGATACCAGTGTACTCACGCAAGATAATACGGTGTGGCACGACTGTACGACCCACTATTCCCTTTCTTTATCGGAACAATGCGCTCATATTCATAAAGAAATATAGTGATTAAGTGAGAATTTAGTAACGATACAGTAAACGTATAATTCATAAATGACAAGCGCGTCACTAAAAGAACTCGGACAATGAAACAACAGGCCAGCGAAGACACTCGTGACCAGGCTTTGTCTGCGCGTTCGGCAAGGCTAACCGAGTCTCCATAAATGTTCAGCGACTATAGCGGCGGGAGTGCGGAATCTATGAAACTTGTATGTGCAGTCTC